>FTCD01000773.1_pt1 | contig 124541 bp, 120 predicted proteins | sample 1639501 | NCBI WGS metagenome assembly FTCD01 (sample SAMEA3914864, study PRJEB12502) | metagenome | biome: forest; material: soil | place: USA | collected 2012-03-12 | depth 0.3 m
AGGCGCTGCAGCGCCTGCATGCCCTGGTCAGACAAGACTCGCAGTTCGTCATCGCGACCCATTCACCCGTCCTGATGGCCTATCCGGACGCCTGGGTCTACCGCTTCGACGCCGAAGGCATTCACCGCGTGAGCTGCGAAGAAACGGCGCATTTCCAGGTCATGCGCGACTTCATGGCCGATCCGCAACGCCGCCTGCGTGACTTGTTGGCCGACTGAGCGCCCGGCTTTACACCGGCCCCGACAGCGCCGTCAATCGGCGCCTTTAGGATGCCGGGGATATGCACCCCCTAATTCGAGGCCTGCTCGGTCTGCTGCTGCTCGGGGCGGGCCTGGCGGCCCGCGCCGATGCCGGCGTGGGACCGCTGGAGGTGCAGTTCCGCAGCGTCAGCGTGCCGCAGAACTCGGTGCCCGCCATCGCCCAGGATCGCGCCGGCTTCATCTGGATTGCCACCAACCAGGGCGTGATGCGCTACGACGGCTACCGCCTGCGTCGCATCGAACAGGCCGGCGACACCACCGCCAAGCGCAACCTGGGCTGGGTGAGGGCCATGGCCCCCTCGGCCGACGGCCGCATGTGGATAGGGACGGAATTCCAGGGTCTGGTGGCCTATGACCCCGAGCAGGACCGCGTCGAGAACCACGGCAGCGCCCAGGGCGGCCCCGATCCGCAGCCGCCCGTGCGGGCGCTGGCCTGCGCGCGCGACGGCAGCGTCTGGGTCGGCACCCTCGGCCAGGGCCTGTACCGCTACGACCCGGCCGCCAAGCGCTTCGAAGGCCATGAACTGCGCTGGCGCGGCCAGGCAGAGAAGCGGGTGCTCGCCTTGCAAGTGGGCGCCAATGGCATCGTCTGGGCCGGCCACTGGCGCGGCCTGGCCCGCTTCGTCAATGGCGCCTGGGAGAACCTCGCCCTGCCCGGCCTGGACGCTGGCATGCCGGTGCAGGCCCTGGCCGAGGACCGTGCCGGCCGCGTCTGGCTGGGCACGCAGGATGGCCATGTCGGCGTCGTCGAGCAGGGCCAGGTGCGCTGGGTGCAGATGCTGGACATGCCCATCAACGCGCTGGCGGAAGCGCCGGACGGGCGGCTCTGGGTGGGCGGCAAGGTCGGCCTGTTCTGGATCAACCCGGCCAGCGGTGCCATCGAGGCCCGGCTGCGCCAGGACTCGCGCCGCGCCATGGGCCTGGCCGGCAACGACATCAGCGGCCTGCTGCGCGACCGCAGCGGCGCCATGTGGGTGAGCGGTTATGGACTGGGCGTGCAGCGCCACCTGTCCCACCCCGCCCTGGCGGTGCGCGGGCCCGATGCCGACCTGAACAGTCCCTTGGCCGAGGCCGATGTGCGCGCCGTGCTGGCGCTGAAGAACGGCGAGGTGCTGGCGCCGACGCAGAGCGGCCACATCGCCCGCCTGGACGGCCGGCCGGGCCGCGACCTGGCGACGCTGGGCGAATGGCCGCGTGAGCGGCGCAGCGTGGTCGAGAACCTGGTCGAGGCGGCCGACGGCAGCCTGTGGATGGCCGCGGCCGGCCGCCTGGAGCACCGCGCTGCCGACGGCCGCCTGCTGCGCGACTGGCCCCTGGACGGCGGCCGCGCCCAGCAACTGCTGCTGCGCGCCGACGGCAGCCTCTGGCTGGGCATGCAGGAAGGGCTTTACCGCCTCGCCAGCGACGGCGCCGCGGTGCTCGAGCGCATGCAGCCGCTGAGCGGACCGCTGCACGGCGGCATCTATGTGCTGGCGCAGGCGCCCGACGGGCGGCTGTGGGTGGGCGGCCAGCAGGGGTTGTTCCGCGAGAAGGCCGCGGGTGAGAACGGCCTGGAGGTCGTGCCCCAGGCGCCCGAGGAAGCCCTGGCCAGCCCCATCGTCATGAGCCTGCTGTGGGGCCGCGACGGGCGGCTGTGGGTGGACACGCCGGTCAGCGGCCTGCACCGCCTCAAGGGCTGGGATGCGCAAGGCCGGGCGCGCTTCGAGCGCATCAGCGAGCGCCATGGCGTGGAGGGCGTTTTCGGCGGCAATCTGCACGAGGACGGCCAGGGCCGCATCTGGAGCCAGCTCTACGTCTACGACCCCGCGGCCGACCGCCTCGACAGCTTCGGCAGCGCCGAGGGCGCCAATTTCGGCAGCTTCTGGTTTTTCGCCAGCACCGAGCTGCCGGGTGGCGGCCTGCTGTTCGGCGGCAGCCGCGGCCTGCTGCGCGTGCTGCCCGACGCCTACCGCGCCCAGCGCACCAGCCCGCCCCTGGTCATCAGCGGCCTGCGCGTCAACGGCCAGCCCTGGGATCTGCCGCGCCCGGCCCAGGGCCTGACCCTGCCGCCCGGCAAGCGCAGCCTGTCCATCGAGTTCGCCGCCCTGGACTACGCCGACCCGGCGCGGCTGCGCTACGAGTTCCGCATGGAGGGCCTGGACGCCGACTGGACGCGCGTCGACGCCAGCGGCCGAAACCCCAGCTTCGGGCCGCTCAAGCCTGGCCAGTACACGCTGCAGGTGCGCGCCACGGCCCATCATGCGCTGTGGGGCACGGAACAATTGCGCCTGCCCATCACGCTGGAGCCGGCCTGGTGGGAGACCGATGCGGCGCGCACCGCCGGCGTGCTGGCGGCCCTGCTGGCCATCTGGGCCTGGATGCGCTGGCGCACGCGCTCGCTGCGCCGCCGCGAGGTGGAACTCAAGGCCCTGGTCGATGAGCGCACCGCCGAGCTGCGCGAGCTCAGCCTCACCGACGCGTTGACCGGCCTGCGCAACCGCCGCTACCTGGAGCTGCGCCTGGACGACGACCTGCGCCTGTGCCTGCGCCGCTTCGAGACGCCGGGCGACGACGGGCCTGGGCCCGATGCCGATCTGCTGCTGATGCTGCTGGACCTGGACCATTTCAAGCGCATCAACGACCTGCACGGCCACGCAGCCGGCGACGCGGTGCTGGTGCAGCTGGCCGAGCGCTTGCGCGGCGTGTTCCGCGAGACCGATTCCCTGGTGCGCTGGGGCGGCGAGGAGATTCTGGCCCTGGCCCGCGAAACCGACCGCCGCGACGCCGCCGAGCTGGCCGCGCGCGTCTGCGCCGCCGTGCGCGAGAAGCCCTTCGAGATCGCCCCGGGCGAGACCGTGCACGTCACCGTGTCCATCGGCTTCTGCGCCTTCCCGCTGGACCCGCGCCACCCGCGGCTATGGGACTGGCGCGCCTGCCTGGCCCTGGCCGACTCGGCCCTGTACGCCGCCAAGGACCAGGGCCGTGACGGCTATGTGGGCGCCATCCGCGCCAACGGCCTGTCGCCGCGCGAGGCGCCGGACGGTCTGCCCGCCTGGCGCACCGAGAAGCGCCTGGTCGTCGCACGCAGCAATGCAGTGGACGACGCGCTGACCACCTGACTGCGCGGATTCGGCGCCTGGGTGACACTCAGGCCATGAAGACCCGTCACGCCCTGGCAACCGCCTTCACCCTGCTGCTCGCCACGTCCCCGGCTTTTGCTGCCGGCCTGGATGCGCAGGAGGCGCAGATCGTCGCCCACGTGAAACGGCTGACGCCAGACGCGCTGAAACTGCTGCAGCGCAGCGTCCTCGTCAACAGCGGCACGCTGAACCCGGCCGGCGTGCGCGAGGTGGGTGCCCTCTACGGCGCGGAATTCGAGGCCCTGGGCTTCAAGACGCACTGGGTCGACATGCCGGCCGACATGAAGCGCGCCGGCCACCTGGTCGCCGAGCGCACGGGCAACCAAGGCAAGCGTGTCCTGCTGATCGGCCACCTGGACACCGTTTTCGAAAAGGACAGCCCGGTGCAACCGTGGCAGAGCGACGGCAAGCGCGTGCGCGGCCAGGGTGTGTCCGACATGAAGGGCGGCGACGTCATCATCCTGCTGGCGCTGAAGGCCCTCAACGAAGCCGGCGCGCTGAAGGGCGCCACCGTGCGGGCCGTCTTCACCGGCGACGAGGAGCGTGTCGGCTCGCCGGCCGAGGTGGCACGCGCCGCGCTGATCGATGCGGCGAAACAGAGTGACGTGGCCCTGGCCTTCGAGGGCGCCGCCAAGGATGAGCAGGGCCGCGACACCGCCACCATCGGCCGCCGCGCTTCGGGCACCTGGCATCTGAACGTGACGGCCCGCACCGGCCACTCGGCCGGCGTCTTCGGCCGCGACGGGTATGGCGCGCTGTACGAGGCGGCGCGCGTGCTGAATGCCTTCCGCGAGCAGCTCATCGAACCCGACCTGACCTTCAATGCCGCCACCGTCGTGGCCGGCACCAGCGTGAAGTGGGACGACAGCGAAAGCCAGGGCCAGGCCTTCGGCAAGACCAATGTCATCCCGCGCGACGCCCAGGTGCGCGGCGACCTGCGCTATCTGACCGAGGCCCAGGGCGCCAAGGCCCGCGAGCGCATGCAGGCCATCGTCGAGCAGGCCCTGCCGGGCACGCGCTCCAGGATCAGCTTCCACGAAAGCTATCCGCCGATGGCGCCCACGTCAGGCAATCTGAAGTTGCTGGAGGCGTATTCGGCCGCCAGCGCCGATGCCGGCCTGAACGCCGTCGTGGCCTTCCCGCCGGGCCAGCGCGGCGCGGGCGATGTGCAGTTCGTGGCGCCTCTCGTCGACAGCCTGGACGGCCTCGGTGCTGCGGGCGGCGGCGCGCACACGCCGGACGAGTGGCTGGACATTGCGTCCATCGAGCGCGGTGCCATCCGGGCGGCGGTGCTGATCTATCGCCTCACCCGTTGAGGGCGCTGACTCAGGCTAAACCCCGGCCGGCCGCACATCCAAGCGGCGCCAAACTAGCTCCCATCCATCGGATGGGAGACAGACGTGTCGCAGAACACAAACGGGCCGTTCCAACTGACAAGGCGCGGCGTCATCGGCACGGGCGCGGCCGCGGTGACCTTGCTGGTCCACGAGCTGGCCCTGGCCTTCAAGCCGCCGGTGATCAAGAACCCCGGCGCGCGGCCGCTGCCCGAAGGCAGCCCCGTGCAACCGCACAGCCCGCCCGGCGCGCCCGACTGGTCGGGTCCCCCCGGCAAGGCGCGCTTTCGCATCGACGGCCTGGCCAAGGTCACGGGGCAGAAGATCTATGCCCGCGACTTCCGCGCCGTCGACATGCCCGGCTGGCCGCAGACCGAGCGCATGGCGATGATCCTGCGCGCCACCCAGCCCGGCCTGGCCTTCACCGGCCTGGACCTCGGGCGCCTGAGCGAAGCGAAGGCTCTGCCGCTGCTGACCATCACGCAGACGCCGCTGACCGGCTTCCCCTGGCCGCAGCGCGACCTGGCTTCGCTTAACCTCTCTCTGCCCTTCTCCAGCGCCGGCGCCGACGGCGTCAGCCAGCTGCTGGTGCCGGTGGACACGGCGCCGCAGTTCTATGGCCAGCCCGTGGCCATCCTGATCTTTGCCGACGGCAACGCCTACCGCCGCGCCAAGCGCGCCCTGCAATTCCAGCCCGGCGTCGTGCAGGCCAGCGGCCTGCCACCGCCGCCGAAGCAGCCCTGGGTGATGGCCTACAGCCCGGTCAACTATCTGACGCGTTATGAGGCGCCCGGCCTGGAGCCCTTCTCCCAGGTCCAGGTCGGCTATGCCTCCGACCCCTACCAGCCCGACTCCTCCAGCCAGCCCTACAACAGCACCGCCCGCCAGATGCGGGGCCGCATCGACAACGCGCTGCAGGCACCCAGCTCCCATGTGCTGCAACTGGGCGGCAGCTACAGCACCCAGGTGCTGGACCCGATGTTCATGGAGCCCGAGGCCGGCCTGGCCTGGCTGGACGTTGCGGGCGGTGGCACCCTCAACCTCGTTCTCGGTACCCAGGCCACCAACGGCGATTCCCTGGACAGCCTGGACCTGTTCAAGGCCTGCCCCAGCATCCAGGTGAGCACCGTGGTGCTGAACTCCTGCTACCCCGGTGGCGGCTTCGGCGGGCGCGATGTGTCCCCCTTCCCGCCGCTGCTGGCCGTCACGGCCGCTCTGGCCGACGGGCCGGTGCGCATCGCCCAGGACCGCTACGAGCAATTCCAGGGCGGGCTCAAGCAGCTGGCCAGCAACATCACCCAGCGCATCGCGGTGGACAGCAAGACCGGCAAGTTCATCGCCTTCGGCAGCCAGCAGGTCCTGCCCTCGGGCGGCCAGAACAACTACAGCCAGTTTGTCGCCATGCTGGCGGCCTATTGCGGCCTCAGCGGCTACGACATCAAGCAGGCCTATGTCGACGCCATCGCCCAGCCCAGCAGCGGCGTCGTGGCCGGTTCCATGCGCGGCTTTGGCGGGCCCCAGGCCAGCTTCGCGGTCGAAACCCTGGTGGACGAGGTCGCCGTGGCGCTGAAGCGCGACCCCATCGAGCTGCGCCAGATCAATGCCTTGCGCGAGGGCGATCGCACCATCACCGGCGCGCCGCTGACGCAGCCCATGCGCCTGCACGAGATCTGCCGTCGCTCGCGCGAGCACGCGCTGTGGCGCGATCGCGAGGCGGTCAAGCACCGCAAGGCCCGTGAGGGCATCCGCTATGGCGTCGGCTTCGCGCTGGCCAACCAGGCCTATGGCACGGGCAAGGACGGTGTGATGGCCGGGGTGGCCATGGACGCCTTTGGACGTCTCACCGTGCGCACCAACTGCGTCGACATGGGCAACGGCTCGGCGACGACGCTGGCCATCTCCACCGCCAGCTGGCTGGGCCACAACGCCCACGACATCGTCATGGGCGACGTGGCCAGCTTCAATGCGCTGGACGTCAGCACCTATGCCGACGGCAACTGGAGCATGCCCAACTGGACGGCGGCCTTCGCCATGTCCAGCAGCGCCTGCCTGACGGCCTTCCACCAGGTGCACGTGACCGAGCAGGCCAGCCGGGTGCTGTTCCAGGCCGGCCTGCTGCCGGCGGCGGCGGCGCTGTGGGGCGTGCCGCAGGCCCAGGTCCAGGGCAAGACGACTTGGGACAAGGGTCATCTCACCGCGCCGGGCCTGGCGCCGCTGGCGCTGCGCGCGCTGGCCGGCCAGGTCCACAAGACAGGGCTGACCTCGGCGGCCATGGTGCATGGCTGCTATGAAGGCTCCTGGGTGGCCGGCACCTATGCCTTGCCGGTCGGGCCGCCACTGCAGCTGCCCATCGATGGGCTGTCGCTGCAGGCGGCCGGCCAATCGACGTGGACACCGATGCTCCGTCAGAACGTCGTCCCGCCCAATCCCAAGGCCGCGCTGTACGGTCGCAGCCTGTACGCCCCCTCGGGCGTGCTGGTGGCCGTCGAGATCGGGCCGAAAAACTTTGCGCCGCGTGTCGTCGACGTGCAGCTGCTGGTGGATGCGGGCAAGGTGCTGCAACCCGACCTGCTGATGGGCCAGGCCCAGGGCGGTATCGCCATGGGCATCGGCTATGCGCTGCTGGAAGACCTGCCGCTGGAAGCCGGCGGCGCGGGCGACGGGCGCTGGAATCTGGACCGCTATCACGTCGCCCTGAGCGCCGATCTGCCGCTGGCGCGCATGAGCATCACCCCCCTGCCCACCACCGAGACCACGGCCAAGGGCATTGCCGAGGCCGTGCTCTGCCCCATCGCGCCGGCCATCGGCAATGCCATCGCCCACGCGACCGGGCAGCGCTTCCGCTCGCTGCCCATCACGGCGGCTGACATCGGGAGGGCTTTGGGATGAGCGGGTTAGTGGCCAGGCCCAGCCGGGAGCTCGCCCCGGCGGGCGACCTTCTTTCTGAACGACCAGAAAGAAGGCAAAGAGTCGCCCCTGCTCCGTCGCCCTTCGCTGCGCTCAGGGTCCCCTGTGATGCTCGGACGACGAGGCTCGCGCAGAACTCGCGCCGCTACGCTGCGGTCAAACAGCTGCGCGGAGTCAGTGCACGAAGCGCGCTCCGCGCGCGCCTCGCCGTCCTGCGCTTCTCGGCTCCTTCAAAGGGGGGTGACAGAAGCAGCCAACAGCCAACAGCCAAACCCGCGGGCCGGCTCTCGCCGGCTGCTCGGTATACCCCCTTTAGCACCGCCGAGGAACGGAAGGTCTTGAGGGCGTGCGCGCAGCGCACGGCAAGCACTGACTCCGCACGGCTGTTTGAGCAGAGCGTAGCGGCGCGAGTTCCGGGCGGGCCCTCAAGGCCTGAGTACCGCAGGGCACCCGTAGCGAAGCGAAGGGCGGTGCGGCCGGGGGGAGCTCTTTGCCTACTTTCTGGCGACCCAGAAAGTAGGTCGCCCGCCGGGGCGAAATCCCGGCACCACTCGCAGCGCCAAACCGAAGGTGCACAGCCATGACCGACCTCGTCCCCGTCCAGTTCCACGTCAATGGCCGCCCCGTCAACACGACGGTGCCCACCGACCTTCCCCTCGTCGACTTCCTGCGCGAGGAACTCGGCCTGTCCGGCACGCGCCTGTGCTGCGGCATCGGCGTCTGCAAGGCTTGCACGGTCGCCGCGCGCCGCCAGCCCAGCAGCCAGGCTCAACCCATGCTCGCCTGCTCGACGCCGGTGGCGCTGTTGCAGGGCCAGAGCATCACGACCGTGGAAGGCACCGGCAGCCTGGAAAAACCCAGCGCCGTGCAGCAGGCCTTTCTCGACCACTTCGCCTTCCAGTGCGGCTACTGCACGCCGGGCTTTGTCATGGCGACCGAGATGCTGCTGGGCCGGCTGCGCGTGCAGCCGGTCAGGCGCGACCAGCTCGATGCGGCCATCGAAGACGCCGTCGGCCAACACATCTGCCGCTGTACCGGCTATGCCCGCTACCACCAGGCCATCCGCGCCGTGGTGCTGGCGGAGAAAGGCCTGGTGGTCGCATGAGAGCTTTGATGTTGTTGATGCTGCTCGCGGGTACCGCCCAGGCCGAGACGCTGTTCGAGTACGGCCGCCAATGCGCCGAGCAGATCGCCGAAATCCCGGCCTTCGACTGCATGGCCGGCGAGGAGATCCCCATCACCCTAGCCGGCAAGCCCGTGCCGGCCGACAAGGCGCCGCCCAGCTGCGACCGACCCTCGCTGCTTCACCAGGCCGATGCGCAAAGCCAATGCGTGCCGGGCAGTCGCGCCCTGGTGCTGCGCGACGACCAGATGGCCCAGATCAGCGCCATTTGCCGCAAGCAGGTCGCACGGCCGGCGGGCAGCTGGCTGTTCGACGAGATCAACGTCATCTCGCACAGCCTCAAGGACGGCAAGACCTGCTGGTTCACGGCCAAGGCCAAGGCGCCGCTCAGCGCAGGCGCTGGCATTGACGGCCGCGCCGTGCCCTCCCCCAGTACCCTGAAGCGCCCCGCGGTGCCTGCCGACAAGGTCTGGCAGACACCCCATCAGGTCGCCTGGAGCCAGCCCGCCTGCGTGAACTGCCACGACAGCGGGCCCTTCATGTATTCGCTCTACATCGCCCAGACGACGCAGCTGCCCGGCGACCCCTTTGGCTTCTACCAGCCCAAGGCCATCGGCGAGGACTTCAAGAAGGCCTGGGCCAGGCTGCATGCCTTCGGTATCACGACACGGGGCAACACCTGCACGGCCTGTCATCGCATGGGCAACATGAACTCCTGCCAGGTGGCGATGAAGCAGTCGACCGGTCAGGCGCCTCAGGAAGGCGGCGATGAATGGTCCAAGCGCTTCCCGCAATCGCACTGGATGAGCCCGGGCAATCTGCACAGCCAGGCGCAGTGGGACGAACAGTTCAGCGAGAGCCTGAAGAAGCTGGCGGCCTGCTGCGAGAACCCGCAGGGGGCGGGGTGCAGGGTGGTGGAGTACGGGCCAAAGCCCAGCTCGCCCAAGCATTGATGGGGCTGCTCAGCCCCTCACAAACCTCATCAAACGCCCCCGGTAGTCCGGCCGCCCCGCTTCCGCGCCCAGCAGCGTCTCGCTGAACTCAAACCCCAGCGCCGCCATGCGCTTGCCAAAGGCTGACCGGTTGCCGCGGTTGGGGTCGACGATGAGGAGCTCGCAGCGCGGCAGCGCATGCTTGTCGATGAACGCAGCCAACGCGCCGCCGTCGTCGCGTTCGTAGAGGACGTCGCTGCCGATGATGAGGTCGAAGCGGCCCTGCACGCGCGGCGCGCCGCTCCCGGAGAGCAGCGCGTCCTCGCTCCAGTCGCCGTGGCAGTAGCGCATCGGCGCGAGCTCGTTCAGGCGCAGGTTCTCGAGCAGGAAGGCGCCGGCCAGCGGGTGGATGTCGCTGGCCGTCACCTCGGCGCCGCGACGGTGGCAGACCAGGCTGGCCAGGGCCAGGCCGCAGCCGATCTCCAGGATGCGCTCGCCGTCCGTCAGGGGCCGGATCGCCATCGCGGCGGCCAGATGCAGCCCGGAGGGCCAGACCTGGCCGAACAGCGGCCATTGCGCGCACGAGATGCCCAGGGCCTCGGCCGCACCTGCGGGGTCGGCGAATTGCTGGTGGTCCAGCAGCGAACGGATCTGCAGATCCGCCGCGCCATCGATGGCGAGCGTCTGGACTTTGACTTCATAGCCGGGCATTTGCCCTCCGGGTGACCTGCGTGTTCGAGCGCAATGCGACACGGGGAGGTCAGCGCCGCCGTGGGTTCACAGCGGCCGGGCGACAGGCCGGCGGGGCAAGACGGTGGCGGCCGCGCAGTGTGCGGCCGTGAGCCAGTGTAGGCCGCTCAGCTCATCAGGCTGTAAGGCCCACCCCGCTCCAGCGCCTTCTTGTAGGCCGGTCGCGCATGGATGCGCGCCAGGAAGTCGCGCAGCTTGGGATAGGCGTCCATGTCGCCGCCGCGCACGGCGGCAGCTTCGATGGGGAAGCTCATCTGCACATCGGCGGCCGTGAACTCGTTGCCGGCAAACCAGGGCCGGCTGCCCAGCTCGGCCTCCAGGAAGCGCAGCTGCGAATCGATATTGGGCTGCACGAAGCCGCCCAGCACCTTGGCCGCGATGCCCTTGGCAATCGGCTTGACGAAGAAGGGCATGGGCGACTTGACGATCTTGCTGAACACCAGCTTCATCAGCAGCGGCGACATGGCCGAGCCTTCGGCGAAGTGCATGAAGAAGCGGTAGCGCAGCGTGTCGGCATCCTCGGGCGCCGGGTTGGCGGGCTTGAGCCGGCCCTGGCCGTAGCGGTCCACCAGGTACTCCAGGATGGCGCCGCTCTCGGCCACCGTCAGCCCACCGTCGGTGATGACGGGGCTCTTGCCCAGCGGGTGGACCTGGCGCAGCTCCGGCGGCGCCAGCGAGGTCTTGGCGTCGCGCTGGTAGTGCTTGATCTCGTAGGGGAGACCGAGCTCTTCGAGCAGCCACAGCACGCGCTGCGAGCGGGAGTTGTTCAGGTGGTGGACGGTGATCATGAGCCGCAGTGTAGGCAGGCGCTAGCGCGGCACTTCAGCGGCAAGGCTTCTCAGCGTCTGCAGCTGCCAGTCCATCTCGGGCTGGAAGGACTCGCGCTGCTGCACGGCGCCATAGCCGCCTTCGCCGTAGACGCTGGCATAGGCCGCGTACTCGGCCGCGCGCAGGGCTTTGCCCGCGAGGGCGTTGGCGACGGCATAGGAGGCTGACACGGCCGCATGGCCCACGCCGTCCAGCGAGCGCGAACCCGGGTGGTGGTTGGCCAGCCGGGCCGCCTCGGTCGCTGCGGCTTCCACCTCGGCGGATGAGGCCTGGCCTTCGAGGTGGCGCACCAGCGCGTCCAGGCAGTCGACGACGGCGGGGTCTTCGAGCAGGTGATGCACCCGCTGCACGCAGGCCAGGCCGAAGCGCAGCCTCAACCGCAGCCGCTCCGGCGCATCCAGCGCCAGTTCGCGGGCCAGGCGGTCGAGGGCGTCGTTCACGAGGTCACACGGCGCCCGTATTGACCCGCTCGTCGTCTGGCGCCAGCAGACGGCCAAACAACAGCTTGACGATGAGCAGGCCGACGCCGGCCGAGGCCACCAGCACCGCGTGCAGGCCCCAGAACTGCGAGCCCGGCATCACTTCGAGCAGGCCGGCCAGCCAGCCGACGAAGGTGTTGCCGAAGAACAGGTGCAGGTAGTACAGGCCGATCATGACGCCCTGCAGGCCGCGCGGTGCGGCGCGCGAGTAAAGCGCCAGGCCCACCGGCATGATGTTGGCGAAGCCGATGTCGTTGACCAGGGTGTAGGCGAATGTCCACAGGATGCTGATCTTGCCGCCGCCGGCTTCGATGGCGAAGGCCGGGATCAGCAGCAGCAGCGGCGCACCGGCAGCGACGAAGGAGCCCAGCGCCATCTTGGTGACTTCGTCGGGCTCGCGGCGGCGCGTGGCCCACCAGCGCCAGAACGCGATGGAGCCCAGCATGGTCAGGAAGCTGACCGTGGCGTCGACGGCCTGCAGCCAGGTCACCGGCACCTCGAAGCCGGCCACGTTCATGTCCATGTGCTGCTGCGACCACAGCGGGTAGGCATTGTTGAACTGCTGGTTGCCGACGATGGACAGCATCAGTAGCGGGATCATGGCGACCAGCAAGGTGACCTGCAGCGCGCCGCGCCGGCCGATGGGCGGGCGGGCCTCCTTCACGCCGGCTGCGCGCCTGGGTTCGGGCGGCAGGTAGCGGCGGCCGGCCAGATAGACGAAAAGGCCGATCAGCATGCCCACGCCGGCCGAGCCGAAGCCCCAGTGCCAGCCCACCTTCTCGCCCAGGGTGCCGCAGACCAGGGGCGCGGCGATGACGGCGATCTGCACCGCCAGCATGAAGATCTGGAAGGCACTGGCGCGGCGCTTGTCGCCCGGTGCATAGAGATCGCCCACCTGGGCCGCGATATTGCCCTTGAAGCAGCCCACGCCGAGCAGCAGGCAGCCCAGGGCCGGCAGCAGCGCCGTCTCGAAGGCCATCAGGAAGTGGCCCGTCGCCATCAGCAGCGCACCGATGACGACGGTCTTGGTGCGTCCCAGCACGCGGTCGGCCAGCAGGCCGCCGAAGATGGGCGTCAGATAGACCAGGCCCACATAGAGGCCGAACACGGCCGAGGCCAGCTGCATGGGCGAGCGCGGGCCGGTCACGTTCTCGATGGCGGCGCGCAGCGCGTCCATGCCGGCCACATGGCCGATGTTGGCGGGCAGGAAGAGGTAGTTGCTGAGATAGAGCACCAGCAGCGCCTGCATGCCGTAGTAGCTGAAGCGCTCCCACAGCTCGCAGAAGGACAGCCAGCCCAGGCCGGCCGGGTGGCCCAGGAAGGATCGGTCGTGGCGGGCGCGCGCGTCGCTTGTGGCGTCGGCGGCCGCGGTCAGGGTGGCGGAGGTCAAGGGGGTGTCCCGGGAAATGCAGAGGAAAAGCCGCGACTGTCCGTCCCTGCGGCCGGACTGGCAATGCGCAATCGCCCGGGCATGACGGGCGGCATGGGGCGGGCCCGTCGTTTTCCTTGCTTACGATGTTGCGCATTCGTCAAGGGAGTGGCTTGGGCATGGAGAGTTTTGTCACCGAGGAGCGCCTGGAGCGCAGTTTGGCCCGGGCGGCCTGGAAGACGCCCCAGCAGCTGAGGTCGCTGCGGGCCTGGCGCATACGGCCCATAGACGAGAGGGCGTTGAAGTTCTTCTTCCACACCAACACCCAGGCCAAGGCCGACGCGCTGGCCGCCGTGCTGAAGGCGCGTGGCTATCAACCGCAGGTGCGCAAGACGGGCGCTTTCGTGGACTGGACCGCCACCTGGCTGGAGGTGGCGTCTTGGGCGGTCAGCGGCCTCACCGCGCCGCTGCCGATGGCGGAGGACACCCTGCTCGCCTGGACCCAGGAGATGTGCCGCCTCGGCCCGCAGCATGACTGCGAGTTCGAAGGGTGGTTCTGCGAGACGCCGGACTTCCTGGAAAAGAGCGACGACCACTGGCTGCAGGGGCGTCCCGACGGCACCCTGGACCTGGACATCTACCGCTGGAGCGCCGCCTCCGAGGCCGCACTGGCAGAGAACGATGTCTACTGGGTCAGTCCCGGTTCGGGTCTGGGCTCGCTGGAACCGCTGCAGCGCTATGCCGACAAGATCCGTGGCCTGCGCAGCCCATCGGAAGCACTGAGCCTGGACAACATCGACCAGCTGCCGGCGCTGGAACAGATCTATCTCCACAAGGCGCCTCAGGCCCATGGCGACTACCGCAAGCTGCCCAAGCTGCGCGGCTTTCGCAGCCTGGACGCCGAGAAACTCGATCCCCGATCGTTGAACAATCCCAGCCTGCGCAGCGTGGAACTGCGGCGTCCGCGCAAGCTCAAGACCTTGAAAGCCCTCGACAGCTGGCAGGGGCTGGAGACCCTTGTCCTGTCCGGCGCACCGCTGGCCTCGCTGGAGGGCCTGGCGCAGTTCCGGGCGCTGAAAGAGCTGCGCCTGGCGCACTGCCTGAGCCTCACCGACATCGGCGAGCTGCCCCAGGCCTCGGGCGTCGAGCGGCTGGAGATGTTCAAGCTGCCCAAGGTGCAGAGCTTCGAGCCCATCGCCGGATTGAACCGGCTGCGCTGGACCTTCATCCACAGCCGCGACGGGTCGCTGGCCAGCTACGAGACCTTCAAGCACTGGCCGGAACTGCAGAACGCCGGCGTGCTGCTGCAGATGGGCCGCGTCGACTTCGACGCCCTGGCCCGGCACCCGTCGGCGGCGGAGCTGATGCTGTACACCCAGAAAGGCTTTGCACTGCCTGGCGAGGACGAACTGCGCCGTGTGCTGCAGGCCCACGGCCGCCAGGTGCGCAGCGTCTTCCTGCGGCCCAAGGACGAGAGCCCGTCCCTTCACGTCACCTTCGAGTCGCCCTACTGGCGTTCGCCCGCGGCGCACGAGGGTCACGGGCGCCTGTTCGTGGAATGAGCGCATGAGCACCACCCCTTCCCGCATCCTCGTCAGCGGCGGCAGCGGCTTCATCGCCGGCGTGCTGATCCGCCAGCTGCTGGCCAATGGCTGGCAGGTGAACACCACCGTGCGCGACCTGCAGCGCGAACCGGCCCTGCGCCAGGGGCTGGGCGTCGGCAACAGCGAACAGCTGCGCTGCTTTGCTGCCGATCTGATGCAAGACGCCGGCTGGGCCGACGCTGCGGCCGGCTGCAGCCACATGGCCCATCTCGCGTCGCCGCTGCCCGTGGGCGTGCCGCGGGACGCCAACGACCTCATCACGCCCGCCCGCGACGGTGCGCTGCGGGCCCTGAAGGCCGCCCGCGATGCCGGCGTGCAGCGCCTCGTCATGACGTCCTCGGTCGCCGCCATCTCCTACGGCCACGGCCCGGGCGACCACCATTTCACCGAGGACGACTGGACGCGGCTGCAGACGCCGGGCATCCCGGCCTATGTGCAGTCCAAGACGGTGGCCGAGCGCGCCGCACGCGACTGGGTGGCGCGCGAGGGCGGCGGCCTGGAGTTCTGCACCGTCAACCCCTCCGTCGTGCTCGGCCTGGTGGCCAGCGCCGACTACTCGGCCAGCGTCGTCATCGTGCAGAGCCTGCTACAGGGGCGCATTCCCGCCATGCCGCGCATCGGCTTCGGCATCGTCGACGTTCGCGATGTGGCCGAGCTGCACTGGCGCGCGCTGACGGCACCGCAAAGCATGGCCGACGAGCGCTTCATCGCCTGCGGCGGCTTCCTGTGGCTGCGCGAGATCGCTGCCATCCTGCGTGCCGAGCTGGGCGAGCGGGCGGGCAAGGTGCCGACGCTGGAAATGCCCGACTGGGCCGTGCGCCTGCTGGCCAGGTTCAGCCCGGCGGTGCGGGCCGCCGCCAGCGAGCTGGGCACGACCCGCCACCAGGATTCGACCCATGCCCGCGAGGTGCTGGGCTGGGTGCCGCGCCCGCCGCGCGAGGCCATCGTGCAGACGGCGCGCGACCTCCTCGCGCTGGGCGTGGTTTAGCGCAGCAGGGCCGCCGGCAGGCCAAGCTCGGCGTGCATCGCCTCGCCGACGTCGCAGTACGCGGCCTTGGCGACTTCGGCGTGATCGAACTCGAAATAGAGCACCGGCCGGCCGACTTCGCCCTCCCGGTTGGCGTGCAGCCGGAAAAAGCGGAACGTGACCTGAGAGGCCGACGCGAAGCTCTCGCCGAGTTCGCGCTCGGCCAGCACCAGCTCCGCGTCACGGCCCCGCGCGGGGCGCAGCAGCCGGAAGTCGTGCAGCAGGCAGTCCGCGCCGCCGCCGGCCTTCAGCGCCAGGTGCTCGCCCGTCGCATCGAACAGCGGCACGATCTGCCACTGCGGCCGCTGCCCCTGCGACACCGGCAGCTCTGCGTATAGCGTCAACACCTCGAAGCCATGGGCATTGAAGTTCTCCCGATGGGCCAGCATGGCCATGCCGGGCGCCGCTCCGGCCTGCAGGGCGATGCGGTTGATGCCGGGGCGCAGGGCCTGGACGCGGTCGGCGGCCTGGGCAGCAGCGGACCAGAGCAACAGCGAGCCCAGGCCCATCACGGCGCGACCCGCGCGGTGCAGTGCAGCCATGGTTTTCTCCTTCAGGGCAATGCTGCCATTCTGGACAGCCGCCGTGGAAGAAAACAGTTGGGCCGCGGAGACTTGCTTCCGTGGAGCCGCGCCTCGCGAGTCAGCCGATCACGACCTCGTTGATCTGCACAACCGGTTGGCGGTCCGTGTAGTTGGAGATGTCGCCCATGATCTCGGCCGCATGCGGGCCAAAAGCGGTCTGGTAGTCCTCCACGCTGTTGAAGAACAGTGCGCAGCCGGCGACGAAGGGCGGTGCCTGGTCCGGCGCCGAGCGGCTGGCCAGGCCGCGGTCGACGGTGTAGCGCAACAGCGCGGGACCGAGCCGGGCCTGGAGCAGCGGCATGTGGTGGTCGCGGTAGTAGTCGTGGTCGAAGCGCGTGCCGGGCGACTGGGGATAGAGGACGGTGACCTTGATCATGGATGTGATCTCCCGATGGCGATGTCCGAGTGTCACGGCTGTCGCTATGACCTTGCGCCGCGCCGGGTCAGCTGCGGCGGCACGCCGAAGTTGCGCACGAAGACCTCGCGCAGATGGCGCCGGTCGCGAAAGCCCGACTCGCGGGCCACGACCTCCAGCGGGTGGCGGCTCTGCTCGATCATCAGCCGCGCCGCCTCCAGCCTGAGGCCTTCGATGGCCTTGGCCGGCGACTGCCCGGTCTCGGCCGTGAACACGCGGCTGAACTGGCGCGGGCTCAAGTTCGCCACCCCGGCCAGATCTTCCACCGACAGGGCCTGCTTCAGGTGGGCGCGCGCATAGTCCAGGGCCTGCTGGATGCGGTCCGTCTTGGGCGCCAGCTCCAGCAGCTCGGAATGCTGCGACTGCCCGCCCGTGCGGCGCTGCGGCATGACGAGCTTGTGGGCGACGGCGCGGGCGACGTCCCCGCCCAGGTCGGCCTCCACCATGGCCAAGGCGAGGTCCAGCGCGGCCGTCATGCCGGCCGAGGTCCACAGCGGGCCGTCGACGATGAAGATGCGGTCGTCATCGACGTGGACTTCGGGATGGCGGGCCTGCATGTCGCGCGCGAACAGCCAATGCGTCGTCGCGCGCCGCCCGTTCAGCAGGCCGGCCTCGGCGAGTGCGAAGCCGCCCGTGCACAGGCCGGCGATGCGCCGCGCATGGCGCCCGGCGCGGCGCAGGAACTTCAGCGCCTGGGTTTTAGCCGGCGCCACGATGGGGTCGGACGCGCCCGTCACCAGCCAGGTGTCGGCCTGCGTGCAGGAGGCCAGCGGTCTTGTGCTGACGCGCACGCCGCTGGACGACATCACATCGCCGCCGGTCACGCTGTAGCAGGCGAAATCGTAGAACTGCTCTTCGGTGACGAGGTTGGCGAACTCGAAGACGGCCTGCGTGGACAGCGCCATCAGCTGGAAGCCTTCACTGAGGATAAAGCCCAGGCGGTGCATGCCGGCCTCATGGTGTTGATGTCTCAAAACATGACTGTATACGTCATTTGAGACATGCACCTGTGTCCCCAGAATTTGCCCATGTCATCAACCTCCCGTTCGGAGATCCCGTCATGAGCACCCATCCCTCCCTCGGCACCGCCCTGATCACCGGCGCCTCCTCCGGCATCGGTGCCGTCTATGCGGACCGCCTGGCCCGCCGCGGCCATGACCTCGTGCTGGTCGCCCGTGATGGCGCCCGCCTGGATGCCCTGGCCTCGCGGCTGACGGCCGAGACCGGTCGCAAGGTCGAGGTCCTCGTCGCCGACCTCGCCAACGCCGCACAGCGCGCCCGCGTCGAGCAGCGGCTGCGCGATGACGCCGGCATCACCCTGCTGGTCAACAACGCCGGCGTCGGTACGCCGGCCAAGCTGCTGGAGGCCGACGTCGAAAAGATGGGCCACATGATCGAGCTCAATGTGACGGCGCTGACCCGGCTGACCTATGCCGCCGTGCCCGGCTTTGTCGCCCGCGGCCGCGGTGCCGTCATCAACATCTCTTCCATCGTCAGCATCGCGCCCGAGCTGCTGAACGGCGTCTATGGCGGCAGCAAGGCCTTCGTGACGGCCTTCAGCCAGTCCCTGCACCACGAGCTGGCGGCGCGGGGCCTGCGCGTGCAGGCCGTGCTGCCCGGCGCGACGGCGACCGAGTTCTGGGAGCGCGGCGGCCTGGCCGTGGAACACCTGCCCAAGGAATGGGTGATGTCGGCCCAGGCGCTGGTGGATGCCGCTCTGGTGGGCTTCGATCGCGGCGAGCTGATCACCGTGCCGTCGCTCCATGACGAGGCGCCCCTGAAGGCCTACGAGGCGGCGCGGCAGACGATGCTGGGGCAGTTGTCCAGCAACACGCCCGCGCCGCGGTACGTGGCGGCCTGAGTCAGTCCCGCAGTGCGCGAATCACGGCCGCGATGGTCATGACCGCGCCCAGCGGGAACATCCAAGCGAACGCCAGGAACACGGCCGATTCCTGCCGCAGCGCGAAGCCGACGATGCCAAAGCCCATGGCGGCCAGGCCCATCAGGAACAGCAGCCAGTTGCCAATGGCACGGCCGGTATGGCCGACCTCGTCCTCGCCGGAGAACTCGGCCACCAGCAGCGCGATGACCAGCGGGGCGCAGACCGTCCACATCAGCCACTTGGGCACAGAGTGGCCGTGATGGCCGTCCCAGCGCATCAGCAGCAGGGGCGGGATACCCAGCAGGATGATGGTGATGATCCTGCGCATCTGGCCTAGCGTCCGCGCCGCTGCCACAGCGGGCGTTTGCCCTTGAGCTGCCTTTCAATGCCGTCGTTGAGCCGGCCGCGCAGGTCGACGACGGCCTCCACATGGCCGTAGACGCCGGGGAAGCGCAGGTCCAGCCACAGCCACAGGGTGCAGATGCGCAGGGCCTGCTCCATGCGGTCCAGGCGGCCGTGCTGGTCGTACTCGTCGAGGAAGTAGGGGTCGCCGGCCTTGCCGGTGCGGGCGTGGTTCATGGCCCAGTTCGCGTACTGCTCCACCAGCATGGGCAGGCGCGCGTCCACCGGGGCCTGGGCGTACTTGAAGCGCTCCTGCAGCGGCAGGGCGCTGGCATTGCGGTCCAGCATCTCGGCCAGCTCCAGCATCTGCTCCAGTTCGGCCACGGCGAAATGGGCATCGTCCAGGCGCAGCTGCTGCATGAAGATGCTCAGCACCGCATAGAGCTTGTTGACGCCCATGCGTTGTGAGATGGTCTGCACATGGCGCCAGTTGGGCGCCACGGGGCACTTGAAGTCGCGCGGCGCGCGGGGCTCCTTGGGCAGCTGAGCGCGCAGGATCTTCATCGCGTCGGCCTCGGCCTCCTTCAGCACCGAGACAAAGCCCTCGTCGTGCATGCCGTAGCGGCCGGCGCGGCCGGCGATCTGGTGCACCTCGCTGACCGACAGCTCGCGGTCGCCGACGCCGTCGAACTTGGTCAGCGTCGAGAACAGCACGCGGCGGATGGGCAGGTTCAAGCCCATGCCGATGGCGTCGGTGGCGACCAGGATGTCGCTGGCGCCTACCGCGAAGCGCTCGGCCTCGCGCCGCCTCACCTCGGGCGGCAGGGCGCCGTAGATGACGCTGACGTTGTGGCCGGCCTGGCCGATCTGGTCGCGCAGCATCAGCACGTCGCGGCGGCTGAAGGCGACAATGGCGTCGCCCGCGAGCAGATGCGTCATGGGCACGGGCGCCGGCATCAGCTGCACGTGCTGCTTGCGCTCGAAGCTGCGCCTCTCGGGCTTCTCGCCGCAGAGCTGCAGCAGGCGCTCGATGGCTGGTGCGGCATAGGCCGAGGCGATGATGATGAGTTCGCGCGCCGGCACGCCGACGATGGCCTGGGTCCAGGCCCAGCCCCGAGAGTCGTCGAAGATCATCTGCGCTTCGTCGATGACGGCCACGTCGACCACGTCGCGCGTGTTGACCATCTCGATGGTGCTGCTGACGACGCGCGCGTTGGCAGCCGGCACGCTTTCCTCGCCGGTCAGCAGCGAGCAGGGCACGCCGCGGCCCACCAGGCGATCGCGCCCCTCCAGCGCCAGCAGGCGCAGCGGCGCCAGATAGGCCCCGTCCAGGGCCTGGGCCAGGCGCTCGAAGGCGGCATGCGTCTTGCCGCTGTTGGGCGGGCCCAGATACAGCGTGACCTTGCGGCCGAGCTTGCGCGCCGCGTCGAAGCTGTCCGGATAGCCCTGGAAGGCCAGCTCGCGGCCGAGGCTGGCCAGCGTGCTCTGCTCCTCGACGGTCTGCTCCCAGCGGTCCTGGGCACGGGTCAGCGCGGCCTTCAGGTCCTCGTAGGGCATGGGCACGCCGCACTCGGCCTGCAGGCGCGGCAGCAGCGACGCGAGCTGGGCCGCATCGCCCATGGCCTCGCTGCGCGCGACGAGGTGGTTCAGGTGCAGGGCCAGCTCGGCCTTGTAGGAGTACTCGGGCGCCTGGCCCAGGGCATGGCGCAGGGCGGCCGTGTCGCCGTCGCGGAAGAAGGCCCAGACGGGCTCCTCGGGCACCGGCACGCGGTGGGACAGGTCGATGCGCCAACCGTCGTGGGCCAGGACGATGGGGTGCACGCACAACCGCGTGAACACCAGGCCCTCGCGGCGCAGGCCCAGGCTTTCGAGCTGGTGCAGGCGCTGCTGCATCTGCGTGCGCAGCGTGTTGGCCAGCGGCGTGGCGTCGAGCTGGGCGAGAGCGACATTGAGGTGCTGCGGCAGGATCCAGCGGCTGGGCCGGCCACCACCGGCGGCCTTGGAGATCTGGATGCAGCCCAGACGGTCCAGGAACTCGTCCGTGCCGTCGTCGAGGTCGGCCGGCACCAGCACCTGAGGCAGGGCGTGGGCCGCCTGGCGGATGCGGGCCCAGTCTTCTGGCGCAAGGGTGGCGGGCAGCCGGGCGGCGTGGCGGGGCTGCGGCAGAGGGAAAGCGGGCGCGGGGGGCTTGGGCGGGGAAACGTCAGACTTCACGGCGGAAGTGGAACACAGGCGGTGCGCACCGGCGCCTCAATGTCCGATGGCGTGCGCGCGCTTGGCGCGGTACATCGCCTCGTCGGCCTTGTGCACCAGCACGCCCGGCGATTCGCCGTCATCGGGGAAAAGGCTGAAGCCGATGCTGGCCGACACCTGCATGTCATGCCCTGCCAGCGTGCAGGGGGCGGCCAGGGCCTGGCCGATCTTGAGGGCCAGTTGCTCGGCGTCTTCGGGCCTGCTGGCCGAGGCCAGGATGACGAATTCGTCGCCGCCGATGCGGCAGACCGTGTCGCTGGCGCGCACGGTGGCCATCAGCGTGCGCGCCACATGCAGCAGCAGCAGATCGCCCACGGCATGGCCGAGTTCATCGTTCACGCGTTTGAAGCCGTTCACGTCCAGGAAATAGATCGCCAGCCGGCTGCCGTGCCGGCGCGCCAGCGCCAGGTCGTGGGCCAGTCGGTCCCACAGCACCTCGCGGTTGCACACGCCGGTCAGCGAGTCGGTCTGCGCGGCCTTGACGGCCACTTCCAGGGCCGCATGGGCGGTTTCGGCCTGCTGGGTCATCTCGTGGTTGCGTGCGAGCAGGCGTTCGTTCTCGTCGCGCGCACTCTGCGCGGCAGCCAGGCCCGACTCGCTGCGTGCCTCCTGGATGGCGGCGTGCAAGGCCAGCAGCGTGGCCTCGGCCGCGGCGATCTCGCGCCGCAGCGCGATGAGCCGCTGTTCGTCGATGTCGATGTTGGGTGGCATGTCCATGCGGCCTGCTGCATCGAGGCCTGTCAGTCCGCGGCGGGCCCGGTCAGCGTCATGACGATGTCCGGATACCAGGCCGCGTTCAGGCCCAGGGATTCGTCCGCGACCCGGTCGCGGTTGCCCATGTCCAGGCGCGAGGAGTGGATGCCCACCAGCAGCCAGGGCAGGGCGCCCCGAGCTGGCGCCCGCATCACCACGGGCGCGCCGCTGATGCCGCGATGGGTGCGCGCATCGGTCAGGAACCAGCCGACGCCCTGGAAGCGCCAGCCGTAGGGTGAGGCCACGGTGCCCTGGCGCACGACGGGGAGGTGATGCAGCCCGTCGTGAAATCCCAGTGGAAATCCCGGGATCAGCACCGGCTCGCCGATGCCGATCACATCGCCCTCGCCGGGCAGGTGCTCGGGGGTGAAAGCTTGCAGCGCAGCGCCCGGCGGCAGCGCGTCGCGCTCGATCTCCAGCACGGCCACGTCAATGCCGCCGCCGTCGTCCTCGCCCTGGCGCCAGTTGGCCAGGCCATCGCGGTAGAGCAGCACGGACAGGCCGGTGGACTCGGCGAGGTTGCCGGCGTCCGGATGCAGCTCGATCTCGATGCGGTCCGGGTGGTGGCCGCTGGGCTCGTCAATGAAGACATGCCGGCTGCTGACGAGGTAGAGCCTCTCGTCGCGCTGGAAGAAGAAGCCGCTGGCACCCGTCAGCCCCTTGGGGCCGGCAAAGGTGGCCACGCGCACCGTCGCCAGCAGCAGGGGGTCGATGGCGGGAGGGGCGGGTGCCGCGCTGGCGGCCGGAGGCGGCGTCGCCTTCGTCACGGCGCTCAGAACGTGGGCTGCGGCGTGGCGCGGGCGAGCAGCGACGCCAGGTGTTTGCAGACGTTCTCGCCCGTCGTCGTCAGGCGCAGCGAGCCGCCGTGCCACTCCATCCAGTGCAGGGCCACGTAGTCCTCGATGAAGCCCGCATCGATCTCGGCCGCGCGGCGGCGCTTGAGCAGGTCGACGGTGGCGAGCAGTTGGTCGCGCAAGGTGTCGCGGCGAGTCGTGAGGGGTAGAGGCTGAGCCTTGGGGGTGGAACGCTTCATCGAGATCTCCAAACGGTCAGGGATGCAGGCATCTCGACGTGCAAGATGCGTGCCCCGGGGTTGGGCTGATGTCTCGGTGGTTTCCGCGGGGCGCTACTGGCGTGGGGGGCGGACGAGCCGGGGCAAGGTCGGACGGCCGTCTCGACAGGGGTTCCAGAGAGGCCGGGTTGGGGCTCACCGCTTGAGGGTGGCTGACGGCATTGCCGACCGGCGGGAGCCGGCCAGGCCTGGGGCGCGAGGGAGGAATGCGCCGGCGTCCAGCCACCGAAGTCGCGCCGTTGAGCAGACACGCGACAGGGAAGGAGCCATTCTAGGCCGCGAGGTAGCGGGGAGGCTTGCGTGAGGGAGATTCAGACTTCAAGGAGGAAGCGGCATGGACGGGGCGCCTCTAGTAGCCCTCGGCTTTGAGCCGAAATACCTTGCCGCCCATCTCGCGGTCGTCGCCGAACGACGCCTCGACCCACGCGCCGCGGTCAGGTTTGCCAACACTGAACGAAAACGTCCCTTGCTTCAACGTCAGGTCGCGGGCGAAGCGGGTCTTGGGCGACAGGCACATCAGTGCGTGCTTGACCGTCACGTCGGTGAACTCCGCGCTGCCATGTTGCACGAGATAGGCGCACAGCTTGATGGAGGGCTCGTCGTCGTGGCGACTGCAGGCCTTCTCGGCGAGGCGGTCCGGCGAGCCGTCAAAGCCGTGCCCCCAGGAGGTGCGGAAGGTGATCTCCCTGGCCTCGTCAGGGCGCACCGACCTCACAAAGTCCTGCAACACACGACAGAAAGCGGGGTCGGGCGCTGCCTGAGCTGCAGTCGACGACGCCGCCATCACGGCGACGCAGGCCGTAAGCCATTGCCTGGCCATGAACGCCTCGCGGCGAGGTCAGACGGTGCTGCGCCCGGCCGTGCGGGCCAGCAAGGCCTTCAGGTGCTTGCAGACGTTCTCGCCCGTCGTCGTCAGGCGCAGCGAGCCGCCATGCCATTCCATCCAGTGCAAGGCCACATAGTCCTCGACAAACCCCTCCGCGATCTCTGCCGCGCGTCGCTGCTTGAGCAGGCTGACGGTGGCGAGCAACTCATCGCGAAGCATGTCGCGTCGGGCTGCAGCGGGGAAGGAAGCAGATGAGCTCATCAACATCTCCGGAGGTCGTGAACAGACTCCGGGGCAGAAGTGGAACACAGAGCCGTGACGAAACCGGTGCGGCCGACGAACGGCGGGCCTATCGTTTGCCCTGTGAGCCGGCCCAAGCCATCGGAGATCTCCCATGCCACGCGAAATCAAGGTCGTCAGCACCACCGTCGCCGCCCCGACCCGGCAGGTCTATGAGTTCGCCTGTCGGCGCGAAAACCTGCATCGGTGGGCCTCGGGCCTGGCGTCGGCCGACGTCGAGCAGGAGGGGGATCACTGGGTGGTGACGGGCTCCCCCATGGGCCGCATCGAGATCCGCATGGCGCCGCGCAACGACTTCGGCGTGCTGGATCACGACGTGACGACGCCCGATGGCGTGACCACGCTCAACGCGCTTCGGGTCACGCCGGTGGATGAAGGCTGTGCGCTGAGCTTCGTGGTGCTGAGGCAGGCGGGGGCCAGCGATGAGGACCTTGAGCGGGATGCGGCACATGTGCTCAAGGATTTGAAGACGTTGAAGGGGTTGATGGAGCGTTGAGTGCCGTCGCAGGCTACTCCAGCGTCTCCACAAGAACGCCGGTGAAGTCCGTCACCAACGCGGCAACCAGTCTCCCCAGATCGTCCGAGCCTGAGCCGCCGCAGTCGCAGAAGTACAGCCCATACGGCTCGACAGCGGCCGTCGCGTCGGGCATGCCCGCGCGGTCTGAATCGGCGCGGAACTCGAAGTCGCCGCCGGGACTGGCATTTGCTAGCCGAGAGAGCACGCTCCGGATGCGCACGCCGTCCGGGCTCGTGAGCGTCAATCGATATTCGGTGCCCACGACGTTCAGAGTGGCTTCGGCTTCGTCCCCTCCGACGGATTCGCAATCCACGCCTGCAGCTCGGCCGCCCGCGCATGCTTGGGTGCCAGCTCCAGGAAGGTCTTGTAGGCGGCCATGGCCTTGCCCTCGTCGCCGGCTTGCAGGCGCGCATCGCCGAGATTCAACCAGGCCAGCGAGCGGCTGGCGTCCATCTCGACAGCCTTCTCGAACCAAGTGCTCGCGTCGGCGAACTTGCCGCGGCGATACAGCACAAAGCCCAGGTTGTTGGCCGCCAGCGCGAACTTGGGCTGCAGCTGCAGGGCTTCCTTGAACGCCGCCTCGGCCTCGTCGTAGCGGCGCTCGCGATACAGCTGCAGGCCGCGGTCGTTGGTGCGCTGGGCGGTGATGCGAGCGCCGGCATCGACGCGGGCCGTCGGCGCGGCCAGGGCCTGGTCCTTGCCGTCCAGCCCCTTGATCGTCACCTGAACGGCGCTCGCCGCACCTGACGGCTGGCGGCTGGCCGTGCTGGCTTCATCCACCTTCAGTGCGAGCTGGCTGGCCTTGTCGTCGAGCTGGGCCACGGCACTGCTCAGGCCTGGCTCCTGCGCGGTGGGCAGTTCGAAGATGAACTCACCACCCTCGCTGCCCGGCAGGCTGCCGAAGGCCGGCGTCTGGTGGGCGATGGCCGACACGGCGGGTGCGACATAGGCGGCCAGCTCGGTGGCGGTGATGAGGCCGTCGCCGTTCAGGTCGGCCTTGCCGTTCAGCGCCTGCAGCAGCGTCCACGTGAACACCGAGTGACCGCCGGGGCCGTCGTCGGCCACCTGCTGGTCGGCGCCGCCGGCCGTCATCATCTGGCGGCCGATGCGGCGGGCATTGGTGCGGGCGAAATTGCTGTCCATGGCGCTCGAACCACCGCGGGTCAGGCCCAGGCCCGAGTAGCAGGCGTCGATGACGAAGAGGGCGTGCTTGGCCGTGATGGCCTCGGCCACTTCCTGCAGCTGGGGCATGGCGATGGCGTCGGACTGCAGGTCGTTCAGGCCCGCATCCACCGGCACGATATAGCCGACCTCGCGGCCGCTGGGCAGCCTGCGCGTGCTGCCGTGCCCGGCGAAGAAGACGAACACCCGGTCGTCGCGCTTGACGCGCTTGGCGTCGCCGAAGCGCTCGTTCAGCGCCTTCAGGATGTTGGCGCGGGTGGCGTCGGCGTCGGTCAGCAGGGTCACGTTGTCGGCGCGAAAGCCGAAGCGTGTGACCAGGGACTCGCGCACGGCCTGGGCGTCGCGAACCGCGTGCGAGAGCTTCGGCCAGGCCGCGTATTGATTGATGCCGATGACCAGGGCATGGCTCTCGCGGTACAGCTCGCCGGGCGCGGGTGGCGGCGCGGCAGCAGCGGTCCTGTCGGAGGAGACGACGAACTGGCCGTCCCGGAAGCTCGCGAAGCGCCAGCCCTCGGCGGCGAGCTGGTCCAGCACCAGCGGCAGGGCCTGCACGGTGCGGGCGTGGATGTCGTGGAAGAGCACGATGCCGCGCTGCTGCTTGTCCAGCTCGTCCATCACGCGCGCGGCGATGCTCTTGGGGATGGGGTCGCTCCAGTCCAGCGAGTCGACGTTCCACATCATCGAACGCAGCTTCAGCGCCTCGATGGTGGTCAGGGCGCCGTCGTTGCGCGCGCCGTAGGGGAAGCGAAACAGGGCGTCGCCATTGCGACCCGCCGCGTCCAGCAGCGCCTCCGTGTTGGCGGCTTCTTCCTTGACCTTGACGAGCTCGAACTTGCTCATCAGGCCGTGGGTGAAGCTGTGGTTGGCCAGTTGGTGGCCGGCGGCCAGCACGCGCTTGGCGACGGCGCTGCCGTTGCCGGGCTGGATCTTGCCGTCGGCACCGACCTTGCCGAGGTTCTGGCCGAGCTGGAAGAACACGGCCGGCGCGTTGTAGCGCTTCAGGATCTCCAGAATCTCGTCGGTGTAGCGCGCATGCGGGCCGTCGTCGAAGGTCAGCAGCACGGTCTTGGGCGGCAGCTTGTCGCCGAAGACTTCGCGGTCCTTCATGGCCACGCCGCGCATGGCGCCCGACCCCGCCGAGGCCGGCGGCTCGGGCGCCAGGTCGGCCGCAGCGGGCAGTTGCGCGCCATGCTGCTTCATGACGGCTTCGCGCGTGTGCAGGGTCTTGAGCTTGGCGATGTAGTCGGCCCACTTCTCGCGCTTGAGTTCGATGCCGCGCTTGGCGAAGCCGCCGAAAACCTCTTTCAGTTCCTGCTCATAGGCCTTCTCGACCTCGGCCAGCGTGTCCAGGTCGTCCTGGGCGCGGCGGGCCAGCTTGATGCCGTCCAGGGTCTGGGCGCTCTTCAGGCCGGTGGCGAGCTGGCTCAGCACTTCCTTGAAGGCCAGGCGGTCGGCGTCGAACCAGCTGGGCTCGCTCTCGATGCGCGTCAGCAGGGCGGCGGTGGCCTCCAGCGACTCGGGCTTGAGCGCCAGGTCGGCCAGGCCCTGCTGGCGCTGCAGCAGTTCGTGGAAAAGCTGCTGGCCCAGGGCCTGGACCTCGCGGCGATGGGCCGCCGGCAGCGTGGCCTCGCCGTCCATCAGCACGACGATCTGGCGGTGCAGGGCCAGCAGGCCATCGCCCTCCTCGCGCAATTTGGCGGTGGCGCTGGTGTCCTGCGCGGTGGACGCGGCGGGCAGCGCTGCGGGCACTTCGGCCAGGCGCTTGTTGCAGCCGGTCAGGGCAAGGGCGGCGATCAACAGCAGGACGGGCGAGGCGTGGCGCAGTGCGGGCATGTCGTGGGCGTGGGGATTTGGCGTGATTCTCAGTCCACGGCCTTGTAGGTCAGCTGGACCTTGCGAGTGCGCAGGTCGCAAGTCCAGATGTGAGTGACGTTGTTGTCACGCACATTGACGATGGCCACCAACGGGCCCTGCACGGCGACCGAGAGGCTGTCCAGGCTTCGATTGCCGCGGTCGTAGACGCTTCCCACGTCGGCAAGCTGCTTGATCAGCGGCAGCACTTCTTCCATCTCGCCACGCGCGTTGAACACCAGCAATTCGCCGTTGTTGGCGATGCCCACGTAGCGGCCGGTGTCCGGGTCATGGGCCAACCCGGTCAAGTCACGGTTGTTCAGCGATGTGGCGCCCAGCCATTCACGGCGACGCGTGTCGTAGCGGTAGAAAAATCCCTCGCCACCGAAGGACACCATGGCCAGGATGCCCTTGGCCTGATCCCATGCAAGGGCCGAGCCCCAGGAGAGCTCCGGCAGCGTCTTGGGCAGCACCAGCTTCTGCTTGGGCCCCGTGAACCCCTGTGGCAGCCACAGCAGATTGCTGCCATTGCCGTCCAGCAGATAGGCTTCCTTGCCGTCGTCGCGCACTGCGGCCGGTGCGCCTGTGCTCCAGGCCCATAGGCCGCCGCCACGGACGATGCCGGTGAAACGCTGGCCTTCGCGAGGGCCGGTGTTGGTCCAGGGCAGGCGTCGGCCGTCGAGGCTGAGCAGCTCGAAGTTCATCTTGGCCTTGGCGACCTCGGGCCGGATGCCATCCAGCGAGAGCAGCGGGTCGGCCACATAAGGCCCGCGCAGCGTGACGGTTTCGGGCACGCGATAGCTGCCACGGAAGGCGGTCAGCTGGGTCACGCCGTAGCGGCTGTTGAGGCTGCGGATCAGCGTGCGGAAGTTGACGTTGTCGGCTTCATAGCTGTACGGCAGATCGTCGACGATGACCGGCACCTGGGCAGGCCCCTGCACCTTCGATTGGGAAGAGGATTCGGTCGAGCTCACGACGATGGCCAGCAGCTTCGTGCCCGGGCTGGCCTGCACCTTCCAGGTGGTGGGGTGGTAGCCGACCAGCACCAGCAGTACGGGGCGTGGATGGTCCACCACCACCTGCGTGGCGTTGCCGATGAACTCATACCCCGAGACGACCAGGGTGTCGGCTTGCGTGCCCCATTGCGCCATGCCAGGCGGCTGGTTGGCGGGCTGGACGACGCGCAGCGCCGGCTTTGCATTCGTCGCCGGCGCGGGGGCCGCCGAGGGAGCCGGGACAGCCACAGCGCGTGCCGCCGCATTCGGGTCCAGCGCCGGCGCCGGCGGTGCGGCCGTCGTCTCGAAGGCTGGGGCGGCGCGCCGCACCGGGGTGGGCGGCGGCGGGGGCGCGCTGCGCTGCTCCACCTCCAGCTTGCGGCCATCGGCTGCGTCGGCACAAGGCTGCGCCTGATAGGTTACTTTGCCCTGGGCGTCGGTGCAGCGGTAGACGTTGGCGGCGGCCAGCATCGGCAAGGCGAGCAGCAGGCTGGTGAGGGCGATGGTTTTTGGTTTCACGAGTCTTTTCCCTGAAGGGCTGGCTGCGCTGATGCGGCTGCCTCTGTTGTCGTCGCGCATTCTGGAGGACTGCTGACAAGGTCGTGCCATGCGCTGCGCACAATCCGGCTCCTTGTCACAAACGCCTCTCTCACGATGAGAAAGCTCGCCCTGCCCTTGGCCCTCGCCACTCTGTTCGGGTTGGCATCCGCGCAGGCCGCCACGCCCGCCGAGCGCCTGGCAGACGTGGCGACGCGCTATTACGACGCCCGCGCCCGCTTCGAGCCGCTGGCTGCCACCGAGGGCGGCGACAACCGCTTCGACGACCAGCTCGGCCTGTCGATCTCTCCGGCGGAGCGCAGCAAGCACTTTGCCGCCTGGCGTGGCTTCCTGAAGGAGCTGGCCGCCCTGCCCGCTGCCAGCCTGCCGCCGGCCGAGCGTCTGAACCGTGAGCTGCTGGAGGAGCAATTGCGGGGCCAGTTGGCCTTCGAGCGCTATCCCGATCACCTGCTGCCCCTGCACCAGATGGGCGCGACGCCCTTCCAGCTGGCCTTCTATTCCAGCGGCCAGGGCGGCCAGCCGCTGAAGACAGCGGCCCAGCTCGACGCCTATCTGAAGCGCGTCGCCGGCCTGCCGGTCTGGTGCGATCAGGCCATCGCCAACATGCGCGAAGGCATCAAGCGCGGCGTCGTGCAGTCGGCGCCCGTCGTCGAAGCGGCCTTGCCGCTGCTGAAGAACCTCGCCGAGGCCGACGCCGAGCACAGCCCCTACACGGCGCCCGTGCGTGCTCTGCCCGAGGGCATCTCGGCGGCCGACCGCGCCCGCTTGACCGAGGCCTATCACCGTGAGCTGATCGAACGCGCACAGCCGGCCTTGCACCGCCTGCTGGCCTTCGTCGAAATCGACTACCTGCCCGCTGCCAGGAAGCGCGGCAGCATCGGCCTGGCGGCCCTGCCCAACGGCAAGGCCTGGTACCGCCAGTGGGTGCGCGAAAGCACGACGACCGACATGACGCCCGAGCAGATCCATGAGCTCGGGCTGAGGGAAGTGGCGCGCATCCAGGGCGAGATCGTTCGCATCGCGCCGCAACTGGGCTTCGCGGGCGACCCGCTGAAGAACGGCGGCCTGCTGGCCTGGGCACGCACCGACGAACGCTTCCGGCCCTTCAAGACCGAGGCCGAGATCCTGGATGCCTACCGCGCCATCAATGCCCGCGTCGGACCCCAGCTGCCCAAGCTTTTCGGCCAGCTGCCACGCATGGCGCTGGACATCCGTGCCGAGCCCGAGCTGACGCGTGAGACGGCGTCCGACCACTACACCGTCGGCCAGGCCGACGGCAGCGCACCGGGTGTGTTCTGGGCCGTCATCAACGCCCCCGGCGATCAGACCGTCACCACCATGACGGCCCTGTTCCTGCACGAGGGCCAGCCTGGCCACCATTTCCATCTCGGCCGGCAGATGGAGATGCCCCTGCCCGACTTCCGCCGCCGCAACTGGATCAATGCCTATGGCGAGGGCTGGGCGCTCTATGCCGAAACCCTGGGCCATGAACTGGGCCTGTACGCCGACCCGGTGGCCTATGCGGGCGAGCTGCGCCTGGAGATCAGCCGCGCCGCCCGCCTGGTGGTGGACACCGGCCTGCATGCCAAGGGCTGGAGCCGCGAGCAGGCGCTGAAGTACTGGATGGACAACACGGGGGCCGGCGAACAGCAGGCTGTCGCGCAGATCGACCGCTACCTCGCCTGGCCCGGCCAGGCCCTGGGCTACAAGATCGGCGCCCTGAAGATCCAGGAACTGCGTCGCCGTGCCGAGCAGAAGCTGGGTTCGAAGTTCAGCTTGGCCGCCTTTCATGACCAGGTGCTGGGCGAAGGCTCGCTGCCGCTGTCGGTGCTGGAGAAGCGCATCGATGCGTGGATGGCGGCGCAGGCGCGATAGGTCCCTGCAGGCCGGGCCGATGCCCGGCTTGTTTTTGCTCAATAGTTCGAGTATTCTGGAAATATGGATGAACAAGATGTCATCAAAGCCCTGGCCGCACTGGCCCAGCCCGTGCGCCTCAAGGTCTTCCGCGCCCTGGTCGTCACCGGTGAGGCGGGGCTGACGCCCGGCACCATGGCCGAGGCCCTGGGCATGCCGGCCAACACCCTGTCCTTCCACCTGAAGGAGCTGGTCAATGCCGGCCTGGTGACCCAGGAGCGTTCCAGCCGCAACCTCATCTACCGCGCCGCCTACGAGCGCATGAACGGCGTGCTGGGCTATCTGACCGAGAACTGCTGCCAGGGCGCCAGCTGCGCCGTTCCCTCCAAATCCTGTTGCTGAAGGAGTCCGCCATGAAGCGTTTTCACGTCCATGCCCATGTTGAAGACCTGGGCCAGAGCATCGCCTTTTACTCCCGCATGTTCGGCGCCGAGCCGACGCGCCTGGAGAGCGACTACGCGAAATGGATGCTCGACGACCCACGCATCAACTTCGCCATCTCCACGCGCGGCGGCAAGCCGGGTGTGGACCACCTCGGCATCCAGACCGACAGCGAAGAAGAATTGATCGCGCTGAAATCCCAGGCCCGGGCAGCCGAGCTGGCCCTGAGCGAAGAGGGCGAGACCAGCTGCTGCTATGCGCGCAGCGAGAAGTACTGGGTCACCGATCCCCAGGGCATTGCCTGGGAACAGTTCCATACCCTGCGCGACATTCCCACCTTTGGCGGCGAGGCCCAGCCCGCGGCGCCCGCCTGCTGCCCCGGTGACGCAACGCGCGGCAAGCCCGTGGCTGTCGACGTGAAGCCGGCAGGCGCCTGCTGTTGAACGCGCGCCCGCTGCTGGCAGAGGGCCTGGGCACGGCCCTGCTGCTGGCCGTCGTCATCGGCTCCGGCGTGATGGCCGAGCGCTTGTCGGGCGGCAATGTGGCCTTGGCGCTGCTTGCCAACACCCTGGCGACAGTCGGGGGCCTGTATGTGCTCATCGAGGTCTTCGGCCCCATCAGCGGCGCCCACTTCACCCCCGCCGTGTCGCTGGCCTTGACCTTGCGCGGTGAACTGCCCTGGCCGCGGCTGGCGCCCTATGTCGCGGCCCAGCTCGGCGGCGCGGTGCTCGGCGCCTGGCTGGCCCATGCCATGTTCGAGATGGACCTGGTGCAGTGGTCCAGCAAGGCGAGGGGCGGTGGCGGGCAGTGGTTGGCTGAAGGCGTCGCGAGTTTCGGCCTGATGCTGGTCATCCTGCGCGCGCCGTCAGGCAAGGCTGCGGCCATGGTGGCGGCCTACATCGGCGCGGCCTACTGGTTCACGGCGTCGACCTCCTTCGCCAACCCCGCCGCGGCTTTCGGCCGCATGTGCAGCGACAGCTTTGCCGGCATCGCGCCGGCCAGCGTGCCGGGCTTCGTCGCCGCCGAGTTCGTTGGCGCCCTGCTGGCCCTGCCCGTTCATCGCGCCCTTGGCGCTTCAAGGCACACATGACTGACATCACGATCTTCCACAACCCCAAGTGCGGGACCTCGCGCAATGTGCTGGCACTGATCCGCCATGCGGGCCTGGAGCCGCGCATCGTCGAGTACATGACCGCCCTTCCTGGCCGCGACGAGATCCGGGCATTGGTCGCGGCCACCGGCCAGCCGCTGCGCGCCCTGCTGCGTGAGAAAGAAGCGGCCTTCACTGAGCTGGGCCTGGCCGACCCGGCGCTGGGCGACGACGCGCTGCTGGATGCGATCCAGCAGCATCCCGTGCTGCTGAACCGCCCCATCGTCGTGACGCCCCTGGGCACCGCGCTGTGCCGGCCATCGGAAGCGGTGCTGGAGCTGCTGCCGGTCGGCCCGCTGCCGCCCTTCACCAAGGAAGACGGCGAGGCCGTGCACGACAGTGGCAAGCGCCGCGGCTGAGTTCGATCAGGCCGGGAAGTCCGTCGACGCGGCCAACCCACGCCATGCGCCGGTCTCGGCTTCGACAAAGGCGTGCTTGTCGGCAATGGCCTGCAGCGTGTCCGTGCCCATGGGCAGGCGCAGCGGCGGGTTCTGGGCGTCGACCAGGGCCAGCATGGCTTGCGCCAGGCGAACGGGGTCGCCGGGCTGGTTCAGGCTGATCTGCTTGGCGCGCTCGCGCACGGCACCGGCCGTGGCGGCGTAGTCCGCCAGCTCGCGCGGCGACGTGACCAGGGACTGGCCTTCGAGGAACTCGGTACGGAAGTAGCCCGGCTCGACGACCGTGGCATGGATGCCCAGCGGTGCCAGCTCGGCATGCAGGGCCTCGGTGATGCCCTCGACGGCGAACTTGGTCGAGCAGTAGACGCCGAAGCCGGCGGCCGAGCGCACGCCGCCCAGCGACGAGATGTTGATGACGTGGCCGCCGCGGCGCTCGCGCATCAGCGGCAGCACGGCGCGGGTCACGTTGAGCAGGCCGAAGACATTGGTCTCGTACAGGCGGCGCACCTCGTCGGCGCTGGCCTCCTCGACCGCGCCGAGCAGGCCATAGCCGGCGTTGTTGACGAGGACGTCGATGCGGCCGAAGCGGGCCAGCGCGGCGGCCGTGGCTTGGGCGGCCTGAGCCTCGTCGGTGACGTCCAGGGCCACGGCCAGCAGGCCGGGCTGGGCGCCGAAGCGCTTCTCGATGACGGCCGCGTCACGGGCCGTCGCGACGACGGCGTCGCCATGGGCCAGGGCGGCTTCGGTGATGCGCGCGCCAATGCCGCGCGAGGCGCCGGTGATCATCCAGACGCGCTTGAAGGTGGTGGGGGTGTTCATGAAGGGCTCCGGGGTTTGGGGTGGTTGAGGTGTCGGCCGATGGAGCGAAATCTAGGGTTTGGATTGCCATCCAACTAGCCCAGAATCTCTTCATTGATTCGCAAGGGATTCGTGACAATGGCTTTCAACGAGCTGCGCGCCATCACCACCTTCACCAAGGCCGCCGAGCTGGGCAGCCTGCGTCAGGCCGCGGTGGCCCAGGGCATTACGCCGCAGGCGGCCAGCCAGGCGCTGACGCAGCTGGAGGCCCACCTCGGCATTCGCCTCTTCCACCGCACGACGCGCCGCCTCAGCCTGACCGAGGAGGGTGAACGCTTCTTGAGTGCGGCCGCGCCCGGCCTGCAGGCCCTGCAGCGCGCGCTGCATGGCGCACGCCAGGGCCGCGACGTCATCGCCGGGCCGCTGCGCATCACGGCCACGCGCTCGCTGATGCTGCCGGTGCTGTGGCCGGTACTGGAGGAGTTCTGCGCCCGCCATCCCGAGGTCGAGCCCGACGTGCAGCTGGATGACCGCATCGGCGACTGGGTGGCCGACCGCGTCGACGTGGGCTTTCGGGCCGGCACGCCGCCGGGTGAAGGGCTGATTGCGCGCCACCTGATGCCACTGCAGCTCATCGTCTGCGCCGCGCCTGCCTATATCGCCCGGCATGGCGCACCGCGCAGCATCGGCGAACTGGACCAGCACCGCTGCAGCGGCTTTCGCCACCCGAGCACGGGCAAGGCCATGCCCTGGGAGTTTTTGGTGAACGGCGAGATCGTCGGGCGCGACGTGGCCTCGATCTTCATGACCAACGACGTCGAGCTGGAGGCCAATGCGGTGGTGGCCGGACAGTGCATCGGCCAGCTCGTCGGCGCGACGGCCGCGCCGCTGATCCGCAGCGGCCAGCTGGTGCCGCTGCTGACCGACCATGTCTGCGCCCACCTCGGCCTCTACCTCTACTACGGCAGCCGCGTGGCCCAGCCGGCGCGGGTGCGGGCCTTCATCGACCTGGCCGTCGAGCGCGTGGTGGGCAACACGGCCTGGGTGGTCAGCCCCCAGGAGCTGGCTGCGGCCGCGCGCCGGCGGCGTTGACGCCGACCCTCAGCGGCCTCGCTGGAACACCACCACGATGCCGCTGTTGTAGCTGTCCATCACGAAATCGAGCAGGCCGTCGCCGTCGACGTCGACCGCTGCCACGGTGCGCTGTTCCATGGCATCGACGACGTTGACCTGGAGCAGGTGGGAGAGCTCGATGCCAGGCGTGGGCTTGGACAGGCCCACGGCCACACCTCCGTAGTCCAGGCTGCGCACGAACACCACGACGTCCTGGCGGCCATCGCGGTCCACGTCGGCAGGCAGGAAGGCGTAGGCGCTGGCGCCGAAATCCTGGCGCGCGTATTCCGCGAAGTTGCCGCCGGCGGCGCGGGTGAACACGGCCGACACCACCTTGCGTTCGGGCAGGTAGGCGTTGCGGAACAGCAGGTCCTGCAGGCCGTCGCCGTTGATGTCCATCAGCATCAAGCCGGAGCAATCCTGCATGGCGGCGCACACCGGCGCCGCCGCGGCGGTGAGGCCGGCGTTGACCGTCGGCCGGCCTTGCGCGTCCAGCGTGTAGATGTGCAGCCGGGATGTGAACGCTGCAGGCGGCACCGTGCTGCTGAAGTCCAGCATGACCAACTCGAGCTGGCCCGCACGCTCCAGGGAGCCGAGCACGGCCTCGTAAGAAGGCCCGCATGGCAGCACGGTTGCGGGTTGCGGGCTCGCGCTCCCTGGCCGGCTCAGCACGGCCAGCATGCCGCAGCGGTCGGCGCCGACGGTCATGGGCTGACCTTTGCCGACGGTCAGCAGGTCGGGCTTGCCGTCGTGGTCGATGTCGGCGACGAAGAGCTTGTAGCCAAAGGGCGTGGGGATCAGCCCGGACTGCGCATAGCGACCCTGCGCGTCCTGCTTGAAGACCATCAACCCGTCTTGCGGCGTCGCACTGGCCGTGCGCAGGATGGCGACGACGATCTCGGGCACGCCGTCCTGGTCCAGGTCGACGATGGCGATTTCACCGATCTCGTTGGTGTAGCTGCTCTGCGGCGGCTCGTGGACGATCAGGTTCTGGCTGCGGGTGAAGCTGTGGTCGGCGTTCTGCGTGAAGATGTTGAGGGCGAAGCTGTTGGTCTCGTCGTCGGTGGCCGGGTCGCCGCCGATCTGGACGATGTCCGGCCGGCCATCGCCGTTCAGGTCGCCGACGCGCAAGGTGTGCTGGCCCCGGAAGTTGTGCAGGTAACCGTTGCCTGGCGCCACGGTCTTGGCGACGCCATCGAAAAGCACGGTGCGGAAATGCCGGACGACGTCAGTGCGCAGGATGGCGCCGTTGGCGGCCTTGCTGCCCGTCTTGATGGTCAGCGTGTAGTCGGTACGCAGGCGCAGCTCCTGCGCCGGGCGGATGCGCAGCGCGCCGCTGATCATGTCCACGGTGACGGGTTCCGTGCCGAGGGCGCTGCGCAGTTCCACCTGGGCCGCGGTGCTGTCGGCGCTCATCGGCGTGTCGAAGTCGAAAAGCCATGGCGTGGTGGGCAGCACCGGCATGGCTGCGGCGCCGTCCGGCAGATTGGTCGTAACGAAACGCAGGTCGGGGGTGCTGGGCGGCGGTGTCACCGGCGGCGTCGGGGTTTCGGGTGCCGGGGTCGATCCACCGCCCCCGCCCCCGCCGCCGCCGCAGCTGCTCAGCAGCGCGGAGACAACCAGGCCAAGGGCCAGCGAAATCCATCCATGTCGACTGAGGTTCAAAGCAGCTCCCTGCATGTGCTCGTTGTGGGCCGCCCGCCAGTGGGCTGGCGGTTGCGAGGGGGCGATGCTAAACGGCCGGTCAGCCGGCCATGGCGTGGGGCTTGAGCAGATCGGCAATGCCGATGCGTTCGGCGAAGTCCTCGCGCACCCGTTCGGCCACCTCGGTCACGGCCGCTGCGCCGTCGTCGATGAAGTCGACCACCGAGCGGAAGGGCCGCTGGCCATGCGGCAGTCCGACGATGCGGACGACCTCGTCGGCGACGGCCTGCGGGTCGGCCTCGGGCGGCATCAGCGTGTTCAGCCGCGTGCCCACCTGGTCCATCAGGCCGGCATAGCGCGCATAGGCTGCAGAGCGGGCGTCGTCGGCCGGCGCGCTGGCGTTCGCGAAGTGGTCCGTGCCGCTGGTGAAGGCGCCAGGCACGACGATGCTGGTCTCGATGTTGAAGCGGGCCAGCTCGGCGCTCATGGTCACTGCCAGCGAATCCATCGCCGCCTTGGCCGCCGCATAGGGGCCGAGGAAGGGCGGGAAGCCGCCGCGCGTCGTCGTGCTGCCGATCCACAGCAGCAGGCCGCGCTGTTGCTCGCGCAGTACGGGCAGTGCCGCGCGGTTGACGCGCTGGGTGCCCAGCACATTGGTGTCGAAGACGGCCGCGATCTCTTCCGGCGTGTAGGCCTCGGTGGGCCCGACGACGAGATGGCCGGCGTTGTGCAGCACGACGTCCAGGCGGCCCTGCTCGGCCAGGAGGGTCGCCACGGCGGCGTCGGCGCTGGCCTGCGACAGCACATCCAGCTCGACGACGCGCAGGTCGAGGCCGCGGGCGAAGCTCCAGTCGCGCAGCTCGCGCGCTTTGGCGGCATTCTTGGTGGCCACGCCGCGCATGCTGGCGTAGACGGTGTGGCCGGCGGCGGCCAGGGCCCAGGCGCTGAGGCGGCCGATGCCGCTGGAGGCGCCGGTGACGAGGATGACTTGCTTGTTGGTCATGGGGTTCTCCTCGACGCCTGCTCAGACGATGCCGCCGTTGACGCGCACGGTCTGGCCATTGACCCAGCCCGCCTGCGGACCGGCCAGCACGCCGACGATGGCGGCGATGTCCTCGGGCTGGCCCAGGCGCTCCAGCGGCGCCATCTTGGCCAGGCGCTCGACCTGCTCGGGCGTCTTGCCGTTCAGGAACAGGGCCGTTGCCGTCGGGCCGGGGGCCACGGCGTTGACGCTGATGTTCTTGCCGCGCAGCTCCTTGGCGAGGATGTTGGTCATCGTTTCGATGGCGCTCTTGGTGGCGGCGTAGACGGCGTAGCCGGGCAGGGCCAGGCCGATGACGCTGGTCGAGAAATTGATGACGCGGCCGCCGTGGCGCAGGCGCCGGGCGGCCTCGCGCATGGCGAGGAAGCTGCCCTTCACATTGATGTCGAAGAGGCGGCCGAAGGTCTCGTCCGAGGTGTCGGCGAGGTGCGGCAGCTCGTTGGCCATGGCGCCGGCGTTGTTGACGAGAACGTCCACGCCGCCGAAGGCCTCGGTGGCGGCGTCGAACAACAGCTTGGCAGCTCCTGCGTCGGCCACGTTGGCCTGCACGGCGATGGCGCGGCCGCCCTTGGCCTGGATGGCGTCGACGACCTTCTGCGCTTCGACGGCATTGCCGGCGTAGTTGACGACGACGGCGTGGCCATCGACCGCCAGGCGCTGCGCGATGGCGGCGCCGATGCCGCGCGAGGCGCCGGTGACGATGGCGACGGGGGAAGAGGAAGAAGTGGTGTTGCTCACGGGGTGCTCCAGTCGTTGGTTGGGAGGCAGAACCGCTGGCGGCCCTGTGAGTTCAATGTATTGTTCGATCTTGTTCGGATAAATCAGACGAACAAGACATCACAATCCATTCAAGCTAAACAATTGGGGCAGGACGGCGATGGATCGACTCGATGCGATGCGCCTCTTCGTGCGCATCGTCGACCTGGGCAGCTTCACCAAGGCGGCCGACGAACTGCAGCTGCCGCGGGCCTCGGTCAGCCTGGCCCTGCAGCAGCTGGAGGCCCACCTGGGCGTGCGCCTGCTCAACCGCACGACGCGCCATGTCAGCCCGACGCTGGACGGCCAGGCCTACCACCTGCGCTGCCAGCAGATCCTGCAGGACGTCGGCGAAGCCGAGGACCTGTTCCGCAGCAGCCAGCTCAAGCCGCGCGGCAAGCTGCGCGTGGACATGCAGGGCAACCAGGCCCAGCGCTTCGTGCTGCCCTATCTGGGCGACTTCCATGCCCGCTATCCCGACGTGGAGCTGGAGATCGGCCTGGGCGACCGCTTTGTCGACCTGGTGCGCGAGGGCGTGGACTGCGTGCTGCGCTCGGGCGAGCCCAGGGATTCGTCGATGGTGGGCCGGCGTGTCGCCCAGCTGCGCCAGGTCACCTGCGCCAGCCGCGACTACCTGGCCCGCCGCGGCACGCCGCGCACGCTGGAGGACTTTGCGACGCACCAGGCCGTCAACTACATCGGCAGCAGCGGCCGTGTCTTGCCTTTCGACTTTGTCGTTGACGGCGAGGAACGCAGCATCACCCTACCCGGTCCCGTGACCGTCAGCAGCGCGTCGGCTTATGGCGCCTGCTGCCTGGCGGGTCTGGGCTTCATCCAGGCGCCTCGCTACAACTTCGAGAAGGAACTGGCGAGCGGCGAGCTGGTCGAGGTGTTTGCCGACTGGCAGCCAGCGCCCATGCCGGTGTACGTTCTCTACCCTCATGCAAGGCAGCTGTCGTCGCGGGTGAGGGTGTTTGTGGACTGGCTGGCGCAGAGGATGGCGAGCGCGAGCTGATGGGGCGGACGAACCACTAGGATGCGCGGAGCCGGGGCTGGTCCGGCAAGGGAGCGTCCCATGCTGATCTCTCGCACCCTGGTGGTCCTTGCCCTGCTGCTGAGCCAGGCAGCCCCCTCTGTCGCCCAGGCGGTGGACCCGGTCATCGCCGAGGTGAAAGCCCGCGACGCCGAGCTGTCCGCGGCGCATGGCCGCGGCGACATGGACAGCTATCTCAAAGGCCTGTCCAGACACTACGTCTACACCGACGTGGGCGGCCGCCGCGTCACGGCCGAGAAGCTGGCCGCGCGGCGCAGCAACGACCAGCTTCGCCAAGTGGCTTCGGAGACGCTGGAGGAAGAGGCCCTGCGCGTGTCGGACAGCGTGGTGCTGCTGAGCGGCCTGGAGCGCGCCAGCTTCACCTATTTCGGTGGCCTGCCGCGCCAGGGCAGCACGCGCTGGACGGCGCTGTGGGCGCGCGAGGACGACGGGCAATGGCGGCTGGTTGCCGAGACGGCGACGCCGGTGACCGGTGATGGTGGTTTGCCCTTCACGGCGGTCCGCCTTCCCGAAAGCGCCGTGAAGTCTCGACAGGGCTTGTGGGCGCTGGACTTGCCGCAGGCGATGCAATTGCGGCTGACCGCCGAGGGCAGCCGGCTGATCGGCACGCTGGACGGCCAGTCGCTGCGGCTGACCTTTGTGCCCGCCTCGCCGACGCATTACTACGCACTGGAGCGGCCGTTCGAGTTGCGATTCGATGGCAGAGATCGCCAGAAGCTGATGCTGTTCACCTGGGGCATCGAGACGGCGGCGCGACGCGTCAAGACCGTCCGCTGAGAATGCCGCGCGTCATGCTCGTCATCCACGAAGACGCCACCCGCGTCGAAGAGCCCCCGCCCCACGGCGCCATCGGCGTGTCCATCGCTTACCGCATCAGCGATGCGGCGACCCAGCCGCGTGCCATGGAGTTCCGCAAGCGCGTGCTGCATCCCGGCGCGGCCATCGGGCTGCATGCCCTGACGCATGACGAGGTGTACTACGTGCTGTCAGGGGAAGGTGAGGTCACGTCAGACGGTGAGACGCAGCGCATGACGGCGGGCATGGCGGCCTATCTCTACAAAGGCGCCATGGTCGGCATCCGCCAGGTTGGCGAAGCACCGCTGGCACTCATCGTCAGCTACCCGAACCCGCCACGGTCCTGAACAGCCGGATCGCCGTCTCCGCCGCCGGCGCCAGCGTGCGGCCGCGCAGCCAGACGGCGTGGGCGTCCACGTAGAGATCGCCAAAGGTCTTCACCCCGCGCAGGGGCCGCAGGCCCAGCTCCATGGCCGTGGGCAGGGCGCGGGGCAGCAGCGCCAGCATGTCGCCATCGGCCGCCAGCCGCGCCAGCGTCGCGACGTCGTCGCATTCGACGACGACTGGCAGCTCGCCCGGGCTGGCGAAGCCCAGACCCTGCGCGATGTAGACGAAGAGCTGCGGCGACGTGGACACGACGCCCAGGCCGAAGCGCGTCAGGTCCGCCGTCGTCACGTTGTCCGCACGCAGCAGCGGGTGGCCCTCGCGGACGTAGACGCCGCCGTAGATCTGCGCCACGGGCGTCATGTCCAGGCGGCTGGCGTCGGCCAGCATGCGCCGGTCGGCGACGAAGAACTCGATGGCCTCGTCGGTCAGCAGCGTCAGCAGGCTGGGCACGTTGCCGTAGCGCACGCGGGCGACGATCTGTGGCGCCTGGCGGCGCAACTCGGCCAGCAGTGGCGGCACCAGCACGGCGGCCGGTACGGGCCCCGCGCCAAAGGCCAGTTCGCCCAGCAGCCCGCCGCGCAGCAGGGCCGCATCGCGCTCCAGGCAGTCGGCGTCGAAGACCAGGCGACGTGCCCGCTCCACCAGCGTGCGACCGGCCGGCGTCAGCACTGCGCCCAGCGGCCCGCGCTCGAACAAACGCAGGCCCCAGTGCGACTCCAGGGCCTGGATGCTGCGGCTGAAGGCGGCCTGGCTCAGGTGCACGCGCTCGGCCGCCGCGACGAAGCGGCCTTCGTCGGCGAGGGCGATGAGGTGGGAGAGCTGGCGCAGGTTCATATGCAAGAAACGCAATGAATGCCCACCAATTATGCGTTGGACGTAAGGAGCGCCGCCTTCCATCCTTCAGCCCCGCAACGCAAAGCGAGGGGTCAAGCAGGTGGAGTTCGATTACGTCATCGTGGGCGCCGGCTCGGCCGGCTGCGTGCTGGCCGCGCGGCTGAGCGAGGACCCGGCCGTGTCCGTCTGCCTGCTGGAAAACGGCGGGCCGGACAGCAGCGTCCTCATCCATGCGCCGGCCGGCGTCGTGGCCATGGTGCCGACGCGCCTCAACAACTACGCCTTCGAGACCGTGCCTCAGCCCGGCCTGAACGGCCGCCGCGGCTACCAGCCGCGCGGCAAGACCCTGGGCGGCAGCAGTTCCATCAACGCCATGCTCTATGTGCGTGGCCATCGCTGGGACTACGACCATTGGGCCAGCCTGGGCAACAACGGCTGGGGCCATGAAGAGGTGCTGCCCTATTTCCGCCGCTCCGAGAACAACGAGCAATTCGGCGACGACCCGCTGCATGGCCGCGGCGGGCCGCTGAACGTGACGCTGCCGCGCAGCCCCAGCCCCATCAACCAGGCCTTCCTGGCGGCTGCGGCTCTGCAGGGCCTGCCGCCCACGCCGGACTACAACGGCATCGAGCAGCACGGCGCCTTCGTCTACCAGGTCACCCAGGTCAATGGCGAGCGCTGCAGCGCGGCCAAGGCCTACCTGACGCCCAACCTCGGGCGGTCCAATCTGCAGGTCATCACCCGCGCCCAGGCCACCAAGCTGCGCCTGGCCAACGGCCGTGCCGTGGGCGTGGACTACCGCGTCGGCGGCGTGACCCGACTCGTGCGCGCGCGCCGCGAAGTCATCGTCAGCGCCGGTGCCTTCGGCTCGCCGCAGCTGTTGATGCTGTCCGGCATCGGCCCCGGTGCCCATCTGCAAAGCATGGGCATTGACGTGCAGCGCGACCTGCCCGGCGTCGGCCAGAACCTGCAGGACCACATCGATTACGTGCAGACCTGGCGCTGCGCCGCCAACACGCCCACTTTCGGCGTCTCGCTGCGCGGTGGCGCGCGCCTGGCCCGCGCGGTGGGCGAGTGGCGGCGCCAGCGCACCGGCCTGTTGACCAGCAGCATTGCCGAGTCAGGCGCCTTCATGCGCTCATCGCCCGACGTGACCGTGCCCGACCTGCAGCTGGTCTTCGTCATGGGCATCGTCGACGACCATGCCCGCAAGCTGCACTGGGGCCATGGCATCTCCTGCCATGTCGACGTGCTGAGGCCTTACAGCCGCGGCACGGTGGAGTTGGCCGGCCCTGACCCGCTGGCGGCACCGCGCATCGACCCGCGTTTCCTCAGTGACGAGCGCGACCTGGCCCTGCTCGTGAAGGGCGCGCAGATGCAGCAGCGCCTCGTCGAGTCCAAGCCCTTCGACGGCCTCCGCGGCGAGATGCTCTACCCGGTACGGGCCGACGACGAAGCCGGCCTCGCTGCAGACATTCGAGCGCGCGCCGACACCCAGTACCACCCGGTGGGCACCTGCAAGATGGGCCACGACGCCATGGCCGTCGTCGACGAGCGCCTGCGCGTCCACGGCGTGGGCGGCCTGCGTGTCGTCGACGCTTCCATCATGCCGACGCTGATCGGCGGCAACACCAATGCCCCCACCCTCATGATCGGCGAGAAGGCCGCCGACATGATCCGAGGAGACAACAGATCATGAAGACGACGCTTGCCCTTGCCGCCCTGCTGGCCCTGGCCGGCTGCAGCCGCGAAACCGCGGCCCCCTCCGGCGATGCCAGCGCCACGACGGTGCAGGCCAACGCGGCCTTCGCCAAGGACCTGCCGCTGGCCGAGCAGCAGGGCTTCGAAGATGCCAAGCGCGGCTTCATCGCAAGACCGACCGGCAAGATCCTCGCCGCCGACGGCAGCGTCATCACCGACTTCGACGCGTTCAGCTTCGTCGACGGCGACGCGCCGCCCACCGTCAACCCCAGCCTCTGGCGCCACGCCAAGCTCAACGCCCAGATCGGCCTCTTCAAGGTCGTCGACGGCGTCTACCAATTGCGCGGGTTCGACATCGGCAACATGACGCTGATCGAGGGCAAGACCGGCTGGATCGTTGTCGACGCCCTGACCTGCCGCGAGACCGCGAGCGCGGCCCTGGCCTTCGCGCGCCAGCACCTGGGCAACAAGCCCGTCACGGCCCTGCTGTTCTCGCACAGCCATGTCGACCATTTCGGCGGCGCCCTGGGCGTGCTGACGCCCGAGCAGGTCAAGGCCGGCGTGCCGGTCATCGCCTCCAATGGCTTCATGGAGGAGGCCACCAGCGAGAACGTGCTGGTCGGCACGGCCATGGGCCGGCGCTCGGCCTACCAGTTCGGCAAGAACCTGGCGCGCTCGGCCAAGGGCCTGGTCGACACCGGCCTGGGCAAGGGCGTGGGCTATGGGACCTTCGGCGTGCTGGCGCCGACCGACCTCATCACGAAGCCGACGGAAGAGCGTGTGCTGGACGGCGTGCGCATCGTCTTCCACAACGTGCCCGGCGCCGAGGCACCGGCCGAGATGACGTTCTCGATTCCCGCACTCAAGGTCTATGGCGGCGCCGAGAACCTCGCGCAGACCATGCACAACCTGCTGCCGGTGCGCGGTGCCAAGGTGCGCGACGCGCTGCGCTGGGCCAACTACATGCAGGAAGCCCTGGACCAACTCGGCGACGCCGAGGTCTACGTCGGCCAGCACAACTGGCCGATCTGGGGCCACGACCGCATCGCCGAGTTCATCACCCGCCACCGCGACGTCTACAAATACACCCATGACCAGACGGTGCGCCTCATCAATGCCGGGCTGACGCCGGCGGAGATCGCCGACCAGGTGAAGCTGCCCAAGTCGCTGCAGGCCTATTTCGGCACGCGCGGCTATTACGGCGACCTGCGCCACAACGTGAAGGCCGTCTACCAGTTCTATCTCGGCGCCTACGACGGCAACCCGGCCCACCTCGACCCGCTGCCGCCGGTGGAGATGGCCAGGCGCTACGTCGAGCTGGCCGGCGGCGCGGACAAGGCCGTGGCCGTGGCTCAGCAAGCCTTCGACAAGGGCGACTACCGCTGGGCCGCCGAGCTGCTCAACCAGGTCGTCTTCGCCGACGGCGGCAACGGCAAGGCGCGCGAGCTGCTGGCGCGCAGTTATGACCAGCTGGGCTATGTGGCCGAGGCCTCTACCTGGCGCAACAGCTACCTCACCGCGGCCGCCGAGCTGCGCGGCGGCCCGCCCCAGCAGGGCATCAACCGCGCCGCCTTTGTCGACATGCTGGCCCAGACGCCCATCGAGCGCTTCCTGGAAGCCATGGCCGCCGGCCTCAACGGCCCGGCCGCCGAGGGCAAGAACTTCAAGATCAACCTCGTGCTGACGGACACGAAGGAGAGCTATGTGCTGTGGATCGAGAACGCCGTCCTCCACCACCGCCGCGCCGAACCGGCCGCCGATGCGAATGCCACGCTGACGCTGACCCAGGCCTTCTTCGTGCGCATGATGGCCGGCACCGCTGGTGCCAAGGACATGCTGACCTCGGACGACATCCAGGTGACCGGCAGCAAGATCGACTTGGCGCGCTTCCTGGGCCTCATCGACAAGGCGCCCGGCACCTTCGCGATCGTTACGCGTTGACATCCTCGGGCTGCCGAGTCGCGGGCAAAATCAGTCGCTTCTCTGCAAGGATTGGACGACCCGTGACACGCACGCCCCTGCTCCTGATCTCCGGCCTGCTGATCGCCACCTCCGTGATGGCGGCCGATGAGGCGCCCTCCACGCTCGAGAAGATCGAAGGTGCCGTGTCGCGTGGCGCCCAGGCTGCCGCCAGCGGTGTGGCGCGTGGCGTGCATGCGGCGGCCAGTGGTGTCGAGCGCGGCGCCAAGGCGACGGCGCGCGGCATCGAGAAGGGCGCCAATGCCACCGCTCGCGGCGTGTCCAAGGGTGTGGATGCCGCCGCCAGCGGCGTCAAGAAGGGTGCCGACGCGACCAGCCATGCGGTGCGCAAGACGGCCGACAAGATCGAGGGCAGCGGCAGCAGCGCCCCGGCGAACTAGGACTTGTCGTTGGGCAGGCTGTCCACCGTGTAGAACTCGCTGGCGATCTTCCAGTCGCCGCGCACCTTGAGCAGGTGCAGGATCTTCCAGCCCTGGCCGCCACCGCCCTGTTCGACCAGGCGGGTCTCGAACCTCAGCGACGCCTGGGCCAGGTCGCCGTCGCGTTCGATGTGGATGTCGTAGAAGCGCTGCGCGTATTTGCGGCCGCTTTCGAACACCGACTGGCGGAAGCCTGCGTAGGCCTGCACGGCGGGCAGCCCTTGACCGAAGTCAGCCGGCAGCGAGCCGCGCAGGCCCATGAAGGGAATGCTCGTGTCCAGCAGCAGGCGCTCGAAGCCGGCGCGGTCCCCCTGGCTGACGCAGCGGGTGTAGGCCTGCAGCACCGCGTTGATGCGCTGGTTCTCGGGGTCCTGGGGGTCGGTGACGGGCGTCATGGTCTGGGCGGCGGCAAGGCCCGCACAGGCCAGCAGCAGGGTGGCAATGCCGGAGGTCAGGGTCGGGCGCATCTCGGTGGCGTGGGTGGAGGGAGGCCCACTCTAGGAAGGCGCCGGCCGCGCAACAAGCGAGAGTTTTTCGCCGGATGCTTAAGCGTTGCTCAAGTTTTGGCCGCTTCCAGCCTCGCGCGCACGTCATCGCGCACGATGCCGGCCAGGGCCGTCACGGCCGGGCGGTGCTCCTCGGGTTGGCGGCGCAGCGACACCGTCACCGCCGGCAGTGGCGGCAGGCCCAGGGCCGGGCCGACGGCCTGCACATCGGCCGGCCGGTGCAGTCCCGCGCGCGGCAGCACGCCCAGACCGGCGCGGGCCGCTGCCCACAGCGCGGAGACGCTGGTGCTGGTCAGCGCCACCTGCCAGGCGCGGCCCTCGCGCTGCAGCGCGTCCAGGGCCAGGCGGCGGAACACGCAGGGGGATTCGAACAGCAGCAGCGGCACGGGCTCCTCGGCGTCAATCTTCAGCGTCGGCGCGCCCCACCATTCGATGGGCCACTGGCCGATGGCTTCGGGCGCGTCGGCCGGTCCGTCGCCAAAGGTCAGGCCCAGGTCCAGGGAGCAGGCAGCCACGCCCGCGTTGACGGCGCCACTGCCGCAGACCGACACGTCCAGCCTCACCGCACGGTGGCTGGCGGAAAAGCGCGCCAGCGTGTCGGGCAGCCAGCCGTCGGCGAAGTCCTGGGGCATGCCGAAGCGCACCTCGCCGACCAGCTCGCCGGCCTGCAGGGCCAGCAAGGCCTCGTCGTTGAGCTGCAACATGCGCCGCGCATAGGCGGCCAGGCGCTCGCCGGCCTCGGTGGGCAGCTGCTGCCTACCGACCTTGCGAAACAGCTGCTGGCCCAGCCTCTCCTCCAGCGTGCGCATCTGCAGGCTGATGGCGGCCGGCGTGCGGTGCAGGCGCTCGGCCGCCTTGCCGAAGCCACCGAGGTCGACGGCCAGCACCAGGGTGCGCAGGGCGGCCAGGTCGAGGATCATCCGTGTCGTCAGTCGAGAGGCCAGGGCATGGCCTTGGGCATCTTGCTCGGGTCGTCGGGCTCGGCCGGCTTGAGGATCTTGTGGCCAGGCGACTCGGCTTCGCGCCACCAGGGCTGGGCCGGCTCACCCTTGGCTGGCTCCACGGCCTCGCCCAGGCGGGGCATCAGCAGCTGGGCGCCCTGCTTGGGGCCGAGTTCCAGCAGGGTCTCGGCCGGCTGGTCCCAGTCGTGCAGAGCCAGCGAAAAGGTGCCCCAGTGCACCGGCAGGAAGGCGCCGTCGCCCAGCAGCTGGTAGGCCTTCAGCGCGTTCTCGGGGCCGAGGTGGATGTCGCCCCAGGAGGGGTGGAAGGCGCCCACTTCCAGCATGACGAGGTCGAAGGCGCCGAAGTGCTCGCGGATGGCCGCGTACTCTGTCGTCAGGCCGGTGTCGCCGCTGAAGAAGACGCGGTGTTGGGGCGTCTCGATGACGATGGACGACCACAGCGTGGCATTGCGGTCAGTGAGCGACCGGCCCGAGAAGTGTTGAGACGGTGCGGCGTGGATGCGCAGCTCGCCCTTCGGTGCCTGCCAGTGCTCCCACCAGTCCAGCTCGACGATGCGCTCCGCCGGGATGCCCCAGGCTTCCAGGTGGGCGCCGACGCCCAGCGAGGTGATGAAGGGCACGTCCTGCAGCTTGACCAGTTCCTTGACCGTGGCCATGTCGAGGTGGTCGTAGTGGTCGTGGGAGATGACGACGGCATCGAGCTGGGGCAAGGCCTTCAGGGCCAGCGGCACGGGCTGGAAGCGCTTGGGACCGGCCAGCTGCGAAGGCGAGGCGCGCTTGCCCCAGACCGGATCGGTCAGCACCCGAAAGCCGTCGATCTCGATCATCACCGTCGAGTGGCCCAGCCAGGTGGCACGCAAGCCGGTGTCGGTGGGCTTGAGCCAGGCGTCCAGCGGGTTGTGCGCGGGCAGGGGGCCGGCCGGTGTGCGGCGGCCTTCGGAGCAGAGGAAGTCGCCCAGCGACGGCCTCTCGGTGCGGTCGCGCAGACCCGGCTGGATGGGGTGGACGTTGTGGAAGCCCTCGCCCGAGTCGGTGACCCGGTAGCGCGGCGAGGCCCGCATGCGTTCGAGACGGAGGCCGGTGGCGCGTTTGCCGAGTGACTTCATGGCAGCTGAGGTTGGGGCGAATCTGCTGAGATGGCGGCGTGGCGCGGGCTTTCAAGGCCGTGGGCGGCGCGGGCCTTCAGGCATTGGGCGTCGCCGGGCTCGACGCTGCGACAGGTGCTGGAGCGCTGGGCGTAGATGCTGCAGCCCACCGATCGCCCGATCTCGCCCTGCAGCGCGACGCAACGCACCGGCTGTGTCTCAGTGCCGGCCATGCAGCGGTGCTGGGGGCTGACCTGGCGCGTCAATGCGACCGGCACCGTGCCGCCCGGTGCGTCATCGGCCTCGGCCCAGTAGAAAGAGACGCGGAACACGGCGCAGCAGGCGCCGCAGCGCTGGCAGTCGAACTCGTCGGCCATGCGGATCTCAAGCCTCGGCGATGGCCGCGATGGAGACCTTGAGCCCTGGGATGTGCGCCGGCAGCTTGGCGCCCTGGCGGGCCGGCGGGTTGGACGGGAACCAGCGCAGGTACTCCTCGTTCATGCCGGCGAAGTCGTCCTCGTCGGCCAGCACGATGGTCACGCTGACGATTTTGTCCAGCGAGCTGCCGGCCGCCTCCAGGATGGCGGCGATGTTGGTCAGGCACTGGCGGGTCTGCTCCTGCACCGTGGTGCCGACGAACTGGCCGGTCTCGGGATCGGTCGGCGCCGTGCCGGACACGAAGACCAGGCCCGCGGCCTTGACGGCCTGGCTGTAGACCGGCGGCGGCTTGGCGGCCTGGGGGGTGTAGACGATGTCGCGGGGCATGGGAGTTCCTTCGATTCAGGCCGGCTGGTGTTGGGTGCCGGTGCCCATCGTGATGAAGAACATGCGGCTGGGCTTGAACACCTTGGCCGTGTGCCAGACACCGCGCGGCACGACGACGGCACCGCGGTCGGTGATGCGTTGCGAGGTCAGGGCGCCGTCGGCCGTCTCCATCAGGAACTGGATGTCGCCCTCCAGCAGGTAGACGAACTCCTCGCCGTTGGGGTGCATCTCCCAGCTGCCCCAATCGGCGTCGCAGACGAACTCCGACACCAGCCAGTCCTTGCCCAGGGCGTCCAGGGCCTGCTGGGATTGCGACCAGAACGCGCGCCCGCCGGTCTCCTGGCGGATGCCGCCGGTAGCGTCGAGCAGGGCATAGGTTTCGTCGGGCAGGAACTTCATCGGCAGGTCTCCTGGCGCTGATTGTGCGGGGCCGGTGTGCAACATGCCGCAACCAAGCCGCTTGAAATGCCGGCCGGCGGCGGCATCTGCGACCCATGCCTTCCGTCATCAAACTCGCCGTCCCCGCCGAACTGCTGTCCCTCGTGCGCCTGGCCCAGTTGCTGCAGGCACTCGAAGGCCAGGGCCATGCGGCCGATCCCCACCAATACCAGCTGCTGGTGCAGAAGCTCGGCGCCGAGCTGCGCGAGCACCAGGCCCACGAATCGTTGGCCGGCCTGCTCGACCACTTCCCCGCCGCGGCCGAGGTCTACGAGAACCTGCAGTACGGCCATGCCGGCCTGGTGCGCGCGCCGCTGGAGATGTCGTTGACGTCGGAGCTGGCGACGCGTGGGCTGCTGGACCGGATGAGGAAGACGCCGAACTAGGAGCGGCGCAGGCCGATCTCGAAGACGACGCCGTCCGCGATATTGCGCGCCGCGATGCTGCCGCCCATCTTGGCCAGATAGGTCTTGGCCACGAACAGGCCCTGGCCGCGCCTCACGCCATCCTCGGGCTCGGCATCGCTGACGCCGTAGTCGAAGATGCGTGTCAGCTGCTCGTCGGCGATGTGAGGCCCCTGGTTGTGGATGTCGATGAGGGCCAGTTCGCCTTCGACACGCAGGGCCAGCGTGACGGGCGTGCCGGCCACGCGGTAGCGGTCGGCATTGGTCAGCACATGGGTGATGGCGTCTTCCAGCGGGTATTCGTCAGCCTGGGCCCAGACGGGTTCGCCGGGCGTGTAGGCCACGTCGGCAATGCCGGCATAGGCCGCGTTCTCGGCCACCTGGCGCAGGAAGGCATCCACATCCAGCCGGCCCACGGCCAGCGTCGCGGCGGCCAGGGCCTCGCTCGGTGAAGCCTGGCCGTAGAGCACCTTGACGGCCTGCTGCATGCGCTGCACATAGCGCCGGCTGGGGTCGGCGTCGCCAGCGTGCAGCAGCATCAGCGACTGCAGCGGCGACATGATCTCGTGGCCCACCGCATGCCACTGGTCGTGCTCGCGCTCGGCGCGCAACTGCTCGCGGCGCAGGCTGTCGCGGGCGTGCTGCAGCAGGTCGGACAGGCTGCCGGCCAGGATGCCCAGCTCGTCGCGGCCGCGCAGGCCGGCCACGTCCAGGGTGCCGAGCTCGAAGCGCTTCTCGTCGGGCCGCTGCAGCTGGTGCGACAGCGCGGCGGCGCGTTGGGTCAGCGCGGCCACACGGCGGATCAGGCCCATCTCGATGATGAGCCACGCCAGGGCTATTGATCCGAGCATGGCGCCCACCGGCCACGCCAGGCGGGCGGCGCTGGCGCTCAGGGACCGGTCCAGGCCTTGCAGGTCGCCGGTCAGCTGGATGTCGAAGCGGCCCGCCGGCGTCGTCACCGTGTCCCTGGCCTGCAGGGTGTGCGGCATGGCCGGCGCCGGCAGGTGCTGGATCAGGGCCGTCAGCCAGGGCGAGGGTGGCGCGCCGGCCTCCTCGGCGCCCTGCAGCAGCGCGACGACGTTGTTGCCGCGCTTGATCTGCAGCGTCTCGCCCGGCGCCAGCGTGCCGGACAGCCGCGCCAGCGTCAGCGGCGGCTGACCCGTGGAGGCGGCGCTGTCGAACAGCGTTGCGCCGCCGGGGCCGAGCAGGGCGAGGCTCAGCCCGGTGCGGGACAGGTCGGCCGGTGGCCACTGCGGGCCGCCGGGGCGGAACAGGGCCTCGCGGAAGGCCTCCACCGGCAGGCGGATGGACACCGTCGTGCGGCGCGGGCAGGGCTCGGCCGTGCTCAGGCAGGGGCCCTCGCGCCAGACCCAGCCGCGGAAGTCGCGCTGCGGGCGGGCCTTGTAAGGCAGCGTCGTCGTGTTGCCAGCCTCGCTGACCGTGAAGCCGGGCAGCTGGCCGCGCTGCGTGTCCAGCATCTCGACGGGAGCCAGCCAGTGCTGCACGACGCCATCGCGCATCAGGCTGATGCTCACGCGGTGCACATCGGCCAGCTCCAGTGTGCCGCGTGCACGCGACACCAACGGCGGTGCGTCCAGCCCGGCCACGAGATAGACGAAGCCGCCGGCGTAGGCATTGCTGCCCACCGCCGCGCACAGGCTGGCGCCACCGGGGTATTGCAGGGCGCAGCCGGCCATGTCGACGGCGCGCTGGGCCTTCGTCGCGTCGTCGAAGTCGATGGCCGCAAAGGGCAGCACCAGCGGCGCCACCCAGCCTTCACCGACTTGCGCCGGTTCGGGATTCATCAGCGCCAGCTGGCCGGAAGGGTGGCGCAGCTGGGCCACGATCTCGGCCAGGGATTTGGCGAAAGTCTGTTCGTAGCGCTGGGCGTTGCGCTGCCTCTCCTCGTTCAGCAGGGCCAGGGCCAGGGCGAGCGTGGCCAGGGCCAGGGCGACGAAGACGAGGTGGAAGACGATGCGGTTGCGAAACGCCGCGACCCCCAGCCGCGGCATGTCGGGCAGGGGCAGCTCGACGCGGCCGAGTCTCATGGCAGGCGGCCCCGCGGGCTCATCCGATCAGGATCAGCATGAGGGCTGTGTAGAACAGCACGATCGCGACGGCGCTGGCGACGAGCGCAAAGACGATCCGGCCCGTGCGGGACCAGTTCGCCGTCACCAGGTACTGCACCCCGCCGATGGCCAGCGTGGGCAGGGCGGAGGCCGCCGTCATGGGCCAGAAGCCCTTCGGCCCGTGACCCACCGAAGCGAGAAACAGCGCGAGCCAGAGCACCACGGGGACCGTGAGACTGGTCGCGACGGTCAGGCCGGCAAAGGGCCAGAAGTCGCGATCCGCCACCCAGCGGTGGCCGGCGAGGGCCAGCACGAGGGCCGCAACGGCCAGCAGCAGGGAAAAGAAAATCGGGGTCATGCGATCAGACGCCCGTCCAGCGGAAGCCCCGCATCGGGATGTTCTCGATACCGTCAAACGTCGGGTCGACGTCGCGGAAGGCGTCGCGGATGGTGGCCACATGCTTTCTCACGTTGTCGCGGTTGCGGCCGCTCTTGACGACGTCGAACAGCTCCTCGTAGCTGACCACCTCGCCCGTGCGCTCATGCAGCGTCGCCAGGATGCGCTGGGCGGTCAGCGGCAGGTTGATGCGCTGGCCGCGCCACATCGGCGTGCGCTGCTTCAGCGGGTCCAGCTGCAGGCTCTCGTCGCTGGCCTTTGCGGCGGCCTTTGCCGGCTCGCGCAGCCGCGCGGTGCGCAGGATGTCGAGGAAGGTCTCGATGAACTCGGCCTCGTCGAAGGTCGTCTTCTGCAGATAGTCCCAGGCGTCCAGGGCCTTCATGATGCTGCGGTAGATGGCCGCCGGCATGGCCGACACCACCAGCACCGGCGTGCCCAGGCCCTGCTTGTTGATCTCGTTGATCAGTGCCACGCCGGCATTGCGCTCGCGGCCCAGCTCGATGTCGAGCACGACCAGGTCGTAGCGCTCGCGCAGCAGCGCGGCTTCGGCGGCGTCGCGGTCGAACCATTGGTCGACCGTCAGCTCGGGGCGGGCGTTGCGAATCCAGCCGGCCAGCTGCTCGCTGGTGGTGGGATCGTCTTCGATGACGGCGATGCGGGGCATGGGGGGATTATCTGGAGGCCTGTCTGTCAGGGCGTGGAAGGATTCTTCCGGACCGGGGAACGCCCTGGGGGCGTCAGCCGCCGTGCGGGCGTTTTCACCGTGGTTTCATTGGCAATAGTCGCGCGGCTTCAACACCTTGCAGACCCTGGATCCTGCCCATGCCCCCGCCACCCGCGCACGCATGCTGACCCCGCTCAGCCTGTTGGTGGGCGTGGCCGCAGTCCAGGCCCAGACGTCTTCAGGGCCGCGCTATGGCAGCAAGGAAGACCTGCGCCAGTGCATGGATGGAGAGGACAAGATCAAGATCGAACAGGCGGCGTTGCAAACGAAGGCCGACAAGCGCAAGGCGGCCATGAAGCCATGGCAGGACGAGATGCGGGCGCATGTCGCACTGCAAGCGACCATCGACAGGTCGGACGAGGAGCCATCGCCGCCTACAACCAGGGCATGGATGCGCTGAATGCGCGAGTCGAGCCCCTCAATCGCGAAGGCGAAACGTTCCAGGCCAGCGTCGATGCCTTTGATGCGCGCACGCAGGAGTTCAACAGGCGCTGTGCCGGACTGGTCTATCGCATCAATGACATGCGGGCGATCGAGAAGGAACGCCTCTACGCGGCCAAGGCCGGCAAGTCCCGAGGACCGGTGGCGCCTCAGCCGCCAATCACGCCGCAAGCCACCCGCGCCCCACCGCCGCCCAGCGCGGCAGGGTGGTCCGAGTGGTTATCGCCCCCCGCATGCACCATCAGCGCATGGCCCTTCGCATCGGCCAGCTTGAGGCGCGGGCCCAGCACCGGCGACGTGGCCGTGCCGTCGGCAGCGACGAACAGCGGCGGCAGGTCGCCGAGATGGCCGTCGCCCCAGGGCTCGCCATGCTTCTTCGTGCCCTGCGGGTCGAAGTGGCCGCCTGCCGCACCGGCCGGCACCGTGGCGCCATTGCTCTCGGCCGGCGCGCAGGAGGCCTTCTCGTGGATGTGCATGCCGTGCAGACCGGGCGGCAGGCCCTTGAGCTCGGGATAGAAGGCCAGGCCATAGGGCGTCTCGACGATGCGGACGCTGCCAACGGCCGCGCCGTCGCCGGTCTTCTCGGCCAGGTTCACGGCCACCGTGATCTCGGCGGACCAAGCCATGGAGCAGGCGAGCAGGCAGACGGTGGTGATCAGCGCGCGTTTCATCGAGGGCTCCCTTGAAGTGAGGACCGTGAGGGTAGCAACCGAGGCTGACGCGTGCGTACCAGCTTGTGGCGACAGCTTGCGCCGATCAGACGTGGCGTATCCAGGCCCGAAAAAGCGTCTGCAGGGCGGGCAGTTTTGCGGCAAGGTCGGCGGCCGAGGCGAACTCGACCTGGGCGCGGTCCTTGCCCAGCCACTTCAGCAGGCCGGCGGGATCGGGGATGTCCAGGCCGCCTTCGGGCAGGGCGCGGACCTTGGCGCCCAGATGCAGGATCAGGCTGAGGCCGGTCTTGCTGCGCAGATGCGTGGTGGCGAAATACTCGTTCGTGCGCCAGCTGGGTGCATTCCACTTGATGCCTTCGGCGATGGACGGGTCGACGGCGAGCAACGCCTGGCGCAGGGTCTGGAGTTCGGCCTTGAAGGGGTGATCCAGGGCCGCCATGAATCGGTCCACGGCGGCGCTGGTGTCGGCGCCGGTCAGCTTGGGCATCAGGGCTTGATGTAGGCGAAGCCCTGGCCCTGCAGCTTGGCGACGCGGACCACACCGGACGCCGTGAATTCGGCTTCGGGCAGGAACTGCTCCTTCTTGAAGCCGCGGCCCTTCATGGTGTTCTCGCAGACCTCGAACTTCACGCCGCGCGCCTTCAGGGCCGTGACCTGGGCGGCGTAGTCGGAGGCATTGGCATCCTTGTAGCCCGGCATCAGCATGTCCACGCCGGGGCCCAGGGCCACGACGGTGATCTGCACGGTGGGGTCCCCGTCCAGGTGGTTGCGGATGTTGCGCAGGCCCTTCATGGCCTGGGCGGGCGCATCGTCGAAGTGATAGACCACATGCTGCTGGGCCAGCGCGTGCGTCGCCGCGAAGGACAGCAACAGCATTGCGAACATCAGTCTGAGCAAACGCATCGTCATCTCCTGGGGGATTGCCCTCCAAGTATGGCCCTGCGGAAGATTCCTTCCGCCCCAACGGAAGACAAGCACCCCGCCCTCCCCTCGTCCCTTCCCGCAGCAAAGGCAACCATGGCCGCCATGCATCGCACAACCCACCCAGCGATGCATCAACGCCAAGGAAGACCCTCATGCTGCAACGCCTCAAGACTCTCGTCGCTTCCCTCCGCAACGCCTTCGGCCGCGGCGCCAGCCGCGGCTTCGAGGCCGCCTCCACCGCTGCTCCGGGCGCCGCGCGCTCCCTGCGCCGCGCCCTGCCCCCGCTGCTGATCCTGACGGCCGTGACCGGCCTGGGCTATGTGGTCGTGACCCACCCGCCCGTGGAGGCCGTGCCCCACGGCCAGGTCGCGCTGCGCACCAACCAGTTCAGCGGCGGCACCACCGAATTCCGCGACGGCAGCTTCATGCGCCTGCCCGGCCTGCATGAAGTGCGCCTCTTTCCGCTGCGCGACCAGAGCTACCACCCCGAAGCCATCGCCAAGGCCTCCGGCCCGGCGCCGCTGCAGTCGGTCGAAGGTCTGTCCCTGGGCCTGGACATGACGGTGCGCTGGGCGGTGGACGACAAGCGCCTGGCCGAGCTGTCGCGCAAGCTGCCCGACAACATCGAGGCCGACGTCATCGCCCCGGCTGTGCAGGCCGTCGTCTACAAGCAGATCGCCAAGCACACGGTGCGCGAGATCTTCTCCAGCCAGCGCGCCGAGATTGCCGCTTCGCTGGAAGCCGAGCTGCGCGCCAAGCTGGCCAGCGACGGCGTCGTGCTGAAGAGCGTGCAGATCGGCTCGGTCGACCTGCCGCCCGACTACCGCCGCGGCATGGACAACCTGCTGGCCGACAGCCTGGCCAGCGAGCGCATGCGCTACACGCTGGAAATCGCCGACAAGAAGGTCAAGGAGACCGAGCTGCAGGCCGCCGCCGACAAGGTGCGCCGCGAGACGGCCGCCGAGGCCGCCGGCCGCGAGCAGATCATCGCCGCCAAGGCCCAGGAGGAGGCCATGAAGCATGTGCTGCCCTTCAAGCAGAAGCAGATCGAGCAGCGCGCCCTGGAAGCGCAGGCCGACAGCGCCGCCCGCATCCAGCAGGCCGAGGGCCAGGCCAAGGCACGCCGCATCGAGGTCGACGCCGAGGCCTCTGCCCGCCAGAAGCTGGCCGATGCCGAGGCCTACCGCCTGAACCAGGTCGGCAAGGCCAATGCCGGCCAGATGGCGGCCGAAGGCGCCCTGCTGACCAAGCACCCGCTGCTGGTGCAGAAGGCCATGGCCGACAAGCTCTCGGACAAGGTGCAGGTCATCATCGCCCCGCCCGGCTCGGGCGGCTTCATCGGCAATGCGCTGCTGGCCGGCACGTCGCCCCAGCCCAAGTCCGCCGCGGCCGAAGGCAATGGCGAAGCCAGCGCGGAGAAGGAGTAAGCCATCATGCGTCGCATTGCGCTGATCGTTGTCGCCGCGGCCGCCGCGGCCGTCGTCATCACCCGGGCCGACGCCGCCGAGTTGCCCGCCTTTCCGCGCGCCGGCCTCGTCGTGCAGGACTCGCCGCTGCGCGGCGCACCGCGCGACACCGCCTCGCTGCAGGCCCAGATGGCGCGCGGCGAGGCGCTGGAGATCCGCGCCGAGCGCGGTGACCACTGGCAGGTCTGGGACTACCGCCGCGAGCGCGGCGGCTGGATGCGCAAGGGCCAGGTTCTGGTGATGCCGCGTGGCGATGGGGCGGCGCCGGAGCTGCTGTCGCAGCTGCGCCTGACCCGCCAGCAATGGGGTACCGAAGGCCTGGGCCTGGGCCTGGCCGCGGCCTATGTGCAGGTGGCGACGCCGGCCGAGATGGCCGGCCCCGGCGGCGCCGAGGCCCTGGAGGCCATGGGCCAGTTCGCCGAGCGCATCGCCGACCGCGCCTCCCTGCGCGACGCCAAGACCACCGAGGGCCAGCTCGCCGCGCAGATCGACGTGGCGGCCCGCTATGGCTTGAAGTTCGACAGCTTCGAAGCCGAGGAGGGCCGGGTGCAGGTCTGCTACGAGGGCGAGGCCTTCCGCCGCATGCTGGTCACGGCTGCCACGCCGGAGCAGCGGGTGCGCGCCGCGCTGGCGATCACCCGCCCCGACTGCCTGAACCCGCGCGCCACGCCGCGCGAGGCCGAGGCGCGCGACCAGTGGCGCCAGCAGGTGCTGGCCCAGGTGGACGCGGCGGCGCTGCCCAGCTACCTGAAGAACCGCCTGCAGATGCGCCGCGCCAGCGTGGCCGCCAGCCTGGCCTTTGCCCAGGCCCGCCGTGGCGTCGGCGGCGAAGCCGTGCCCGCCCTGGCCGAGTTCGCCTCCATCACGCCGAGCGAGCTGACCGAGGATGACCAGGCCGCCTATGCCGATGCCGCCATGCGCGTGAACGCGGCACGCTGGCTGGGCACGGCGGCAACGGCGCGCGACTTCGGCAGCCTGCAGCTGGCCCTGCAGCCGGGCGCCGACGGCGAGCGTTGCGTCGAGCTGAAGGAGGCCGGCAAGGTGGTGGCGCGCCGCTGCAGCTATGGCCAGATCGCGCTGGCCTCGGCCTCGCTGAACCGCGAGGGCCGCGCCCTGGCCCTGGCCGCCCAGCCCTTGGACGGCTGGCGCGAGCTGTGGGTCTTCCTGAAGGAGGCGGGCAAGAACGGTGGTTGGCGCATCGAGGTCATGCCGCCGGCGCCGGCCCAGCCGGGCCTGGGCGTGGCCGAGTTCGCCGGCTGGGTGCCGGGTGGCGCCCAGATGCTGCTGGCGCGCGAGTTCCGCGCCGAAGGCAAGTACCGCCGCAGCTTCGAGGTCGTGTCGCTGGCCAACCTGGCCACCGAGCGCCAGTCCAGCGAACCCGCGCTGATGGGCGCGTTCCAGCGCTGGAGCGACCCGGCCTGGCGCGGCAGCTCGCCCATCCGCCGCTAGGCGGCTAAAGCGAGAGCCTCGTCGCCCTGCACAGGCAGCACCAGCCGGGCCACCGTGCCCTGGCCCGGCTGGCTCTCCAGCTCCAGGCTGCCGCCCAGCATGCCGCTGACCAGGCTGTGGGCGACGAACAGCCCCAGGCCGCTGCCGCCCTGGCCGAAGGTGGTCGTGAAGAAGGGCTCGAAGGCGCGGGCCAGGTCGGCGGCCGGCATGCCGGCGCCGTTGTCGTGCAGTTCCAGCGTCAGGCGGTCGCCGCTGCGCCGGGCCGTCACGCGAATATGGCCGCCGCTGTTGTTGCGGAAGGCATGCAGGCAGGCGTTCTCGAGCAGCTGTTCCAGCACCTGCTGCAGCACCTCGGGATAGCCCTCCAGCACGAAGCGTTCGGGCAGCTCGCTGGTCAGCCGCACGCGTTCGACGGCCAGGCGGGATTGCACGCGCGCCCAGGCCTGCAGCACGGCCTCGCGCAGGTCGAAGCGCGAGCGCACGGCACGGCCGCTGCCCTCGGTCAGCTCCTTGAAGCGGTTGACCAGGCGCAGCGCCCGGTCGACGTTCTGCTCGACCAGCTCGGTGCCGGCCTGGGCCTGCGCCACCCACTCGACCAGCTCCTGGCGCTTCAACGGCGCGCCGCCGGCCATGCGCTCGGCAAAGCCGGCGCTGCCGGCACGCAGGGCGCTGGCGCTCAGCAGCGCGTTGCCCAGCGGCGTGTTCATCTCATGCGCGATACCGGCCAGCAACTGGCCCAGGGCCGCCAGCTTGCGGCTGTTGACGAGTTCATCCTGGGTGGCCAGCAGCTCGGCGGTGCGGGCCTGGACCTGCTCTTCCAGCCACTGGGCCGCGCGGCGTCTTTCCTCGTCGCGGCGGGCCTGGTCGATGGCAATGCCGGCGAGGTGGCTGGCGACGTTCAGTGCGCTGATCTCCTCGCTGCTGGGCCGGCGCACCTCGCGGTAGTACATCGCGAAGCTGCCGATGACGCCCTGGGTGGCCGCATGGATGGGCGCCGACCAGCAGGCCTTGAAGCCATAGGGCAGGGCGAGGGCCTTGTAGGCGGCCCACAGCGGATGGGTGGCGATGTCGTCGACGATGACGAGGCGGTCATCAAACATGGCCGTGCCGCAGGAACCGGCCGTGGGGCCGATCTCGGCGCCTTCGAGCGCCTGCATGTAGTCGTGCGGCATGCGCGGGCCGGCGCCGACGTGCACATGTCGGCCATCCAGGTCCAGCAGTAGCACGGTGCAGTACAGGCCTTCAAACTGCGACTCGATGAGGGCTGTCAGCCGGTTCAGCACCGGCGTCAGCGCCTGGCCGGTGGCCACCATCTCCAGCAACTCGTTCTTGGCCTGGTTCAGCACTTCGGCGAACTGCATGCGGCTGACGTCCACCATGCAGACGGCGACCTGCGGCTCGCCGTCGCGCTCGGTCAGCGTCAGGTGCAGTTCGTGGGGGCGGGTCTCACCATCGCGGGTCTGGAAGGTCCAGGGCAGGCTCAGCGAACCGCCTTGCTGCAATTGCGCCAGCACGCTGTCCAGCGTGGCCGCGGAGGGGCGGCCGTCGGGCTGGCGCAGCGGGCACAGCAGGGACAGCGGCATGCCGCGCAGGGCCTGCGCGTCATAGCCCAGCACCTTGGCCCGGCCCGAGGCTGCGCCGACGATGGGCAGCTCCGGTGTGGCCTTCACGAGCAGTATCGCGACATGGGTCATGTCGTCCATCTCGGCCTCCGCTGAGTTGCGAGCTTATGCAGCTCGCTGAAGTCCGACTTTGCCCCATCCGCGCCATTCGCCCAACTGCTGTCAGAAATGAGGAGTGACTGGCGCCAGAATGCCGGCCATTGCCACCGACCTGCGGACCCGACCATGCCCCAGATGCTGCTCATCGTCGAACCCATTGGCCAGCGTGCCGAACGTGGCCGCGTCGCCGGCGAGGCCGTCTACCAGCGCATGCTGGACTTCACCGCCGAACTCAAGGAGACCGGCCTGCTGCTGGGCACCAACTCCCTGGGCTCGGCGGCCAAACGCTATGCCAAGCGCGAGGGCGGCGCCCAGGTGTGGGACGGCCCCTTTGCCGAGGCCAAGGAGATGGTGGGCGGCTATTTCCTGCTCGACACCGAAGACCCTGCCGTCGCCATGGCCTGGGCCGAGCGCTGCCCGGCTTCAGAGTGGGCGACCGTCGAGATCCGTGGTGTCGGCCCCTGCTATCTCTGAATCTAGGGGGTTAAGTAATTTCCCGGAGTCTGTCGATTCCGGTGGGCCAGGATCGTCGTGGGAATGAAGGCAGCGAAAAGTGTTGCCACCTACCCCCAGGAGACCTGCCATGCGATTCATGATCCAAGTCCGCGCCAACGCCGTCAGCGAGCGCGGCGACCCGCCCGGCCCCGAGTACGCCAAGCTCTTCGAGGAGATGGGCGCCTTCCACGAGGAGATGGCCCGTGCCGGCGTGCTGCTGGACGGCGCCGGTCTGCGTCCCAGCCGTGACGGCTGGCGCCAGCGCTACGAGGCCGATGGCAGCGTGCGCCGCATCGACGGGCCCTTTGCCGAGACCAAGGAGCTGATCGCCGGCTACACGCTGATCCAGGTGCGCTCCGTCGAGGAGGCCCAGGCCTGGGCCAGCCGCTTCCCCATGCCCTTCATCGGCATGGCCTGCGAGGTCGAGGTGCGCCGCCTCTACGAAGACGCCGACTTCGCCCCTGGCGGCGACATGGCCATCCGCAGCGAATGAGGAGCATGTCATGAGCAACCTCTCCATCATCTTCATCTGCCTGGGTGTGGCCCTGGCTTTGCTGCTGGCCTATGCCGCCACGCGGCCCGACGAGTTCAAGGTCGAGCGCCGCCTGCTCATCGCCGCGCCCGCTGACAAGCTCTGGCCCCTGGTCAGCGAGCTGCGTTCCTTCAACCGCTGGAACCCCTACGAGCGCAAGGACCCGCTGATCAAGAGCGCCTACAGCGGCGCGGCGGCCGGCGTGGGTTCACGCTACGACTGGGACAGCAAGGAGGTCGGCAGCGGCAGCCTGGAGATCGTCAGCCAGCAGCCGGGCAGGGCCGTGCAGTTGAAGCTGGATTTCGTGAAGCCCTTCGAGGCCCACAACCAGGCCGAGTTCGCGCTGCAGCCCACGCCCGACGGCGCCACCGAGGTACGCTGGACCATGAACGGCCCGGCCAACTTCATCAGCAAGTTGATGGGCGTCTTCATCAACATGGACAAGATGGTGGGCCGCGACTTCGAGGACGGCCTGCAGAACCTGCGCCAGATTGCGGAGGCGAAGTCGAGCGCCGCACGGCCGCCCGAAGGCGATCAGCTCCCGCTTGGCGGGACAGCGCGCAGCGCGAAGGGTGCCCTATGACTGACCTCCAGTTCGGCATCGACATCGCCGCGCCGGCGGCCCGGGTCTGGGACTGCATGTTCGACCCCCTCGCCTACCGCGACTGGACCAGCGCCTTCGCCGAGGGCTCCTACTTCGAAGGCCACTGGGAGGCCGGCCGCCGCCTGCGCTTCCTGGACCCGCGCGGTTTCGGCATGGAGGCTGTCGTCGACGTGGCACGGCCGCACGAGGAGCTGTCGCTGCGCCTGGTCGGCGAGATCAAGGACGGCCGCCCCGTCACCGACAGCGCGCTGCACGGCGAACCGGCTCGGGAGCGCTATGTCTTCAGCGCCACGCCGGCCGGCGGCACGCGGTTGGCCATCCACCTGCAGAGCTGGGACGACGGCTTCACCGACTTCCTGAACACGACCTGGCCCCAGGCCCTGCAGCGGCTCAAGGCCCTGTCCGAATCCACGCACTGAAAGGCATCGCCATGCAGATCAAGATTGCCTCCGTCTTCGTCGACGACCAGCAGAAGGCCCTGGACTTCTACACCGGGAAGCTCGGCTTCAAGAAGATGGCCGACATCCCTATGGGCCCGACCTACCGCTGGCTGACCGTCGTGTCGCCCGAGGGCATCGAAGGCGTCGAACTGGCCCTGGAGGCCATGGGCTTCGCGCCGGCCAAGGTCTATCAGAAGGCCCTCTACGACGCCAACATGCCTTGCACGGCTTTCGTCACCACCGACGTCGAAGCCGAAGCGCAGAAGCTGCGCGACCGTGGCGTGGTCGTGCGCGGCGAGCCGGTGAACATGGGCCCCATCAAGGCCGTCATGTTCGAGGACGGCTGCGGCAACCTCATCCACCTCGTCCAACCCCTGTGAGCCCCATCATGAGCAACGCGCACAAGCAGATCTTCGTCAACATGCCCGTCAAGGACCTGGCCAAGAGCAAGGCCTTCTTCGAGGCCGTCGGCTACAGCTTCAACCCGCAGTTCACCAACGACAAGGGCGCCAGCCTCATCCTCGGCGACAACCTGTTCGCGATGCTGCTGGCCGAGGACTTCGCCCGCACCTTCACGCCCAAGGCCTTCCCCGACCCCAAGACCGCCACCACCGGCTGGGTCTGCCTGAGCTGCGACAGCCGCGAGGAGGTCGACACCCTCGTCGCCAAGGCCAAGGCCGCCGGCGGCAACATCCCCAGCGAGCCGCAGGACTACGGCTTCATGTACGGCCACGGTTTCGAGGACCTCGATGGCCACCACTGGGAACTCGTCCACATGTCCGGTATGCCTCCCCAGGCTTGAACAGGAGATCACCATGCAGATCCAACCCAAGATCCAGCCCTTCATCTGGTTCGAGAAGGGCGCCGAAGACGCGGTGGCCCACTACCAGAAGGTCTTTGGCGCCGACCAGGTCCGCGTCGTCGACACCCAGCGCTGGGGCGAGAACTCGCCCGGCGCGGCCGGTACGGTCATGATCGTCAACTTCGAGCTGTTCGGGGTGCGGATGACGGTCTTCAACGGCGGCAACTACTTCAAGCTCAACGAGTCCTTCTCGCTGACCGTTGTCTGCGAGGACCAGGCCGAAATCGACAAGCTCTGGGAGCAGCTGCCGGCCAACGGCGGCGCGCCCTCGCAATGCGGCTGGGTCAAGGACGCCTGGGGCCTGTCCTGGCAGATCATCCCCAAGGACTGGTTCGACATGGTCCGCGACCCCGACCCGGCCCGCGTGCAGCGCGTCTTCCAGGCCGTCTGGAAGATGCAGAAGATCGACCTCGCAGCCCTCAAGGCTGCCTACAACGCGGCCTGACCGTGGATCATGCAGAGCTGGCCGCGGGCGTCTGGCGCATCGAGCGCAGCCGCCTCGTCGGCGCCGCGGCCAAGATGCTGCGTGACCTCGACGAGGCCGAGGACTGCGCCCAGGACGCCCTCATCGCCGCCATGGAGACCTGGCCGCGTGACGGCCAGCCCGCCAACCCTGCCGCCTGGCTGATGACCTCCACCCGCAACAAGGCCCTGGACCGGCTGCGCCGGCGCGCCATGCTGGAGCGCGAGCACGAGTATCTCGCGGCCGACGACGAGGCCATGGGCACCCATGTCGTGCCCGACTTCGTCGACCACCTCGACGCTGCGCGCGACCAGGCCGAGATCGGCGACGAGCAGCTGCGCCTGATCTTCATCGCCTGCCACCCGGTGCTGCCGCGCGAGGCCCAGGTCGCGCTGACGCTGCGTCTGCTCGGCGGCCTGGAGACGGCCGAGATTGCCCGCGCCTTCCTGCAGCCGGAGGCCACCGTCGCCCAGCGCATCGTGCGTGCCAAGAAGGCGCTCAACGGCCAGGCCTATGAGCTGCCCACGGCCGACGAGCGCGAGCAGCGCCTGGGCGCCGTGCTGGCCGTCGTCTACCTGATCTTCAACGAGGGCCACAGCGCCGGCAGCGGCGCCAGTCTGCTGCGCCCGGCCCTGTGCGACGAGGCCCTGCGCCTGGTACGCCAGCTGCAGCATCTGCTGCCGACCGACTCCGAGGTGCATGGCCTGGCGGCCCTGCTCGAAATCCAGGCCTCGCGCCTGCCGGCGCGACTGGACGCCCAGGGCCGCCCCGTGCTGCTGCCCGACCAGGACCGCCGCAAGTGGGACCCGCTGCTGATCCGCCGCGGCCTGACCGCGCTGGAAGGGGCGCTGCGCATGGGCGAGCCCGGGCCCTACACGCTGCAGGCCGTCATCGCGGCCTGCCATGCGCGCGCCGCCCGTGCCGAGGACACCGACTGGCGTGCCATCGTGGCGGGCTATGACCGGCTCTTCGCCCTCAACCCTTCGCCCGTCATCGCGCTGAACCGCGCCGTGGCGGTCAGCTTCGCCGACGGTCCTGCTGCGGCCCTGCCGCTGCTGGAGCGGCTGGCGGCCGAACCCCAGCTCAAGCGCTACCCCTTCCTGGCCGGCGCCCAGGCCGATGTGCTGGAGCGCCTGGGCCGCGTGGCCGAGGCGCGCGAGGCCTATCTGCACGCCGCCGAGCTGACCGACAACGAGATGCAGCGCGAGCTGCTGACCTCACGCGCCAGGCGACTGGCGAACTGACATGACCATCACCATCACCGCCTTTGATCGCTCCCCGGACGGCGGCAGAGGCCTGGCGCGCGACACGCGCGTGCGCTGGGCCCTCGAGGAAGCCGGCCAGCCCTATGAGGTGCGCCTGGTGTCCATGCCGGCCATGAAGGAGGCCGCGCATCTGGCCCTGCATCCCTTCGGCCAGATTCCCACCTACGAGGAAGGTGATCTGGCGCTGTTCGAGACCGGGTCCATCGTGCTGAACGTCGCGGAGCGTCATGGTGGCCTGCTGCCCACTGATGCGAACGCGCGCTCTCGCGCCATCACCTGGATGTTCGCCGCCCTCAACTCGGTGGAGCCGGCCATCCTCGAGTACACCAATGCCAAGTTCCTGGACCGCGACAAGCCCTGGCACGCCGAGCGCCTGGCCCTCGTGACGGGCCGCACGAGCAGGCCGCTCGTGCCCTTGGCCGCAAGGCTGGGCAACGCCGACTGGCTCGATGGCGACTTCAGCGCCGGCGACCTGATGATGGTGTCGGTGCTGCTCAGATTCAGGGCCGCGGGTCTGCTGGGCGAGTTCCCCACGCTCGCGGCCTATGTGGCCCGTGGCGAGGCGCGGCCCGCCTACCAGCGCGCCTTCGCCGCCCAGCTGGCGGTCAACACCCGGCCCGCCGACTGATGTCCATTCGGCGCGGCGCTGGCTGAAGCGCGGGAACACTCATCCACACCCGGCTGCGGCCTGCCGCCGGGCCTGCGTGCCGCTGGAAGCGTCGGGCTTATTTGCGCCGGATGAACTTCACCGCCACGAGCACGCCCAGGGCCAGGGCCGTCAAGGGCCAGCTGCCGGGCTCAGGGGTCGGGCAGGGCGGCGTGCCGGCGACGCCGCAGTTGGGTGCGGCCTGGGCATGGACCAGGGCGGGGATCAGGCTCAGGCCAGCAACGGTCACGCGGGCTGCCAAGGTGGACAGTGTTCTCATGGGGTCACTCCTTGTCCGGAATCCCTCCGGTGCGAAGAGCTTGGGCGGCGAGGTCGCGGCTTTCAAACCCGCCATGTCCTGCAAACCGGTGGCAAACCCCTGGATCGGGGGAGGTGTCGGTACGGCGGTACGAAGCGTGTTTCCTTGCGCGTGGCGACACGCCTTGGCTGATGATGAAGCCATGGGGGTCCGCCACTTTCCTGCCTGGGTTGCCGGCCTGCTGGCGTGGGCCGGCATGGGCTGGGCCGGCGCGGCGCCTGAGGCCGGCATCGTCGAGCCGCTGCGGCTGGTGGTCAGCCCCGCGGCATCGGCGCGCGGCAACGAGATCGCCGATGCCGCCATCGCCGCCGTGATGCGCCAGGCCGGCCTCAGCTACACGCTGGCGCGCGAGCCGGTGGGCCGGGCGCTGGCCAGTTTCAAGGCCGGGCAGTACGACGCCGACATGCTGCGCCTGCCGCAGTTCGACCAGGCCATGCCCGGCGCCCTCCGCGTCGACCCGCACCTGCTCAGCACCACGGTCATGGCCTTCAGCCGCTCGCCATCGCTGGCGCCGGCCTCCTGGGCCGAGCTGGGCACGCTGCGCGTGGCCCATGTGCGCGGCATCAAGGCCATGGAACTGGCCCTGGCCGGCCGCGCGGGCGTCGAGGTCACCAGCACGGCCGAAGCCTGCCTGGGCATGGTGGCCATGCAGCGTGTCGATCTCTGCCTGCTGAACGCCGAACGCGAGTTCGGGCCGCCGCCGCAGGTCAATGGCGTGACCCTGCACCGCAGCGTGCTGGCGCGGGTCAACCTGCACATCTGGGTCGCACCGGGCCAGCGGGACCTGGCTCACCGACTGTCGGTAGCGATGAAGGCCGTGGTAGCCAGCGGTGAACTGGCCCGCTTGGCGGGCGGAAATCGCGCGCCCTAGGGGCTATTGATCGCCCACGCTGAAGCGCGTGTCCGGCAGCTGCATCAGGCTGCGCAACTGCATGCGCGTCGACGGCCAGGACGTCAGCGGTGGGTTGACGGAGTCGAGATGGGCCTCGCGCGCGGCGGCCAGGCCCTGGCGGTGGGCCAGTTCGACGAAGGCCTGGGTGGCGTCGCGTGGCAGGGCCTGGGCGTAGAGGAAGCCCTGGCCGAGACCGCAGCCCAGCTCAGTCAGTATCTGCTGCTGCTCCTGGGTCTCGATGCCCTCGGCCACGGTGTGCAGGCCCAGGGCCTGGGCCAGCTCGTGGATGGCCGAGACGATGGCGCGCGCGGTCGGGCCGGCGCGCGGGTGGTCGAGGTCGGCGATGAAGGCGCGGTCGATCTTGAGCTGGTCCAGCGGCAGGCGGCGCAGATAGGCCAGTGAAGAGAAGCCGGTGCCGAAATCGTCCAGCGCGATGCGCACGCCCAGGGCGCGCAGCCGCGTCAGCAGGTCGATGGCGTGGTTGCCGTCGTTCAGCAGGGCCGATTCGGTCAGCTCGATCTCCAGGCGGTCGGCCGGCAAGCCGCTGCGCTCCAGCGCCTCCAGCACATGCAGCTCGATGGGGCTGCGCTCGAACTGCAGGGCCGACACATTGACGGCCACGCGCAGGGCGCCGGGCCAGCGTGCGGCGTCGCGGCAGGCCACCAGCAGCGCCCAGGCACCGATGGCGACGATGAGGCCGCTGTCTTCGGCCAGCGGGATGAAGACGGCCGGCGGCACCAGGCCGCGCACGGGATGGCGCCAGCGCATCAGCGCCTCGAAGCCCAGCAGCTTGCCGCTGGCCAACTCGATCTGCGGCTGGTAGTGCATCTCCAGTTGACCCGCGTCCAGGGCCAGACGCAGGTCCGCCAGCAGGGCGAGGCGGTCCTGGGCCTCCTGCTGCATGGCCGGCTCGTACAGCACGAGGCGGTCGCGGCCGGCGGCCTTGGCGGCGAACAGGGCCAGGTCGGCGGCGCGCAGCAGCGGGTCGGTCGCCTGGGCGTGGCGGGGCGCGCAGGCGGCGCCGATGCTGGCGCGCACATCGATCTCGTGGCCGGCGATGGTGACCGGCACGCGCAGGGCCGAACGCAGCTGCTTGCCCAGGCGCTGGGTAGCTTCGGGGCTGAGCTCGCCGCGCAGCAGGATGGCGAACTCGTCGGCGGCCAGGCGGGCGACGAGGTCGCCGTTGCCGCGCCGGGACGCGAGGCTGTCGCGCAGGCGCTCGCCAACGGCCGCCAGCAGGTGGTCGCCGGCGGCATGGCCCAGGCTGTCGTTGACCTGCTTGAAGCAGTCCAGGTCCAACAGCAGCACGGTGCAGGGCGAGATAGGCCCGCCACCGCCGAGATACAGGGCCAGGCGGCGATGGAACTGGTGGCGGTTGGCCAGGCCGGTGACGGTGTCCTGGTCGGTCAGGCGCAGCAGCTCGCGCTCGCGCTCGCGCACCTCGCTGACGTCGCTGCCGACGCCGCGCCAGCCACCGTCGCCCTCGAGGCGGCGCCCGCTCAGGGCCCACCAGACGTCTTCGCCGCCGATGTTCAGGTGCAGCGCGTGGTCGCGCAGGGGCTCGGACGTCAGCAGCGCATCGCCCAGCCGGTCCAGGCGCAGCCGTGCCTCGGCGTTGTCAGCGGGCAGGTGACGCGCCAGCAGGGCCAGCAGCGGCTCGCCGATCAGGGCTTCGGGCGGGTGACCCAGGCGCTCGGCCATGCGCTGCGACACATGGCGAAGCCGGCCGTCGCGGCCGAGCTCCCACAGCCAGTCGCTGGCATGGTGTTCGAAGTCGCGCAGCAGCAGCGATACGGTGAGGCGGTCGCGCGCGGCCTCGTGCTGGGCGTGGCGCCCCTGCAGGAAGAGGCGGGCGTTCAGCAGCGCCGCCATGCACAGCACGATGGCGTACAGCGGCAGCAGCGGCAGCAGCCCATCCATCCAGGGCAGGGGCAGCAGGGCGATGCCGACCGCCAGCGAGCCGCAGGCGCCCAGCACCCAGGCGATGGCCACAGCGGGCAGCAGGGCGAACATCCAGGCCGCGGCGGCGATGGCGCCGGCGACGGTGGCCACCAGCGGCGCATGCAGGCTGGCCGGCACCTGCTGGGCCACCTGCAGGATCAGCAGCACATCCAGGATGCCGCCGAGGAACAGGTCCAGCGCCAGCAACAGGCCGGCCTGCACGCCACGGGGCGGCGCTTCGGCGGGGCGGCGGTAGCGCTCATGCCACCACAGCGCGAAATTGAAGCCATTGAGTGCGGCCAGCGCGAGCAGGGTCGGCAGCACTGGCAGCAGCTCGGCGTGGCCGCCCAGCGCCACCAGCAGCAGCACGACGGCGATGGCCGTGGCGATGACCGAGGCGGGCAGCTGGTCGACGACGGCGCGCCACTGGTCGCCGCGCAGGCGGGCCGCTTCGGCGGGCTCGCCCGGCACCTTCCAGGCGGCGTCGATCAGCCGCCGAAAGCCCGCCAGCGGCCGCCAACCTGGCGCCGCAGGCAGGGCAAAAGGGGGCAAAGGCTCGGCCATGGCCGGTCCATCCTAGGCGGACGCAGGCATGCGCGGTTGTGACGCAATGCCTGAGAAATGACTTATTCCAAGGTGAGTTTTGACATTCGACGCTTCAGCGCGAAGTGGTGTTCTCGCGCAGCATGCGCTGCATCAGCGTGAAGAAGCGGTCGTAGAACTCACCGGCCGGGATGGTTTCGGAGGCCACCTTCACGAGGGCGTCGTCGCTGGATGACAGCGGCACCGAGATCGATCCCAACGCGCTGACGCCCAGGCTGGCGGCCTGGTTGCTCTTTTTCAGTGCATAGCGGTCCTGCTGGGCGCTGACGTAGGCGGTGGCGATCTGCTGCTTGGGGCCGTCGCCGACGCAGACGACGTTGAAGGCGATCTCGACATGCACCTCGCCGGCGGGCTGGAAGTGCTTGGCGCCCTGCACGACGCCGCTGGCGGCCTTGCTGATGACATAGCCCTGGCTGAGCAGGGCGCGGCGCGCGGCCTCGCAGGTGTCCTCGACATTGGCATCGAACAGCCGCGAGAAGGTCTCCTCGGCCGCGAAGCTCTCGCCCTGATAGACCGATCTCTCGAGTTTGGTCGACCGGGTGGGCAACTCGGCGCAGCCGGCCAGCAGGGCCGCCATCAGTGCGGGCAGGACAAGGAAGGAGATGCGAGGCATGGGGGGATTATTCCGTTGTCGGGCGGCAGCCGGGTGAGGGCGCCCAACGCGGCTCGGCGCATCGGCGATGACAGGGATCACAGCGATTCGGCCAGGGCGGCCAGCCAGCCCGGCGCCGTCGCGGGCCGCCACACCAGGTGGACCTGCTCGACGCACTCGTAGGGGCAGTCGGGCACCGTCAGCCGCACGAGGTCGCCGTGCTGGGCCAGCGCGAAGTCGGGCAGATAGGCCAGGGCCTGGCCGCTGCGTACCAGGCTGATCAGCAGCTGCAGGTCGTCCAGCCAGAAGCGGATGCGCCGCGGCAGGCGATCGTCGCGCCAGCCGTCGGCGCGGCTGCCGCGCTCCAGGCCGCAGAACATGGAGTGCTGGGGGCAGGCGAAGTCGTGCTGCAGCACTTCGGCCGTCGGCACCGTGCTGCGTTCGGCCAGCACGTGGCTGCGGCCGGCGGCCAGTTGCATGCGGATTTCACCCAGGGGTCTCGTTTCCAGTCCGGTCGGCAGGGCAGCGCCCAGAGCCACGCCGGTGACCAGGGCCAGGTCGCCTTCACCGCGGGCCAGCGCAGCCAGGGCGGCGTCCTCGAACAGCGTCACGAAGTTCAGGCTGGCCCGCGGCTGGCGCTCCGAAAGCCGGGCCGCCAGCGCAGCACCGAACCCCCATTGCAGTACAGCCGGCGCCAGCAGGCGGCAATGTGAGCGCAGGCTCTCGCCGCGGAACTCAGCCTCGGTCTGCTCGGCCAGCGTGACCAGGGCCAGGGCCCGTTCGCGCAGTCTCTCGCCGGCCGCGTTCAGGCGGATGGCCTTGCCGATGCGGTCAAAAACGGGGGTGGCGAGGGACGCTTCCAGCCGCTTGACCGCCTTGGACAGGGCCGACGGCGTCTGGTGCAGCTCGTCCGCCGCGGCGCGCAGATTGGCGTGGCGGGCGATGACGAGGAAGCTGCGCAGGTCGGCGATGTCCATGGCTTTTGTGTCTTGTTGGGAATCGATTATCGACTTTGTTTTGCTTCACAGGCATCATCTGCGGCGGGAAGATCATCGCCATGGACGCACATCTGAACAACCGGCAGTGGCTTTACCGCCGCCATCCCGAGGGCTTGGTCGGCCCCGAGCATTACGAGCTCGTCACCACGCCGCTGGCGACGGCGCTGTCGGCCGGCGAGGTGCTGGTGCAGGCCAAGTACTGGTCGGTGGACCCGTATATGCGCATCAACCAGTCGCTCAAGCCCACCTACAACGAGCTGCCGCATGCACTGGACACGGTGCAGACCGCCGGCGTCGTCGGTCGCGTGCTGGCCTCGTCGGTGCCGGCGCTGGCGGCGGGCGACTGGGTCGAAGGCATGCTGGGCTGGCAGACCCATGCCCGCGTCCACCACTCGGTGCTGCGCAAGCTCGACCCGGCCGTCGCATCGCCGTCCACGGCCATCGGCGTGCTGGGCATGCCGGGGCGCACGGCGTGGTTCGGGCTGATGGAATCGGGTGTTCCAAAGGCGGGCGAGGTCGTCATCGTGTCGGGTGCGGCCGGCGCCGTGGGTTCCCTGGTCGCGCAGTTCGCGCTGAAGAACGGCTGCCGCGTGCTGGGCATTGCCGGCGGCGCGGCCAAGTGCGAGTGGCTGCGCGACAAGCTCGGCCTGACCTGGACGGTGGACTACAAGGCGCATGCCGACACCGAGTCGCTGGCGAACGAGATCAAGGCACTGACCGGCGGTGTCGACGTCTACTTCGACAACGTCGGCGGCTGGATCACCGACGCTGTCATCCCCCTCATCAACCGCCGTGCCCGCGTCGTCATTTGCGGCGCCATCAGCCAGTACTCGGGCGGCCTGGACACGCCCGAACTGGGGCCGCGCTTCCTGCACCACATGCTCTACCAGCGCGCCACCATCCAGGGCATGCTGGCCCGCGACTATCTGCACCGCATGGACGAGATGCTGCGCGTCGTCGGGCCCATGGTGCAGCGGGGCGAGATCGTCTTCGAGGAGACGGTCGTGAAGGGCTTCGACCAGCTGCCGGCGGCGCTGCAAAGCCTGTTCACCAGCGACCATCGCGGCAAGCTCATCGTGGAGACCACGGCATGAAGCGTCGCGCCCTGCTGACCCTGGCTGGCCTGCCGCTGCTGGCCCGCGCCGAGGAAACCGCCGTCGGTGGCCATGGCATGGCCGTCTTTGGCGGCCGGCTGGCCCTGTATGCCTCGCACCTGCCGATGTTCCACGCGCCCCACGACAGCCAGGTTGTGCTGCGCTTCCATCTCGCCGACCCTGCAGCCGACAGGACGCTGCGCGAAACCTTGTCGCGCGAACCGAGGCTGTGGACCTTCGACCCCGAGCCCTTCGATCTGCTGCGCCTGGCGCCGGGCCATGCCCAGCGGCTGCGTGATTTCAAGGCGCGCTTTTTCGAAGGCCACTTCGAGCGTGGCGGCAAGCCGCAGCCGGTCGAGCAGCTCATCGTCGTCGACGAGGTGCTGCTGTTCCGCCGCCTCAGTGCCGCGCCGCGCGAGGCCGCGACGGGGCGCTATCGCCTGATCGGTGGGGCCGGCGAGTGGTTCGCCATCAAGATCATCGACCGGCGGCCGGACTTCGATCACATCGTGCGCCTGGAGGCGCCCCGCAGGCGCGGCGAGGTCGACGTGGCGCTGAACGGCATCGACAGGCCCGGTGCCACCGTGATGCAGGCCTTCCAGGCCAGGCGCCTGAACGAGATCTACTTCGAGACCAACGACCTGCGCTGAGGCCGCCTCAGGCCGGGCGCACCCGGTCCCGCGCGACGGCCAGCCAGCCGACCAGGGTCTGGGCGTCCACGGGCTTGGAGGCGTGGTCGTCGAAGCCTGCCGACAGCGCCATGTCGCGATCCTGCAGCGAGGCCAGGCCGGAGAGGGCGATGGCGTAGCTGCGCGGGCGGCCGTCCCGCATCTCGGCGGTGCGCACCCAGCGCATCAGCTCAAAGCCGTCCTGGCCCGGCATCGCCAGGTCGCTGACGATGGCGTCAAAGGCGCGTGACTCCAGCAGGGACATCGCCGCATTCACCGAGGCTGCGGTTTCCACGCGCGCGCCCACGAGGCGCAGCAACTCGCCCAGTGCCTCGCGCGCCTCGGCATCGTCGTCCACCAGCAGCACCGTCAACCGCAGCTCGCTCTCGACGACGTGGGGCGCTGCGGGTGACTTCGGGCTGCCCGCGGCCGCATCCAGCGCCGGGAAGCGCATGATGATGCGCAGGCCCTTGCCCAGGCCGTCGCTGAGCGCCGCCACGGTGCCGCCATGCGCCTGCGTCAGGTATTTGACGATGGACAGGCCCAGTCCCAGGCCGCCATGCTCCCGCGTGCGGCCCATGTTGGCCTGGGTGAAGCGCTCGAACATGCGGTTCAGCATGTCCTCGGACACGCCGATGCCCGAGTCGGACACCGACAGCTCCAGCAGCCCGCCGAAGCGCGTCAGCGCGACCTCGATGCGGCCGCCGGCGGGGGTGAACTTCAGCGAGTTGCTGACAACGTTGGTGACGATCTGCTGCAGGCGCCGGCTGTCGCCGCTGACCATGTGGCCCATCCTCAAGCCGCTGCTGGTCAGGCTCAGCTCGCGCGCCCGCGCGGCGGGCTGCATGCTCTCCAGCACCGCGGCCACGCAGTCGCCCAGGTCCACGGGGTGGCGGTCGATGGCGAAGCGGCCGGAGGTGATGCGCGAGGCGTCGAGCAGGTCGTCGATGAGCTGGGCCTGGGCGCGGCACTGGCGCAGGATGGTCGCGATGGCCTTGCGTTCGGGGTTCTTGTCAGCGTCCTGTGTCTGCTCATGCCGCTGCGGCAGCGTGCGGTCCAGCACCGAGGCCCAGCCGGCAATGACGTTGAGCGGCGCGCGCAGCTCATGCGACACCAGGGCCAGGAATTCGTCCTTGGCCGTGTTGGCCTGCTCGGCATCGGAACGGGCCGCTTCCGCATGCGAGACGGCCTGCTTCAGGCTGTCGATGTCCTCGAACACGATGACGGCGCCGTCGATGCGGTCGTCGGCCGTGCGGTAGGCGCGCACATTGACCAGCCACCAGTGACCGCTCGCGTCCTGGTACTCGGCCTTGGTCGCAGCCAGGCCCTTCACGGCCACGTCCACCATGCGCTCGATGTCGGCGGTGGCGAAGCGGTCGTTCAGCGTGGGCATGGGCTTGCCGACGCTGTCGGGCTGCAGCGAGAAGAGCTCGGCCGCCTGGGGCGTGAAATGGCGCAGCCGCAGGTGCCGGTCCAGCAGCACGACGGCCAGCGGGATGCCTTCGACGAGGTTGCTGAGGTCGTCGTTGGCCACCGCGAGCTGGTCGTTGCGGACCTTCATCTCTTCATTGAGGGAGTTCAGCTCCTGGTTGGTCGACTCGAGCTCCTGCTTGGCGCTTTGCAGCTCCTCGTTGGCGCTCTGCATCTCCTCGTTGGCGCTGAGCATCTCCTCGTTGGAGGTGCGCAGTTCCTCGTTGGCCGACTCGAACTCGGTCACCATGGTGCGCAACTGCGCGTGCGCGGAGTCGAGCTCGGCGGACAGCGTCACCACCGTGCGTTCCAGGTCGCTTTCGCGGCTGCCGCCACTGTCGGTGCGCAGGGCCTCCAGGTTGAGTGTGTCGTCCGCCTGCTGCTGGATGGTCAGCAGGAAGTGCCGCGACTCGGCGCCCACCGTGAAGGGCAGGGCCTCCAACGCGTAAACCTTGCCGTCGATCGGCACTCTTTCCCGCCGCACCGGCGCGCTCGACTGCTTGGCTTCGAGCAGGGCCGTGCGCACGGGCACATTCAACTCGGGCCGCAGCAGACGCGACAGCGACAGCGTCGCTTCGCCGGTGGCGGGTGCGACAAAGGCGGCCACGTCACCGCGGAACTGCACGACGTCTCCCGCTTCGTTGACGACGAAGCCGGGCGGCATATAGCGCTCCAGCGCGCAGCGGTTGACGGCCAATTCGACCTGATCGGTCTGCACCTTGGCGCGTGGCGTCCCCTCGTCGCGCGGCGCGGCCCAGGGCAGCAGGGCCTCGGCCGGCCAGCCGCGCCGCGGGCGGGGACCCTCGGCCGCGCGGCGGTACAGATGCGGATGCCCCGCATGCTCGAAGCCCTGGGCGGTGGAGGCGGCCTCGGCCCGCCCGAGCAGGATGTAACCGTCCGGTCGCACCGCATAGTGCAGCACGCCCATCACATGCTCCTGCGCCTCCTTGCGCAGATAGATCAGCATGTTGCGGCAGCTGATGAGGTCCATGCCCAGGAAGGGCGCATGCGTCATCAGGTTGTGCCGTGCGAACACGCACATCGAGCGGATGTCCTTGCGGATGTTGAAGCTGCCGGCGTTCTGGACAAAGGCCTTGGCGACGTAGGCGTCCGGCACGTTCTCGACCGAGGCGGCGGAATACAGGGCCGCGCGGGCCGTCTCGATCGAGGCCTCGTTGATGTCGGTGCCGAAGATCTGCACCTTGGTGTTCAGGCCGTTGGCGTCCAGGGCCTCGCGCAGCAGCATGGCGACGGTGTAGGCCTCTTCGCCGGTGGAACAGGCGGGCACCCAGACGCGGATGGGGTCGCGCCGCGACTCGATGAGCTTGGGGATGACGCTCAGGCGCAGCACGTTGACGAACTCGGCGTCGCGGAAGAAGGCCGTGACGCCGATCAGGATGTCATCCCGCAGCGCTGCCGCCTCCTGCGGATCCGTCTGCAGATGCTGCAGATAGCCGCTCACGTCTCGATCTTTTTGCAAAAGTACCCGTCTCAGGAAGCGTCTGCGCAGGTTGACGTCCTTGACGTAGCCCAGGTTGGTGCCGGTGCGCTCCTGCACGAGCGCCAAGGCGGTTGTGAGCGCGTCGCTGTACGAATCCTCAGGCTGCGTCGCCGTCGCATTGCCGAAGCGCTCCATCAACTCGGCCGCAATGGCCTCCACGTGGAGGACGGCATCGGCCAAGCCTGTGTTGATGGCGGCAATCGGCATGCCATCGTGGCCGGCCGAGGCCGGCGCCTGCACCAGCACCAGGCCACCGCTGGCCTTGAGGTCGACAACGCCGGCGGCCCCATCGCTGCCCGTGCCGGAAAGAATGACCGCGGCCGCCTCGACGTCGGGGTCCTGGGCCACCGAGGCCAGGTAGATGTCGATGGGCAGGTGCAGGCCTGGCGCGCGCTTGGTGATGCGGAAATGACCGTCCAGCGCCGTGGCGGTGGCGTCCTCGGGCAGCACATAGACGCGGTCGTGCTCGATCTTGCGCATGTGCGTCAGCCGCTCCACGGGCATGGCCGTGTGCCGCTGCAGGATGCCGTCGAGCTGGGTCTGCTGGGTCGGATTCAGATGGCTGATGACCAGCACCGCGAAACCCGGACGTTCGGGCAGGCCCGCCAGCACGGCGGCGAAGGCCTCGATGCTGCCGGCCGATCCGCCCAGAACGGCGACTTTCACGGGTAGCTGTTCTTGGTGCATGTCTTTACTGGGGGGTGTCGCAGTCTAGTGGACGGGCGTGTCAGGATGAGGGTGTGATCCCCAGTATGGAAAGCATGATGGATAACCCCAGCGTCACCCTGATCCAGAGGCAGGGCTACCAGTTCGAACACCACTACGCGCCCGACATCCCGGTGCTGCTGTCGGACGAGCCCGTGCCCTTCGGTACCGGCCTCGGGCCCGACCCCGTCGAACTGCTGGCCTCGGCCGTGGGCAACTGCCTCAGCGCCTCGCTGTGGTTCGCCTGCCAGAAGTACAAGGACGACCCCTCGCCGTTGCGCACCGATGTCAAGGCCACGGTAGGCCGCAACGAGCAGGGGCGCAACCGCGTGCAGGGTCTCGCCGTCGACCTGCACCTGGGCAAGCCAGCGGCCGAGCTCGGCCACATCCAGCGCGTGCTCGACACCTTCGAGGACTTCTGCACCGTCACCCAGAGCGTGGCGCCGGCCATTCCGGTGACGCTGCGGGTGCTGGACGGCACGGGTGCCGTGCTGAAGGGCTAGGCCGGCATCTCCAGGCCGAGTTCTTTCAGGATCGCTTCGCGCAGCTGGTCCATCTCCGCGCTGATGAGGCGCCGGGGATGCGGCATGTCCAGCTCGAAGCGGGCCTGGATGCGCGTGGGCCGCGGCGACAGCACGAGGATGTGGTCGGCCATGTAGAGGGCCTCGTCGACGTCGTGAGTGATGAGCAGCACGGTGTGCTTCTCCTCGGCCAGGATGCGCAACAGCTCGTTGCGCATGCGCAGGTTCATCAGCGCGTCCAGGGCCGAGAAGGGTTCGTCCAGGTACAGGATCTCGGGCTTGACGATGAAGGCTCGGGCCAGCTCGACGCGTTTGAGCATGCCGCCCGACAGCTCGTGCGGGTAGGCGTTTTCGAAGCCTTTGAGGCCCACCATGGCGGCGTAGTGGTCGGCCAGGGCCGCCTTGTCGCTGCCATGCTTTTCGCCAAGGCCGAACATCAGGTTCTGCTGCACCGTCAGCCAGGGGAAGACCGAACCGTACTGCGAGATGACGATGCCCTGCGGGCTGGGGCCGGGATGGGGCTGGCCGTCGATGAGCACGGCACCGCTGTCGGGCTTCTCGAAGCCCGCGAGGATGTTCATCAGCGTCGACTTGCCGCAGCCCGAAGGCCCGACGATGGCGACGAACTGGCCCTCGCCCACCTCGAAGTCCAGGCCATCGATGACGGGCAGCAGCTGGCCCTTGGCGGCCTTGAAGGCCTTGTTCAGGCCTTGGACGGCAATCTTTGGGGTCTTGTTATCGGACATAGCGCCACCGCACGGTTTTCAGTTTTTCGAGCAGGCGCGTGATGCCGTCCAGCATCAGGCCGATGACGCCGATGATGATCATGGCGGCGATGACGAGGTCGTAGCGGTTGCCGGCGTTGCGCGAGTCCATGATCAGATAGCCCAGGCCCGAGCGCAGCGCGATCATCTCGGCCGCCACCACCACCAGCCAGGCCACGCCAACGCCCACGCGCATGCCGACGATGATCTCGGGCAGCACGGCCGGGATGACGACGCGGCGGAACAGCACGCCGCGCGACACGCCGAAATTGGCCGCCGCGCGCAGATAGCGCCGGTCGATGGTGTGCACGCCCGAGGTCGTCTGCACGATCAGCGGGAAGACCGAGGCCATGAAGATCAGGAAGATGGGCGCCACGTCGCCGACGCCGAACCACAGGATGGCCAGCGGAATCCAGGCGATGGGCGAGATGGGCCTGAGCATCTGGAAGATGGGGTTGAAGGTGCGGTAGGCGCCCGTCACCCAGCCCATCCACAGGCCCAGCGGAATGCCGACCCCCATGGCCAGGCCGAAACCGATGCCCACGCGCATCAGCGACGCGCCGATGTGCTCCCACAGCGTGCCGTCCTCGGCCAGCTCCAGCGTGCCGGTGACGACCTGCCGCGGTGTCGGGAAGATGGCGCTTTCGGAGCGGACCACGACCCACCACCAGACCCCGATGACGAGGGCGATGACGGCCAGGGGCGGCAATATCTTGGCCAGGCGCGAGTTCAAGCAGAGGTCTCCGTGGTGTTCTTGTTGCGGTGCTGCCAGCGCCACTTCAACCGCGGCCAACCGGCCTCGGGTGGGGGCGCGACGATGACGGCCATCTGGCCGCTGGCATGGGCGCTGCAGGCGAAGCTGTAGGTCGACGCGACCTCGAAGGGCAGGCGAAAACTCTGGCCCGGCATGATGAGGACGGGCCCGAACTGCTGGGGCACTTCGTCCTTGTTGCGCAGCAGCAGCTGGTCGTTCAAGCCCAAGGTCAGATGGATGGTGTCGGGCAGGATCTCGACCTTGTCGCCGGCCATGCGGCGGGCATAGGTGCCGGACGGAATCTCGAACAGCTCGTCGCGTGAGGCCAGCTCGAGAGGCGCGAAGGCGGCCCAGGCCAGCGGCGCCAGCGCCACCACCGGCAGGAGCCACAACAGCCGCTTCACTGGGCCGCCAGCAGCAAGTGGATGTCGTGCACGAAGTCCTTGGCCTCGTGGCCATAGGGCATCATGGCCCGCAGCCTGCCCGTGCGGTCGATGAGCCAGACCGAGGTCGAGTGGTTCATGCCATAGGCATTGGGCTGCTTGGCCGCGATCTTCTCGGCGACGACGCCATAGCGCTTGCGCATGGCGGCCAGCTTGTCAGGCGCCTCCGTGCCGCCGACAAAGCTCTTGTCGAAGGCTTCCAGGTATTGGCGGATGCGGTTGACGTCATCGCGTTCGGGGTCGACGGTCACGTAGACGACCTGCACATCGGCGGCGTCGGTGCCGAGCTGCTTGCGCGCCTGGGCCAGCGTGGCCAGCGTCGTCGGGCAGACCTCGGGGCAGTTCGTGAAACCGAACACCAGCAGCACCAGCTTGCCCTTGAAGCGGGCAAGACTCAGCGACGCGCCGTCGCTGCCTTTGAGCGCGAACTCAGGCGCGGGCTGGGCGGGCTCGAAGACGCCGGCCTTCAGCCTCTCGTTGGCTGCCATCGCGGCGAGCGGCAGCGTGGCCAGCAGCAGGGCACGACGCTTCATAGGGTGATGGGCGCTGCCTTGGTCGCCTTGACGAAACTGTCGTCCACGTATTTCTCGTAAGCGATGGGCTGCTTGATGGTGCCGGCCTCGATGGACAGCTGCATCAGCTCGTCGAACTCGGCGCGGATCATGCGCAGATCGCCATAGGTGACGCGGTCCGTCGGGTTCTCCATCACGAAGCGCAGGATGTTGGGGTCCTGGTTGAAGAACTTGCGTCCGGCGGCGATCTGGATGGCCTTTTCGCGGTTGGCGGCGCCCAGGTCCAGCCAGTTGCCGGCGCCCTGCACATGGTCGACGAGGTTCTGCACCAGGGGGCGGTTGTCCTTGATGAGTTCTTCGCGCACCGTCAGCACGCAGCAGATGTAGTTGCGCCACTCGTCGCGCGTCATGCGCAGCGCCTTGGCGTAGCCGGCACGCTGGGCGGCGGCGCCGAAGGGTTCGCCGGTGCAATAGGCGTCCACGGCCTTGGCAAAGAGGGCGGCCGGCATGTCGGGCGGGGGCATCTCGACGATCTGGATGTCCTTGGGCGTCATGCCTTCCTGGGCCAGCATCTTGCGCAGGAACAGGAAGTCCACCGCGAAGCGGCTCGGGATGGCGATGCGCTTGCCGGTCAGGTCCTTGAACTTCTTGTAGGGCGAGTCGGTGCGCACCATGATGACGGCGCCCGAGCGGTGGCCGAGGGACACGATCTTGACCGGGATCTTCTTGTCGGCCAGGTCCATCACCAGGGGCGCCAGCATGTAGGCGGCCTGGATGCCGCCGGTCATCAGCGATTCCTTGATCTCGGGCCAGCCGTTGTACTTGCTGTATTCGAACTGGAAAGCCGAGCTGCCCGCGACCTTGTTGTTGGCCGCCCGGGCCGAGCAGGCGATGGGCAGGGTCAGGTTGCAGGTCACCGGCAGGCCGCCGACGATCAGCGGGCCCGGTGCAGCGGCGGCCGAAAGCGGCAAGGCCGCGGCCATGGCGCCTTGCAGCAGGTGCCGGCGGTTCAGCCCGGTCGGCAGTGGGGTAAAGGGCAGGTCGGAAGTCATGACAGCGATTTCAGCAATGTGCCCGCTTGGCGCAGGCTGTCCATCCGGACCGACCGAATTGTGCCTATGTACCTACCTGAGCTGCTCCCAGCTCAGGCCGTGCTTGAGCAGGTATTTGCGCAGCCGATCGGCGTCGTTGACGACCTGGCGCTTGTCGCGGGAGCGGTGGAAGAGGCGGCGCCCGGCGTCGGACAGGCTGCTGCTTCGGCTGCAGACGTCGGCCACCGCCTGGAGCTGGAGTTGGTCGAACAGGTCCAGGGCCTGCCAGCTCTCCTCGCCGAGAACGGCCCCGAGATCGACCTGGGCGCCGCTGTCGACGGCGTCGCGCTGCCACATCCAGCGCAGGCGCTGGATCTCGGCCTCGACCAGGGCGGTGTCGATGCGGCCACCCTCGGCCAGCGTGGCCAGGCGGGTCACGCTGGCGGACAGGTCGCGGAAATTGCCGCTCCAGTGGGCGTCGGCGGATTGGGCGAAGGCCAGATAGCGGGCCCGGGCTTCGGTGTTGAAGCGCACGGCCTGCTTGAGTTCGGCGCCGGCGCGTTGCAGCAGGTGGTCGATATTGGGCGCCAGGTCCTCGGGCCGCTCGGCCAGGCCGGGCAGGGTGTAGGACCACAGGTTGATGCGGGCGAACAGGTCCTCGCGGAAGCGCCCGGCCGCCACTTCCATGCGCAGGTCGCGGTTGGTACCGGCCACGAGCTGGAAGTCGCTGGCCACCTCGCGGTCGGCGCCGACGGGGAAGAACTTCTTCTCTTCCACTGCCTTCAGCAGCATGGCCTGCTCGTCGGCACCCAGCTCGCCGATCTCGTCCAGGAACAGCACGCCGCCATCCGCCGCGCGCAGCAGCCCGGCGCGGTCGGCCGCGGCGCCGGTGAAGGCACCCTTCTTGTGACCAAACAGCGTCGATGCGGCGCCATCGCCGCGCAACGTTGCGCAGTTCACCTCGACGAAATCACCAGCCACCTGGTGGCGAGCCTTCTTCAGCTCGTACATGCGTCGCGCGAGGTGCGACTTGCCGGCGCCCGTCGGCCCCGTCAGCAGCACCGGCGCCCGGGAGCGCACGGCCACGCGCTCGACCTCGGCGATCAGCGCATTGAAGGCGGGGTTGCGCGTGGCGATGCCGCTCTTCAGGAAGTCCAGCGCGTCGGCCTGGGCCTGCTCGAAGCGGCGCGCCAGGTCGTCGTAGCGCGACAGGTCCAGGTCGATCAGCGTGTAGGTGCCGGCATTGCCGCGTGTCTGACGCTTGGGCGGCGAGGTCTGCAGCAGCACGCCCGGAATGAAGCGCGACTCGACCAGCAGAAAGAGGCAGATCTGGCCGACGTGGGTGCCGGTCGTGATGTGCACCCAGTACTCCTCGGCGTCGAGGTCGAAGTCATAGGTGCGCACCCAGTCGTAGAGGGCGCCATAGACCTCGCCGAAGTCCCACGGATCGCGCACCCCCATGGGTGCCAGACGCACCTCGGTCTGCGGCGATGCCGAAGCGATGTCGCGGCTGACCTGCTCGGCCAGCCCGATGTGGCCGGGCGCATGCAGCAGCTCGATGCGATCGACGACCAGGTCCTCGTGCTGGGCGATGGACACGGTCGGCCGCCACTTCTCCCAGCGGCCGCTGCCCTGGCCGCTGTCGAGCTGGCTGCCCAGGAAGCCGATCATGACTTTGCGCTTGGGCATAGATGTTTGACTAGTTGGCTAGCTGAAATTCTAGTTTTATAGACAGGCAAAAAATCGAGAGCCGAGATGGCTGGACGTCAATGTCCATGCAAATCAATGAGTTGCGAGATTTTGAGGCGAGGAAATGAAAGCTGGCACACCCGTTGCAAAGAGAAGCGGCACAAGTTGAATGCAAGCGAGAAAGCAAATGGTCAACACCCAACTCTTCCACACCGCCAAGGGCGCCCTGCTGCCCACCGCCACCGCCCGCAACCAGGCCGGCGCCCCCGCCTATGCACTGAGCCCGCGCCACCAGCTGGCCCAGCTCGCCGCCACTGGTTGCCTGAATTCCACCTTCTACGCCGACGCCGAAGCCCAGCTCGACCAGATGCTGGCCCTGGCCCAGTCCGTCGACCCCGAGTTCGTCGCCAAGACGGCGGTCTATGCCCGCCAGGCGCACATGAAGGACATGCCCGTGCTGCTGGCTGCCCAGCTGGCTGTGCGCGACGTGGCCTTGCTGGCCAAGGTGTTCGGCCGCGTGGTCGACAACGGCAAGACCCTGCGCGGCTTTGTCCAAATGCTGCGAAGCGGCCAGCTCGGCCGCAAGTCGCTCGGCTCGCGTCCCAAGAAGCTGGTGCAGCAATGGCTGCTGTCGGCGACCGAACAGCAACTGCTGAACGCCGCCGTTGGCACCGCGCCTTCGCTGGCCGACGTGGTGAAGATGGTCCACCCCAAGCCCGCCGAAGCCTGGCGCGCCGCCTGGTTCGCCTGGTTGATCGGTCGCCCCTTCGACGCCACCGCCCTGCCGCCGCTGACCGCTGCCTTCGAGCGCTTCAAGCGCGAGCTGGCTGAAGGCAAGGCACCCGCTGAAGTGCCTGCCGTGCCTTTCCAGCTGCTGACCGCGCTGCCGCTGAAGACCGAGCACTGGGCCCAGATCGCCCGTGACGGCTCCTGGCAGATGGTGCGCCAGAACCTGAACACCTTTGCCCGCCAGGGCGTGTTCGGTGTGAAGGGGATGGAGACGGTCGTGGCCGACAAGCTGCGTGACCCGGAAGCCGTTCGCCGTGCCCGCGTGCTGCCCTTCCAGCTGCTGTCCGCCTACAAGGCGGCTGGCAACGAGGTGCCGGCAATGGTGCGCGAGGCCCTGCAGGATGCGCTCGACGTGGCGCTGGCCAATGTGCCGGCTTTTGTAGGCCGTGTGGTCGTCTGCCCCGACGTGTCCGGGTCGATGAGCTCGGCGGTGACGGGCAACCGTGGTTCCGCAACGTCTTCCGTGCGCTGTATCGACGTGGCCGCCCTGGTGGCTGCGGCGATCTGTGCCAAGAACCGCCAGGCCCGCGTGCTGCCTTTCGAGCAGAGCGTCGTGTCGCTGCGGCTGAACCCGCGTGACTCGGTGCTGACGCAGGCCCAGGCGCTGGCGGCCATCGGCGGCGGCGGTACCAATTGCAGCGCACCGCTGTCCTTGCTGAATCGCGAGAAGGCCGAGGTGGACGTGGTGATCCTGGTCTCGGACAACGAGTCCTGGGTCGACGCGAACCGCCGTGGCGCGACGCAGACGATGCAGGAGTGGGAACAGCTGAAGCGGCGCAACCCGCGTGCGCGGCTGATCTGCCTGGACCTGCAGCCCTACGCAACCACCCAGGCCGCGGAGCGGGCCGACATCATGAATGTCGGCGGCTTCTCGGACGCGGTGTTCACGATGATGGCGCGCTTCGCCACGGGCCAGACCGGCGCCGAGCACTGGGTGGGCGAGATCGACAAGATCGCGCTCGACCGGCAGTAGGAGAAGAAGTTTGAAGGGGTGGCTCGGGCGAATGCCCGCAGGACTACAGCACCATCAGGTCGCCGCAGGCCCGCAAGCCTGCAACGGAGAACCCGTAGACCGCGTCTTGCGATCCTGGTCGCTCGAGGCACCCCCGTTTTGATTCGCGTCGTCGCGTGGCGAATGCCGATGGGATTACATCGAAAACGATCTCATCAACTGTTCGTCGCCCGCGGGGGCCCTGCTTTCCGGTGCGAATGCCGGCAGGACTACATCTGGAACGCCGGGGGTTCAAATCCCCAGCCCTGGGCAGCCAGGGTGGCTAACGTCTTGCCTCTCTAGTCGCACCTTTTTGTTTTCGGCGTCGCAAGGCGAATGCCGGTGGAACTACAGCCTTTCACGCTCGTGGTCGCGGGTTCGAGTCCCGCCGGTCCCATACAGGGGGACCGTAGCTCAGGGGATAGAGCACGACTGTTTCACCAACCCTTGTCGCCCTGCGACGCCACTTTGACTGAACGAGAAGAACATGAAACAGAACTACAACCTGTCGCAGCCTGAGGGCGGCGTGCCCATCAAGGCCTGGACCCGTGGCGTGCCCGTGGAGCCCAAGGCCCTGGAGCAGCTGGCCAACGCCGCCAAGCTGCCAGTCGTCTTCAAGCATGTGGCGGCCATGCCCGATGTGCACGTGGGCATCGGCGCAACCGTGGGCTCGGTGATACCGACGCTGAAGGCCATCATTCCGGCGGCCGTGGGCGTGGACATCGGCTGCGGCATGATGGCCTGCAAGACCACGCTGACCGCGGCGGACCTGCCCGACAACCTGGCGGGTCTGCGCAGCGCCATCGAGCGCGCCGTGCCGCACGGCTCCGTGCCCAAGTACCGTGGTCGCGACACCGGTTCGTGGGAGAACCCGCCCGAGTTGGTGGATCAGGCCTGGGCCGGTCTCAAGGACGAATTCGACGCGCTGTGCGAGCTGCACCCGCGCCTGAAGAACACCAACAACCGCAAGCATCTGGGAACGCTGGGAACGGGCAATCACTTCATCGAGGTGTGCCTGGACGAGGCCGGCTCGGTCTGGTTCATGCTGCACTCCGGCTCGCGTGGCGTGGGCAATGCCATCGGCACCCATTTCATCGAACTGGCCAAGAAGGATGCCGAACAGCACCAGCGCAACTTGCCCGACAAGGACCTGGCCTACTTCGAGGAAGGGGCCCAGTACTTCGGCGACTATGTGCGCGGTGTGGGCTGGGCACAGCGCTTCGCGGCCAAGAACCGTGAAGTGATGATGGCCAACCTGATCGCCACCGTGCGTACCGTCATCACCAAGCCCTTCGAGGCCCATGTGGAAGCGGTCAACTGCCACCACAACTATGTGCAGCAGGAGCACCACTTCGGCCACGACGTGTTCGTGACCCGCAAGGGTGCGGTGAGTGCCAAGCGCGGCCAGCTGGGCATCATCCCGGGCAGCATGGGTGCGCGCAGCTTCATCGTGCGCGGCCTGGGCAACCCGGAGAGCTTCGACAGCTGCAGCCACGGCGCCGGCCGCGTGATGAGCCGCACCCAGGCCAAGAAGATGTTCACGCTGGCCGACCAGGTGAAGGCGACCGAAGGCGTCGAGTGCCGCAAGGATGAAGACGTCATCGATGAGATCCCGATGGCCTACAAGGACATCGACGCCGTGATGGCCGCGCAGCGCGACCTGGTGGAGGTGGTCTACACACTCAAGCAGGTGGTGTGTGTGAAGGGTTGAGTCGCCCCATGCAGGCGATGCGGTGCCGCGGTCTGGCGGCACCATTGAGGAAGTCCCATGAAGAGCAACAAGCAACGCCGAGCCGAGATCAAGCAGCTTCGCCTGGAACGCGCGGCGCGCGCCGAGGCGCGCGTGCACGGTGCCGGCGCCATGGACCCGCGAGCCTTGCGGGCGCTGGGTGCCGAGCCTGCCGACCAGGAGGCGCTTGATCGCCACAACGCGCAACGCATCTGCGTCGGCCTGCCCGCGTTCTATGTGGACAGGCCGTTCCGTTGCCGAGATTGCGGTTCGCAAGAGGTGTGGACGGCCAAGCAGCAAAAGTGGTGGTACGAGACCATCGGCGCCAACCTCGACAGCGGCGCAGCGCGCTGCCTGAGCTGTCGGCGCCTGCGTCGCGCAGCGATCGCCAGAGCCCAGGCCGTCCCCGGTGCCGACCTGCTGCGGCAGGAGGTCGCCTGGTTGCGTGGCGTGGGCGCATCGCGCCCCGATGCCGAGACCGAACGCCGTGTGGAGGCCGCGCTTGCGAGCAAATGGGACGGCGTGCGCAAGGTCGCGATCGAGGTCCTGGGCCGCTGGCGCCGCCCGCGGGACGTCGAACGCCTTCGCGCCTGGGCTGTGGATGAGCAGCTGCCCTGGTACAGCGGGTCGCGTCAGGCGGCCGCGCAGGCGCTCGCGGTCGCCGGGAAGGATCGCCTCAACAACCCGCTCGCGGCGGCGCGATTGCCACTGGATTCATAGCCTCATGAACAACGAAGAAACGAATACGAATCTCGCCGGGCGTCTGCGAGGTCCGGCCCCTTCCGGACCCGTCGTCACGACGGGGCGCACGATCGAACTCGATGGCGCCTCCGGTGAAGGCGGTGGTCAGATCCTGCGTACCGGCCTGGCGCTGGCCATGCGCACGCGTCAGCCGGTGCGCTTCAACCGCATCCGCGCCGGCCGTGCCAAGCCAGGCCTGATGCGCCAGCACCTGGCCTGCGTGGAGGCCGCCGTGGCGGTCAGCCATGGGGCGCGTGTGGAAGGCGCTGAACTGGGCTCGCAGACGCTGGACTTCGAGCCGGGTGAGGTGCGTGCGGGCGAGCATCACTTCCATATCGGCTCGGCGGGCAGCTGCACCCTGGTGCTGCAGACCGTGCTGCCGGCCCTGATGACGGCGGCAGGCGAGAGCCAGCTGACGCTGTCGGGCGGCACGCACAACCCGATGGCGCCGCCCTTTCATTTCCTGCAGCGCTGCTTCGCGCCGCTGTTGCAAAGGCTGGGCGTGGGCCTGGAGCTGAAGCTGTTGCGGCATGGCTTCTACCCGGCCGGGGGTGGGCGCTTCACGGCGCGCATCACGCCGGCGACGCAGCTGACGCCGGTGGATGTGCTGACCCGTGGTGAGCGTCTGGACGCCTTCGCGGAGTGCCTGAATCCCGGTGTGCCCGGCCGCGTGGCTTGGGCGGAGCTGTCGCTGCTGGGTGAGCGCCTCAACTGGCCGCGTGACAAGCTGCTGCAGGGCTCGGCTCGCCAGGACGAAGGCCCGGGCAATGCGTTAATGGCCACGCTGGCCCACACCGAGGTCACCGAGCTGTTCACGAGCTTTGGTGAAAAGGGCCGCCCGGCTGAGCAGGTGGCTCTGGAAGCGGTGCGGGCGGTGCAGGACTATCTGCGCAGCGAAGGGGCCCTCGGTGAGCACCTGGCCGACCAGTGGATGCTGCCACTGGCGCTGGCCGTGCAGGCGACAGGCCGGCCCGCCGCCTTCACGTGCACGATGCTGAGCCTGCACGCGCGCACCCAGATCGAGACCATCACCGCCTTCCTGCCGGTGCGCTTTGCCACCGAGAAGCAGGAGCGGGCCTGGCGGGTGACGATCAGCCCGGCTTGAAAGAAAAACCGCCGGCATGAGCCGGCGTTTCCCTATGGGCTGAGCCCGAAGATCAGGGGTACAGGCCGCGCTCTTCGCGCGCCTGCAGCACCCGCGTGCAGGCCACCGTGAAGGCGGCGGTGCGCAGCGGGATCTTGTGCTGCTCACCCGTCTCCCAGATGTGCTTGAAGGCGCCGATCAGGATCTTGTCCAGGCGGACATTGATCTCGTCCTCGGTCCAGAAGAAGGACGAGAAGTCCTGCACCCATTCGAAGTACGACACGGTCACGCCGCCGGCGTTGGCGATGACGTCGGGCACGACGACGATGCCGCGGTCGGCCAGCACGGCCTCGCCGTCGGGCGTGGTCGGGCCGTTGGCGCCTTCCAGCACCAGGCGGGTCTGGATGCGCTGGGCGCGCTCGGCGGTGATCTGTCCTTCCAGGGCTGCCGGGATCAGGATGTCGCTCTTGATGTCCCAGAACTCTTCGTTGGCGATGGTGTCGCCACCCTTGAAGCCGGCCACGCCGCGGGTCAGGGCCACGTGGTCGAGCAGGCTCTGCATGTCGAAGCCGTTGTGGTTGACGATGGTGCCGGTGTGGTCCTGCACGCAGACGATCTTGGCGCCGTTGGCGGCGAACAGCTTGGCGGCGATGGAGCCGACGTTGCCGAAGCCCTGCACGGCGACGCGGGCGCCTTCCATGTCAATGTTCAGGCGGCGCATGGCTTCACGGCCCACGACGAAGACGCCGCGGCCGGTGGCGGCCACGCGGCCCAGCGAGCCACCCAGGGGGATGGGCTTGCCGGTGACGACGCCGGTCGCCGTGGCGCCGACGTTCATCGAATAGGTGTCCATCATCCAGGCCATGATCTGACCGTTGGTGTTGACGTCAGGCGCCGGAATGTCCTGGTTGGGGCCGATGATGATGCCGATCTCGCTGGTGTACCGGCGCGTAACCTTTTCCAGTTCCTTCATCGACAGCAGGGACGGATCCAGGCGGATGCCGCCCTTGGCGCCGCCATAGGGCAGGTTGACGGCCGCGTTCTTGATCGTCATCCAGCCCGACAGGGCCATCACTTCTTCCAGCGTCACGTCGGGGTGGTAGCGCACGCCGCCCTTGCCCGGGCCGCGCGTCAGGCTGTGCTGGACGCGGTAGCCCTCATAGTGGGCGATGGTGCCGTTGTCCAGCTCGATGGGGATGTCGACGATGAGGGCGCGCTTGGGGCGGCGCAGGGTTTCGACCCAGCGGCTGAGGCTGCCCAGATAGGGCTCGACGGCATCGATCTGCGACAGATAGGTCCCCCACGGACTGTTGCGAGTGGGCGAGACAAACGACAGGTTGGGCATGAAATGCTCCGTAACTTTTGAGTGGGGCGAACGGTATCGCGAAGGCCACCTGTCTCGTCACGACTTGTCTAGCCAAGTGCGTATGCGCTCATGCAAGGCGTGCATGGCATCGGTTTCCAGTGCCGGATTTCACGTCCGGGACGCCCCGGCGGGCGGTTGAGCGCCGCCCGCATACCATCCGGCCGTGACCTCCCTCGACCTCGCCCTCCTCTATCTGGTGGCCGCCGTCTTTGGCGTGGTCGTCTGCCGTTCCCTGAAGCTGCCCCCCATGCTGGGCTATCTGGCCGTTGGTGTGCTGATCGGGCCCAACGCCCTGGCCTTCGCCCACGATTCGGCCTCCATCCAGTACCTGGCGGAATTCGGCGTCGTCTTCCTGATGTTCGCCATCGGGCTGGAATTCAACCTGCCCAAGCTGAGGGCGCTGAAGACGGCCGTCTTCGGCATCGGCATGGCCCAGGTGGTGCTGACCATCGCCGGCGCCATGGCCGGCAATGCGCTCTTGATTGCCGGCTTCGCCATGCTGGGCGTCTCCTGGCAGATGGGCTGGCAGGGCTCGCTGGTGCTGGGTTCGGCCATGGCCATGAGTTCGACGGCCATCATCGTCAAGCTGATGGCCGAGCGCCTGGAGCTGGAGAGCCCCCACGGCAAGCTCGTCATGGGCGTGCTGCTGTTCCAGGATCTGGCCGTCGTGCCGCTGCTGGTGCTGATCCCGGCCCTGAACAGCAGCGGCAGCGAAATGATGACCGCCCTGGCCTGGGCCGGGCTCAAGGCCGCTGTGCTGCTGACCCTGCTGCTTTATGGCGGCCAGAAGCTCATGCGCTGGTGGCTGACCCTGGTGGCGCGCCGCAAGAGCGACGAGCTCTTCATGCTCAACCTGCTGCTGGTCACCCTGGGACTGGCCTGGCTGACCGAGCACTTCGGGCTGAGCCTGGCCCTGGGCGCGTTTGTCGCCGGCATGCTGATCTCGGAGACCGAATACCGCCACCAGGTGGAGACCGACATCCGGCCCTTCCACGATGTGCTGCTCGGCCTGTTCTTCATCACCATCGGCATGAAGCTGGACTGGCGGCCGCTGGTGGACAGCTGGTGGCTGGTCATCCTGCTGACGCTGGCGCCGGTGGTGGCCAAGTTCGCGCTGATCGCCGGCCTGGCGCGCCTCTTCAAGTCGCCGCCCGGCGTGGCGCTGCGCACCGGCCTCTATCTGGCCCAGGCCGGCGAGTTCGGCTTCGTGCTGCTGACCCTGGGCGCCCAGCAGGGCCTGGTGGCCCAGCAATGGGTCAGCCCGGTGCTGGCCAGCATGGTGCTGTCCATGCTCGGCACGCCCATCCTCGTCATGTACAGCAACCGCATCGTCATGAAGCTGTCCAGCAGCGACTGGCTGATGCAGTCGGTGCAGCTGACGATGATCGCCAAGAAGAGCATCCAGTCCGAGGCCCACGTCATCATCTGCGGCTACGGCCGCTCGGGCCAGAACCTGGCGCGGCTGCTGGAGGGTGAGCACATCCCCTACATGGCCCTGGACCTGGACCCCGACCGCGTGCGCCAGGCCGCGGCGGCCGGCCAGAGCGTCGTCTTCGGCGATGCGGCCAAGGTGCAGAGCCTGATGGCGGCCGGCCTGGCGCGGGCCAGCGCCGTCGTCGTCAGCTATCACGACACGCCGTCGGCGCTGAAGATCCTTCACCTCGTGCGCGAGCACGCGCCCAAGGTGCCGGTCGTCGTGCGCACCATCGACGACACCGACCTCGAAAAGCTCAAGACCGCCGGCGCCACCGAGGTGGTGCCCGAGGCCATCGAAGGCTCGCTGATGCTGGCCTCGCATGCGCTGGCCCTGGTCGGCGTGCCCATGCGCCGCGTCATCCGCATCACCCGCGATGCGCGTGACAAGCGCTACGGCCTGCTGCGCGGCTATTTCCATGGCGCCGACGATGACACCGTCGACGAGATCGACCAGGCGCGACTGTCCTCCGTCACCCTGCCCACCGCCAGCCCGCATGCCGGCAAGCTGCTGGATGACCTCGCCCTGCATGCCCTGGGTGTCGCCGTGGTGTCACTGCGGCGTGCCAATGGCAAGGGCCTGCTGGTCGACGGCGCCACGCTGGCCGGCGGCGACACCCTGGTCATCAGCGGCACGCCCACCGCGCTCTCGCTGGCAGAGGAAAAGCTGCTGGCCGGCTAGCGCGCCAGCGCTTCGATGCGACGCCGGTCCGCGACCTGCGCCAGCAGCCGGCGCGAGCCCGCGACGCTCAGATGGCCGGCATCGCGGTAATAGGCCAGGCCGTCGACGTCCGCCGTGCGGCAGATGCCGGCTTCGCACATCGACGCATCCAGCCACAGCACCGGCACGCCGGCCTCGCTCTCGAAGCGCCTCAGCAAGTTGACGGCGCGCTGGGCCAGCACCGGCGCCTCGGCCGGCACGAGGCGGCAGTCGGCCGGTGCACCCAGGGTCAGCAGGCCCTGCTGCCGGCGCGCCAGGCAGGCGCCTGCGTCGAAGCCGCCCTTGGGCGGCGGCGACACCCACAGCAGCTGCTTGCCGCGGGCACGCAGGGTCTGGGCCAGGCGCGCCGCCGCTGACACGAGTGCGTCCTCCGCTTGCGCGGCGTTGACCTCGCTCTCCTGGCCGTCCTCGAGCCGCAGCAGATGCCCGCCCGGCGGCCCGAGGTATTGCGTCAGCAGGCTGGACAGCAGCACCACCCGAGGTGCCTGCGGCGCCGACAGCGCCGCCAGCACCGAGCGGTTGAAGCGCTCGCACTGGCGGGCCCAGTCGCGGGTGAAGCTGGCACCGGCCGGTGCTTCAGGCCGCCAGGGCGCGACGCCCGGCAGGGGGCCGCAGGACGACTCGGTGATCCGCAACAGCCCGGGTGACGTGGCCGCTAGACCCGGCACCAGATGCATGGCGTAGGAATCCCCCCAGACGGCCCAGCCGGGGCGCTCGGCATTGCGGCATTCGGGCTTGTCCACCCAGTGTTCCCATTGATCGCAGGCGACCGAGAAGCCGTGATTGGGACGGCGCGCGTCGGGCTGGTCGGGCCTGGCCGGACCGAGCAGCGGCAGCAGCGCCAGGGCGGCGGTTGCCAGCAGCACCCCACCCCAGCCCCGCGGCGTGCGGGGCAGCGGCCAGCGCCGCGTCGTCTGCTCCACGCCTCGCCACAGCAGCCAGGCCAGCGGTAGCGCGATGGCGCCAGCGACCAGTCGGGCGTGTGCCAGCCCCGGCGCATCGGGCGTGCCGACCCAGGCGTTGTTGACCAAGGCGATCAGCGGCCAGTGGATCAGATAGAGGGAATAGGACAGGTCTCCCAGCCGCACGACGGGCGTCAGCGCGATCGGCGCCCGGGCCCGGCCTGCGCTGAGCAGCAGGGCCGCCGTCGCGAGGCCGATCAGCAGGGCGTTGGCGCCCGGGTGGCCGATGCCGCCCCAGGCCGGTAGGGGCCACAACGGCAGGGCCAGCAGCAGCAGCGCGGCCGGCAACCTGCTGACCGAGGAAAGCCGCCAGCCGGTCGCATAGGCCCAGGCGGCCAGCGAGCCCAGGCCCAGCTCCCAGGCCCGGCTGGGGAGCAGATAGAAGGCCGCGCTCGCATCGTGGCGCTGCAGGGCCAGGCCGAGCAGCAGGCTGGCCGCGGTCAGCATCAACATCAGGCCCAGGCCGCGCCGCCCCGTGCCGACCAGCAGCAGCAAGGGCGGCAGCAGCAGGTAGTACTGCTCCTCCAGCGACAGCGACCAGAAGTGCAGCAGCGGCTTGAGCTCGGCAGCGACGTCGAAATAGCCGCTCTGTGCCCAAAGCACCATATTGCTGGCGAAGCCCAGCGCGCCCCAGTGCTGGCGGGCCAGGTCGGCGCCTTCCAGCGGCGTGAGCCACCAAGGGCTGGTCAGCAGCGTCATCGCCAGCACTGCATAGGCGGCCGGCAGCAGCCGGCGCGCACGGCGGGCGTAGAACAGCGCCGCGCTGAAGCGGCCTGAACGCAGGCCGGTCAACACCTGGTCCGTGATCAGAAAGCCCGAGATGACGAAGAACAGGTCCACGCCGAGATAGCCCCCGGGCACGAGGCCGGGCGCGGCGTGTTGCACCAGCACGCCGGCAACAGCCAGGCCGCGCAGGGCCTGGATGTCCCAACGGTGACAGGTTTCGAGGTCGGCGGCGGGCGTCGGCATGGCGCGCATTGTTGCGGCTGGCCGCCATGCCGCCTGGGCGACAAGCCGGGCGGCCCGGCTGCGCCACACTGGCGGCATTCCCTCAGGAGCCGCGCCATGAACTTCGACTACAGCCCCAAGGTTGCTCAGATGCGCGAGCGCCTGCTTGCCTTCTTCGACGAGCACATCTACCCGAACGAGAAGCGCTATCTCGACGAGGTAGCCGCCAACCGTCGCGCCGGCAATCCCTGGGTGCCCACCCAGGTCATCGAGGAGCTCAAGCCCAAGGCGCGCGCGGCCGGGCTGTGGAACCTCTTCCTGCCCAAGTCCAACCGGGCGCCCGAGGGCCTGTCCAATCTCGAGTACGCGCCGCTGTGCGAGATCATGGGCCGGGTGTTCTGGGCGCCCGAGGTCTTCAACTGCTCAGCGCCCGACACCGGCAACATGGAGACGCTGGAGCGCTATGCCTCCGAGTCGCTGAAGGACCGCTGGCTGGAGCCGCTGCTGCGCGGCGAGATCCGCTCGGCCTTCCTGATGACGGAGCCGGCCGTGGCCTCGTCGGATGCGACCAATATCGAATGCCGCATCGAGCGTGACGGTGACGACTACGTCATCAACGGCCGCAAGTGGTGGAGCTCCGGTGCCGGCGACCCGCGCTGCGCCGTCTACATCGTCATGGGCAAGACCAACACCGAGGCCGGCCGCCACGAGCAGCAGTCCATGATCGTCGTGCCGGCCAATGCGCCTGGCATCACCGTCATCCGCCCGCTGTCGGTGTTCGGCTACGACGATGCGCCGCACGGTCACATGGAAGTCGAGCTGAAGAATGTGCGCGTGCCGGCGGGCAATATCCTGCTCGGCGAGGGCCGCGGCTTCGAGATCGCCCAGGGACGTCTCGGCCCGGGTCGCATCCACCACTGCATGCGCAGCATCGGCGCCGCCGAGCGCGCGCTGCAACTGCTGTGCGAGCGCGCCATCGCCCGCACGGCCTTCGGCAAGACCATCGCCCAGCAGACCGTCACGCAGGAGCGCATCGCCGAGTCGCGCTGCATGATCGAGCAGGCCCGCCTCTTGACGTTGAAGGCGGCCTACATGATGGACACGGTGGGCAACAAGGTCGCCAAGGCCGAGATCGCGATGATCAAGATCGTCGCGCCCAACATGGCCCTGCAGGTCATCGACTGGGCCATCCAGGTCTTTGGTGGCATGGGCGTTTCCGACGACACGCCGCTGGCCATGATGTGGGCCCACCAGCGCACGCTGCGCCTGGCCGACGGCCCGGATGAGGTGCACCGCAACTCGCTGGCCAAGCTGGAACTGGCCAGCCACATGAAGCTGCCGGCGGACAAAGTCTCGATGCCCGTCACGCGGGGCGGCTAACCCTTCGCCGCTGCCAAGACAAAGTCCGGGTGGATGTCCCGGACGCCGTGACGCGGGAAGGCGACGCGCACCAGCTCCTCCGTGCAGGCCTGCACCTCGCCCCAGCCAAAGCGGCGCACGCGCACACGCTGGCCGGGAGCGAAGGCGGCGACTGGCGCCTCCTGGACCTCGGGCTGTGGCGCCTTGATCTCCGTGGCCAGCAGGCCCTCGAAGCGGGCGCAGCTGTCGCAATGCCCGCAGCGGCCCGAGTCGTTGTCCGGTGTCTCACCAAAATGGGCCAGCACGCTGGCCCAGCGGCAGCCGCCGGCCTTGGCATAGAGCACCATGGCCGCGAGGCCGTCCTTGCCGCTTTGCACGCGCTGCTGCGCCGCGGCTTCGGCGGCCTCGACGACGGCTTCGGGTCCGCGCCGCGTCGCCGGGCGCAGGCCGTCCGCCTCGTTGCCGCGCAAGGCGCGCACCGAACGCAGCGCCGCGAGCACGCGGTCGAGCCGGCGCTGCGGCAGGCGTGCCATCTCGGCCAGCGCCGCCGGCAGCCAGCCGCCCTGCGGCGTGTGGCTGGCCAGAGCGCGCCAGACGCTGCCCAGCTCTTCCCGTGACGGGGTCTGACCGCCGGCAAAGAACTGCTGCAGGGCGCGATCGCCCTCGCGGAACAACAGCACGCAATCCGCTGCTTCGCCATCGCGGCCCGCGCGGCCGAACTCCTGCACATAGGCCTCGATGGAGGCCGGCATCTGCGCATGCAGCACGAGGCGGATGTCGGGCTTGTCGATGCCCATGCCGAAGGCGTTGGTTGCGACCATCAGCCGCGTCTCGTCGGCCATGAAGGCCTCTTGCACGGCGGTCCTGTCCTTGGCCGGCAGCTTGCCGTGATACAGCCCGACCGGCAGTTCGACTTCGCGCAGCGCACGGTGCAGGGCAGTGGCTTCGCGCACCGTGGCGCAGTAGACGATGGCGCTGCCGGCCTCCAGCGCGCGCAGCCGGCGCAGGATGAACTCGCGCCTTTCCTTCTCGGTCTGCGGCAGCTCCACGGCCAGGCGCAGATTGGGCCGGTAGACGCCATGGCAGAGCACGCCGTCGCGCGGGATGTCCAGGGCTGCGGCGATCTCGCGCTGCACCGGTGCGGAGGCGGTCGCGGTCAGCGCCAGCACGGGCGGTCGACCCAGCGCCCGGCGGGCGTCACGCAGCGCGCTGAAGGCGGGTCTGAAGTCGTGGCCCCATTGCGAGATGCAGTGCGCCTCGTCCACCACGAGCAGGCCGACGCGTTGCTCCTGCAGCAGGCCCAGGGTCCGAGCATCGGCCAGGCGCTCGGGCGTCGTGAACAGCACGCGGACGGCGCCGCGGGCCAGCAGGGCTTCGCTCTCCAGCCGCGAGTTCGCATCCAGACCGGAGTGCAGCTGGCGCGCCGCCACGCCCTTGGCCTGCAAGGCGTCGCACTGGTCCTTCATCAGCGCAATCAGCGGTGAGATGACCACGGTGAGGGCACCGTTCAGCACGGCGGGCAGCTGGTAGCACAGCGATTTGCCAGCGCCCGTGGGCATGACGGCCAAGGTGCTCTGGCCGGCCAGCACGCGGGCGATGACCTCGCCCTGGCCGGGGCGCAGCTCGCGCAGGCCGAACACGCGCTTCAGTGTGGCGCGCAATTTCACCGGGGTGACGGGTTCGCGCGGCGGCAGCTTCTCGGGGATGGGGGCGGGCGAAGGCGACGGATCGTCTTCGCGCGGGTCGGCACCGGGCAGCAGGCGACCTGCTGCTGTCATCACGGCGGTGGCCATGCCGCCGCCGCCGCCGCTGCCGCCACGGCACCCGCCTTGCGGCAACCCAGCACGCCCGTCACGCGGTTCAGCACCTCGGGCGCCCAGCCCATGCCCATGTGGCTGGCCTGCACCTCGATGTCGCGGGCCAGCGGCCAGCGGCTGGCATGCGTGCAGGCCTCCCAGGACACCACGCCGTCGCGGCGGCTGTAAAGCGACACGGTGGGCACAGGCGGCGGCTCGGCCAGGCGTTCGCGCAGGGCGGCCTCGGTCGGGGCGGCCTTGCCGTTGAGCAGGCGGAACAGCCAGCCCACGTTGGTGTCGTCGACGCTGCCGTTGAAGGGCGTGCCGATGGTGACGACATGGTGGACGCGGTCATGCCAGCGCTTGGCCAGCTCGCGGGCATAGAAGCCGCCGAGGCTCCAGCCGACGAAGCTGACCTCGCGCGCCGGCGCCACGCGCTCGTGCAGCTTGTCGGCCAGCTGTTCCAGCCAGGCATCGACATCGCCGCGCGGGCCGGTGTTCATGCCCTGGCCCCAGTCGAGGGCGCGAAAGCCCGAGCGCTCCAGGTGGCGACGCAGCGGCCACAGCGTCAGGCCGTCGGTACCGAGGCCGGGGAAGAGCACCACGGTATGACCGGCGCCGATCTGCGTGGCGGGCTTGCGCCAATGCATCAGCGCTTGCCAGGCTTCCAGCGTGGCCCGCGCGGGCTCGGAGGCGAGCAGCGACAGCGCCGGTCGCCGGTTGGGCGCGACGACGGGCTTGGGTGTCAAGGTCACGACGGGGGTGGTGGTGGTCATGGCTGGGGTGGCGCGAGCCATTGATTCATTCGATGGCCCGATGCTGGGCCTGCCGACCCTGCCGCTGTGCCAGCGAGGCGCCACAGCCGCTGTAGGACGACACTGGCCGGCGCAGCAGGCGGCGCTGTCCGACGCGAGGGCCGCGGGCCGGCAGGCACACTGCGGCGCCATGCAAGCCTTCTTCAAGCCCTATCTCGCGGCCCTGCTCATCATGGGCGCGCTGGACGCACTGTGGCTGGGCTGGCTGGCGCGCGACTTCTATCGCCAGGAGATGGGCGCCCAGATGGCCGACCCCATCCGCTGGGCGCCGGCCCTGGCCTTCTACCTCGCCTATCCGGCCGCCCTGGTGGCCCTGGCGCTGTTTCCGGCCGGCCAGCCGCTCAGCCAGCAGATCGCTCGCGCCGCCCTGGTTGGGCTGGTGGCCTATGGCGTCTACGATCTGACCAACCTTTCTACCCTGCGCCACTGGCCCTTGAAGCTGGCGCTGGTGGATACCCTCTGGGGCTGCTTTGCAAGCACCGTGTCTGGTGGGGTCGCCGCCTGGGTGGCCGAGCGCTGGCGCTGACAGAATGCGGGGATGGCCAAGCCTGCCCCCAAGCTCAACCCGGAAGAAGTCAAGCGCGTCATCGCAACCGCCTTCGAGGACGCGCCGCCGTACAACAAGGTGCTGATGACGCATGGCATCGGCCATGGGGAGCTGGTGGCGCTGATGAAGCGCGAGCTGACGTCGGCGGCCTACAAGCTCTGGACGGCCAAGGGCAAGGCGAGCAAGAGCCCCACGAAGAAGGCGACCTGGCCCCATGGTCGCTGACGTGAATCTCCCGCGCCGTTCCGTCATCGCGCTGCTGGCCGCCCTGGCCGCCTGCAGCGACCCCGATGCTCGCATCCGCAACCGCATCGACACCGGCTGGCATCGCGATGACCTCGAGGCCCTGCTGCTGAACTGGAACAGCCACGCGGTGCGGCCCGACGGCAGCTTCCAGCTGGCTTTCGACCGCGGCTGGAAGCCCTTGCCCCAGCTCGAGCTGGAGCTGACCGGTCAGGCTCGCCTCGTCTATGCATTCGCGGCGGCCCACGAATTCATTCCGGATGCAGGTTATCTCAAGGTGGCCCGACGGGGCGCCGACTATCTGCTGCAGCGCTTCCGTGACCCCGTGCTCGGCGGCTTCATCCACACCGTGGGCCCGGACGGGCAACCCAAGGCCGGCATCAAGCGGGCCTATGGCCATGCCTTTGCGCTGCTGGCCCTGTCCGAGGTCTACCGCATCGGTGGCGACGTGCGCTATCGGGACGCGGCTCTGCAGACATGGCGCGAGATCGAGCTGAACTTCACCGACCCGGCGGGCGGCCTCTACAGCGAGTGCGGGCGCGACTTCAAGCCCATGGCGGGCGGCCGCACCCAGAACCCCGTCATGCACATGTTCGAGGCCCTGCTGGCCTTGCGCGAGGCCACCGGCGACCGCATCGCCGAGACCGGTGCCCGCCGCCTGGGCGACTTTGTCGTCAACCAGCTGATGCAGGGTCAGGCCGAGGGCAGCGCCCACATCCCGGAGTGGTACGACGAGAACTGGAAGCCGCTGCCGACCAAGGAGGCCGGCGGCTATGTCGACCTCGGCCACCAGTTCGAATGGAGCCATCTGCTGACGACCGGCGCCGTGGTCTCGCCCATCTATGCCCAGGTGGCCGAGCGCGTGCTCTCGTATGCGCTGGCTACGGGCTATGACGACATCGATGGCGGCTGCAGCCAGCGGGCCTTTCCCGAAGGTGCCAAGACCGACACCCGCAAGGGCTGGTGGCAGCAGGCCGAATGCCTGCATGCGCTGATGGTGGCCGCCAAGGAGTCGGCGCGCAACGACCTGTGGCGGCGCTACGAGCAGACGCAGGAGCTGATCAAGAAGCAGCTCGTCGACATCGAGCACGGCGGCTGGCAATTTGCCGACGCCTTGCCCTGCAAGAGCGGAGGCTGCCAGGACGTGCAGCCCGATCCGTATCACATGGTGCGCCTGCACCAGGCGGCGCTCAAGCTGGCCAGCGGCTGACGCCCCTGCCGGGCGCAGGCCGGCCCCACAATCGCCGGCCATGCAGAGCTTGAACCTCTTCGACCAACTCGCCCAGGGTGGTCTGGGCATCTGGGCCATCGGCGCGCTGTCGGTGTTGACGCTGGCCGTGACGCTGGAGCGGCTGGTGCACTTTCGCGCCGTGAAGCTGGCGCCGGTCGGCCTTGTCGACGAGGTGCTGCCGCTGTGGCGCCAAGGCGACTTCGCGGCCATCGAGGCGCGGTTGGCGCAAAGGCCCAGCGCTCTTGCGCGCGTGCTGGCCTACCTCGTGCAGCACCGTCGCGCCGACACCGCCCTCCTGTCCACCCGCGCCGGCGACATTGCCTCGCTGGCCCTGCGCGAGCAGCAGCAGCGCGCCTACCCGCTGGCCGTCGTCGCGACGGTGGCACCCATCGTCGGCCTGCTCGGCACGGTCGTGGGCATGATCGAGGCCTTCCACGTCATCGCCTTCGCCGGCGGGCTGGGCGACCCGGCCCTGCTGGCGGGCGGCATCTCCAAGGCCCTGGTCAACACGGCGGCCGGCCTGTGCGTGGCCCTGCCTTCGCTGGCCATGCACCACTTCTTCAAGCACCGGCTGACGCTGATCGGCCTGGACATCGAACGCCAGGTCAACCGGCTCTTCGACGAGGTGCTGATTGCGAGTTGACCTGGGTCGCGACGAGGAGCCCGAGATCGGCCTCATCGCGCTGATCGACTGCATCTTCTTCCTGCTGATGTTCTTCATGGTCGCCACGTCCTTCAAGCAGCAGGACGTGAAGAAGCGCGAGAAGGACATCCCCATCGTGCTGCCGACCGCGTCGGCCACCCTGATCAAGGCCGACGCCGTGCCGCAGCAACCGCTGGTACTGGGCATCGATGCCCAGGGCAATGTCTACATCGACCGGCAGAAGCTCAGCCTGCAGGCCTTGCACGACCGCCTGCGCGACGAGGCAGCGAAGAACCCGGCCCGCCCCATCCGCCTGGATGGAGACCGCCGCACGCCCTACCAGCACATCGTCCATGTGCTGGACCTGTGCCAGTTCGAGGGGCTGACCCAGGTCTCGCTGCACACGTGGCCATGAAGGCCCCGACGGCAACCGGCGGCTTCGACCTCTTCCACTGGACGCGGCGCCATCCCTTCATCGCCGCTTCGCTGGGCCTGCACGCCCTGCTCGCCTTGGGCCTTTACGCGGTCGGACCGTATGAGGTGACGCAGCAGCAGCGCAAGGAGGACCGGGCCCGCGTCGGCGCCGCTCTGGAGTCGGCACGGCGCGAGCAGGTGCAGCGCCATCTGCAGCGGCTGGAGCAGTTGGGCAAGGAACTCGGCGCCGACATGCCGGCCGACGCCGCCAGCACACCGCTGGAGCGTGGCGAGGCGCTCACTCGCCGCATCGAGCAGAACGAGCGGCAGGCGCGCGCCCGCGAGATGGCTCGGTTGCTGAAGATCACGCCGGAGCAGGCCCTGGCCCAGCTCAAGGCCGAGGAGGCCAGGCGCGCCAGGCCGCCGCCGCAGGACACGGCGCAGGCCCTGGCCCAGTTGGAGCGCCGTGCCCGCGATGCCGCCGAGCGTCAGCGTGCCCAGCAAAGGCGAGAGCGGGAAGGCCATGCGATGGTCGGTGCCGATGTGAGTCGTGGCGGTGGGGACGCGGGGGGTGGAGCGCCCGGTGGCGCGGGCAAGGGTGGCGCCGGGCAGGGTGGGGAAGGCAGCCGGGGCCGTACCGGCACCGAGGCCGGCCATTTCATCGCCGGCATCGGCGAGCCGGGCCGCGGCTACGACGCGCCAGACCTGCTGCCCGTGCTGGACCCGCGTCAGCTGCGCTATGCCGAGGCGCGCCGCTTCGGGCCAGGCGCCGCTTACGCCAACCGCGTCTACCTGGACCGCTGGTACGTCACCGGCCCCTTCATGGCCACCAGCTCACGGGCCCTGAACGATGTGCTGACGCCCGAGGTGGCCGTCGACCTGGACGCCGTCTATGACGGCAAGTACGGCCTGGTCGGCTGGCGGGCGCAGCAGAGCCCGACCTACCCCTTCATTCCCGAACCGCGCGACGGCGACGCGCTCTTCTACGCCTACACCGAGGTCCACGTCGACCAGGACACCCAGGTGTGGCTGGACATCGGCGCCGACGACGACAGCAAGCTCTGGCTCAATGACGAGCTTGTCTGGGTCAGTGGCAACGGCGACAAGCCCTGGTACCACCGTCCCTTCTACCGGCTCGACGACGAGCTCTCCCGCTATGGTCTCGTCGAAGGCCGCGTGAAGGTGACGCTGAAGGCCGGACGCAACCGGCTGTTGTTCAAGCTCTACAACGGCATCGACCTGATGTTCTTCTCCGTCGTCATCGCACGATGAGCCCACCCGCTCCACCCTGGGAAGGGCCGTGGTTTACCCGGACACGCGATGCGAAAACCAGCATCGAGAAGTCCAAAAATGTGATTAGCCGCGAATCGGTCGGCCCCCTAGCATGAATTCAGACCCGAGCCCACCGGCCCCCGAGAGGCTGACGACGCTGACCGGGTTTGGACCTGCCTACCCATAACGATTCCCGGAGACACGATGAAGAACCAAGGCCTGGCGCCGCTGCCTGCGCGCGCCCATTCCCAGACCTTTGCCCTCAGCCTGACCGCCGCCGCCGTGCTGGCCGTCCTGTCCGGCAGTGCGCTGGCCCAGGAAGCTGCCAAGGCCGAGTCGCTGGACACGGTGACCGTCACCGGCGTGCGCGCTTCGCTGACCAAAAGCCTGGCGAACAAGCGCACCAACGACCAGGTCGTGGAATCGGTCGTCGCCGAAGACATCGGCAAGCTGCCCGACAACAACGTCGTCGAAGCGCTGCAGCGCGTGACCGGCATCCAGGTCACCAACCGCGCCGGCGGCGAAGTCGGCACCATCTCGATCCGCGGCCTGCCCGACATCGCCACGACCTGGAACGGCCGCAACATCTTCACCGCCTCCGGCACCCAGGTGGCGCTGCAGGACATCCCGTCGACCCTGGTCCGCCAGATCGACGTCTACAAGACCCGTGACGCCAGCCAGCTGGAGAACGGCATCGCCGGCCAGATCGACGTCAAGTCGCTGCGCCCGCTCGATTTCAGCGGCTCGAAGTTTTCGCTGCTGGCGCGGGAAACCTATCTCGACCCGGCGAAGAGGGCCAATCCGCAGCTGAGCGCGCTGGCCAGCAACCGCTGGAAGACCGACGCGGGTGACTTCGGTGCCCTGGTCAATCTGTCGATGGTCAAGACGGACTACCGCAACGAGAGCGTGACGCCCGGGGCCATGGTGCCCTTCGTCAGCCCGAATGCGGCCGAAGTTCCGGCCGGCTACACGCCGCTGCAGCGCGTCTTCGACAACAACATCTGGACGCCTGGCACCTACACCGGCCTGCCGCAGCAGGCGGGTTCGACGCTGAACTTCAACGGCACGGCACGCCCCTACTACCTGGCGCGTGACGCCGTCTTCCAGAGCGATGTCCAGGGCGAGCGCAAGCGCCCGGCCGCCAACGTCGCCCTGCAATGGCAACCGAACGCAGACGCCGTGTACACGTTCGAGGCGATGTACAACGGCTATCGCGACAAGTCCTTCAACCGCCTGCTGTTCAGCTTCGTGGACTGGTGGGGCAGTCTGGGCAGCAACCCCGCAGGGACGATCACGACGTTCCCGGGCACCAACGTCATCAAGACGCGGACCGTCAATGACGTCTATGGTTTCAACAGCGGCGACTACACCACCTCGGCCACCGATTCCCGCATCTACGCCCTGAACGGCAAGTGGAATTTCGGCGACCGTCTGCGGCTGGACGGCGATGTGTCCTACCAGACCAGCAATTTCCACTCGGAATTCACCGCCACCCGCATCGAGCGCGTCGCGCCGTCCATCACCGTCGATTTCAATTCGGGCGGCGGCAACATGGCCTTCAAGTTCAACAACAACGCCGACCTGGTGGACCCGGCCAAGTGGAACGTGGCGCAGTTCTACGACAACGCCAACCGCAACCAGGGCAGCGCCGCAACCGCCAGCCTGAACGGGGTCTACGACGCCGACTGGGGTCCGCTGAAGACGCTGAATTTCGGCGCGCGCTTCGACAGCCGCAAGGCCTCCGAAGCCAACCGGACGCAATCGGCCTTCCTGGGCCGCAACCTGGCCTCGCTGGGCGCCGAGTACTACCACGTCAACTCGAATTTCGGCAGCGACATCTCGGACGTGCCGCGCTCCTGGATCGAGCCGAATGCCTACTTCATCCGCGACAACATCGATGCTTGGCGCAAGCTCTACAACTCGGTCGATGCGAACTTCCTGACGACTGACAAGCTCAGTCTGCAGAAGACCTTCGATGTGAAGGAAGACACGACCAACCTCTTCCTGATGGCGGACACCGAAAGCCAGTTGTTCGGCCGCACCCTGCGCGCCAATTTCGGCGTGCGCTATGTGCAGGTCGACACCAGCATGACGGCCTACGCGGTCGACGCCACCACCAAGGTGGTGACACCGACAAACGGCGAGAAGACCGCCAGGAAGTTCCTGCCCAGCCTGACGCTGCGCTACGAGCCGGCCAAGGATGTGCTGGTGCGCTTCAACTACGGTGAAACGCTGCGCCGGCCGGGCTTCGGCGATCTGAATCCGGTGCTGCAACTCAGCGACGACGTCTCGCGCGTCGGCTACGGCGGCGGCAGCGGCGGCAACCCGGGCCTGGAGCCGACACGCTCCAAGAACCTCGACCTGACGGGCGAGTGGTATTTCCAGAAGGACAGCGCGATCTACGGCACCGTCTTCCAGCGCAAGATCGAAGGCCTGGTCGTGCCGCTGCGTCGCCGCGTCCACGTCGATCCGGCCAACGACCCCTTCCGCAACTCGACCTCGGGCGGCGACCACACGAACGGCTACGACTACGTCATCAGTTCGCCGGTCAATGCGTCCAACGGCAAGATCAGCGGCCTCGAACTGGGCACGGTCTATTTTCCGAAGGGCCTGCCGGGCCTGCTGGATGGCCTGGGCTTCCAGGGCAGCGTGACGCGCCTGACCTCGTCGCAGAACGTGCCGACGGCCAACAGCGCTGGCGAGATCGTCTCTCAGCTGGAGACGCCCTTCTTCGGCGTGTCCAAGCTGTCGTGGAATGGGACGCTGGCCTACGAGAAGGGCCCGGTCGGTGCCCGCCTGTCCTATGTCCGTCGCTCCGCCTTCCTGGCCGCCAACGAAGCTGCGCTGTTCGCCAACCCCATCGGCATCTGGCGCCAGCCGGAGAAGAGCGTGGATTTCCAGCTGACCTACAACATCAACGATCGCATGGCGCTGGACATCAGCGGCGTCAACCTGACGAACGAGATGCAGCAGCAGTACTACCACTTCGGCGACGCCGGCAGCCCGGAGATCACCAACTTCGGCACGGTCCAGATCGGGCGCGCGTTCTCGGTCGGTTTCCGTTGGAAGCTTTGAGTCGAGCCTGTGCTCGCAGGGCGTTGCAGGGATCTTCCCGGCAGCGCCCTTTTTCCATCTGGCAGTACCCATCATGTCCGACTTGCTTGAGCCGCTGATCCGCCAGCGCGCCGACCCCCACATCTCCCGCCACGCCGATGGCAATTACTACTTCACCGCCTCGGTGCCGCAGTACGACCGCATCGAGGTCCGCCGTGCGACCACCATCGGGGGTCTGGCAGATGCGCCGGTCTTCGATGCCTGGCGCAAGCCCGACACCGGACCCTGGTCCGAACTGATCTGGGCGCCCGAACTGCATTTCAACGACGGCGCCTGGTATGTCTACTTCGCCGCGGCGCCGACACGTGCTCTGGATGGCCTGGGCATGTTCCAGCACCGGATGTACGCGATCCGGAATACCGCCCAGGACCCGCTCGGTAGCGCCTGGGAGTTCCTCGGCCCCGTCGATACCGGCATCGACAGCTTCTGCCTGGACGCCACCACCTTCAGCCACCGCGGCCAGCTCTACTACCTGTGGGCGCAGAAGGATCCGGCCATCCCGGGCAACTCCAACCTCTACATCGCGCCGATGCGGACGCCCTGGCAGCTGGCAGCCAAGCCGGTGCTGCTGAGCCGCCCCGAGTACGACTGGGAGTGCCGCGGCTTCCTGGTCAACGAGGGGCCGTCGGTGCTGATCCGCCACGGCCGCGTCTTCGTCAGCTACTCGGCCAGCGCCACCGACGAGAACTACGCCATGGGCCTGCTGTGGGCGGACGAGAACGCCAACCTGCTGGACCCGACGAGCTGGCGCAAGTCCGTCCAGCCGGTGATGCGCAGCTGCGCCGAGGACTGCGTCTTCGGCCCCGGCCACAACAGCTTCACCGTGACGGACAACCCCGACGAGGTGCTGCTGGTCTACCACGCCCGCACCTACACCGAGATCGAGGGCGACCCGCTGCGAAACCCCGACCGGCACACGTTTGTGAAGCCCTTGAGATGGTCGGCCGACGGCATGCCCCTCTTTGGCAAGCCTTCCCGCCGCGATTGATGCCAGTTTCGGTATCGGTACGCCGAGTTATTTGATTGGATCGCGTATCCCTGCGCTCCTAGCATCGTTTCCATGCGGCAAACCTGCGTGCCGCCAGAACGACCTCCGAGACAAGACATGACGACTGACGACAAGAAGAGCAAGGTCAAGCTGCGCTCCGCCGAGTGGTTCGGCACCCAGGACAAGAACGGTTTCATGTACCGCTCCTGGATGAAGAACCAGGGCATCCCCGACCATGAGTTCCAGGGCAAGCCCATCATCGGCATCTGCAACACCTGGAGCGAGCTGACGCCCTGCAATGCCCACTTCCGCAAGCTCGCCGAGCATGTGAAGAAGGGCATCCTGGAGGCTGGCGGCTGGCCGGTCGAGTTCCCGGTCTTCTCCAGCGGCGAGAGCAATCTGCGCCCCACCGCCATGCTGACGCGCAACCTCGCCAGCATGGACGTCGAGGAGAGCATCCGCGGCAACCCGGTCGACGCCGTCGTGCTGCTGGTGGGCTGCGACAAGACCACGCCGGCCCTGCTGATGGGCGCGGCCAGCGTCGACGTGCCGGCCATCGTCGTCACCGGCGGCCCCATGCTGAACGGCAAGCTCAACGGCAAGAACATCGGCTCGGGCACGGCCGTCTGGCAGTTGCACGAGCAGGTCAAGGCCGGCGAGATCAAGATGCACGACTTCCTGGCCGCCGAGGCCGGCCACTCGCGCTCGGCCGGTACCTGCAACACCATGGGCACGGCCTCCACCATGGCCTGCATGGCCGAGTCGCTGGGCACCTCCCTGCCGCACAACGCCGCTATCCCCGCCGTCGATGCGCGCCGTTATGTGCTGGCCCATCTGTCCGGCATGCGCATCGTCGAGATGGTGTGGGAGGACCTGCGCCTGTCCAAGGTGCTGACCAAGGAGGCGTTTGAAAACGCCATCCGCGTCAACGCGGCCATCGGCGGCTCCACCAATGCCGTCATCCACCTCAAGGCCATCGCTGGCCGCATGGGTGTGGCGTTGGAGCTGGAAGACTGGACCCGCATCGGCCGCGGCACGCCCACCGTCGTGGACCTGCTGCCCTCGGGCCGCTTCCTGATGGAGGAGTTCTATTACGCCGGCGGCCTGCCGGGCGTCATCCGCCGCCTGGGCGAGGCCGACCGCCTGCCGCATCCGCAGGCCCTGACCGTCAACGGCAAGAGCCTGTGGGACAACTGCGTCGACGCGCCCATCTACGACGACGAGGTCATCCGGCCGCTGGACAAGCCGCTGATCGAGGACGGCGGCATCTGCATCCTGCGCGGCAACCTGGCACCGCGCGGCGCCGTGCTCAAGCCCTCGGCCGCCACGCCCGAGCTGATGAAGCACCGCGGCCGCGCCGTCGTGTTCGAGAACTTCGACGACTACAAGGCCCGCATCGGCGACCCCGACCTGGATGTCGACGCCAGCTGCATCCTCGTCATGAAGAACTGCGGCCCCAAGGGCTACCCCGGCATGGCCGAGGTCGGCAACATGGGCCTGCCGCCCAAGCTGCTGGCCCAGGGCATCAAGGACATGGTGCGCATCTCCGACGCGCGCATGAGCGGCACCGCCTACGGCACCGTGGTGCTGCATGTGGCGCCTGAAGCGCGCGCGGGTGGCCCGCTGGCCGTCGTGCAGGAAGGCGACTTCATCGAGCTGGACTGCGCCGCCGGCCGACTGCATCTGGACGTGGCCGAGGCCGAGCTGCAGGAGCGACTGAAGGTCTGGGCCGCGGCCCAGACCGTGGACCCCGCCGACGCCACTGGCTATCGCAGCCTCTATGTGCAGCACGTGCTGCAGGCCGACGAAGGCTGCGACTTCGATTTTCTGCGCGGCTGCCGAGGTTCGGCCGTGCCGCGCCACTCCCATTGAGGTTTGAATTCATGAGCAACACCATTCAAGGCCTGGCCCTGATGGGCGGCGAAGCGGTGCGCGGCGCGGGCGCTGCCTTCCAGGCCTTCGACCCCAGCCGGAACGAGAGCCTGGGCCCCGACTTCAACGCCGTTGACGCAGCCCAGGTCAATGCGGCCTGTGCCCTGGCTGGCGCGGCCTTCGACGCCTTCCGTGCGACGAGCGATCACGAGCGCGCCGACTTCCTCGATCAGATTGCCGCGCAGATCCTGGCCCTCGGCGATGACCTTATCGTGCGCGCCATGGCCGAGACCGGCCTGCCCCGTCTGCGCCTGGAAGGCGAGCGCGGCCGCACGATGAACCAGTTGAAGCTCTTCGCCGAACTGCTGCGCGAAGGCAGCTGGCAGGACGCCCGCATCGACACCGCCCTGCCGCAACGCCAGCCGCCGCGGCCCGATCTGCGCCTGCGTTTTGTCGGCGTCGGCCCCGTGGCCGTCTTCGGCGCCAGCAACTTCCCGCTGGCCTTCTCCGTGGCCGGTGGCGATACCGCCGCGGCCCTGGCCGCCGGCTGCCCCGTCGTCGTCAAGGCCCACTCGGCCCACCCGGGCACGTCGGAACTCGTCGGCCGCGCCGTCGTCGAGGCCGTGAACAAGAGCAATCTGCCCGCCGGCGTGTTCGCCATGCTGACGGGCAGCGGCCACGGCATTGGCGACACCTTGGTGCGCCACCCGGCCATGCAGGCCGTCGGCTTCACCGGTTCGCGCAGCGGCGGCCTCGCGCTGATGGCCGCCGCCGCGGCTCGCCCGCAACCCATCCCGGTCTATGCCGAGATGAGCAGCATCAACCCGGTCATCCTGCTGCCCGGCGCGCTGGCTGCTCGCGGCGCCGACATCGCGACCGGCTTTGCCGCCTCCCTGGTCATGGGCGTCGGCCAGTTCTGCACCAACCCTGGCCTGGTGCTGGGCCTTGCCGGCGCCGACTTCGATCGCCTTGCCGCCGCCGCCGCAGAGGCATTGAAGCCCGTCTCCGCCGGCACCATGCTGACGCCCGGCATCGCCAGCGCCTACCAGCGCGGTGAAGACCAGCTTGCCGGACAGCCGGAGGTCGCTACCTTGACCCGCGGCACCTCCGATGGCTGCCAAGGTGCACCGGCCCTGTTCAAGACGACGGGTGCAGCCTTCCTCGCCAACCACGCGATGTCGGCCGAAATCTTCGGCCCGGCCTCGCTGCTGGTCGCCTGCCAGGACCTCGATGAGCTGCTCGCCGTCATCGAGGGCCTGGAGGGCCAGCTGACCGCCACGCTGCAATTGCAGGACGACGACGAGGACGACCTTGCCGCCGCCCGCTGCCTGCTGCCCGCGCTGGAGCGCAAGGTCGGCCGCATCCTGGCCAATGGCTATCCGACCGGTGTCGAAGTCTCGACGGCCATGGTCCACGGTGGGCCCTTTCCGGCCACGTCCGACGGCCGCAGCAGTTCGGTCGGCACGGCCGCCATCCAGCGCTTCCTGCGCCCGGTCTGCTACCAGAACATGCCGCGCGCCCTGCTGCCGGCGGTGCTGCGGGAACCGAACGAGCGCGGCGTCTGGCGCCGCCGCGACGGCGCCCTGACGCGCAACTGAGGAACACAAGACAACAAACGACAGGAGACAAGACGATGAAGAAGCAACTGCTCGCCAAATTGATCGCAATTGGGGCGACGCTGGCAATGGGCGCTAGCGCCCTGGCCGCCGACATCAAGCTGGTCGTCAACGCCGACCAGCCCGGCCCCGTCATCCACCGCAATGTCTACGGCCAGTTCGCCGAGCATCTCGGCACCGGCATCTACGAAGGCATGTGGGTCGGCCCCGACAGCAAGATCCCCAACGTGCGCGGCTGGCGCAAGGACGTTGTCGCAGCGCTGAAGGAACTCAAGGTGCCGCTGGTGCGCTGGCCGGGTGGCTGCTTCGCCGATGAATACCACTGGCGCGAAGGCATCGGCCCGCGCAAGAACCGCCCCGTCAAGGTCAACACCATGTGGGGCGGCGTGCCCGAGGACAATGCCGTCGGCACGCATGAGTTCTTCGACCTGGTCGAGCAGCTCGGCGCCGAAGCCTATGTGAACGGCAACCTGGGCACCGGCAGCGCGCAGGAAATGGCCGAGTGGCTGGAGTACATGACGGCCACCGGCAACTCGTCGTTGGCCCAGCTGCGCCGCAAGAACGGCCGCGACAAGCCCTTCCGCGTCCACTACTTCGCCGTCGGCAACGAGGCCTGGGGCTGCGGCGGCAATATGCGCCCCGAGTATTACGCCGACCAGTACCGCCAGGTCGCCACCTTCCTGAAGGCGCCGCGCGACAACCGCCCCATCTTCATCGCCAGCGGCGGCAACGATCTGCAGACCAACTGGACCGAGGTGCTGAGCAAGGGCGTGCACAACGTCAACGCCATCTCCCACCACGCCTACACCCTGCCCACCGGCAAATGGGAACACAAGGGATCGGCCATTGGCTTCCCCGAGAGCGAATGGATCTCGACGCTGGCCAACACCCAGCGCATCGACGAGATCATCACCAGGAACAGCGCCGTTCTCGACAAGAACGACCCGAGCAAGAAGATCGGCTTCTACTTCGACGAGTGGGGCAGCTGGTACGACCCCGAGCCCGGCACCGACCCCGGCTTCCTGGTCCAGCGCAACACGCTGCGCGACGCCCTGCTGGCGGCCTTGCACTTCAACGTCTTCCATGCCCACGCCGATCGCGTGCAGATGAGCAATATCGCGCAGATGGTCAACGTGCTGCAGGCCATGATCCAGACCACGAAAACGACGATGGTGCTGACGCCGACCTATCACGCCTTCGCGCTCTACACGCCCTTCCAGGACGCGACCTCGCTGCCCGCGAAGATCGAGAACAACCCTGTCTACAAGGTAGGTGTCGTCGAGATGCCCGGACTGTCCGCCAGCGCTGCGCGCGGCAAGGACGGCAAGCTCTACATCGGTCTCGTCAACTCGAATGCCAACCAGCCGGCCGAGCTGACCCTGCAGGTCGGCACCACGGCGCCCAAGGCCGTCAAGGGCAAGCTGCTGACCGCCGGCGCCATGGACGCGCAGAACGAACTCGGCAAGCCGGCCCAGGTCGTGCCCCAGGCCTTCGAGGCCCAGGCCGCGGATGGCAAGCTGCTGCTGAAGCTGCCGGCCAAGTCGGTGATGGTCGTCGCCGTCGAGGGCTGATCGCCCGCTCGACAAGCGCCATCCGCGAAGCTGCAAAGCCTGGGCCTGCCGTGCTGCTTGCCCAGGCTTTGCGCTGCGTGCGGGGTCCGCATGCGGCATATCAAAACCAGGATCGACCGCGCCTGGAATGTCATTGGTGCGCCGCCGCCGAGCCTCCTAGGCTGCTGCGGACATCACCACCAGACCCGGAGACAAACCCATCATGGCCTTTCAGAATCGACGCGACTTCCTCGCGGGCTCGGCCGCCCTTGCGCTGACCGGCTGCGGCGGCGGTGGAGGTGCGTCCTCGCCGGCGCCCAGCCCCGCACCCGCACCCGCACCCGCACCGACGCCTGCTCCCGCACCGGCGCCCACGCCAGCGCCAGCACCCGCACCTTCGCAGTCGCCCGTCAGCTTCGCCAACGTTTCGGTCCATGACCCCTCGGTCATCCGCGTCGACGGCGCGGCCTATGTCTTCGGCTCCCATCTCGCGGCCGCCAAGACCACGGACCTGATGAACTGGACCAAGTTGGCCGATGGCGTCAACAACAGCAACCCGCTGTTCGGCAGCAAGGTCACGGCCGAGCTGGCCGACACCTTCGCCTGGGCCCAGGTCACCGACCTGTGGGCGCCCGACGTCGCCAGGCTCGACGACGGCAAGTTCTACATGTACTACTGCGCCTGCAAGGGCGACTCGCCACGCTCGGCCCTGGGCGTGGCCGTGGCCGACAAGGTCGACGGGCCCTATGTCAACAAGCAGATCCTGCTGAAGTCGGGGCAGTGGGGCCTGCCAAGCGAAGACGGCGCCATCTACGACGCGACCGTGCACCCCAATGTTGTCGACCCGCAGGTCTTCAAGGACGCGGCCGGCAAGCTGTGGATGATCTACGGCTCCTACTCGGGCGGACTCTTCATCCTGCAGATCGACCCGGCCACCGGCCTGGTGAAGCCCGGCCAGGGCTATGGCAAGCACCTGATGGGCGGCAACCACGCGCGCATCGAGGGCGCCTACGTCCTCTACAGCCCGCAGAGCCAGTACTACTACCTGTTCTGCTCCTTCGGCGGCCTGGACGCGGCCGGCGGCTACAACATCCGCGTGTCGCGCTCGCGCTCTCCCGACGGCCCCTATGTCGACGGCGCCGGCACCGACATGGCCACGGTCAAGGGTGCGGCGGGCACGGTCTTCGACGACGCCAGCATCACGCCGCATGCGATGAAGCTGGTCGGCGGCCACCAGTTCGCGCTGGCCGCCGGCGAGACCGGCACGGCCTTGGGCTATGTCTCGCCCGGCCACAACTCGGCCTACTACGACGCGACGACCCAGCAGTACTTCATCATCTTCCACACGCGTTTCCCCAACACCGGCGAGGCCCACGAGGTGCGTGTGCACGAGATGCACCTGAACGACGACGGCTGGCTGGTCATCGCACCGCTGCGCTATGCGCCACTGAGCCTGGCCACGCCGGCGCAGACGGCCGACATCAGCGCGGCCCAGGCAGCGGGAACCTACAAGCTCGTCAACCACGGCCTGGACATCACCGCGACGACCAAGCCTTCCATCAACGTCACGTTGAATGCCGACGGCACGGTCAGCGGCGGCATGACCGGCACATGGACCACCAAGGCCGGCAACAAGCTGACGCTCACGTCGGGCACCACCACTTTTGCCGGCGTGCTGTCGCGGCAGTGGAACACCAATGCCGGCGCCTTCGCAGTCTGCTTCAGTGCGCTGTCCGCCGGCGGCGTGTCGCTCTGGGCGATCCGCACGGGGGCCTGATGCGCTGCGCCCTGCTGCTGGCTCTCGCCTTCGTCTTCACCGGCGCGGGCGCGGCCACGCAGGGCTTTCCTCTCGATCGGGTCCGCCTGCTCGACGGCCCCTTCCTCGAAGCGCAGACGACGGATCTGCACTACCTGATGGCCCTCGACCCCGAGCGCCTGCTGGCCCCCTTCCGCCGTGAGGCCGGCTTGCCGGTGCCGGTGCCGAGCTATGGCAACTGGGAGTCCTCGGGCCTGGACGGCCACATGGGCGGGCATTACGTCTCGGCGCTGGCGCTGATGTACGCCTCGACGGGCGACGCCGTGGTCAAGGAGCGGCTGGACTACGTCATCACCGAATTGAAGCGCTGCCAGGATGCGCTGGGCACGGGCTATATCGGCGGCATCCCCGACGGCGCCAAGGCCTGGAGCGAAATAGCGGCGGGCGAGCTCAAGGTCGACAGCTTTTCGGTCAACGGCCGTTGGGTGCCTTGGTACAACCTGCACAAGCTCTTCGCCGGCCTGCGCGATGCCTGGGTGCATGCCGGCAATGCCGACGCGAAGCAGATGCTCATTCGCATGAGCGACTGGGCGCTGCGCCTGACCACGCCGCTCTCCGACGCGCAGATGCAGGACATGCTGCGCGCCGAGCACGGCGGCATGAACGAGGTGCTGGCCGATGTGGCGGAGATGACGGGTGACTCGCGCTATCTGGTCCTGGCGCGGCGCTTTTCACACCAGGCCTTCCTGCAGCCCTTGGCCGCGGGCCGGGACCAACTGACCGGCCTGCATGCCAACACCCAGATCCCCAAGGTCGTCGGTTTCGCCCGCATCGCCCAGCTCGGCGGCGAAGACGAAGGCCGTCGCGCCGCGGAATTCTTCTGGCGCACGGTGACGAGCAAGCGCACCGTCGCCATCGGCGGCAACAGCGTCAAGGAGCACTTCCACCCAGCCGACGACTTCCGCCCCATGCTCAACGAGGTCGAGGGCCCCGAGACCTGCAACAGCTACAACATGCTGAAGCTGACGGCCCTGCTGCAACGGGAGCATCCCGAGCGGGGCAGCTATGCCGATTTCTACGAGCGCACCCTCTACAACCACATCCTCGCCTCCCAGCATCCGGGTGAGGGCGGCTTTGTCTATTTCACGCCGATGCGGCCCCAGCACTACCGCGTTTACTCCCAGGTGGACCAAGGCATGTGGTGCTGCGTCGGCTCCGGCATCGAGAGCCATGCACGCCACGGCGAGTTCATCTACGCCCACGATGGCGACTCGCTCATCGTCAACCTCTTCATCGCTTCCACGCTCGACTGGCGCGAGCGGGGCATCCACCTCACCCAGACCACGCGCTTCCCCGACGAGTCGCGCACGCGGCTGACCGTGCATGACGCGGGCGAGTTCGCACTGAAGATCCGCTATCCGGGCTGGGTGGCGGCCGGTGCGCTCAAGATCAAGCTCAACGGCAAGCCCATCGCCGTGAAGGCCGGGCCCGGCGGCCATGTCGAGCTGCGTCGCGCCTGGGTTGCTGGCGATCACGTCGACGTCGAACTGCCGATGCGCACGACGCTGGAGCCCATGCCCGGCCTGAAGAACCATGTCGCCGTGCTGCATGGTCCCATCGTGTTGGCGGCCAAGACGCCACAACTTGGCGAAGCCTTGAGCTTCAAGGCCGACGGCTCGCGCATGGGCCATATCGCTCAAGGGCCTGTCTGCCCGCAGGAAGCGGCACCCGTCTTCGTCAGCGACCGCGCCGACTTCGTGCGCCGCTTCAGGCCTGTGCCCGGCCAGCCGCTGACCTTCACCGCACCTGGCCTCATCCAGGGCGCAAAACCTGGATCAGGCGCAGACAAGCTGCAGCTGATTCCCTTCTTCCGCCTGCACGACTCGCGCTACATGCTGTACTGGGCGCGCTCGACATCGGCCCAGCAGAGCCTGCTGCGCGCCGAACTGGCCCAGGCCGAAGAGTCGCGCCTGGCGCTGGATGCGCAAACCATTGACCAGGTGGCTCCCGGCGAGCAGCAGCCCGAGTCCGACCATGGCTTTCAGGGCGAGGGGGTCGAGAGCGGCATCGCACCGGCCGGCCGCTGGCGGCATGCAAGGCAATGGTTCAGCTACGAGCTCAACGACCCGCAGGCCCAGGCCCGCATGCTGCGCCTGATCCTGGCCAGCGGCGACGCCGGCCGGCGCTTCGACGTCGTCGTCAACGGCCGAGTCGTTGCGAAGCTGGAGCTGGCGACCGAGGCCCAGGCGCTCTACACCCGCGACATCCCGCTGCCCGCCGATCTCGTCGCCGCAGCGGGCGGAAAACTCAGTGTGCGCTTTGTGGCAAAACCCGGCTCCGTCGCCGGCGGCCTCTACGGCCTGCGGCTGCTGCGTTAGGTTGACGGCAGGGGCCGGCAGCCCTTCCACTCTGCCCCCATGCCGCTGACCCGACGCACCTGCCTCGCCCTCGCCGCTGCTCCTCTTTCCGCCCGTGCCGCCCCCGAGGTCGTCATCGCCCTCGACAGCCAGAACCCGCCTTTCATGTACGCCGGCCGCGATGGCCAGCCGCATGGCGTCTATGCGCTGCTGCTGCGCGCGGTGTTCGCCCAGGTGGACGTCACCGCGCGCATCGTCTGCCTTCCCTGGCCCCGCGCGCTGGCAGGTCTGGACCGCGCCGAGCATGGCGTCGGCGGCCTCTACGCGACGGCCGAACGCCAGGCCAAGCACGACTTCAGCCAGGTCCTGCATGTCGAGACCCTCCGGGTCTACGCCCGCCGCGGCGGCTTGCGGCTGTTCGATCGCATCGACGACCTGCGTGGTCTGCGGGTGGGCGTGCTGCGTGGCTGGAGCTATGGCGATGCCTTCGATGCTGCGACCCGGTCCGCCGCCTTCGGTGTCGAGCCGGTGGCGTCCGATGCCCAGAACTTCGGCAAGCTGGAGCGGGGCTTCCTGGATGTGGCGGTCGCCATCGAGCAGGCCGGCGACGCCTTGCTGGCCATCGGTGACTACCCCTCGGTGCGGGCCCTCCCCAACCCGTTGACCGAGAACCCGACCTATCTGGCCTTCAACAAGTCGGCCCAGCAGCGCCCCTTGATCGCTCGTTTCGATGAGAGTTTGGACAGGCTGCGCCGCAGCGGCGAGCACGCCCGTATCGTCAGCCTGGGCTTGCGCGACTAGCCATACCGGTTTCGGCATGGCTTGGCCGAGAAATGTCATTGGTCGCGCATCGCTCGCCTTCCTACGATGGCCGTCACAAGACCGATCGATACGGAGACAGACATGATGAAGATCCTGCGCCGCAGCCTGCTGGCCGCCGCTTTGCTGACCCCCGCCTTCGCGGCCTATGCCGCGCCCCTGGTGATGGGCTTCTCCCAAGTAGGCGCCGAGAGCGAATGGCGCACGGCCAACACCGCCTCGGTCAAGGCCGCAGCCAAGGACGCCGGCATCACGCTGAAGTTCGCCGACGCCCAGCAAAAGCAGGAGAACCAGGTCAAGGCCATCCGCAGCTATATCGCGCAGAAGGTCGACGTCATCGCCTTCTCGCCCGTCGTGGAAAGCGGCTGGGACACGGTGCTGAAAGAGGCCAAGGCCGCCGGCATCCCCGTCATCCTGACCGACCGCGCCGTCAAGGTCGCCGACCCCTCGCTCTACGTGACCTTCATCGGCTCCGACTTCGTCGAGGAAGGCCGCAAGGCCGGCAGGTGGGTGTTGGAGCGCGCGGCCAAGGCACCGGGCGGTGCGCTGAACATCGTCGAGCTGCAGGGCACCGTGGGCTCGGCGCCGGCCATCGACCGCAAGAAGGGCTTCGAGGAAGTCATCAAGCGCGATGCCAAGCTGCAGATCATCCGCTCCCAGTCCGGCGAGTTCACGCGCGCCAAGGGCAAGGAGGTCATGGAGTCCTTCCTGAAGCAGCGCGACAAGAAGATCGACGTCCTCTTCGCCCACAACGACGACATGGCCATCGGCGCCATCCAGGCCATCGAAGAGGCCGGCCTGAAGCCGGGCCAGGACATCGCCATCATCTCGATCGACGGCGTGCGCGGCGCCTTCGAAGCAATGAAGGCCGGCAAGCTGAACGTGACCGTCGAATGCAACCCGCTGCTCGGCCCGCAGCTGATGCAGTTGGCCAAGGACATCGTCGCCAAGAAGCCGGTGGAGAAGCGCATCACGGTGACGGAGGGCGTCTACACGGCCGACGTCGCAGCCCAGGAATTGCCCAACAGAAAGTACTGAAGTGGCCGGCATCACCCCGGTGCTGGAACTCTCCGGCATCCACAAAGGCTTCCCGGGCGTCAAGGCGCTGAGCGACGTCAGCCTGCGTCTCTTCCCTGGCGAGGTCCATGCGCTGATGGGCCAGAACGGCGCCGGCAAGTCCACGCTGATCAAGGTGCTGACGGGCCTGTATCGGCCCGAAGCCGGTGTCATCACGCTGGACGGCAAGGCCATCGCGCCGCGCCGTACGGAAGACGCGCAGGAGCTGGGCATCCGCACCGTCTATCAGGAGGTCAACCTCTGCCCCAACCTCAGCGTGGCGGAGAACATCTGCGCCGGTCGCTTCCCGCGCCGCTGGGGACGCATCGATTGGGCGGCGGTACGCACCGAAGCGAAGCGGGTCTTGTCGCAGATGGACCTCGACATCGACGTGACGGCGCCGCTGTCGCGCTACTCGCTGTCCGTCCAGCAGATGGTGGCGATCGCCCGCGCGCTGCGCATCTCGGCACGCGTCCTCATCCTCGACGAGCCCACGTCCAGCCTCGACGACGCGGCCGTGCAGCGCCTGTTCACCGTGCTGCGCCGACTGCGCGACCAGGGCCTGGCCATCCTCTTCGTCACCCACTTTCTCGACCAAACCTATGCCCTGGCCGACCGCATCACGGTGATGCGCAACGGCGAGACCGAGGGCGAGTACCTGGCCCGCGACCTGAGCCGCCTGGCCCTGGTCAACAAGATGGTGGGCGCGCCGCCCGACCAGCAGCCCGGCCGACTGGACAGCCGCGCCTCGGAAACTGGTGCCCCTGTGCTGAAGGCCGAGGGGCTGGCGCGTCGCGGCGCGCTGCATCCGCTGGACCTGGAGCTCAGGCGCGGCGAGGTGCTGGGCCTGGCCGGCCTGCTCGGCTCCGGCCGCACCGAGGCCGCGCGCCTGCTCTTCGGTGCCGATGCCGCCGACGCCGGCCATGTCGACATGCTGGGCGGCGCGCGCCGCTGGCATTCGCCGCGCGAGGCCATTGCCGCCGGCATCGCCTTCTGCTCCGAGGACCGCAAGCACGAGGGCGCCATCCTCGAGCTCTCGGTGCGCGACAACATCCTGCTTGCCCTGCAAGCCCGCCATGGCCTGCGCCTGGTCATGAGCCATGAGCAGCAGCAGGCCATGGCCAACGACTACATCCAGCGCCTGGGCATCAAGACCGCGAGTGCCGACACGCCGATTGGCCAACTCTCCGGCGGCAATCAGCAGAAGGCCTTGCTGGCGCGCTGGTTGGCGACGAAGCCGACAGTCCTCATCCTCGACGAGCCCACCCGCGGCATCGACGTGCGCGCCAAGGAAGACCTGATGGACCAGGTCCGTGCCCTGGCGCATGGCGAGGCTGGCATGGCCATCGTCTTCATCTCCTCCGAGTTGCCAGAAGTGCTGCATTGCAGCGACCGCGTCCTCGTGTTGCGCGACCGGCGTGCCGCCGGCGAATACCGACGCGGTGAGCTGGACGAGCGCAGCGTGCTCGAGGTCATTGCCGCAGAATCCGCATGAAAGAAGCCACTCTCCCCATGCCAGCGCCCCCAGCACCGGCAACGCCCCTCTGGCGCCACTCGCTCACGCGGCCGCTTGCCGCGCTGGCCCTGCTGCTGGGCTTCGCGGCCGTCTTCGTGCCGGGCTTCCTGCACCTCGAGATCAAGGACGGCCACCTGTACGGCAGCATGGTTGACATCCTGCACCGTGCAGCGCCGTTGATGCTGGCGGCGCTGGGCATGACGCTCGTCATCGCCACGCGCGGCATCGACGTGTCGGTCGGTGCCGTTGTCGCCATCGCCGGCACGGCCGCCTGCGTGCTGGTCGGCTCCCACGGCCTGGTCATTGCCTTCGGAGCGGCTCTCGGCGTTGCTCTGCTTTGCGGCTTGTGGAACGGCCTGCTGGTGTCGGCCCTGGGCCTGCAGCCCATCATCGCGACGCTGATCCTGATGGTCGCCGGCCGCGGCCTCGCCCAGCTGTTGACCGACGGCCAGATCATCACCGTCTACGAGCCGGCCAGCTTCTTCTGGCTCGGCGGCGGCTGGCTGCTGGGCCTGCCGGTCTCGCTGTTCGTCGTCGCGGCGGTCGCAGGCCTGACGGTCCTGCTGATGAAGCGCACGGCCCTGGGCCTCTTCATCCAGACCGTCGGCATCAACCCCGTCGCCGCGCGCTTGGCCGGCGTGCGCACGGCGGCCATCGTCTTCTTCGTCTACGTCTACTGCAGCCTCGGCGCTGGCCTGGCGGGGTTGATGATCTCGTCCAACATCAAGAGTGCCGACGCCAACAACGCCGGCCTGCTGCTGGAGCTGGACGCCATCCTGGCGGTGACGCTGGGCGGTGGGCAGTTGAGCGGCGGCAAGTTCAGTCTCGCCGGCAGCCTCGTTGGTGCTTTGATCATCCAGACGCTGACGTCCACCATCTACGCCCTGGGGGTGCCACCGCAGGTGACCATGGTCGTCAAGGCCGTGGTGGTGTTCGCGGTCTGCATCTCGCAGTCGTCGTTCTGGTCGCGGAGGTCGGCATGAAGCGAATTCTTTCCGCCCCATCCTTCACCAGCTGGGTCAGCGTCGCTCTGATGGCCCTGCTCTTCATGGCCGGCGCCAGCAGCTATACCGGCTTTGGCTCCACGCAGGTCGTGCTCAACCTGCTCATCGACAACGCCTTCCTGCTCGTCATCGCGGTCGGCATGAGCTTCGTCATCCTGTCCGGCGGCATCGACCTGTCGGTGGGCTCGGTGCTGGCCCTGACCACCATGGTGGCGGCCTGGCTGCTGCAGGTGGCGCAGTGGCCAGCCGAACTGGTCATCGTCGTCGTGCTGCTAGGCGGCGCGGCCTTCGGTGCGTTGCAGGGCCTCGTCATCCACGTCTTCAAGCTGCAGGCCTTCATCGTCACGCTGGCCGGCATGTTCCTGGCGCGCGGCCTGTGCTTCCTGATCAGCGTGGACAGCATCACCATCGATGCGCCGCTGTTCGTCACGCTGTCGCAGACGCAGATCCCGTTGGTCTCCGGAGCCTTCCTGTCGCCCGGCGCGCTGATCGCCTTGGCCGTTCTGGGCGCCGGCCTGTGGGTCGCGCACTGCACGGCTTTCGGGCGCACCGTCTATGCGCTGGGCGGCAGCGAAGCCTCAGCGCTGATGATGGGTCTGGCCGTCGGCCGCACCAAGGTCGCGGTCTACGCGTTGAGCGGCTTTTGCGCGTCCCTTGCCGGCCTGCTGTTCGCCTTCTACATGCTGAGCGGCTACGGCCAGCATGCCCAGGGCGTGGAGCTGGACGCGATTGCCGCCGTCGTCATCGGCGGCACCGTGCTGACGGGCGGCTATGGCTATGTGGCCGGCGCGTTGTCAGGGGTGCTGGTGCTCGGCCTCATCCAGACGTTGATCGCCTTCGACGGCACGCTGAATTCCTGGTGGACCAAGATCGTCATCGGCGCCCTGCTGTTTGTCTTCTGTGCCGTGCAGCGCCTGTTGTCTTTGAAGAAGGCCACCGTCTGATGTTGAAGAAGACCCTCTCGGCTGCGCTGCTGCTCGGCCTCGGCGCCGCGCAGGCCGCCAATCCGCTTTTCCCCCAGCTCTACACGGCCGACCCCGCGGTGCTCGTGGACGGCGGCCGCGTCTACCTCTACACCGGCCGCGACGAAGCGCCGGTGGGCGGCAAGGACTTCGTCATGAACGAGTGGCGGGTCTTCTCCAGCTGCGACATGGTGCACTGGCGCGACCACGGCGCACCCGTGAACGTCAAGACCTTCGGCTGGGCCAAGGCCCGCGCCTGGGCTTCGGACATCGTCAAGCGCGACGGCAAGCACTGGTTCTACTCCACGGTGGAGCATGCCAGCGTGCCCGGCTTCGCCATCGGCGTGGCCGTCTCCGATTCGCCCACCGGCCCGTTCAAGGACGCGCGCGGCTCGGCCCTCGTCACCAATGACATGACGAGGCAGACCGACATCGCCTGGGACGACATCGACCCGGCCGTGTTCGTCGACGACGACGGCCAGGCCTGGCTGTATTGGGGCAACACCGTGCTGAAGTACGCCAGGCTCAAGGCCAACATGACCGAGCTGGACGGCCCCATCCGGGTACAGCCAGTGAAGGATTTCGTCGAGGCGCCCTATCTGCACAAGCATGGCGGCACCTACTACCTGAGCTACTCGGAGTTCTTCCCCGAGCAGACCGCCTACATGACGGGGCCGTCACCCACCGGTCCCTGGACGCCGCGCGGCGCCATCATGGCCAGGAACCTGAAGACGCCGACCATCCATCAGGCCATCTTCGACTTCAACGGCAGGAGCTATATCGCGTATCACAACGCCGAGCTGCCCGGCGGTGGCGAGTACCGGCGCTCGGTGGCGATCGAGGAGCTGCGCTACAGGCCCGACGGCACCATCGAGGCGCCCATCGAACAGACGACAACCGGCCCGGCTGCCAATCCGTCGCCCGGCTGCAAGCCTTGATGAAGCTGCTGCTGCTCGCGCTGGCGTTCTGCGGTGCAGCGCTCGCTGATCCAGGTTCTGTCGGCGAGCGCGGCCGGTTGATCTTCAGCGACGACTTCGCGGATGCCAAGGCCTGGGTCGCCGAGATCGAGGCCAAGCCGGGTTCGACGGTCCGCACGCAAAACGGCCGCCTTGTCCTGGACACGGCTGGCGGCGTCACGGTCTGGCTGAACCGGAGCCTCAGCGGCAACCTCCTGATCGAATATCGCCGCCGCATCGTCATGCGGGGCGGCGCCAACGACAGGCTCAGCGACCTCAACCAGTTCTGGATGGCGACCGGGCCAGATGTCAGCTCGCCCCTCGGCCACAACGGTGCCTTCGAGTCCTATGACGCGCTGAGCCTCTATTACTTCGGCATCGGCGGCAACGGCAATACCAGCACGCGGTTGCGCAAATACGGTGATGGCCAGCGCGCGCTGCTGCAGGAGAGACTGGACGCCGACCACCTGCTCCAGCCCAACCACGACTATCTCGTCCAGACTCTGGTCAAGGACGGCCGCTCGGCGGTTTATGTCGACGGCCGGCTCTTCTTCGACCATCGCGACGCCAACCCATTGCGTGAAGGCTGGTTCGGTCTGCGCAGCACCTGGTCGCGGCAAGAGATCAGGGCGCTCAGGATCTACGCGCTGGAGTAGTCTCCGGCGCCATGCGCTATCTGATCTTCGATTTCAGCGACGGCGACGACGGCATCGCCAGCTTCGAGGCCATGGCTTCGACGCGCGCCGATGAACACCCGGTCGTGCTGGCCGAGGCCCAGCAGGTGCTGGACTGGGCGCATCGCCACTTCCCGAATCGCCATGGCCCCGTCGAGGACGGCCATGCCTGGGATCACGAATTGCTGATGCAGCAGGAAGAGGGCGGTTGGCTGACCGTGACCCTGACACTGAGCGCGTCAGCAGAGTTCGCCGACGCCTTTTTTGCCGTTTACGGAGACGTCGAGGACTAGCCTTTGAGCGTCTGCTCCAGCACGTGCAGCTGCTGGTTCAGCTCGGTGTTCTTCTGGCGCTCGCCGCCGATCTTGCGCACCGCGTGAAGCACGGTGGTGTGGTCGCGCCCGCCAAAGAGTTCACCGATCTCGGGCAGGCTCTTCTGCGTCAGCTCCTTGGCCAGATACATCGCGATCTGGCGCGGCCGGGCGATGCTGGCCGGGCGCTTCTTGGAGTACATGTCCGCGACCTTGATCTTGTAGAAGTCGGCCACAGTCTTCTGGATGTTCTCGACGCCGATCTGGCGGTTCTGGATGGACAGCAGGTCCTTCAGCGCCTCGCGCGCCAGCGTGATGCTGATCTCCTTGTGCGAGAACTTGGCATAGGCCAGCACCTTGCGCAGGGCGCCTTCCAGCTCACGCACATTGGCGCGCACGTTCTTGGCGACGAAGAAGGCCACGTCCTCGGGCATGGGCTGGCCCTCGGCCTCGGCCTTCTTGATCAGGATGGCGACCCGCATTTCCAGTTCGGGCGGCTCGATGGCCACCGTCAGGCCGGCGTCGAAGCGGCTGGTCAAGCGCTCGTCGATGTCCACCAGCCCCTTGGGGTAGGTGTCCGACGTCATGATGATGTGGGCCTTCTTGGCCAGCAGAGCCTCAAAGGCGTTGAAGAACTCTTCCTGGGTGCGGTCCTTGCCGGCGAAGAACTGCACATCGTCGATGAGCAGCAGGTCCAGGGAGTGGTATTTGGCCTTGAGTTCGTCGAAGGTCTTGCGCTGGTAGTTCTTGACGACGTCGGAGATGAACTGCTCGGCGTGCAGGTACAGCACCCGGGCGTCCGGCCTGTCCTTCAAGAGCGCGTTGCCGACGGCGTGGATGAGGTGGGTCTTGCCCAGGCCGACGCCGCCATAGATGAACAGCGGGTTGTACGTGATGCCGGGCGCGCCGGCGACATGCAGGGCGGCCGTGCGGGCCATCTGGTTGGCGCGGCCAGGCACCAGGGTGTCGAAGGTCAGCTGCGGGTTGATGCGGTGCTTGCTGGCGGCCGGCGCCTGGGAAGGCAGCATGACGGCGGGCGCGGACGATGCGGGCTTCAGGCCGGCGCCGCCGCCGGCATCCGCCGCAGGGATCGCCGTCTGCTGGGGTGCCAGGCTGGTCGGCACGCTGAGGGCGGCCGCTGACGGCTCGCGGGCGACCAGGGCCAGCTCCAGCCGCGTCGGGCGGCCGGCCAGCTCGGTCAGGATGGCTTCGATGCGGGCCGCGTACTGGCGGCGGATCCAGTCGCGCTTGAAGTGGTTGGGGACCTTGAGCGTGGCGACCAGGGCCGCGTCTTCACCGGCCACGGTGGCCGGCGGCAGAGGGCGGATCCAGGTGTTGAACTGCTGCTCCGGCAGCTCCGTGGCCAGGCGCTCGCAGCCCCGCCGCCAGAGGTCAGATGCCCATTCCGCCGAATTCATGCTCGTTGCCAAAGCCTGCGTCCCGTCCGCCCTGTGTTCTTCTTGGCTCATTGTGGAAAACTTGTTCTCGAGCGGTCGGATTGTACGGATCCGGGGCCACCCAAACCGTGGGTTATCCACAGAATTTGGAAGGGGGTCAATCCCTGGCAAACCCGGCTTGAGACCAGCGACTTATTGACCGCGCTGGCCGCTTCTGCTGTAATCACGGGTTTTCGCGCATTGCGACTCGTTCGCCGTGCGCTTTTTAGCCGGCGCTCTTCGGGGCACTGGCGGCCTTGCCGGGTGCCAACCGCTGCGCCCAGCCTGAACAAACCCTCAAAAGAGGTCTCCCATGAAGCGTACCTACCAAGCCTCCAAGACCCGCCGCGCCCGTACCCACGGCTTCCTCGTGCGCATGAAGACGCGTGGCGGCCGTGCCGTCATCGCCGCTCGCCGCGCCAAGGGCCGCAAGCGCCTGGCCGTCTAAGCCCCGGGACGACGCCTTGCGTCGTCAGCCTCCGGGCACCCGATGAGCATCGGCAAGCTGCAACGCCCGGTGGACTTTGAGCGTGTGCTCGGCCGTCAGAGCCGGGCTCGCAGCGCGCATTTCGCGTTGCACCACCTCTCGGCCGATCCGGCGCCCAGCGCCTGGCATGCCGCCAGGTTACGCACAGCCTCAGCCCAGTTATCAACAGGCGAATCACAGCCTGTTCACAACCCTGTGGAGCATGACCCGCCCGCCGCGCCGCAAGGCTGCTGGGTGGGCATCGTCGTTCCCAAGCGGCACGCCAAGCGTTCGGTGACGCGCCAGCTCTTGAAGCGCCAGATCCGCGCCGCATTTGCTGAGCGTCCCGGCATGCCGCCGGGTTTGTGGGTTGTTCGCTTGCGCTCGCCTTTTGACCGCCAGAAGTTTCCGAGTGCCGCATCCGACGCACTGCGAGCCGCTGCCCGCGCCGAACTGGCCCAGTTGCTGGACAAGGCCATGGCGCCCAAGCCGGCCCCCAAAGCATGAGTCCCGCACGGCCGCCCGAAGGGGCTCAGCTCCCGCCTGGCGAGACAGCGCATAGCGCGAAGGGGGCACCCTTGCACGCCAACTGGCCCGCCCGCGTGTTGATGGCCGTCGTGCGCGGCTATCGCCTGATGCTGAGTCCCTGGCTGGGCAGTGCCTGCCGCTTCGAACCGACCTGTTCGCGCTACTCACTGGCAGCCTTGGAAAGGCATGGCGCCCTGGTCGGCAGCTATCTGACGGTGCACCGAATCCTGCGCTGCCACCCGTTCTGCGACGGCGGCCACGATCCGGTGCCTGACAATGCGCCGCGGCTGTTCTCCCGGCTCATCTCCTCCCCCTCCGTGGCGCGCGCCTGCGCGTCATCGTCTTCCTCGTCCGAGTCTTCCCATGACTGATATTCGCCGCACCGTGCTGTGGGTGGTGTTCACCATGTCCCTCGTCCTGCTCTGGGACGGCTGGCAAAAGCACAACGGGCATCCTTCGATGTTCAGCCCGACACCCAAGACCGTGTCGACGGCACCGGCCACGCCCGCCTCGGGCGGCGTGCCCGCGGCGACTCCGGTGGCGGGCCAGGCGCCGTCAACGACCGCTGCTGCTGCGGCTGCAGCTCCGTCCGAGCAGATCACCATCCGTACCGACGTGCTGGCGGTCACGGTGGACACCCTGGGCGGCGACATCGTCCGTGCGGAGCTGCCCAAGTACCTGACGTCCTATGACCCGACGGTGACCGACCAGCTGCTGCAGATGGTGCATCTGCAGAAGAAGCCCGAGTTCACGCCCCAGCCGGTGGTCCTCTTCAACGCTGCCCAGCACTACCGCGCCCAGACCGGCCTGGTCAGCGCCCAGGGCCCGCTGCCGGCCCACACCACGCCGATGACGGCCGTGGCCGGCGATCGCGAGCTCAAGGACGGCCAGGACGAGGTCAAGCTGCGCCTGGAGTCGGCCGAGGTCGGTGGCGTCAAGCTCATCAAGACCTTCACCTTCAAGCGCGGCGCCTACACGGTGG
>FTCD01000630.1_pt1 | contig 104837 bp, 104 predicted proteins | sample 1639501 | NCBI WGS metagenome assembly FTCD01 (sample SAMEA3914864, study PRJEB12502) | metagenome | biome: forest; material: soil | place: USA | collected 2012-03-12 | depth 0.3 m
AAACCACCCTCACCGCCCTCGCCGCCCTGCTGCTGGCCGCATCCGCCCAGGCCCAGCAGGCCCCCAAGCCCGAACAGCTGATCAAGTGGCGCCAGTCGGCCTACCAGGTCATTGGCTGGAACACCGGCCGCGTCAAGGCCAACGTGGACGGCACGTACAACAAGGACGACGTCATCCGCGCGGCCAACACGATTGCCGCCGTCGCCAACGGCGGCCTGCCCACGCTCTTCGCCGCCGGCACCGACAGCGGCAAGGGCTGGCACGACACCTCCGTCAAGGCCACGCTGTTCAGCGACGCATCGGGCGCCGCCGCAGCCCAGGCCGCCTTCGGCAAGGAAGCCAACGAGCTGGCCCGCATCGCCCAGGGCGGCGACGTGGCCGCCGTCAAGGCCCAGCTCGCCGCCCTGCAGAAGACCTGCAAGGCCTGCCACGACGACTACAGGAATTCCAACTGACCATGAGACTCGCCCTTCTTCTCTCAACGCTGCTCGCGGCTACCGCACAGGCTCAAACACCGCCGGCCGCGGCCGCCAGCGCCCCGCCGCCGCCGCCCTTCAGCTTTTTCGTCACCAGCACGGGGGGCGGCAACGGCGCCAACTACGGCGGCCTGGAAGGCGCGGACGCCCATTGCCAGAAGCTGGCCGACGCGGCCGGCACGCCCTTCAAGACCTGGCACGCCTACCTCAGTACCCAGGGCGCGGGCGCCGTCAATGCGCGCGACCGCATCGGCAAAGGCCCGTGGACCAATGTGCGCGGCCAGGTCGTGGCCCGCGACGTGGCCCACCTGCACGGCGACACGCTGGAGCAGGCCCAGCTCGGCAGCAACCTGACACGCAACACGGCGCTGACCGAAAAGGGCGAGCGCCCCAAGGCCGCCGGCGACACGCCCAACGAGCACGACATCCTGACCGGCTCGACCCAGGACGGCCGCGCCTACCCGGACGGCGCCGACAAGACCTGCCGCAACTACAGCTCGGGCGCCGAGGACGGCGCCGTCCAGCTCGGCCATTTCGACCGCACCGGCGGCGGCAATGCGTCCTGGAACTCCGCCCACGCCAGCCGCGGCTGCAGCCAGCCCAAGCTGGTCAGCACGGGCGGCGCAGGGCTGCCGTATTGCTTCGCGGCGAACTGAGCCTGAGCCTCGTCGATGACGTTGCCACCCCACCCTAGAATTTGCAGAACAAGTTCATGGTGCATGGGGCGAAATGCGAATCCGGACCCGTCTGCTGGTCGTCGTGTTCGGGGTCTGGCTCGCCGCAGCGGCGGGCTTCGGCCTGCTGACATGGAATCTGCACAACCAGAAGGCAGCGGCTGACCTGCAGCAGGTCAAGGACTTCGCCGACGGCGTCAACACCCTGGTCGAGCGCGAGCTGGACAAGCGCGTCGTGCTGGCGCGCACCCTGGCCTCCTCCCGGGCGGTGCGCGACGGCGACTTCGCCCGCTTCCACGAGGAAGCGAGCGTCGCCACCCGCGCGTCCGACAGCTGGGCCCTGCTGGTGGAGCCGGCGGCATTGCGGGCCAACACCCTGGCACCCTTCAATCCGGAGCCGGTCGCGCGCACGCGGCCCCGCCCGCTCGCGCAGACCGGCCCCGCCATCGTCTTCGTGCCCAAGGGGCCGGTGTCCATGAAGCCCGTGGTCACCGTGATGGCCCCGGTCCCCGGCATGGAGCCCCAGCGCTACAACGTCGGCGTCGCCTTCGAGCCTTCCAGCATCCAGAAGCTGCTGAATGCCGGGAACACGCCGGCATCGACGCTGACCTCCGTCGTCGATGACGAGCAGGTCATCATGGCGCGTTCGCGCGACCCTGAGCGCTGGGTGGGCCAGTCGGCATCGGCCACCTTCAAGAAACGCATGCTCGAGGGCGGCTTCGGCTTCGCCGAATCGACCACCCTCGACGGCACGCCCTCGCTCACCTACCTGACGCGCCCGAATGCCTACGGCTGGTCCGTGGTGGTGGCCATCCCGCGGGCGCAGATGACGGCCGCCGCGTGGGCGGCATCGGCCAAGGCCATGGGCGCATCGGGCGTGCTGCTGCTGATGCTGCTCGCAGCAGCCCTGTACGGCGCGCGCGCCATCAGCGCAGCCGTGGAGCGCTTGAGCGCGGCCGCAGCCAACCTCGGCAACAACGAAGTGCCCGAGCGCCTGCAGTCGGGCGTGCAGGAGTTCGACGACGTCGCCGCCGCCCTTCACGCCGCGGGGGTGAAGGCCCATGAGTCGACGGCGCTGCTGGAACGCCGCGTCGACGAAGCCGTGCGCGCCGAGGCCGATGCCCAGGCCAAGCTACTGCAGAGCCAGAAGCTGGAACTCGTCGGCCGCCTGACCGCCGGCGTGGCCCATGACTTCAACAACCTGCTGCAGACCATCACCACCGCCCACCAGGTGCTGAACCTGCGCGTGACGGGCGAGCGGGAGCAGAAGATGCTGAGCGCCGCCGCGCGCGCCACGTCCAAGGCAGCCGACCTCGTCAAGCAGATGATGATGCTGGGGCGCGCCCAGGCGCTTGAGCCCACGCTGGTCCATGTCGCGGACGCGGTGCTGAAGGGGCATGACCTGACCAGCAAGGCCGTCGGCGCCGGCGTCACGCTGACGGCGGCCATCGCCCCCGGCCTGCCGCCCGTCTTCGTTGACGCGGCGCAGTTCGACATGGCCCTGCTCAACCTGGTGTTCAACGCCCGCGACGCCATGCCCGCCGGCGGACGCATCCATGTGTCGGCCCGCGTGGCCCGCCCCGATGAAGTGGCCGACCTGCGCGCCGGCGACTACCTGTGCCTGGAGGTCGCGGACGACGGCACCGGCATGAGCCGCGAGACGATGGCGCGGGCGCTGGAGCCCTTCTTCACGACCAAGCCCGTAGGTTCCGGTACGGGGCTGGGCCTGGCCCAGGTGCATGCCTTCGCACTGCAGTCCGGCGGCAACATCAAGCTCAGCAGCGAGCCGGGCCAGGGCACGCGCGTCACGCTGTTCCTGCCCGTGGCTGTCCAGGCCAGGCAGGCGCCGGCCGACCGCCTCGCCCTGGCGCCGCAGACCCCTTCGCATCCCGAGCTCAAGGTGCTGATGGTGGAGGACGACGCGCTGGTCGCATCCGTCGTCGCATCGGCACTGCGGGGCGCCGGCCATGACGTCCAGGTCTGCCACAGCGCCGACCAGGCCGTCGAGGCGCTGCTGACCGACAAGCCCTTCGACGTGCTGTTCTCCGATGTCGTCATGCCAGGCTCCATGAATGGCGTGGAGCTGGTCGGCTGGGCCAGGACGCATCGCCCCGACCTCGCGGCCATCGTGGCGACGGGCTATGCAGACAACGTGGACGCACTGAGCGTGCCCGTGATCCGCAAGCCCTACGACGTCGAGACCCTGCAGCGCGCCCTGTCCGAGGCCGCGGTGCGCGGCGGCTAACGCCTTCGCAAACCCTCCACGTCGATGACGAGGATGCCCTGGCGGCGGGCCTCGATGAGCCCGTCGGCATCCAGCTGCTTCAGCGCGGCGTTCGCCCTTTGCCGCGACACGCCGGCCAGCAGGCCGATCTCGCTCTGGCTGAAGGGCAGCAGGTTGGAGCGGCCGGGATACAGATAGGGATCGAAGAGGCTGGCCAGGGTGTGCGCGACGCGGGCGTCGATGCCGGGCAGGCGGCCGATGGCCAGCAGCTCCATGAAGTGGCCGAGACGGGCGTTCAGCAGCCGGGCGACGAACTGGTTGAAGGCCAGGCTGCTGTCCAGCAGCCACTGGAAGACGTGCAGCGGGATGAGGGCCACACGGGCCTCGCGCTGCACCACGGCGTCGTAGCGCCAGCGGCCCTGCTTCATCAGCGTGCCCTCGCCAAACCAGGTACCGGAGCACGCCGCCGTCAGGGCAGCCTCCTCGCCTTTCTCGCTGACGACCTTCTGCACCACCAGGCCGTCCATGATGCCGACCCAATAGCCCGCCTCGGCGCCAGTCTTGACGATGGACTGGCCGGGGAAATAGGTCCGCTCGACGGCCGCCGACAGCACCAGCTCCAGGTCGCCGGCGGCCAGGGTCCGGCCCCAGGGCGAGGTGCGGATGAAGCTGTAGAGGTCCTGGGAGGCGGGCATGGCGACGGCGCGGCGCCTCAGGGCATGGAGCTGAGCGCTTCGCTGCGCGACAGGTGGGTGCTGAAGATCTTGTAAAGCGTGCCGTCGGCCCGCATGGCGGCGATGGCATCGCGGATCTTGCGTGCGTCGTCCTCGCGCACCCGCGCCCGCGACAGCGCGAATCCCGCGGCGTAGTTGTCGGCGGGGAAGGCGTCGATGAAGGTGATGCGGCCCTCCAGCTTGCTTTGCGCCAGGATGCGCCGCCACACCACGGGCTCGGACAGAAAGGCCGCGTCGCGGCCCAGGGCGACGAGGCGGGCCGCTTGACCCGCATCGGCGTACTCGTCCACCCGCCCTTGCTCACGCAGGCGGGCAATCCAGCCGTCCCACACCGGGCCGTGCTTGAAGCCCTTGACGACCGCCAGCCGCAGCTCACGCTGCTCGGCAAAGGCCTCCGCCGTGCTTACCGGCTGAGGCAGGTCCGACCGCACCAGCAGCCGGTTGCGCCCGCTCATGTAGATGACGAAGCGCGCAAAGCCCTGGCGCTCCGGCGTCTCGATGGCCGACACCGTCATGTCGAGGTTGCCCTGGGCCAGGTCGGCCCAGGTGCGCACGCGGGCGTCGACAAAGGTCTCGAACTTGCAGCCGGTGCGGCGGCCCACCTCGTCGACGACGTCGACGTCGATGCCCGCCATGATCAGCCCCGGGCGCCGGAAGGCCAGCGACCCGTACTCATACAAGGCCACGCGATAGGGCCCGCACGCCGCCGGCGGCTGCGGCTGCGCTTGTGCGGCAGCTGCGGCCCAACAGACCGCCGCCGCCCAAATCCTGACGTTGCCCATGCGTCGTCACTGCCTATCTCGTTTGGGTCGAGTATCGGTGGGCGGCGTGGGGAGCGCTTGCGGGTGGGCACTTGGCAGGATCGGGAGCGGGGAGGGCAGCTGTGCTGCGGTTGCTGTCCTTGGACTTGCCGAAGTCCACGCCCCGAAGCGGTCGTTCAACGTTGGCGCTCAGCGGACGGCGAAGCCGTCCGCTGCAGCAATGGGTTAAAGATCAGCGTTGCCTCCAATGGGAAACAGATACCGGCTGGCAACGAATCCGACAACTATTGCTGCAACAGCAAGTCCCGTCATACAAGCGGCGCCGTACTCGGGACCTTCATAGAACGATAGGTGTTCATAGACTTTCCAGCAGCCTAGTGGCAGCGCCGCGAGCGCAGTGGCCCCGTGAACGACTCGCAGCGAAGGAAAGGTACGCGGTACTGACGCGATGGTGAGAAGCAGCCCCAGAAGGGTTGCGACCACATAAAGATGGGTGAGCACACCTTGGCTGCTCAGGAAGAAAAGGTATCCCAGGACAAGGATCGGCAGGAGCCCAAGGGCTGCAAGCTTTGCCGCAACGAAGAGCACGACAACGATGGTCCGCATGTCTTGCTGACGTTTAGCGTGAAAGCTCAGCGGGCGGCGAAGCCATCCGCTGCAGTGCCCGGTTAGGCGTTTCGGACGCCCGTGATTCGAGTTGCATGTCGGTTCATCGATATCAACGGAAGAGCTTACGCACCGCAACTATCAGTGCCTCGGACTTACCAGCGAAATCCCCGATGCCACCAACTTCCCAGCTATCTTCGTCGTCCCTAAGGACGAGTTCCTTGTAAACGTGAGTAGCCTGCGTAAACAGATCCGGATCGGGGATTTCGATGGACGGAAGGTCTGGCGGCTGCGGCAGCGACGGTGGTGGCGGGAGCGTCTCCATGCAGCGAAGGTAGTCACGATTGACGCGATATCGCTCGCAGCGATGCACCGCATCGTTGCGGCGCTTGAATGCCTGCTCCATGGACCGATATGCGACGTCGTACGCCGCTCGCGCTCGTTGGTAGTCAATCATCCAACGTGGACGATGTGACCAAATGGCATTAGCGAGACAAGCAATTTCCGTGATTTGGTCCGGAGACAGGCTTACGGCCATTCGCCAGCTGGGCCAGCCTGGCTGCTGGGAGTTGGCAGTCTCATCAGCCTCGTAGCCGATACCAGGCGAATGCCCGCCATTCCTACTACTCACTACGCGGACTGCCACACCAGCATCCATATCAACGATGGTGTAAGAATTGAACCCACTATTCATGAACAAGCCAGACTCAGATATCCAAATGCCCCGACGAAGTTCGCGTGCCTCGTCCGGCACGCGAGTAGCAAATTGATCTGTTGGGACTAAGTCGTACTTGACTGCTCCGAAAACCTTACCGCCGCACGAAGCCGCCATAGCGCTCTCGGCGACACCGCACAGCGCCAACGTGAAGAGCAGAACGACAGAGCCTTTCACAGTCTCAAGATCCCTCGTGATGGATGCATATGAAGCCTAAAGTTTGCACTCAGCGAGCGGCAAAGCCGGCCGCGGCAGCAAAAGGTAGGCGCCGGGTTGCTAGAGCTCCAACCACTTTGACGGTTCATGCATACCTTCTTGCTGCGCGAAATGATTTGCGATATGCAAGGCCTCGGTAAGAGGCACCCCAAACTCGCCGGGGATCAGCTCACCTTCATAGGGATCGCAACCCTGAAACCGAAATAGCCGATCACTCTGGTTTGGAGTGTCGGCTAGCCGCCGAAAGCCTTGGTGCTCATCGGTCGGAAAGTAATGAATATCAGCTTGTCCTGCGCTGGTTCGAATGGCCAGACATGGAAACTGTTGCCCCGACGATGCAAGCCAGAATTCTCCTCCGCCCCTGCTGTCCGCTGTCGACAGCGCTTCCAGGAGTTCGTCGCTCGATTGCACAAGGAGCTCCTGACGGTAGATGCCGACTTTCAGAGGAAACGGCATGTGAGACGCCTAACGAATGAAAGGGACTTCCCCGTCCCGAACCAGCCGCGTTGCGGCAGACGGCAACCAGGTGCCACGATGGGAAGTGCGATCTCTCATCAACTCATTCGGAAGGGGAAGTCCGTGACGATTCTGACCGTGGGTATCGACCTCGCCAAGAGCGTTTTTGCGGTTCACGGCGTCAACGAGGCCGGCAAGCCAAGGCAGAACGCGTGCAGGAGAAGGTCAAGAAGCTTCGTCAGCGCATGCAGCAGCTCGATGCGATCAAAGCGCAACTGGCGTCTGAGCCCGATGGGCAACTGTCAACGACTGATCCCCATGCACGCGCCATGGCGACCAGCCGACCGGGCTCGGCGGTCATGCGCTACAACGTCCAGACGGTCGTAGATGCAAAGAACCACTTGATCGTCGCGCACGAGGTCACCAACGACAGCAGTGATAGAGCGCAGCTGAGCAAGATGGCGGTCGTCTCGCGCGAGGCCATGGGCGTCACCGAGCTGCACGCCATTGCTGACCGCGGTTACTACAACGGTGTGGAGCTCAAGGCCTGCGAAGACGAGGGGATTGCGGCCTTGGTGCCCAAGCCGATGACCTCCAACGCCAAGGCCGAAGGGCGCTTCGACAAGGCTGACTTCATCTACATCGCCCGTGATGACGAATACCAATGCCCAGCGGGTCAACGCGCCGTTCACCGCTTCACCACGGACGAGAGGGGTCAACAGATACGTCTGTACTGGTCGAGCGCGTGCCCGCGTTGCCCGATGAAAGAGCAATGCACCATCAGTGCCTACCGCCGCATCAGGCGCTGGGAGCACGAGGCCGTCATGGAATCTGTTCAGCGGCGGCTCACGCACGTCGGCACGGAGATGAGCCTGCACGTCTTGGCCTACAACTGGAAATGCGTGATGCGAATCTTGGGCATCGGGCCACTGATGCAAGCGATGAAAGTAATGGGCGCGTGAGCGCTATTTCCTGCCTAAAACGACTTGCAGCGCCCTAGAAGGCCACAGGGCGCATCGCCCGGCGACATCCGTAGCGTCGCGCCCACAACCAGCTCAAGCGGGCCAACCAACGAAGCGTCCGCGCGCCAGCGTTGGAATCATGCGTTCTCACACAGCCTCAGCCTGAAGCCGACACCCTCTCGACTGGGCAAGCTTGGCTATCGACCCGCTATCCTTCAGGCGATTGATTCGCCGCAACGCCGCCTGTCGGCGAACACAGATCTCATGGAATTGCCTCGCCTCAACGTGCGAGCCCTCGCGGCCGGGCTCGTCATCATGCTTGCGCTCGACCTGCTGACGGGCTTCGCCGTGCTGGTGCTCTGGCCCGGCGACACCAGGACATCTGCCGATGTCGCAGCGATCGCCGCGCAACCGGCGTACATGCTGGTCGCTTTCGTTTTGGGCACGATCACGACGGCCGTGGGCGGTGGCGTCAGCGCCCGCCTGGCGCCGACGCTGCCCTACTGGAACGCTGCGGCTTTCGGCGTTCTCAGCGTGGCCGTGGGGCTGTTCTTGTCTGACTCGACGCAGCCCGGTTGGTACACGGCGCTGGGGACCCTGGTCACGCTGCCGGCGGCCCTGTATGGCGCCCAGGTGGGCCTGGGACGCCCCCGATAGCAGCGGCCTGGTTCAAGCCTCTTTGCACACCTGCATCGTCACGGGCACGCCGTTGTAGCCCATGGGTCGCGGCGCCAGCCAGTAGTGGCCGGCGTTGTAGGCCAGCACCTGGTGGCCGGCGTAGCCGCGCGGCGGGGTGATGGCGTGCTCCTCGCGGTCGGCCAGCGTCACGATGGTCTGCTTGCCTTTGCGCACGCCACTCTTGTGCAGCGGGGACACGATCACGCGATCCAGCGACGCCGCGATGTGGACCAGGCTGGGATCGGCGGCGCGGAAGACGGGCTCGAGCACGCTCAGGTCCACATGGTTGCGCGTGAGCACGCTGAGCGGAGCGCCGAAGCGGCTGTAGTTCTTGTTGTAGCCCGCCGCATAGACGAGGTATTCCTGGCCCAGCCAGGCGCAGTCCTGGATGATGGGGATGGTCGCCTGACTGTTGAGCTGCGCCATGTTGGCGGTCATGCCGGGTTCCTTGTCGAAGCCGGCATAGTCCTCGCCCTGCGGGTGGCGCGGGCTGCCGTCGGACAGGGTGTGCAGCCAGCGCGCCATCCCGGCGTCAACATCGATCTCCAGCAGGGCCACGCAGCGGCCGGCGCCGCGGCTGGTGGGTGACGCGAGCACCACGGGCACGCGGTTGCCGGCGCCGGGGCCGCAATGCACGACCTGGTAGTGGCTGTCGGCGACATTGCCGCTGTGGGCCAATTCCCCCAGGCCGGAGAAGTGGCCTGCGATAGCGATGCGCACGGGCTCGGCCTGCACGCTGTCGAACAGCAGCAGGGCCTCGGGCGTCAGCAGGATGCCGAAGCGCGCGCCCAGCTGGAAGGCCTGCAGATAGGCCTCGGGGTTTTGCGGCGCGATCAGGCCTTGCACCTCATGCGTCATGCCCTCGGGCAGCACGCGGGCGACGCCGCCGTCGCGACTCAGCTCGGCCAGCCAGTAGCCACTGGGGCCGCCATGTGGCCGACCGGGATTGGTGCCCCAGCCGAAGGCGACAGCCCGGCCACCCTCGAACGGCAGCAGATGGGTGGTACCGATGGTCTGGCTGAAGGCCTCGCTGACGGCAGGCAGGGTGACTTCGAAATCGAGCTTGAGCTTGAGCATGCGAGGTCGGGAGCGGCTGGGAAATTGGGCGCTTTGTAGCGCATGGCGCGCCGGTATCGCGCCATGGATTCGGTGTTTTTCCCGTCTCGCCTGCGCTTCAGGCCGGCTGCCGAAGAATCTTCTCCATCGCCTTGCCCTTGGCCAGCTCGTCGATGAGCTTGTCCAGCCAGCGCAGTTTCTGCATCAGCGGGTCTTCGATGGTCTCGACACGGATACCGCAGACCACGCCCTGGATGAGAGGGGCGTTCGCATTCAGGGCCGGCGCCTCGGCGAAGAAGGTCTCGAAGTCCGCGGCGCTGTCCAGCTGCCGCTGCAGGCCCGCCTCGTCGTAGCCGGTGAGCCACTCGATGATGCTGTCGACCTCGGCCTTGCTGCGCCCCTTGGCCTCGGCCTTGCGGATGTAGAGGGGATACACCTTGGCAAAGGGCGTGCTGAAGATGCGGTGGGCGGTCATGGTCAGGGCTCCTGCCGGGGTCTGTTGCGCCTATTTGCAGCCGCCGACGACCTTGCGGATCTCCTGCACGAAACGCTCGGCCACCTTGGCGCCCTGAGCGTCACCGCGCTGGTGGCTCACACGCAGCTTGACGTACTGGTTCTTCAGCCCGGTGAGATAGGTGTAGGAGGTCAGCGCCGTGCCGTCCTCGAGCTCCATGTCGTAGCCGCGCCAGATGAACTGCGGCCCGCAGCCGGCGTAGGCCGTCGTCTGCTCGGCACCGGCATGCAGGCTGATGCGGGCCTTGCCGGCCGCCTGCAGCTGCTGCACCTCCTGGATGACCTGGGCGAAGTGCTGGCGCAGGGCGGGGGCCTGCACACCAGTCGGGATGGTCTTGGCGCCGCCGTTGTAGATGTAGACGGAGCCACGCGCCAGGCCGCTGCGCTGGTAGCCGATGTTGACGCCCAGCTCCTTGCGGGGAAACTCGGTGCGCCCGGCGAAGGCCAGCCCCGCCACCTCGTCGGGAAAGCTGACGTCGATGGCGGCTTCGTAGGTGGCGGCCTCGGCTGACGCTGCCAGCGCGGCGAGCAAGAGGGGCAGAAGCATCAGGCGAATGATGGACATGTTCAGGGCGCTGCTGTGGTGCCGGGCGTCGAGACGGCAGCCACGTCCTTGACGACGGCGCAGTCGTGCTCCTGGATGTCGTGCTCGGCGATGCCGCTGGTCGGGTCGCTGTCGTCACGGCGCGTGGCCATCAGCACAAAGCCCGGCCTGCCGTCCTTGAAGCTCATCGCCACCACACCGATGCCGATGGCGCCCATGTCGTCGACCGCGCCCGGCACATGGGCCGCGATGTCGGCGATGGGATTGACCCCATCCAGCGCGTCGCCGTCGACGCGCCGCACCAGCCAGGCGTGGCCCTGCCAGCCGCCCGGCAGCGGCGCCCATGCCGGCGCAATGTCGGCCTCGGCGCCCTGCAACCGCGCCCGCAGATCAGGCCGGATGCAGGAGATGTGAATGTGGAACTGGTCCTGGCTGCGCCGGCGCACCGGGTTCAGCGTCAGCGACACCGCATCGCGCGGCAGCGGGCGGCCGTTGAGCCGGTCCAGCAGGTCGCGCGCATGCCAGGCCTGGGCGAAGAAGTTGGGCGTCTCGGGCTTGAGCAGCTCGGGGCTCTCGACGCCGGTGATGCGGGCGGTGGGCAGCAGCAGGTACTGCAGCACGCCGCGGCGGTCCTTCATGACGGCCCAGCCGTACTCGCGGCCCGCAGGCATCTCCACGCGGGTGCAGGGCGGCGGCATCGCCCCGCTGGCCGCCGCCGGCACACAGCCGCCGTCGACGATCTTCCACAGCACATCGCGGTCGGCCGCCAGCGCCGGGCCGGCAGCGGTCAGGAACAACAGGGTGGCGGCGAGGGCGGGCAGGCGCATCGGAAGCAACGACGGATGAAGCGGGGCGCTTCAAGTTTAGGCGGGCGCCGTCGCCAACCGCAGTAGCTCAGTCGTTTTGCTTCGTTGGCCGGGGCGGCGCCGCTGCCTAGAGTGCCGGCATGTCCCTGTCTGCGGCCGCCCCTTTCCTGTCGACACCGCCCGCCCTGATCCTGCAGCGGGTGGGCCAGTCGCGCGGCGGCCGCCCCCTGTTCGACGGCCTCGACCTGGCCCTGCATGCGGGCGAGCTGCTGTGGGTGCGGGGCGCCAACGGCAGCGGCAAGACCAGCCTGCTGCGCCTGATCTGCGGTCTGGCCCGGCCGCGCGCCGGCCGCGTGCATGTGGCCCGGCAGTTGCTCTACATCGGCCACAAGCCTGGGCTCAAGGATGTGCTGTCCGTCATCGAGCAGTTGCGCGGCAGCGCCGCCCTGGCCGGCCACGCCTGCAGCGAGGCCGAGGCGCTGGCGGCGCTGGCACCGGTCGGACTGGACGAGGCGGCCGGCCTGCGCCTGGCCCAGCTGTCCGAAGGCCAGCGCCGGCGCGCCGCGCTGGCCCAGCTGTGGCTGCCACGGGTCGCGCCGCTGTGGGTGCTGGACGAGCCGCTGGCCGCGCTCGACGCCGCCATGGCCGACCGCCTCGCCCAGCGCCTGGACCGGCATGCCAGTGAGGGCGGCACCGCCGTCTTCACCAGCCACCAGGCGCTGGCGCTGAAGCGACCGGTGCGCAGCCTCGACCTGGGGAGGCCTTGATGGGCGCCGCCTGGCAAGCCGCCGCGGCCCTGGCGCGGCGGGAATGGTCCGCCACGCTGCGCCAGCCGGCCGAATGGCTGACGCCGCTGGGGTTCGTCATCGGCGTCGCCGTCCTCTTCCCGCTGGGCCTCGGGCCCGAGCCGTCGCGGCTGCGCGAGCTGGCGCCGGGTCTGCTGTGGATTGCCGCGCTGCTGGCCAGCCTGCTCGCGCTGCCACGGCTGTTCGCCCCGGATCTCGCCGACGGCAGCCTGGAACAGTGGTGGCTGGCGCCCGTGCCGAGGCCCGCGGCCATCGCCCTCAAGCTCGCCGTGCACTGGGCCCTGGCCAGCCTGCCGCTGGTGCTGCTGGCGCCGCTGCTGGCCCTGGCCTTCGGCATGGAAGACCCCTCGCGGCTGGCCCTGAGCCTGCTGCTCGGCACGCCGGCTCTGGCCCTGCTCGGCGGCCTGGGTGCGGCCCTGGTGCTGCACGCGCGCGCCGGGGCCGGCCTGCTCGCCCTGCTGCTGCTGCCATTGCAGGTACCCGTCCTCGTCTTCGGCACCGCCGCGGCCCAGGGCGGCGCCAACGCCGACACCGCCCTGCTGCTGCTCGGCGCCTGGCTGGCCGCGCTGCTGGCCCTGGCGCCCTGGGCCACGGCCGCCTCCCTCTCGCTGATGCTCGACTGATGACCACTCCACACACGCTCTGGCGCTCATTGCTGCGTTTCTCCAGCCCCGCCCACTTCCTGGCGCTGACCGGCCGCTTGCTGCCACCGCTGTGGGCGCTTGCTGCCCTCAGCATCGCCGCCGGGCTGGGCCTGGGCCTCTTCATCGCGCCCACCGACGCCCAGCAGGGCGAGGCCTACCGCATCCTCTACCTGCACGTGCCGGCGGCCTGGATCGCCATGGTCTGCTATGGCGCCATGGCCTTCTGGGCGCTGTGGGGCCTGGCGTGGAAGACCCGGCTGGCCTTTGTGCTGATGCGCGGGCTGGCGCCCACCGGCGCCTTGTTCGCCGTGCTGACGCTGCTGACCGGCGCGCTGTGGGGCAAGCCGATGTGGGGCACCTGGTGGGTCTGGGATGCCCGCCTGACCTCGGCCCTGCTGCTGGCCCTGCTCTATCTCGGCTTCATCGCCCTGACCGCCGCCGTCGACACGCCGGACGACCCACGTCGCGGCGACCAGGCCGGCGCGCTGCTGGCCCTGGTCGGCGCGCTCAACCTGCCGGTGCTGTATTTCTCAGTCAGCTGGTGGAACACCCTGCACCAGGGCGCCTCCCTGAGCACGCGCGGCAGCGCCATCGCGCCGCAGATGCTGGCCGCTCTGCTGCTGGCCACGCTGGGCTTCTGGGCCTATGCCGGCGCGGTGGTGCTGACGCGGGCGCGGCAGCAGCTGCAGGCGCGGGTCGAGGCCGAAGCGCGCTGGCCGCGGGCGCTGGGGAGCCTGGCGTGAGCGAACTGTTTGGCGCGCATGCCTTCTACGTCTGGGCCTCGCTGGCGGCGGTCGCCGTCGGCGTCGCCATCGAACTCTGGGTGCTGAGGCGATGAAGCCCCGCCATCTCCGCCTCGTCGGCCTGCTCGCCACGCTGGCCCTGCTTGCCCTGGCCGGCGGTCTGGTGCTGAAGGCCTTCCGGCAGAACCTGGTCTTCTTCGTCACGCCCAGCGAGATCGCGCGCGGCGAATCCCCGGCCGGCGCGCGCTTTCGCCTCGGCGGCCTCGTGCAGGCGGGTTCCGTGCAACGTGACGGCAGCGACTTGCGCTTCACCGTGACCGACGGCGCCCAGGCCGTCAACGTGAGCTACCGAGGCCAGGTTCCGGACCTGTTCCGCGAAGGCAAGGGCGTCGTCGCCCTGGGCCGGCTGGCCGGCCTGCAGTTCGTTGCCGACGAGGTGCTGGCCAAGCACGACGAGAACTACATGCCGCCCGAAGCCGCCGCGGCCCTGAAGCAGGCGAGCGCGCGATGACGGCGGAGATCGGCATGTTCGCGCTGCTGCTGGCGCTTGCCGTGGCCATCGCACAGGCGCTGTTGCCGCTGTGGGGCGCGCAGCGCGGCAATGCGCGCTGGATGGCGCTCGCCCGCCGGTTGGCCGCTGTCAGCTTCGGCCTGGTCAGCTTTGCCTTCGCCGCCCTGGTGTGGGGCTTTGTGCAGATCGACACCTCCATCGCCTACGTCACCGCCAACGCCAGCCAGGAACTGCCGCTGGGCTACCGCATCACGGCGAGCTGGAGCGGGCACGAGGGCTCGCTGCTGCTGTGGGTGTGGATGCTGTCGGCCTGGGGCGCCCTGGTGGCCGCGCGCAGCTGCGCCCTGCCTGCTGCCTTCGCCGCACGCGTGCAAGGGGTGCTGGGCGCGGTCGCGGCGGGCTTCATCGCCTTCATCGCCTTCACGTCCAACCCCTTTGCCCGCCTGCTGCCGGCGCCCGCCGATGGCCGCGACCTGAACCCGTTGCTGCAGGACCCCGGCATGGCGGCTCATCCGCCCCTGCTCTACATGGGCTATGTCGGCTTCGCGGTGGGATTCGCCTTCGCCGTCGCGGCCCTGCTGGACGAAGCGCCTGACGCCCGCTGGACACGGTGGGCCCGGCCCTGGGTGCTGGCAGCCTGGTCGGCCTTGACCGGCGGCATCCTGCTCGGCAGCTTCTGGGCCTACTACGAACTGGGCTGGGGCGGCTTCTGGTTCTGGGATGCGGTCGAGAACGCGGCCTTCATGCCCTGGCTGCTGGGCACGGCGCTGATCCACTCGCTGGCTGTCGCCGACAAGCGGCCGGGCTTTCTGCGCTGGAGCCTGCTGCTGGCCCTGCTGGCCTTCGCGCTTTCTTTGCTGGGTACCTTCCTCGTGCGCTCCGGCGTGGTCAGCTCGGTCCACGCGTTCGCGAGCGACCCGGCGCGCGGCCTCTTCATCCTCGCGCTGCTGGCCGCCGCAGTGGGCGGGTCGCTGGCGCTGTACGCACTCAACGCGTCCCGCCTGCCCGCGGCCGAGCGCTATGTGCTGGGCTCGCGCGAGTCCCTGCTGCTGCTGAACAACCTGCTGCTGGCCACGGCCACGGGCACGGTGCTGCTGGGCACCCTCTATCCGCTGGCGGCCGAGGTCATCGGTGGCGTGAGACTGTCGGTCGGCGCGCCCTATTTCGACACCGTCTTCCCGCCGCTGATGCTGCCCCTCGTGGCCCTGCTCGTCGTCGGGCCGCTGGCGCGCTGGCGGGTTGCGGCGCTGGGCGCGGTGAAGCCGCTGCTGCCACTGGCCGGGGCCGCGTTGGCCAGCGCCGCCGTGCTGGCCCTGGCGCTGCAAGCCTCGCTGTGGATGGCCGCTGGTGTCGCCACCGGCCTGTGGGCCTTGGGCGGCACGCTCTCGCTGGCCTGGCGCCAGCGCGCGGCCTGGCGCCAGAGCCTGCCACTCTGGCTGGCCCACGCCGGCGTGGCCGTCTTCGTGCTCGGCGTGACGCTGGTGCGCAGCCTGGAGCAGTCGCATGACCTGAGCCTCGCGCCGGGCGAGCAGTTGCGCGTGGCCGGCCATCTGCTGCGCTTCGAGAAGCTGGAGGCCACGCAAGGCCCGAACTACCGCGCCGCGCGGGCGACGCTGACCTGGCACCGCGGCGGCGAACCCGTCGTGCTGCAACCCGAGAAGCGCGTCTATGCCCGCCGCCAGATGGCCATGACGGAGGCGGCCATAGCCCGAGGTCCGTGGCGCGACCTCTACGCCAGCCTGGGCGAGGCCGATGCCGCGGGCCGCTGGGCGCTGCGCGTGCAGGTCAAGCCCTTCATGGCCTGGGTCTGGGTCGGCGCGCTGCTGATGGCCCTCGGCGGCCTGTGGGGCGCGCTGGCCTGGCGCCGGCGGCCACGGACGTCGCCCGCCACTTCACCCCTGGTCGTTCCCACGCTGTCCACGCCATGAAGCTCGCTGCTCTCGTTCCCTTGCTCGGCGCCACCGCCCTTGTCGCACTGCTGGCGCGCGGCCTGCTGCAGCACGATGCCCAGGCGGAAACGCCCTCGCCACTGATCGGCAGACCCGCGCCGGCACTGAACCTGCAGCCCCTCGACGGCGAGACCCAGTCGCTGCAAGGCCAGGTCTGGGTGCTGAATGTCTTCGCCTCCTGGTGCGCCCCCTGCCGCGCCGAGCTGCCGGTGCTGAGCCAGCTGGCCGAACAGGGCGGCGTGCGCGTCGTCGGCCTGGACTACCGCGACCCGCCCGACCTGGGCCTCGCCTTCCTGAAGCGCCACGGCAATCCCTATGCGTTGACGTGGCTGGATCCGCAAGGCAAGGGCAGCCTGGCTTGGGGTGTGACCGGCGTGCCCGAAACGTTCGTCGTCGACAAGCGCGGCATCGTGCGCCTGCGCCACACGGGACCGGTCACGGCCGACGACCTGCACAAGCGTCTGCTGCCGCTGATCGAGAGGCTCAAGCGTGCGTAGCCTGATGCTGGTGTTGTTGATGCTCGCGGCGTTCGCGGCGAGGGCCGACGACCTCAACAACCGCGTCGAGCGCCTGGCCCAGGAGCTGCGCTGCGTCGTCTGCCAGAGCCAGAGCGTGGCCGAGTCCAACGCGCCGCTGGCCGTCGACATGAAGCGCCAGCTGCGCGAGGGCCTGGCCGCGGGCCGCAGCGAAGAAGACCTCAAGGCCGAGCTGGTGCAGCGCTATGGCGAACAGGTGCTCTACCGCCCCGCCCTGCACGCCGGCACGGCACCGCTGTGGTTCGGGCCTCTGGCCCTGCTGGCGGTGGGTGCAGGCGTCTATCTGCGCCAGCGCGGAGACTCCCGATGACGGCAGCCTTCCTGTTCGCCGCGACGGCGCTGACGCTGGCGGCCTTGCTGTCGCTGGCACCGGCCCTGCTCGGCTCCGGGGCTCCACGCGCCTGGCGCAGCGCGGTCATCCTCTCGCTGGCCCTGCCCCTGGCCGCCGGCCTGCTCTACGCCCATCTCGGCCGCCCCGACGCGCTGGACCCGCCACCCGCCAACCCCATCCAGCAGATGGTGCAGCGACTGGCCGACCGGTTGCAGCGCAGCCCCGACGATGCCGAGGGCTGGACGCTGCTGGCCCGCGCCTACGAGCAGCTCGGCCGCCCGCAGGACGCCCTACCCGCCTACGAACAGCTCGAGAGGCTGCGCCCCGGCGACCCGCAACCGCTGAGCCAGCACGCCGTCACCCTGGCCCTGGTTCGCGACCAGGGCCTGGCGGGCGAGCCCGAGGCGCTGCTGCAGCGCGCGCTGCAGCTCGGCCCGCGCCATGTGCCCACCCTGGCCCTGCTCGGCAGCGCCGCCATCGAGCGCGGCGACAAGCCCGCCGCCGTGCGCTACTGGCGCCGCGTGCTGGCCGAGGTGCCAGGCGACAGCGAGATGGCCGATTCGCTGCGCGACAGCATCGCCAAGGTCGAGGGGCGCTGAGGCGTGCCCAGGCGTCGCGAGCTGCTGGTCGTGGCCATGGCTTTGCCCTTGCATGCGCATGCCACCGAGGTCGACATCGCTCATCGCCTAGCCGACCTCTATCCGGTCAACGCCTCGCTCGGCTATCTCACCGCGCTGATCTGGTCAGCCCAGCGACGAATGAACGAGGGCCGCCTGCCGCCGCGCAGTGCGCAGGCCTTGCTCACCCTGCGCCAGGCCGCGCCCGCCACACCGCCGGCCGAATGGCCGCTGCGCGCCGGCTATGCCGCTTTCGCCGAGGCGGCGCGCCATGACGGCGACGCAGCCGCGGGCGAGTTGGCGCTGCAAGCCATCCGCGGCGCCATCGTCGACACGCCCGATGGGCCGCGTCTCGCCGGACTGCGCCCCTGGACCGATGACCTCTTCATGGCGACGCTGCTGTTCGTCCGCACGCTGCCGCTGCTGCCGGCGGCCGAACACGCTCGCGCGACCGAGGCCTTGAGCTCGTCGCTGCTGGAATTGACGGAGCGCCTCCAACGGCGCGACGGCCTCTTCGACCATGCCGTGGGATCGCCCGTCGCCTGGGGACGTGGTAACGGCTTTGCGTCGCTGGGACTCGCAATGGCCCTGGCTGGGCCGCTGCCGGCACATGCTCAGCTGCTGTCGCGGCTGTGCCGGCACATGGACAGGCTGCTGACCCTGCAAGGCGAAGGTGGGCTGTGGCGCCAGGTGCTGGACCATGCGCCAGCAGCCCCAGAGCTGACAGCCACGGCAATGAGCGTGGGCGCCTTCGCGATCGCGCGTCGACAGGGCTGGTTGACCGGCGAGGAGGTCGACGCCGCCATCTCGCAGGCCCGGGCCGGCATGCGAGACCGGATCGATACCGAGGGACGCTTTCGTGAAGTCTGCGCCGGCACACCGGCCGGCCCTACGCTGGACTTCTATCTGCAGCGCCCGATGCTGAACGGCCACGACGACCGTGCAGCCGCCATGGTGCTGCTGGCGGCTCTGTCCTAGCGGACTGAGTATCAGGATTGCTCTTGCCAGGCGCTGGCTCAACTGACCGGCCGCCTGGCATCATGGCCACACATGCAAGCGCGACCCTGGAACGCGTTAGGCCACATCAAAAACCATGCACCAATACGACGTTTGGATAGATCTGGAATGCGCCATTGGCGGGTCGAGAGAAGTCGTTTGCACCGTCTTTGCGAAGCGCGAGTTTCCGGTGCATCCTGCACTTGGGGAGCGCGTTACGTTCTGGTCGGCGAAGGATGCGCCAGTGAGCTTCGACGTGGTTACGGTTTGCGGCGCTCAGCAGCAACACTACGTTTCAACCGATGTAGATGATTTGGCCCATCACTTTCATCCAGATGATGGACAAATAGCTGCCAGCACTTATCTTCGATGCAGCCCGATCACGGTGGCCACGGCCGCGGACGCGCGCAAAGTTGCAGCCTTTCTATCTGAGCAGCACGGATTTGAACTGGCCCCCTATGGCCCGAAAGGGCTCGATGCACCTGATGGGGTCTAACCAGTCGCTCAAGCCATTCAGCTTCAACGTTGACTGGCTGGATCTGCGCGAGCAATCCAGCTGTAGCCGTCTAGGCCCACCGAAGCCTCACGCCCCCGGCCTGTCCGCCTGCACCTTAGGACTGATCTTGTAGCTCTTCACGTCCTCCGTGATCGGCAGCATGGTCGCGTCCCAGGCCAGCCAATCCGCCCGCAGCCTGGCCAGCCGCTCCGGTTCACGCTCCGCCAGGTTGGCGCGTTCGCGTGAGTCCTGGGCAAGGTTGAACAGGAACTCGTTGCCGTTGACCTGCAGATATTTCCAGTCGCCTTCGCGCAGCGCGCGCTGGGCGTTGGACTTGTAGCGCCAGAACAGCTTGCGCTCGACAGGTGCGGCCTGGCCGAGGATCTGCGGCAGCACGTTGGCGCCGTCGCTCGGATAGTCGGCGCTCGGCGCAGTGCCGGCGGCAGCGAGCAGCGTGGGCAGCCAGTCCATGCTGATGACGACCTGGTCGCTGACCTGACCCGCCTTCACGCGCGCGGGCCAGCGCAGCAAGGTGGGCACGCGGATGCCGCCTTCCAGCAGCTCGGACTTCTGGCCGCTGAAGGGCCAGGTGTTGGAGAAGCGCTCGCCTCCGTTGTCGCTGGTGAAGACGACGAGGGTGTTCTGGGCCAGGCCCTGGGCCTCCAGCGTGGCGAGCACGCGGCCGACGGCGGCGTCCAGCGCACCGACGATCTCGCCGTATTTCTCCAGGCTGCCACCGTCGCTGTGGTTGAGGGTCTTCAGCTGCCGCGACACCGGCTCGTCGCCTGGCCCCTCCCAAGGCCAGTGCGGCGCGGTGAAGTGCAATGACAGCAGAAAGGGTTGAGCGGCGGTCTGCCTGCGCAGGAAGGCCTGGCCGTGCTCGGCGATGAGGTCGGTGTAGTAGCCGGCCTTGTCGACGCGCACATCGCCTTCGAAGAGGTCGGGCGGCAGGTTGGCGCCGACGCCAGCCCTGTGGGTGAAGTAGTCGACCGCGCCGCCGGTGTTGCCGAAGAACTCGTCATAGCCGCTCTTCAGCGGGCCGTATTTGGGCAGAGCGCCCAGATGCCACTTGCCGAACAGCGCCGTGCGGTAGCCGCGAGCCTTCAGCAGCGAAGGCAGCGTGGGGTGCTCGGGCGGCAGGCCGAGCTGGTCGCCGCCGACGGGCTCCTCCAGCCCGCCGCGCAGCCGGTACTGATAGCGCCCGGTGATGAGGCCGAAGCGCGTGGCCGAGCAGACGGCCGAGTTGGCATAGCCCTGGGTGAAGCGGATGCCCTGGGCCGCGAGCTTGTCGAGATGGGGCGTGGCGTAGTCACGCGCGCCGTAGACGCCGAGGTCGGCCCAGCCCATGTCGTCGGCCAGGATGAAGAGGATGTTGGGCGGCGTGTCTGCCGCACGCGCTGCGCCTGGCAACAGGGCGAGCGCCCCCAGGCCTTGCAGCAGGCCGCGTCGGGAAGTCGAGCTCATTCAGGAAAAGATGACGGGGAGTGAAACCTGCACTTCATCGGCGCCACCCGCCGTGCAGTGCATGCGCTTGACCGCCGCCTGAACGTACTTGTGGTACTCCTTGGGACCCGAGGTCGGCGTCACTTCGACGACCTGGTTGCCGCGGATCTTGATCACCGTCTGCACCGTGCCCTTGAGGCCGACGCGGTCGATGGCTTCTTCCAGCGCCGAGGCCAGCACGGCCTCGTAGCCGGGGCAGGCGAGGCTGATCTCGCGCTTGACGACGGCGGGCGCGGGCGGCGGTGCGGGTGGCGCGACCACGGGTGCCGGCGCCGCGGCGATCACGACCGGCTCCTTGGGCGGCTGGGCCTGCACCACCTGTATGGGCGCGGGCGGCGGCGTGACGGCGGGCAGGACCTCGGGCGGCGGCACATAGGCCGGTGGCGGCACCACCTTCTGCACCGGCTCGATCTTCACGACCTTGGGCGGCGGCGGAGGCGGCGGAGGCGGCAGCACCTCGGGCACCAGGGCCATGTCGATGGGCTTCTTGATGGCCTCGATGGCCTTGGATGCCAGACCGCTGCTGATGCCCCAGCCCAGCACGATGTGCAGGCCGATGACGACAGCGATGCCGGTGCCGCGGTTGGCGTTGGCCGGCGGCTTGAGCTGCGAGCGCAGCGGCGCCGTGGCGGCCAGAGGCGCCGGCGCGGTGCCCGGCTCGAGGCGGCGCGGCGCGGCGCGGGCGTCATCCAGCGTCAGGCCGCCGGAGATGCCGGGTGAAAGAACTGCACTCATGGACTACTCCTGGTCGAGGAACTGCTCGCTGCCTGTCACGCCGAGCTTGGTCAGCCCGGCCTGGTGGGCGGCCGTCATGACGGCGGCGAAGCGGTCGTACTTGGCGCCGGGCTGGGGCCGCACATGCACTTCGGGCGGGGTGGCCTGCCGGCCGGCGGCGTCGAGGCGCTGGCGCAGCGCGGTTTCGTCGGCGATGGCCTCGCCGTTCCACAGCACGGCATCGGGCGTGATGTCCAGGCGTACGACCTCGGGCGGCACCGGCGGCGGCGCGCTCGGGGGCGCGATGGGCAGATTGAGCTTGACGCTGTGCAGCTGGACCGGGATGGTGATGATGAGCATCACCAGCAGCACCAGCATCACGTCGATCAGCGGCGTGGTGTTGATGTCGGGCACGGGCAGGGCCGACGTGATCTGGCGGCGCGCGCGGGCCGCCTTGCGCAAGGGTCCTGCACTCATGGCGCCCTCGCCGGCGGCTCGGTGATGAAGCCCACCTTGGCGATGCCGGCACGCTGGGCGGCCAGCAGCACGCGGCCCACCGGGGCGTAGTCGCTGCCGGCGTCGCCGCGCACATGCACTTCGGGCTGGGGCTGCTGCTGGGCGATGCCCTTGAGCCTTTCGAACAGCGCATCCTTGTTGGCCACCGTCGCGTCGAACCAGTAGAGCTTGCCCTCGCGCGAGACCGTGATGACGACGTCCTTGGGCTCGCTCTCGCGCACCTCGTTGCGCTGCTTTGGCAGCTCCACGGGCACCGAGAAATTCACGACCGGGATGGTGATGAGGAAGATGATGAGCAGCACCAGCATGACGTCGACCAAGGGCGTCGTGTTGATGGACGAGACCGCCTCGTCAGCGCCTTGGGCGAGCTGGATGGCCATGGTGCTCAGGCCAGGGCGGGCGTCAGGCCGGCAGGCTGGTGTTGCTGCGCTTCGGCGGCAGGCTCTTCATGGCCCGAGCCGAGCAGCACCGAATGCAGCTCGCCGGAGAAGTCGCGCACCTCGTCCAGCACCAGGGCATTGCGGCGCAGCAGGGCGTTGTAGCCCAGCACGGCCGGCACGGCGACGGCCAGACCGATGGCCGTCATGATCAGCGCCTCGCCCACTGGGCCCGCCACCTTGTCGATGGAGGCCTGGCCGGCCACGCCGATGGCGGTCAGCGCGTGATAGATGCCCCAGACCGTGCCGAGCAGGCCGACAAAGGGCGACGTCGAGCCGACCGTGGCCAGCAGGCTCAGGCCGGTGGAGAGCTGGCGCTGCACGCGCTCGGTGGCGCGGTGCAGGGACAGGTCCACCCAGTCGGCGAAGTCGACCTTGGCGCGCAGGCCGTGGTGGCGCTGCGTGGCCTCCAGGCTGGCTTCGGCGATGTAGCGGAAGGGGCTTTTCTCTGACAGTTTTTCGGCCCCCGCCTTGACGGTTCCGGCGCTCCAGAAGTCCTTCTGCGCGGCGCGCGCCTGGGCGCCCAGGCGGGCCTGCTGCAGCAGCTTGGTGATGATGACGTACCAGCTGCCGGCGCTCATCGCGACGAGGGTGAAGAGCACGGCCTTGGTGATGGCGTCGGCCTTGTCCCAGACGGAGGCGATGCCATAGGGGTTGTCGCCCTGGGCCTGGGCGGCACCGGCGACGAGGAGCAGGGCGAGGGGCGCAAGCGCGCGACGGGCGAAGGTGGAGGCTTTCATCGGCGTGTGGAGTGGGATTCGAGGAGACCGGCGCAGTGTGCGCAGCGCCCGGCCCAGGGCGAACTAAGCTTTTCGCGTTAGCTCATGCGACGGCCTGAAGCCGTTCTGTCGTGTCGTTATGCATCAACTGCGCTGCCGCGGCGCGCGCCGGCGGCAGCAGGTCCAGCCGCTTCAGATGGGTGCGCAGCACATTGCGCGTGATGCCCAGCAGGGCCGCCGTGTGCACCTGGTTGTGGTGGCAGTGGCGGTAGGCGGCGCGGATCAGCGCAGACTCGACGCGGGCGTGCAGGGCCTGCGGCGCTTCGTCGAACAGGCGCTCGAAGACGCGCTCCAGCACCTCTTCGTCGTCGACCCGCTCGGCGGGCACGGTGGCCGCTGCGATCTGGGGCCGCGACACGGCATGCAGCTGCAGGTCATCGCGCGTGACGCGGCCGTCGCGGCAGATGATCAGCGCGTAGTGGATGACGTTCTCCAGCTCGCGGATGTTGCCGGGCCAGGCATAGGCCAGCAGGGCCTCGCGCGCGTCGGCACCCAGGCGCACGTCGGTCAGGCCCAGCCGCCGGCTGTAGACCTCGATGAAATGCTCGGCCAGCGCCAGGATGTCGCCCGGACGCTGGGCCAGGGGCGCGAGCTGCAGCGTGGCGACGCTGAGGCGGTAGTAGAGGTCGGCGCGGAAGTGGCCGGCCGCCACGGCCTGCTCCAGCCTCACATTGGTGGCCGCCACCAGGCGCACACGCACGTCGATGGGCTTGCGCGAGCCGATGCGCACGACCTGGCGCTCCTGCAGCACGCGCAACAGCTTGACCTGCACCGACAGCGGCAGGTCGCCCACCTCGTCGAGAAAGAGGGTGCCGTCGGCCGCGGCCTCGAACCAGCCGGCGCGCGCACTGGTCGCACCCGTGTAGGCGCCGGCTTCATGGCCGAAGAGTTCGGCCTCGACGAGCTGCTCGGTGAAGGCACCGCAGTTCACGGCCAGGAAGGGGCCGCGCCGGCCGCTGCTGTTGTGGATGTGGCGGGCGATCAGCTCCTTGCCGGTGCCGGTCTCGCCAATGATGAGCACGGTGGCGTCGCTCGCCGCCACGCGCTCGGCCTGGGCCAGCAGCGCCCGCGAGGCCGGGTCGTCGAACACCAACGCCTTGGCGCGGATCGACAGCACCTGGTGCTGGGAGTCGGGAAAGGTGAGCAGGCGGGTCATGGGCCGGGACTCTAGGTACCCAGGCCCCGGCCGTGAACGCCGCTTTTTGCAGATGGATATGCGGGAGCGGGATGGGGGACGGTCAAACCGAGGCGCGCCCTCGCGACGCCTCAGGCGAGATGGCGTGGAGATTCAGCGGCAATGCCGCGTTTCGCTGCGCCGTCGCTACCCGTATTGGAGATCGGAACGGCGCTCTCCGGACCCGCCTGCTGCGTGGGCAAGGCCTCGCGCGATGCGCTTTCACCCTCGGCGGGGAAGGTGGAGATGTAGAGCAGCGCATAGACGACGGTCCAGGCGAGCATCAGCGACACGATGAGGCGATGGATAGTCATGGCGTATTCCTTTTGCGGCGGGCGCAAACGAATACTCAGGCCGGCGCCGCATGGGGCGTGTAGGACCGCATCCTTGGACGCGGTGGGCCCAATCCCAATGGCGTGGCCGAAGCTGGCCACGCGCCCCCATCGCCCGCCTCAGCTGACGGCTTCCACTTCAGCCAGCGTCCGGCGCTCATGCCGGGCGCTCAGCGCTGCGGCCAGTTGTTCGGCCACGTCGCTGTCAAAACTCATCAGCAGGTCGCAAGCCTGGCCCGCGGCAGCGGCGCTCAGCACTTCGGCCACGCAGGCTTTCTGCGCATCGGTCGCCGGCTGCTTGAGCTTGGCCTCCAGCAGCGCGAGAGTCTCGTCTCGCAGGCGGGCCGAGCCCAGCACATGCCAGGCGTAGTCGACTTCATAGCGCTCGACAGCGTCCTTCAGGCTCTCGCCATCGAGCCGGGACTCCTCGGCAAAGCGGGTCAGCGGGCGGGTGCAGAGGGCCTGGGCGACGAGCGCCAGCAGTTCATCGTGCTTGGGGGTGTTTGCAGTGGCCACGAGGGGGTCCTTGTACGTCAATCAACCCACGGAATCTGGAGTTGCCGAAGGTCCATGGGCGGACCCGCGCAGAGGTTGGCGTCTGGGCGACAGGGGCGGAATGCTCGGGATCGCACGGAGCGATCCCTCGGCCTGCGCGCAAAGCGCTCAGGCCCGTGGCCGCAGGCCACGTCCAAGGCAGTCCACTGGACTGCCTTGAGCGAACCACCGGTCGTTCTCATCCGCCCCAGGTGGCCAAATGAAAAAAGGCTCCCGGGAGGGGAGCCTTTTTGCATTTGGTGGCCTGGGGCGGAATCGAACCACCGACACGCGGATTTTCAAAGCACGCCAAAGGCCCTGGCCAGTCAACATCTTAGCTCACCTTGAAGACCCAAAAAACACCACATTCGGTGGATTCGTCTATGGGAGCAGTCTCGGTTTGGACACGATTTGTAGACGCGATTCCCTCGGATTCGGTGCCTAGAATTCCAGCAAGTGAATCGAGGCCTCTATGACTCAAGAACAGACCGCTCCGGGTCCCGCAATCGAAGACACGCCCTTCAAGCCTGTTGCGATGCTGTCGCCGGCTGGCATGCCGCCAGAGCACTACTTGGGCGCCCGAGTCAGCAAGGCCCGAGCGCACTACAAGCTGACCGTCGAAGCCTTGTCGCGTCTTTGCAAGGCTGCCGATATTGGTGAGGGTCGGGGAATCTCCCCCCCATCGATTGCCAGGTACGAGGCCAACACGAGCCTTCCGGGAACCCGGGAGCTGAGGTTGCTGGCCCAGGCCCTAGGCGTCTCGACCGATTGGCTGGTGTACGGGCACATCGACGCGGCCGGCAAGTCGGACGTGGAACAGCAGTTGATCGACCTATTGCGTCGCTTCGTGGCAGAGCAGCAGGCCGACCACTTCATTGTGGGCAACACCCGGACATCCGAGATGCTGGCCTTCCTCACCCAGCAGGATCGAGCCGCCGCCCTACAGGAAGCACGCAAGCCCATCTAACAAATTCGGTTTTTTCCACCGAAAGTGGTTGACGCGCGGTTGAACCGCGCCTACATTTCACTCAGATCAGGTGATTTCCACCGATCTTGAATGAAAGCAACCACCTTGAAACCGACCCTCACTTCCGATCTTTCCAAACAGGCCCGGCGCCAGCTCGGCCTCTCTCAACGCGATGTCATCGAAGGCACCGGCCTCCCGAGCTACAAGCTCAAGCACTGGGAGGCCCGAGGCCTGGAAATCGATGTCGCTGACCTGCAAACGCTGCGGGAGTTCTACAGCGAGCAGGCCGAAGCCCGCGGCCTGAGCTTCGACGACATCGAAGCCCACTTCCGGGCCGGCACCGAGCAGCCGCAAGCGGAGGCGCCCGCCTCGCGCGGCCTGGACCGCATGGGCTTTCTCATCTCTCCCAAGATCAGCCCCGAGGTTGTCGACCAGCTCATGGCCGACATCGATGCCGCCGATGACCGCATCTCCGACATCGTGAAGGCCGCCATCCAATCGAGCATGTGGGGCGGCACGTCCAGCGAGACGGAAACCCAGGTACGCGAGCTGTTCGGCCACCTGGCGGCCAACTACCTGCGGTTTCGCTGCCTGCAAGGTCGCAACATCGTTGCACCGACCCGCGACGAAGCCCAGACCGTGGGCGACTACCTGTCGAACTGGGTCAAGACCGAGGGCGTTGCCCACGTCATCAACGACGAACCGGCCACGGCCGAGCAGGAGTGAGCGCCATGCAAGCACCTGTCTCGATGCTCTCCGGCTTCGCCAGCAAGGGCAACACCGCCCTTGTGCTGGGCCTGCTTGCCGGGCTCGCCGTCGTTGCCGCGATCAAGGCCACGCCCTCTATCCCCAGCGCCCCACGCCGGCCGCAGTAATCCACCCCTGGCCGGGCGCGGTGCACCGCATTCGCCGCCCCTGCCCTCCCCTTGGAGATCGACATGAAAAGCTTCCAAGCCGAGGCCGCCGCATGGGCCGCCCCGCTCTTCGCTCACCTGCAAACCGTCAATCCGGATGGCAAGCAAACCCACAAGCTGCCGCCGATGCCCTGCGTGCTGTGGCTACCTCAATACCGGGCTTATCTGCGCAGCCTGGACCTGTTCAGCGCTTCCTTCAAGACGTGTTCCAGCGCTGAAGGCGCAATGCGTCTCGGCGACGACGCCGCAGCCCTGCTCGCTCAAGACCTGATCGACGTGACCGGTGTCCGCGTTCAGCTCCGGGCCTACCGCCCTGAGCAGTGAGGCCGGCATGAGCACACCAACCGTCCCCGCGCATCTCCCCCGCCTCGCCGACCGCTTCGACCTCCCCGACGATGACCTGCGCGAGCAGGCCGAGAAGGCGGCCGGGCGCGTGCAACGACTGGCGGACCTCTGGGCCTATCACGGCACCGACCCGACCGTCATCCTCAAGACCTTGCGGCGCATCGCAAAGCGACACGGCATCTATCCCCCCAACCAACGGGGCATGCAAGCCCAGGTGAGCCGGATGAGCGATGCCGGCTTCTGGCGCCGTGCTCTCCGCTATCGCTTCAAGGCCGTCGAACTGACTGCCATCCAGCGCGGCGCCGTCCACAAGCACGCATCGCCCTACGTCTCCGAGAAGGCCCTGCGCCGCCATGAGCGGCACGCCGCTCGAATGGCCGACCAGATGGCCGCGCTGGAAGCGATCAACCAGACCACGGGCGAAGCCTGCCCGATGCCCGACTTGATCGAAGCCAGCTTGGCGAACCCGGCCAACCGCCGTCGCGCCCTGATGGCCCGCATCAAGGGCATCGAGATTCACGCAACCACCAAGGGCCATATCGGCCTCTTCCTGACCATCACTTGCCCGAGCCGCATGCATGCACGCAGCAGCAAGACGGGCGCGCCGAACCCGACCTATGACGGCACCTGGCCCACGAAGGCGCACAAGTACCTTTGCAGGGTCTGGGCGCGCGCGATGCGTGCAGCAGCGCACCAAGGCATGCAACCCTATGGCCTGCGTGTCGTCGAGCCCCATCACGACGCCTGCCCGCACTGGCACGTGCTGGCGTTCATCGACGCCGGCCAGGCCGAAGCCTTCGCTTCGCTGGTGCGCAGCTATGCGCTGCGCGACATGCCGAACGAGGACGGCGCCCAGGTGCGCCGGTTCACCGTCGAGCACATCGACCCGACCAAAGGGAGCGCCGTGGGCTACGTCGCCAAGTACGTGTCCAAGAGCATCGACGGTGAAGGCGTCGAGTCCGACACCGAGAGCGACGGCGACGGAAAGCAGGCCGCGCGCCGGCAAATCGCCTGGGCGCGGACATGGAACGTCCGGCAATTCCAGTTCTTCGGCGTGCCGGCGATCACCCCAACGCGCGAGTTCTATCGGGTGGCCGGCGAGACGCTGCCGGGTCAGGTCTTGCCTGAGCTGCATGCGGCCTGCAAGGCCAATGACTACGCCGCCTGGCTGGCGAAGGCCGAGGCCCACGGCCTGAGCTTCGGCGTGGACTACAGCGAGCGGCCGAGCACTCGCTATCGCGGCGAGACGACGAAGGCCGTGCAAGGTCTGCGCGTGCTGGGCGGCGACCTGCCGGGCCTGCTTCAGATCACCACGCGGCACGACACCTGGCGCATCGAGCGCCGCCTGAAACCCGCTGCGGGTCAGGCGTCGAGCCCGTCGCTTTCTCCCCCTTGGACTCGAATCAATAACTCCGCGAGCCTTGATCTAGAAGGGTTTTTTCCGGACGCGATGCCGGCAGGGGTTGAGGTCTGGGGGGATGCCGAAGGGCTGGGAGAAGTGTCCCGCGCCGGGCACCGCTACCCGACGCAGGACGAGGCCATTGGAGATCAGCCGGCGCGCAGCGTAGCGCGGCGGCCGGATGACGCAAGAACGTCGGCAGAAGGGGGCGCCTGAGCATGCCCAAGCGAACCGACAAACAACGCGCGACCTATCTGGCGTTGCTGCCGAAGCGCACACCGCCGATGGACATGATGTTGACCGACATCGGGTCACCCAGCGCACCAGAGCTGGCCCGGGCATTGGGCGTGCATTCCCGCACCGTCGAGCGCTGGAAGCGCGAGGGCCAGGCCCCCCGGCCGGTCATGCTGGCCCTGTACTACGTCACCCAGTGGGGCCGCAGCGATGTGCATTGCCAGGCCCACAACGACGCGAAGTTGTATGCCGGCCTGGCCGCCAGCCTGCGCGCCGAACTCGACGCTGCAAATGCCGAGGTCGAGCGGCTGCGGCAGCTCGCCAGCGCGTCGGTCCAACCGACGCCAAGCGGTCCAGATGCACCGCTGACCACCACGGATCACCCAGAGAAAACCGCCCCAGTCGCACCGGGTCAACCACAAGGATCAACCATGCGCCCCACCTATGTACGAACCCCTACAGACCGCCGCCGCCAACGCCAGACGGATGACACCGGCTTCAGGTTGATCCGGGTGTACTCGGCCGACCACAACCTGCACCGCCTTCGACACTACGTTGAACGGCTCAAGAGGAAGGACCGGGCAACGGTCGTGGGCCGGCGCGTCGCATTCCTGGGCCGCCGCGCTCGGAGGCGTCAGCCGTGAGCGGCCTGTTCCTGTCCCACGACGAGTTGGTCGAGTTGACCGGCTTCAAGCAGACCAAGGGGCACGTGCGCTGGTTGCAGCGCAACGGCTGGCGCTATGCGCTCACGCGCAGCCAGCAGCCCCGCGTGGCCCGCGACTACTTCCTGAACCGCATGGGCCTACCGCCCAGTCGATCTGGATACACCGGGCAGGATCACGCCGCCCTGTCGGTGGAAGAACCGGACTTCGGCGCGTTGGACCGCCACTGAACCGCAGTTGACCCATGGGCCGCACCCGCACAACCAACAAAGATTTGCCGCGAGGCATGGCGCTCAAGGATGGGCGCTACTACCACGTCACCACCGTAGCGCCGCGCGTCTGGACGCCGCTCGGCCGCGACCGCGCGAAAGCGTTCCTGATGTGGGCACGCCTGGAGGGCGGCCAGCCTGACACGAGCATCAAGACCTTCGAGGCCATCGCCCAGCGCTACGAGCTGGAGATCATCCCGACAAAGGCCAGGCGCACCCAGGCCGACAACCTGAAGGAGCTGGCCAAGCTGCGGGCCGTGTTCGGCCGCATGCAGATCGACGCGATCAAGCCGCACCACGTGCGCGGCTACATGGACAAGCGGGGCCAGCAAGCCAAGGCCCGTGCGAACCGCGAGAAGGCCCTTCTGAGCCATTTGTTCAACAAGGCTAGGGAGTGGGGCTACACCGACGCCACGAACCCCTGCCAGGGTGTGAAGGGCTTCAAGGAATCGGGGCGCGACCGCTATGTCAGCGACGACGAGTTCAGGGCCGTGTGGGACAAGGCCGACCAGACCACGCGCGACGCGATGGACCTGGCCCTGCTGACGGGTCAGCGCCCGGCCGACGTGTTGAAGATCGAGCGCACTGACCTGCGCGACGGCGCGCTGTGGATCGTGCAGAACAAGACCAAGACCAAGCGGGCCATCGAGATCACCGGCGAGTTGGCCCAGTTGATCGACCGGATCAACGCCAGACCGCGCGAGCGCTTGAGCGCCTGGCTGATTCAGGATGACGACGGCAAACCGCTCGGCACCTTCGGCCTACGGTCGCGGTTTGACAAGGCGCGGGCGCTGGCTGGCGTGGACTTCCAGTTTCGGGACATCCGGGCTAAGGCCGCGACCGACACGGGCGACCTAGCGCACTCGCAAAAACTGCTTGGGCACCGAAATCGCGAGATGACTGAGCACTATGTAAGGGCCCGCGTCGGCGAGCGGGTTAGTCCCCTCAGATAGATTGCTGTCCCTCTGCAAACTGAATCAGGCTAGTCACTCGGTCCCGCAGGCTGTTGCGCAGCTTGGCCGACGCACTGTTGATCGCTTTGCGCTCTTCGTCGGAGGGCACATGGGTGAGCCCCTTGTTGAGATGGTTATTCACGAGGCGGAGCAACTCGTCTCTCAAATCGAGCGCGGCCAGGTTCTGCTGAGGCGTGGTAAATAGATGGGCGCCCTCTGCCGCTTCAAAGAGAAGTTGCAGCTTCTTGAGAAGCGCACTGCAATCCTGAATTCGCTGCTCCTCAGTGCGACCACCCGGTGGAGCGCGCTGCGTTACGGACAGTACTTCAGTAGGCACTTCGGCCAGGCGCGCGTGCAGCAGCACAAGGGCTTCGTACTCAAGCGTCGCGTGCTTAATGGCTATCGCTTTTATCAGCTCAGCCTGAGCCTTTTGACGTTCAACGCTCGCGATGAGGGTGACCTTGTAGGCCTCAATCTCGCGCTGCGCTTCAAGCTTCAACTGCTCGGTTTGGGCGTTCAACGATTTGGCGAGCGCGTGCTTCAACCTCTCTCGAAATATGAAGCCAAGCACAGCCAGCAGGGCACTTGGCGCAAGTCCGATTGCCAGCATCGTGGCCTGTAGCGGCCCCGACAACCTCAGGAAATCTTCCATTTGCTCCCTCCGTTTGCGGTGATGCACCCACCAAGTCGACCGCTACGACCACGTTGCGTCGATATCGGATCGCAACGACGTTCTGAAGTGCGCCAGCTCACTTCCATCGTCTCTCTTGAGGTCGTGATACGGCCCGTCCCAAATGTCGGAGTTATCGGATAGACGCGTGATCACGCGGCGAACACTGTCGACGACAGCCGCCGTTGCCCGAACTGGAAAGGCAGGATCGAGCCCAGGGAAGCTATTCAACTTTGCCGCGTAGTTGGCCGCTGGCCCAACCCAAACCATGTCGTTGTCATTGCGCACGCCAGCCTTCACGGCAAGCAAGGTGCCGCGGTCAATACCAACCGTGTGGCGCAGCAGCCGGTGCCCGATGCCGTAATAGGACTCGAACTCGGGATTGATGATTTGGGTCACCGCACTCGTGATCTTCAATGCGGTGTAGACCGCATTGATTGATGCCCGCTCACCAACGTAGATGGCCATGACGCGATCGCCGTCGTAGGCGACGATCGAACCACCGTTGGCCCGGATGATCTTGGACGAACACGTTAGAAAAGCCTTGTAGTACTCGGCCGCACGAGTCGCCATGCCAAGGGCCACAAAGTGGTCAACCATCTTGGTCGATCCCTGCAAATCTGCGTACAAGACAGTCGCATCGATCAGTTTTCCCGTGTTGCCAAGCGTCAGCCCATCAACGGTCGGAACCACGACCCCCTTGGGAATCGGATTGGGCCACTGGGTGTGAACGGTATCCCGAACTTCGGCTCTCAGATCATCAGCAAGGGGCACCTCATACCCCCAGCTTGAACAGCAGTCCGATAGCGGGCACCCAGGTCAATGCCGCCAAGAACCCCCAGGTCATCGAGGCACCGACTCGGCCAAATTTCTCGTTCGCAATCTCTGCGTTGCGATGGACCTGCGCTGCCCAGTCCTTGAGCAATTCTTCATTGCTCACCGTCGTCAGGCGGTCGATGTAGGTTTGCTCATCAAGCGCGGCAATCTTGCCAAAGAAGAACAGGGACGCAGCAGGACCCTTGGTGGTCGGCTTCACGGCCCTGGCGGCGCAGTAGATCGAGAAGCAAGACAGCACCCCGCTCGCAATGGAAAGCAGCGCGGCCCAGGCCGTTCTAGTGGGGTTGCTGGCGATCGCAGCAGCAAGTCCACCAAGCAAACCGACCTGAATGGTCAGGATCACCGCCACCTTTGCGTCAGACGCCACTATCCAAGCAAGTTGCCTCTCAAGCAGCCATTGCGCGGTTTGCAACCGCTCCTTGGTATCGACTGGCATTCGCCTCCCAGGCAATCGCTTTGTAGATATAGCCGCCGATTGTAGAAAAGCCCCGAATAGCAAGCTATGCGGGGCTTTCGTCTAAGTGCTTGTCGCACTTGAAAATTCTTGGTGGCCTGGGGCGGAATCGAACCACCGACACGCGGATTTTCAATCCGCTGCTCTACCAACTGAGCTACCAGGCCTTTGTTTTGATCACCGAAACGACCGACGGCCGCTCAGCGAAGTCCGCGACTATAGCACAGGGTTTTGGAGTCAGGCAGCCCCGCCGCGCTTGTTGCGGCTGAGGTCGACGCCCAGCTGCTTGAGCTTGCGGTAAAGGTGGGTGCGCTCCAGACCGGTCTTCTCGGCGACGCGGGTCATGGAGCCGTTTTCCTTGGCGAGGTGGAATTCGAAGTAGCTCTTCTCGAAGGCGTCACGCGCCTCGCGCAGCGGGCGGTCGAGCTCGAAGCTCTGTTCGGAGGCCAGCGAGTTGCCCGCCATGTGGCTGTTGCCGGAGATGCTGGCCGGTGCGACCTGCATCGGGCTCATTTCGGGGCGGGTGTAGCTGGGCATGCCGGGGCTGGCGGGTGCGGGGCGCGGCGGCGCGGTCTTGACCAGGGCCTGCTCGACGGCGCGCAGCAGCTTCTGCAGCGTGATGGGCTTTTCGAGGAAGGCGATGGCGCCGAACTTGGTGGCCTCGACGGCCGTGTCGATGGTGCCGTGGCCGCTCATCATGATGACGGGCATGGTCAGCAGGCCGGCACCGCCCCACTCCTTGAGCAGGGTGACGCCATCGACGTCGGGCATCCAGATGTCGAGAAGCACAAGGTCGGGACGCATGCGCTCGCGCACCGCCCGCGCCTGGGTGGCGTTCTCGGCAAGCTCGATGGTGTGTCCCTCGTCGCTGAGGATTTCGGACAGCAGGGCTCGAATGCCCAGCTCGTCGTCGACAACAAGAATGGTGGCCATGAATCCTTAGGTCTTGGCGCCTTGCACACCGGGCTCGGTGGCAGCGACCAGATTCGAAAATGATAGCGAAACTTGCGCGCCGATCACGGCGGCGTCCTGACCGGTTTCAGGGGGAGAACCCGCATCGGAAGCGGGATGCAGGTTGCGCAAGGCGATGCGGGCCCCGTGTTCGTCGGCGATTTTCTTCACGACGGCCAGGCCCAGACCGGTGCCCTTGGCCTTGGTGGTCACATAGGGCTCAAAGGCGCGCTTGAGCACTTTCTCGGCAAAACCGGGGCCGTTGTCGATGATGTGCAGGCGCACCGAGCGCGGCGTGCCGGTGTCGGTCAGCGACAGCGAGGAGCGCACGGTGACATGGCCGTCGGGGCGCTCGTGCACGGCGTCCAGCGCGTTCTGCACGAGGTTATGGATGACCTGGCGCAGCTGGCTGGCGTCGCCCTTGATGTGGGGCAGCTGGGCCGACAGGTCGGCGCCCAGGCAGCCCTTCTCCTGCGGCTCGGCATAGAGGCTGAGCACCTCGCGGATGAGGGCGTTCAGGTCCAGGGGCTTGAGCTGGGCCGAGGGCAGGCGGGCGTAGTCGCGGAACTCGTTGACGAGCTGCTTCATGGCCTGCACCTGGTTGACGATGGTGGCCACCGAGCGCACGAGCATGGACTGGTCGGTGCCTTCCAGCTTGGCTTCGAGCTTGTGCTGCAGGCGCTCGGCCGACAGCTGGATGGGCGTCAGCGGGTTCTTGATCTCGTGGGCCAGGCGGCGGGCCACTTCGCTCCAGGCAGCCGAACGCTGGGCCGACACGACCTCGGAGATGTCGTCGAACACGACCAGGCGGGCGCCATGCGGCAGCGGCGCGCCGCGCACCAGCAGGCTCAGCGGATCCTGCTTGGGGTCGAGCTGCAGTTCGAAGGAGTCCTGCCAGAGGTCGCGGTCCATGTCGCGCTCGCCGTCGGCGCTGCCGCTCTGCTCGAAGCGCCGGTCCAGCGAGGCCGAGAACTCGGCCAGGCCGGGCACGTCGGCCAGCGGGCGGCCGGCATAGGCCGACAGCGGCAGGCGCAGGATGCGCGTCGCGCCGGGGTTGACGGTTTCCAGGCTGCCTTCGGCGTCAAAGACGAGGACGCCGGCGGTCAGGTTGTCGAGGATGGTCTGCAGGTGGGTGCGGGCGGCGTCGAGTTCGGCCACCGTCCGCGTGATCTGGGAGCGCGCGTCGGCGAGCTGGCCTGTCATGTCGGCAAACGAGCGCGTCAGGCCGCCAAGCTCGTCGCGCGACGCCAGCACGGGGCGCACCGAGAGGTCGCCCTGGGCCACCTGGCGCACGCCATCGGCCAGCATCAGCAGCGGCCGCGCGAGCTGGTTGCCCAGCGTGACGGCCAGCAGCAGCGCCGCGAAGGTGGCCAGGATGAGCACCAGGGTCAGCGTGCCCAGGTACATGCGGCGCAGGCCGACGCGCTCCAGCGAGCGCTGCTGGTATTCGCTGTTGGCGGTCTGCACGGCCAGGGCGTTGCTCAGCATGCTGGCCGGGATGCGCTGCACGACCATCAGGTAGCGCTCACCCATGCCCAGGCGCAGCTCGGTGTTGGGCAGCAGGGCCAGGGTGCGGATCTGGGCACCGTTCTGCAGGGCCGCGGCCTCGTCCTCCAGGCCCTCGAGCTGGCTGGCCACGCTGCCGCCGCGGGCCTGGCGCAGCATGGTGCCGCTGGGGCGGTCGGGTGTCAGCTGGCGGGTGTCGCCACCGCTTTCGAGCAGGATCTGGCCGTTGCCGCCCACCAGGGCGACGGTGCGGGCGCCGAGCTTGTCGCGCACGCGCTCCAGCGCGATCAGCTGCGGCGCGCTGCTTTCCGCGAGCTGGTCGGCGGCGTCGCGCGTCTTGGTGCCGAGGTCGGCCACCAGGGCGTCCAGCGTGCCGCGGCCGAGGTTGAGGCCGGCCTCCAGCGCGCTGGCCAGGCGCACGTCGAACCAGGTCTCGATGCTGCGGTTCACGAACTGGTAGGACACGGCGTAGATCATCACGCCCGGCACGACACCCACCAGCGCGAAGATAGCCGCCAGCTTGAACAGCAGCCGGCTGCCGAAGCGTCCGCTGCGCACCCGCAGCACCAGGCGCACGGCGGCCGTCAGGATGACCAGGGTCAGCACCGCGGCGACGCCGACATTGACCCAGTACAGCCAGTGGTAGTGGCGCTCGAAGAAGCCGCGCTCGGAGGTGGTGCCGACGGACAGCAGGAAGGCCAGCACACCGGCAACGCCTGTGAGGGTCACCAGGGTGATGACCCAGCCCCATCGAGCGACCTTGGTCATTTCAGTGAAAAGTCGGGCGCGAAATTGCGCTTCTGCTCGATGCTGAGGGCAAAGCCCGACTGCAGGCCGATCTGCATGGGGCGCGGCAGCTGGCTGACGTCGAGCTTGTAGCTGAACTCGAGGTAGTAGCTGCCGCTGTCCTCGATGTCCTTGGCCTCGGCGATATGCCAGGCGCTCTGGCCGCGCAGCACGGTCATGGCCTCCTCCAGCGTCGCAAAGCTCTGGTGCAGACCGCCGTTGGAGACGCGGTACTGCCGGGTCAGCGGCTGCCAGGCCAGGCGCCAGGTGCGATCGGCGCGGGCGATGCGGGCGTCACGCCAGTACCAGCGGTTGCGCAGCACGGCGGCCTCGACAACGAAATAAAGGGGCACGCCCTTGTGCAAGGCCTCTTCCGCCGTGTGACTCAGCTCGAAATGAGTCGTGAAACTGAGGTCCAGGCCGTCGTCGGACCGCCGCGTGGCCAGCTGGGACAACTCGATGCCTTCGGCCCGCGCCGCCCCTGGAAGCAGGGCAAGCAGCGCGGCAAAGAAGGCGACGATGGCGATCCGGGCGAACAAATCAGGGCTGGGTCAGCAGGGCGTAGAAAAAGCCGTCCAGGGGCGACGAGGGTTGCAGACCATTGTCAGCCAGGGGAAGCAGGTGCCCTGTGAACCCGGGCACGGCATGGGAATTCGCGTCAGCTTGGCGTTGCAAAAACGCGTCGAGCTGGGCCTGACCTTCGGCACGGAAGACCGAACAGGTCGCGTAGACGAAGCGACCGCCCGGCGCCAGCAGCGGCCACAGCGCATCCAGCAGCTCGGCCTGGATGCGGGCCAGGGCGGTGATGTCGTCGGGCCGGCGCAGCCAGCGCACGTCGGGGTGGCGGCGCACGATGCCGGAGGCGCTGCAGGGGGCGTCGAGCAGGATGGCGTCGAAGGGTGATCCGTCCCACCAGGTGGCGGTCTGGCGGGCGTCGGCGGCCTTCAGGGTGGCGGATTGCCCCAGGCGATTGAGGTTGTCCTGTACCCGGACCAGGCGCTGGGCGTCGGCGTCCAGGGCGGTCAGCTGCAGGTCGGGCTGCAGCTCCAGCAGATGGGCCGTCTTGCCGCCCGGGGCCGAGCAGGCGTCGAGCACGCGGGCGCCGGGTTTCAGGCTTGCGCCCAGGGTGAGCGGGGCGGCGAGCTGGGCAGCGGCGTCCTGCACCGACACCAGGCCCTCGGCAAAGCCCGGCAGGGCCGAGACGGGCACGGGCCTGTCCAGCACCACGGCCTGGGGCGTGGGCGCGCCCAAGGCCCGCGCGGCAATGCCGGCGGCGGCCAGGCGCTCGACATACTCGGTCGCGCTGGCACGCTGGGCGTGAACGCGCAGCGTCATCGGCGGCGGGCGGTTGTTGGCGGCCAGGATGGCCTGCCACTGGGCCGGCCAGTCCTGGCGCAGCTTCTCGATCCACCAGGCCGGATGGTTGTAGGCCCCCAGCGGGCTGCGCTCGGCGGCGGCCACGATGGCTGCACGCTCACGCAGGAAGCGGCGCAGCACGGCGTTGACAAAGCCGACGCTGGCCGGCGCACGGTTCTTGGTGGCCGTGACGGCCTGGTCGACCAGGGTGTGGTCGGCATAGGCGGGTTCGGGGTCGGGCCAGAGCAGGGCCAGGGCGACCAGCAGCAGGGAATCAACGCGTGGCGGCGGGGCCTTGAGTGCAAGTTCCTTGCGGGCGGCCTCGGCGGCGCCCAGGCGGCGCAGGGTCGTGAAGGCCAGGGCCTGGGTGCCGGGGCGCAGGTCGGCCGGCGCCTTGGCCAGCAGATCGGTCAGCGACTTGCCCTCGCGCACGCCCTGAACCGCATCGGCGGCCTGGGAGAGCAGCCGGTGCAGCGGGGCACTGAGACCGGTCGATTGGGGGCTTTGGGACATCGCGCCAGTGTAGGAGGCCGCTTTCGGCCGAGAATCCGCGCCCATGAATGCCCCCGCCTCTGACGCCCCGGTCTCCGAACGCATCCGCTACCGCCTCGTGTCGGCCGGCTGCCGCCACCACGCCAACGACAACATCGCCGCCTATGTTCAACCCGGCGAGCTGGACGCGCTGCAGGCCGAGGTGCAGGCCAAGATGCAGGAAGTGCTGAAGAGCCTGGTCATCGACACCGAAAGCGACCACAACACCCAGGAGACGGCCAAACGCGTCGCCAAGATGTTTGTCCGCGAGGTCTTTGCCGGCCGTTACGCCCAGGCACCCACGGTCACCGAGTTCCCGAACGCGAGCCACCTCAACGAGCTGATGATCGTCGGCCCGATCACGGTGCGCAGCGCCTGCTCCCACCACCTCTGCCCCATCATCGGCCGGGTGTGGATCGGCATCATGCCCAACGAGCACTCCAACCTGATCGGCCTTTCGAAGTACGTGCGCCTGACCGACTGGATCATGAGCCGCCCGCAGATCCAGGAAGAAGCCGTCACCATGCTGGCCGACGAGTTGCAGGCCCGCGTCAAGCCCGACGGCCTGGCCGTCGTCATGGAGGCCGACCACTTCTGCATGCACTGGCGCGGCGTCAAGGACATCGAGGCGGCCATGACCAACAGCGTCATGCGCGGCGCCTTCCTGACCGATCCGAACCTGCGTCGCGAGTTCCTGTCCTTGATGCCCAAAAAGTCGGCCGGCTAAGGCAGCAGCCCCGCCACGTCGTCCCAGGCTTCGGGCGCGATGCGCCCGGCATGGCGGGCGACGACGGCGCCCTTGGCGTCGATGACCAGGGTCAGCGGCACGGCCGCCGGTGCGGCCAGCGGCGCGACGAACGTCAGGTCGCCCGCCCAAAGCGCCGGCATGGCCGGGCCGCCCTTCTCGATCGTCTTGAGCGTCTGCAGATAACTCAGCGCGGCGCTGCGGTCGCGGTCGGTGCTGACCAGCACCAGCTCGAAAGGCTTCCCGCGCCATCCGGCGGCATTGGCGCGCAGCTCCGGCATCTTCTGGATGCAGGGCGCGCAGTCGGTGTTCCAGAAGAACAGCATGACGACCTTGCCGCGCTGAGCCTCCAGGCTGAAGGGCTGGCCGTCCAGCGTGTTGCCGCTCAGCCTGGCGGGCTGGGCGTGGGCCGAAAGGCTGGCCAGGGACAGCAGGAGGGCGGTGAGCAAGGTGCGCATGAGGCGCAGTCGCGCCAGCCCTCCAGACCTTACAGCTTCGGCGGTACGAGCCTGATCTCGGAGTAATTCATGGCCCACGGATTCCCGGCGATTTCAACCTTGCCAAGGTCTTCGAGCTCATCCATGGTTGCGACCAGCATGGCCGCCGGAAGATGCGGGTAGGCTGCCTCGAATTCGTTCATCAGGTCGCCAACGATCTTGGCAACCTTTTGCCAACGAAGGGCGCACTCTCGAAGAACCATGGCTTCCACCGCCGCGCGCTCCTCCGCTGAAGAGGCGCGCATCTGGGCGATCTCCTGTTCCGACGGCTCTTCGGGCTCGGAGGTTTGCCGGAAAAAGGAGTAGCGACTAATCATGTGCAACTGTGCTCATAACGAGCGCGCCTCGCCGAAGCCATAGAGGTTGGCCAGCACCCGCGTCGGGAACTGGTGCAGGGCCTCGTTGTACTGGGACACGGCCTGGTTGAAGACCTGGCGGGAAAAGGCGCGCTGGCGCTCGATGAGCTTCAGCTCGCTGACCAGGCCGTCGATCTCGGTCTCGCTGCGCAGCTCGGCCTGATGGTCCAGCAGGGACAGCAGCCGGGTCAGCGCCGCCGCATGCAGGGCACTGGCCACGGCCAGGGTGCCGACGGGATCGGGCGCCCAGGGCTTGGCGCGCGAGGCGGCCGCTGCTGACTGGGATTCCGACTGGGCGCTGGTCAGGGCGTCAAACGTCGCCTGCTCGCTCGGCAGACGCGGCGCCACGGCGGCCAGCAGCTTGTCGCAGACCTCGCTGCGGTCCTTCAGGTGGGCGTCCAGCTGCACAAAGGCCTCGCCGATGACATTGCGCAGCGACATCAGCCGGTTGTAGGCGCCCACGCCCCAGAAGAACAGCAGCGCCGCGGCGGCGATGCCGAACCACTGCCAGGCGGTCATGCCTGTTCCCGGTACTGGGCGAAGCCGCGGGCGCGCAGCTCGCAGGCCGGGCAGCGGCCGCAGCCGTGACCCCAGTCGTGCAGCTCGCCGCGCTCGCCGAGGTAGCAGGTGTGGGTGTCCTCGACGATGAGCTTGACCAGGTCGGCACCGCCCAGGCTCTCGGCCAGGCGCCAGGTGGCGGCCTTGTCGATGAACATCAGCGGCGTCTCCAGCGTCATGGGAGAGTCCAGTCCCAGGCTGAGGGCCACCTGCAGGGCCTTCATGGTGTTGTCGCGGCAGTCGGGGTAGCCGGAGAAATCCGTCTCACACATGCCGCCCACCAGCACGCTCGCGCCGCGGCGGTAGGCCAGCGTTGCGGCAAAGGTCAGGAAGAGCAGGTTGCGGCCGGGCACGAAAGTGTTGGGCAGGCCATTGGCCTGCAGCTCGATGGCGCGCTCGCTGGTCAGGGCCGTGTCGCTGATCTGGCCGAGCAGGGAGAGGTCCAGCAGATGGTCGGCGCCTAGCTTGCCGGCCCAGGCCGGGAACTGGGCCGCGATCTGGGCACGCACGGTGTTGCGGCAGTCCAGCTCGATGCGGTGGCGCTGGCCGTAGTCGAAGGCCAGGGTCTCGACCTCGGCATAGCGGTCCAGGGCCCAGGCCAGGCAGGTGGTGGAGTCCTGGCCGCCGGAAAACAGCGCCAGGGCTTTGCGGTTGTCGATCATGGGCGGGATGCTACCCGGGCAGCCCTCCGCATCGAGGCGCGCAGCTAGGGGCTGGCGACCAGAAGCTCGAGTTCCTCGTCCCCGTTCTTGTCGAAGCGGCCGGTCGATTTCCAGCCCCGCTGGCGATAGAAGCTGTAGGAGCGCACAGCGGGGTCGGGCGAGCAGCCGAGGAAGAGGCGCTGATGGCCGGCTTCGACGAGGGCATCCACCACCAGGCCCAGCAGGCGCTTGCCCAGGCCCTGGCCTTCATAGGCCGGCAGCAGGGCCAGCACGACGACCTCGCCGGTGGGCTTGTCGCCGAAGCAGTAGCCGACGAGGGTGCCTTGATCGTCGATGCACACAAAGCCGGGCAGATCGCCAGCGGCGACTGCGCCGGCCCAGGACTCGGCCGTGATGCCCATGGCCGCCAGCTGCGCGACCGAGATGGCGTTCTCGCGCGTGAGGCCGCGCAGGGTCACGCAGGCGGGCGCGTCGGCAGGGGTGGCGGGGCGGAAGTGCAAGGGCACCGGCGGGATTTACTGGAGCACTGCCAGCGATTGCAGGACGCTTTCGACACGCTTCTCGCTGCCGGGCTGGTAGGGGTAGTGCGATACATGCAGGTCAAAGCACAGGCCGTTCCTGGCGAAGTAGGCGTGGCCGTCGGCCGCCTTCATCTTGTTGCCCTGGATGGTGGCCTCCTGCAGGCTGCTGACGAACAGGGCCACGTCGTTGCCGTAGAGCTTGACGTCGCTGAACTGGATGGGGGCGTCCTGCGTCTTCTTCCAATAGGTGCTGCGGCATTCGTCATTGCCGCCGCCGCCCACCGTTTCCGAGAACAGGCTGATGGTGATGCCCGAACCGCCACCGCTGGCCATGTATTTGAAGCGCCGGCCCTCGGCCTGGCCCTGGGTGCGCGTCAGCGCCGGCGTGTCCAGCTTGACGCTGAAGGCTTCGCCGGGGACGGTGATGTAGAGGGCATCGGCCTGGGCGAGGACGGGCAGCAACAGCAGCAGCGCGGGCAGTTTTTTCATGGCCGCATGCTAGCGGCCGGCAGGTGGATCGTTGCGCCCCGCGCAATGACGCCGCTCGACAGCACATCGGCCTGCAGACCGCCGCGATGCACAAAGCGCTTCACGACCTGGGCGGCCGTGATGTCCGGCGAGGCCAGCGCCTGGCCCAGGCCGAGGCAGGGCTCGCACAGCTCCACGCCGCGCAGCCTGACCTCGCCGATGGAGAACTCGACGCCGACGAGTTCGTTGAGCCTCACGCCGCGCGTCAGCAGGTTGCGGTGGGTGACGGAGACATCGTCGCCACGGCCGTGCTCGCGCAGGAAGGCCTCGACCTCCTCGATCTCGATCAGCGTCAGGTTCTGCCCGGGCTCGTCGTGCCGGCCGAAGTAGCGGTCGCCTTCGATGCCGGAGCCGGCGACGACGCGAACCTCTGGTTGTTCGATTTGCGGAGCGCCCGGCGTGGGCGAGGTGTAGATGCGTTCGACAGTCATGGCTGGCCTCCCGTCCAGGACGGGGATGCTAGCTTCGCTGCCCCTCCATGCCATCGGCGCTACGAGTCTGCAGCCTTCGTTGGTGGCACGGGCGGTGCCGGGATTTCGCCCCGGCGGGCGACCTACTTTCTGGGCCGCCAGAAAGTAGGCAAAGAGCTCCCCCCGACCGCACCGCCCTACGCTGCGCTGCGGGTCCCCTGCGCTGCTCAGGTCTTGAGGCCTCGCGCGGAACTCGCTTCGCTACGCGCCGCTCAAACACCCGCGCGAAGTCAGAAGTTGAGGCGTGCTGCGCACGCGGCCTCAAGACCTTGCGCTGCTCGGCGGTGCTAAAGGGGGCAAGACGAATACCGCGGTGCAGACGGCTTGCGGGTTTGACCGTTCGGCTGTTCGGCTGTTCGGCTGTTCCATCACTCCCCTTTGGAGGAGCCGAGAAGCGCAGGAGCCCGAGGCGCGTGCGCAGCACGCTTCGTTGACTGATTCGCGCGGCTGTTTGAGCGGCGCGTAGCGAAGCGAGTTCCGCGCGGCCTCGGGTTCCGAGCATCGCAGGGGACCCCGCAGCGAAGCGAAGGGGCGACGGAGCAGGGGCGACTCTTTGCCTACTTTCTGGTCGCCCAGAAAGTAGGTCGCCCGCCGGGGCGAATTCCCGGCTGGGTCTCACGCGGCAACAACAGCCTCGTCAAGCAACGAGCAGCCATGCGATCACGGTTGCGACGAAACAGCAGAACAGGACGATCAGCAAACGTTCCCGCTCGGTCGGCAAGTCAGGTGTGCCGCCCGAGGTATTCGGCGGCAGCCGACTCACCATGCGCCGAGTGCCGAGCACCTCGATCAGCCTGAGCACCAGAAAGACAAACTCGATGGCGATGAGGCCAAGGAAATAAGGCGAAAGTTCAGTCGGCATTCGCCTGACCTCTTGATCGCCTCACCCCCTCACCTCCCCCTGCCCCAACACCACCCACTTCATCGACGTCAGCCCCTCCAGCCCCACCGGCCCACGGGCATGGACCTTGTCGGTGGAGATGCCGATCTCGGCGCCCAGGCCGTACTCGAAGCCGTCCGCAAACCGCGTGCTGGCGTTGACCATCACGCTGGCCGAATCGACCTCGCGCAGGAAGCGCATCGCGTTGGGGTGATTCGTCGTCAGGATGGCGTCCGTGTGGTGAGAGCCGTAGCGGTTGATGTGGGCGATGGCCTCGTCCAGCGAGTCCACCACCTTGATGCTGATGATGGGCGCCAGGTATTCGGTGGCCCAGTCTTCCTCGGTCGCCGGCACGGCGGCAGGCAGCAGGGCGCGGGTGCGGCCGCAGCCGCGCATCTCGACGCCCTTGGCGTGGAAGATCTCGGCAATGCGCGGCAGGAAGGCCTTGGCTTGCGCCGCATGCACGAGCAGCGACTCGGTGGCGTTGCAGGGGCTGTACTTCTGCGTCTTGGCGTTGTCGACGACCTTCAGCGCCTGCTCCAGGTCCACCTCGGCATCGACATAGCTGTGGCAGTTGCCGTCCAGGTGCTTGATGACGGGCACCTTGGCCTCGGCGCTGATGCGCTCGATCAGGCCCTTGCCGCCGCGCGGGATGATGACGTCCACCCATTGCGGCGCGCTGATCAAGAGGCCGACGGCGGCGCGGTCGGTCGTGTTGACGAGCTGCACGGCCGCGCGCGGCAGGCTGGCCTCCTCGAGCGAGGCGGCGACGATCTCGGCCAGGGCCAGGTTGGAGTGGATGGCCTCGGAGCCGCCGCGCAGGATGCAGGCGTTGCCGCTCTTGATGGCCAGCGACGCGGCCTCGATGGTCACGTTGGGGCGGCTCTCGTAGATCATGCCGAAGACGCCGAGCGGCACGCGCATCTGGCCGACGCTGATGCCGGTGGGGCGGCGCTTCACGCCGGTGATCTCGCCTACGGGATCGGGCATGGCGGCGATCTGCTCGCAGCCTTCGGCCACCGTCGCCAGGGTCTTGGCATCGAGCTTCAAGCGATCACGCAGCGGGCCGCTCAGTTCGGCGGCACCGGCAAGGTCGCGAGCATTGGCCTCGGCCAGGGCGGGGCCAGCCTCGCGCAGGCGGCGGGCCAGGGCCAGCAGCGCGGTGTTCTTGGCGGCCGTCGAGGCGGCGGCCATCTGCGTGGCGGCGGCGCGGGCGGCGCGGCCGAGGTCGTCCATGTAGGCGGTCAGGCTCATGGCCGCCATTTTCGTCGAGGCGCCTTGACCTAGAGCTTGGTGAGGTCGGGACCGCCCTCCGTGCCGAACCAAGTCTTGCTCAACGCCTGGCGAGCGCTCTTCTCACCGGCCGCGTCGCCCTTGCGCTTGTAGACCTCGGCCAGGCCGGCCAGGGCCCAGCCGTTGTTGCGCACACGCACCAGCGATTCGCGAAGGGCCTTCTCGGCCTCGTCCAGCCGGCCCTGGCGCAGGCGCACCGCGCCCAGGGACTGGCGCACCGGGTAGTACCAGTAGGCCGGCTCGGTGTAGGCCAGGCCCTCTTCGAGGGCAACAGCCTGCTCCAGCGCCGCGGCGGCGCCATTGAGGTCGCCCTGGGCATCGGCCAGCCGCGCCGTGGCGACGAGGCGGGCCGTCTGCGCAATGGCCTTGGCCGGGATGCCCCAGGCGTCGAAGGCGCCGAAGTCGGCCGACTCCAGCGTGGTCAGGGCCGCGATCTCCTGCTGGGCGGCGGAGGCGTCCTTGCGCGCGGCCTGGGCCACGGCACGGGCGTAGTGGTACATGACGCGCACCAGCACCAGGTCTTCGGGCGGCGCGGCCAGCTTGAGGATGACGTCGGGCGGGCTGAACTGCGCATGCGTCGTGTAGGGCGCCGCCTTGACGGGCTGCATGATGGGGAAGGCCTTCACCACGTCATCGGGCATGGAGGCGTCGAGCTTGGCCGCCGCGTCGATGGCGGTCTGGGCGGCGCCGCCCATCTGCGCCGACACCATCAGGAAGTGGATGTTGTGCGGGTAGTAGGCCGAGCGGTAGAGCGGGTCGGACGGCGAGCGCTTGAAATAGGCCTCGTCGACGGCGATGGCAACGCGGTTGGCTTCGAGTGACTCGCGGTACAGGCCCACGCGGTAGTAGATGTGGGCCGGCATGTGGACGATGTGACCGGCGCCGGGCATCTGGGCGGCCAGGCGGCGCGCGGGCACCAAGGCCCGGTCGGGCGTCGTCGAAGCCTCGACGGCATGGATGTAGAGGTGGATGGCGCCGGCGTGGTTGGGGTTGCGCTTCAGCACGGTCTCCAGCCCCGCCAGGATGTCGGCCGTGCGGCCTTTCGGCTTGGCACCGGCGGCCTCCCAGTAGTCCCAGGGCTGGGTGTCCATGGCGGCCTCGGCGGCCAGCACCTGCATCAGGTCGTCCGCCGGGTACTGGGCGGCCACACGCTTCATCGCATCGGCATAGGCAGCATCCAGCGGCGTGCGGTCCTGCGGCGGCTCGGCGGCGTAGCGGGTCTGCAGGGCCTCGATGAGGGCCTTCTCGCGCGGCGGCAGCTTGTCCTTCAGCGCGACCGCGCGCTGCAGCGCGGCCCAGGCCGGCGCGACGGCCTCGGCCTGCATGGGCACGTTGATGTTGGGCCCGAGGATGAGCGCCTCGCCCCAGAAGCACAGGCCGCAGCCGGGGTTGAGCTTCTGCGCGGCCTGGAAGGCGCGCTGGGCCTCCGCATGGTTGAAGGCGAAGGACAAGCGCAGGCCCTGGTCGAAATAGGCCTGCACCTTGGGCGAGGCGGCGCCGAGCTTGAAGCTCATGCGGCCCAGATCGTTGTAGACGGGCACATCGCCCGGCGCGGCCTTCATGGGCGCGGGCTGGAAGGGCGCCGTCTCGGACTTGCGCGGCGTGGTCGCCGCCGCGGCCACCAGGGCCTGCAGCAGCGCGGGCTGACCGGCCGCTGTGGGCGCACAGACGCCGCCGACGCTGTTGAGCAGTGGGTCGAAAGCGGCGGCGTGATCGGCACTGCCGCCGAGGGCTACCAGGCCGACGGTGGCCAGGGCTTGCAGCAGGCGGGTGGCGGAGAAGGAGCGAGCACGCATTCGGCCTCCAGGCCCGGCAGGGGCCAAGAGCGGCATGCTCGCACCGGCCCCGCCGGCGCGCAATCGGCCAGACTAGGGCTGAGGTTTGCCCTCGGCGTCGCGGACTTCCGCCTTGCGCTTGATGGCTTCGAGTTGCGGCAGGACCTTGGCCTTGTCGCCAACGGCGACGACGATCAGGCGGCTCGGGTCGAGGTGATCGCGGGCGGCCTTCTGCGCCGCGGCTGCCGTGACGGCCGCCAGCCGCTTGGGCTCGTCGGCCACGGCGCTCAGTGGCCGGCCCACCGTCCAGTTGGCGGCATAGGCGCCGACGACGGCCTGGTTGGTGTCGAAGGAGCCCGGCAGGGACAGCAGGCGGGCATTGCGCACCCGCTTCAGCTCGGCCGCGCCCATGGGCTTGGCGCGCATGGCCTCGATCTCCTTCCACATGTCGACCAGCGAGGCGCCGGTCACGTCGGTGCGCACGCTGCCGCGGATGCCGAACTGGCCGCGCTCGCGGCCCATGGCATAGCCCGAGAAGATGCCGTAGGTATAGCCCTTGACCTCGCGCAGCTGGGTGTTGATGCGCGAGGTGAACAGCCCCCCCAGGGCCGCGTTCATGACCTCGACCGGCGCCCAGTCGGGCGTCGACGCGAAAGGCCCGGGTGCGACGACGGCCAGGGCCGTCTGCGGCGCGCCGGGCTTGTCGACGACGACGGTGCGCGCGGCGATGGGCTGGGCCGCCGGCAGCGGCTTGGCCGGCGCGGCCTCGCCCGTCGCCTTCCAGGTGCCGAACAGCGGCTCGATGAGGGCGCGCAGCTCGGCCTCGGTCAGGTCACCGGCGACGACCAGGGCGGCGCGCTCGGGGCGGTAATGGCCCTGCCAGAAGCCGCGCAGCGCCGCAGCGTCGACGGCCTTGATGCTGGCCTCGGTGCCCAGGGCATTGGCGGCCAGCGGATGGCCCTCGCCGTAGACGACGCGGTTGCCCACCACATTGGCCAGCAGCGCGGCCTCCTCGCGCGTCTGCGCCAGGGCGGCCAGACGTTGGGCCTTCTGGCGCTCGATCTCGGGGGTGGCGAAGGCGGGGTTCAGGGCCACATCGGCCAGCAGGGCCAGGCCGTCCTTGGCGCTGGACTTGAGGCCGGAGAACTCGACGCGCGCCTCTTCGCTGCCCGCCTGGGCCGTCAGCGTGGCGCCCAGGACCGCAGTGGCTTCCGCGATCTGCTGGGCGCTGCGCGTCTTGGTGCCCTCGGGCAGCATGGCCGACACAAAGCTCGCCAGGCCCGGCTGATCCAGCGGGTTGGCGCCCTGGCCGGCCCGCACCGTGAGGGTGGCGCTGACCAGGGGCAGGCCGGGCTTGGGCGAGTGGATGACGGTCAGGCCGTTGGCCAGCGTGAAGCTCTGTGCCCCGGGCAGGGTCAGCGGCTTGGCCTTGCCCACGGCCGGCGGCTTGCTGCGCCAGGCTTCGGGGGCGTTCAGCGATTCACGCTCACCCTTGGCCGCCTTGGTCGGCACCGGCGGCGTGGCCACCTCGGGCGCCAGCACCTGCTCGCCGGGCTGGGCCTGCACGACGACGCGGCGGTCCTTCTTCAACCATTGGGCGACGGTGGCGCTGACGGCGGCCGGCGTGGTGCTGGCATAGCGCGCCAGGTCCTTGCCGACGAAGCCGGGATCGCCGGCCATCTGGTTGTAGTGGTTGACGAGGTCGGCCAGCGACGTGACCTTCTCCATGCGCTGCAGCAGCTGGGTCTGGATGGTGGCGCGGGCCTGGGCCAGCTCGCTGTCCGTCGGCGGCGTGGTGGTCAGCCTGGCGATCTCGGCGTCGACCAGCTTCTCGATCTCGTCCAGCGAGGCGCCCGGTCGGGCCACGACCTCGATGCTGAAGACCGAGCTCAGCGACTGCGACTCCTGCCCCACCTGCACGCTCTGGGCGAGCTGCTTGTCGCGCACCAGCAGGCCGTAGAGGCGGCTGGCCTTGCCGCCGCCCAGCACATGGGCGGCCACATCGAGCTCGGCATCACCCGCCGCGAACATGGCCGGCGTGTGCCAGCCCAAAGTCACGCGCGACAGCTCGACGCGGTCGGTGACGACGAGGCGGCGCTCCTTGGTGATCTCCGGCATGGCCACCTTGACCTCGGGCACTTTGTCGCCGGCCTTCAGCGAGCCGAAGTACTTCTGCACCAGGGCCTTGGCCTGCTGGGGATCGAAGTCGCCGGCCAGCACCAGGGTGGCGTTGTTGGGCCGGTAGTAGGTGCGGGCGAAGTCCTTGACGTCCTTGAGCCGGATGCTCTGGATGTCGGCATGCGAGCCGATGACGGCGGCGCGGTAGGGGTGGCCTTCGGGATAGAGCGCCTGGTACATCGCCTCCTCGACGATGCCGTAGGGGCGGTTCTCGAAGCTCTGGCGGCGCTCGTTGCGCACCACGTCCTGCTGGTTGGCCAGGGCCACGGAATCGACCTCGTCGATCATCCAGCCCAGCATGTCGGCCTTCAGCCACAGGCCCATCTCGAGCTGGTTGGACGGCAGCGTGAAGTAGTAGTTGGTGCGGTCGAAGTTGGTCGAGCCGTTGCTGTCGGTGCCGCCGGCGGCGTCGACGAACTTGTCGAACTCGCCACGCGGCACATGCCGGCTGCCGGCAAACATCAGGTGCTCGAAGAGGTGGGCAAAACCGGTCTGACCCTTGGCCTCGTTGCGCGGGCCGGCGTGCACCCAGAGGTTGAAGGCCACCAGCGGCAGGCGGTGGTCCTCGACGAGGATGACCTCGAAGCCGTTGGCCAGCGTGAACTTCTCCTGGTGCACGGCCAGCTGGCCGGCCTCGGTGCTGACGGCGCCCTGCGGTGCGGCGCTCAGGGGCAGCGACGCGGACAGCGCGCCGGCCAGGGCCAGCATCGCGACGAGACGGCGGGGAGCGGGAGCATTCATTCGTGTCGGTCCTCGAAGGGCAAGCGGAGATTGGGCAATGTGTTCAGCGCGCAGCAGAAGTGCCGGGAGTCACCGTGACGCCTACCACGGCGACAACCATGCCAGCAAGGCCAGCCACAGCGGCGCGGTGGCGACGTAAAGAATGGTGGAGAGCACCGTGGCGGCCGTGACCTCGGCCTCCATGGTGCGGTAGCGCTGGGCAAAGATCAGCGCGTTGGAGCCGGTGGGCAGGGCCGCCAGCATGACGATGACCGCCAGCGGCATGCCGTTCAGGCCCAGGCCCCAGTGTGCGATGCCCAGCACCACGGCCGGGATCAGCAGCAGCTTGGCCGTCACCAGGCCTGACAGGCCACGCCATGACTTGGGCCAGCCGTAGTAGGCCAGCGACATGCCGATCAGCGTCAGGCACAGCGGCACGACGGCCGTGCCGAGGTTCTGCAGCACCTCGTCCAGCACGGTGGGGATGCCCCAGCCGGTCACATGCCAGGCGAGGCCGGCCAGCACCGGCAGCACGACGGGGTGGATGACGGTGTTGCGCACCGTCTGGGCCAGCGTGGAGCGGAAGCTGCGCGAGTCGCGGCCACGCGCCACGTCCAGCTCGACCAGGGCCGTCAGCAGGGTCAGGATGGTCAGCGAGTGCAGGCTGACGACGGCGATGTGGATGGCCAGGCCGCGCTCGCCGAACACGCCGGCTGCCACCGGCACGCCCACCTGCAGGGTGTTGCCGAAGCCCGCCGTGATGGCCTTGACGCTGGGCGTGGTCACCGCCTCGCCCGGCTTGCGGCGCCAGCGCTCGAACAGATAGATCAGCGCGACGACGGCCAGCACCGGCACGAAGAAGGCGAACAGGAAGGCCCAGGGCAGGGTCGACGTGTCCAGCCGCGCCGTGGTGCGGAACAGCAGGGCCGGCACGAAGATGTAGAAGGCCGCGTTGGCCAGCACGCGGGCCGGGTCGCTGTCACTGCCCGCCGCGCCGCCGCCCAGCCAGCGCATGCGACCGACGGCCCAGCCGATGGCCACCGCCACCAGAATCGCCAAGAGCTTGAAAGCAATCGCCCAAGTCATGCGATCAGGCCGCGGCGCTGCGCGCCAATACGGTGGCAACACAGCCACACAGACACAGAGGCACAGAGAAGAAGACGCTGAACTCCGACATTCCTCTGTGTCTCTGTGCCTCTGTGGCTTTGTTCCTGGCCCTCGCGAGTTGCATCACTTCAGGCCAGCGGCAAGCGCAGCTCGAAAACAAAACTACTGCCCTGCCCCGCCGTGCTCTGCACCAGGATCTGGCTGCCCATCAGGCGCACCAGTTGCTGGCTGATGGACAGGCCCAGGCCGGTGCCGCCGAGATGCCGCGAGGCATCGGAAACCTGCTCGAAGGCCTGGAAGAGCCGCGCCTGCTGGGCCGGTGTCATGCCGATGCCGCTGTCGTTGACCTCGAAGCGCAGCCGCGTGTGCGCCGCGTCGAGCTCGACGACGCGGGTGGTCAGCTGCACGCTGCCGCTGTCGGTGAACTTGACGGCGTTGGACAGCAGGTTGAGCAGCACCTGGCGCAGGCGCTGGCCGTCGGCCACGACCGTCGCCGGCACGCGCGCATCGGTATCCACCGAGAACACCAGGCCCTTCTGCTCGGCACGCAGGCGCACGTTGTCGCAGGCCATGTCGACCAGGGCGCGCAGGTCCACCGGCGCGGCCTTCAGCGACACCTTGCCGGCCTCGATGCTGGCCATGTCCAGCACGTCGTTGATGAGCTCCAGCAGATGCAGGCCGGAGTCGCGCATCAGCTGCAGCTTGGCCTGCTGGTTGGCGGGAATGGCCGCGTCCATCTGCATCAGCTGGGTGAAGCCGAGGATGGCGTTCAGCGGCGTGCGGAACTCGTGGCTCATGGTGGCCAGGAAGCGGCCCTTGGCCTGGTTGGCGGACTCGGCGCGCAGCTTGGCTTCGCTGAGTTCGGCGGTGCGCTCGTTGACCAGCTCCTCGAGGTGGTCGCGGTGGCGGGTCAGCTCGGCCTCGGCCTGGCGGCGCAGCGAGATGTCGCTGACCATGCCTTCGATGCGACGCTGGCCGCCCTCGCCTTCGACCCAATGCGCGTTCAGCTCCACCCACAGGGGCCGACCGGCCGCGCCGCGCAACTGCAGCTGGCATTGCTGGATCTTCCCCTGCTCGTTCATGACGGCGGCGACGCGCCGCATCTCGCTGCGCTCGATACCGGTCACGTCGCGCAACAGATGACCCACCGGGCTTTGCGAGCCCAGGCCCAGCATCTGCGTGAAGGCGCGGTTCATGCTGAGCACGCGACCGTCGGCATCGGCCTGGAACACGCCTTCGGTGGCGTTCTCGAACAGACTGCGGTAGCGCGCCTCGCTGGCGCGCAGGCCCTCGGAGCTGAGCTGCACCTGGTCGGCCGCGCTGCGCAGCTTCAGGCTCATGGCGTTGAAGCGCATGGTCAGCTCGCCGATCTCGTCGCCGCGCTCGACCGTCTCCTGCGCGCCGAGATCGCCCTTGGCCACGCGCTGGGCCAGGGCGCCGAGGCGGGCGACGGGCCGGCGCACCAGCCAGTGCACGAGCAGCGAGCTGGCGATGACGATGCCGATGACGACGACAGCCAGCAGTTCGACGACGAAGAGCCGCGTGCGCTGGATCTGCCCGTCGACGAGATCGCTGGTGAAGACGAGGACGGCCGAGGCGACCTGGGTGCCGGCCGTGTCGGCCGCGGGCTGGTAGGTGATGGTGAACTCGCGCCTGAGCTGTCCCGGCGACGGCGCGCTGGCGTCGCGGCCGCGCTTGGCCTGGCCGCCGCGCAGGCCCAGGCCCTTGAGCTCGATGGCATGCACCTCGGGGTCGGCCATGACGGCATCGAGCAGGTTCTCGATGGCGACGTGATCGAGATTCCAGATCGGGCCGGCAAAGCCGCGCTCGATGAGGCCGGCCATGCGCGCCTCCCGCTGGCGCAACCCGGCCATCAGCTCGGCCTCTTCGTGCGTCGTCCAGTACCAACCCACGGCCAGCACCAGCAGGCTCGCGACCAGCGCAATGCCGGCCGTGAGGCGCGCCTGTATTCCGAGGTTGATCGGCGTCAACGCCATCCCCCGCTCTCCCGATTCGGCCCTTTCAGGCCCATGCGGCGAGCATAAGTCCCTTAGCGACGTCCGGACGCAACGCTAAGAGCGGGCCGAGCGCCGGGCCGCTCCCTCGCCGGCCCGCCTTGAGCGATGTGCTTGCGGCTCGAAGCCGCAAGCATCGTTGTCCCCTCGGGGGCTGAGGCCGGACACGGCAAGTCCCGTGGACTTGGCGTGCCTGCCGAAGAGCAGCCGCGCTGTCGGCTGCGCGGTCTGCAAGACCGACCGGACTCGCTCGCGTTCAGCGGCGAGACTGGGCGAGGGGCTCCCAGCTCAAGCCTTGGCGGCGGCTTTCTTGGCCGGGGCTTTCTTCGCAGCCGGCGCCTTGGCGGCACGCGGCTCGAACTCGAAGACGACCTTGCCTTCCTTCTTGTCGTAGGCCAGGAAGGCCTTGAACTTGCGGCGCGTCTTGTTGGAGACGAAGTTCTCCAGCAGGTCGGTCTTGCCGCCGTTGAGCAGCTTGGTCACCTGGGCCGGCTCGATGGGCTGGGTCAGGATGACCTTGCCGGTCTTGAAGTCGCAGGTGACGTGGGCGCCGACCGAGTGCTCGCAGACGTAGTTGGCGCCGTGCTCGTAGACATGGCCCTTGCACTTGGGGCAGGCGCCCAGCGAGGCCTGGCCGGAGAAGTCCACCGGCTCGCCGTCGTTCTCGGCCTTCTTGGCGTCCTCGCCGAAGTCGAACTCCAGCTTCCAGTTCTGGATCTCCTCGTCGTAGACCAGGGCGAGTTCGGCCGTGAAAGGCCAGCCCGCCTTGGAGCGGAAGCCTTCCAGCGGGCCGATCTTCTTGTCGCGCAGAAAGGCCTCGACCTCGTGCAGCTCGAAGCTGCGGCCGCCCGGGATCTTGCCGATGGAGAAGCCGCAGGCGTCGCTGCCATCGCCGCTCTTGCCGGTGCAGGTGAAGCGGCGGTAGTTCTCTTTCACGATGCCGCCGCACTTGGGGCAGGGCGTCTTCAGCGTCGCGTAGTCGCCGGGGATGGTGTCGCGGTCATAGCCCTTGGCCTTGGCGACCATCTTCTCGGTCATGGCCGCGATCTCGGCCATGAAGACTTCGCGCTTGAGGCGGCCCTTCTCCATCTCCGAGAGCTTGAACTCCCAGTCGCCGGTCAGTTCGGGCCGGGTCAGGTCCTCCACGTCCAGGCCGCGCAGCAGCGTCATCAGCTGGAAGGCCTTGGCCGTCGGGATCAGCTCACGGCCCTCGCGCAGCATGTATTTCTCGCTGATCAGGCCTTCGATGGTCGCGGCGCGCGTCGCTGGCGTACCCAGGCCCTTCTCGGCCATGGCTTCGCGCAACTCGTCGTCGTCGATGAGCTTGCCGGCGCCTTCCATGGCGCTCAGCAGCGTCGCTTCGGTGTAGCGCGCCGGCGGCTTGGTCTGCAGGGCCTTCACGTCGACGCTCTCGGTGCGCACCACCTCGCCCGGCTGCACCGGCACCAGGTTGGCGTCCTCGTCGTCGACGTCCTTGCCGTAGACGGCCAGCCAGCCCGGCTTGACCAGCACCTTGCCGTTGGTCTGGAAGTGATGCTTGTTGTCGACCTTGCTGATGCGGGTCGTGACCAGGAACTCGGCCGGCGGGAAGAACACCGCCAGGAAGCGCTTGACGACCATGTCGTAGAGCTTGGCCTCGACCTCGGTCAGGGCCTTGGGCGCCTGCAGCGTGGGGATGATGGCGAAGTGGTCCGACACCTTGGCGTTGTCGAAGACCTTCTTCGTCGGCTTGATATAGCCCTCCTTCAGCGACGTGGCGGCGTGCTGGGACAGCGCGGCCAGCGGGCCGGGCAGGTCCTCGGTGGCCAGCATCTTGGCCGTGTCCTTGGCCACAGCCAGATAGTCCTCGGGCAGGAAGCGCGAGTCGGTCCGCGGGTAGGTCAGCACCTTGTGCTTCTCGTACAGGGCCTGGGCGATGGACAGCGTCGTCTTGGCCGAGAAGCCGAAGCGCGAGTTGGCCTCGCGCTGCAGCGTCGTCAGGTCGTAGAGGCCGCCGCAGCTGGTGGTGCTGGGCTTGCTCTCTTCGGTCACCTGCGCCGGCTTGCCGAGCACGGCCTTGGCGATCTCGTCGGCCTCGGCCTGGGTCCAGAGGCGGTCGGCGCGGCGCTCGGCATCGTCGTTCTTCTTCCAGGCCGGGTCGAACCACTTGCCTTCGTACTGGCCGGCCTGGGCGTCGAAGTTGGCGCGCAGCTCCCAGTAGTCGCGGGCGACGTGCTTGCGGATCTTCTCCTCGCGCTCGACAACCACCGACAGCGTCGGCGTCTGCACGCGGCCCACCGTGGTCAGGAAGAAGCCGCCGTCACGCGAGTTGAAGGCCGTCATGGCCCGCGTGCCGTTGATGCCCACCAGCCAGTCGGCCTCGGAGCGGCAGCGCGCGGCGTCGGCCAGCGGCAGCATCTGGGCGTCGCTGCGCAGCTTCTCGAATCCCTCGCGGATGGCCGCGGGCGTCATGGACTGCAGCCACAGGCGCTGGATGGGCTTGTTCAGCTTGCCCTTGGCCGGCTGGGCGTAATGCTCGATGAGGCGGAAGATCAGCTCGCCCTCGCGCCCCGCGTCACAGGCATTGATCAAGGCGGTCACGTCCTTGCGGCGGATCAGCTTGGACAGCGCGTTCAACCGGCCTTTGTTCTTGTCGATCGGGTTCAGATCGAAGTGGGGCGGGATGACGGGCAGGTTGGCAAAGCTCCATTTGCCGCGCTTGACGTCGAATTCCTCGGGCGCCGCAATCTCCACCAGGTGGCCCACGGCCGAGCTGACGACGTACTGCTCGTTCTCGAAGTGGTCGTCGTGCTTGTCGAACTTGCCGGCCACCGGGGTCAGCGCGCGGACGATGTCCTGAGCCACGCTGGGCTTCTCGGCAATGATCAAAGTCTTCGTCATCGGTCGTTCATCAGTTGTCAGTTCGTCTTCCGGGCCGAGCGCCGGGCCGCTCCCAAGCCGGCCCGTCAGGCGATGTGCTGGCGGTCGACCCGCCAAGCATCGCCGCTCCCTCGGGGGGCAGTTCAGCGTAACCGCTGAACCGGGGCTTCATTTTTCGCTGCCTACAATCCGGGCCTCGCGCGCACGCCTACGCACGCGCGCACCCATGAAATCACCGTACCACAGCGCCGATGACCGCCAAAACCCCACGCCGCAAGATCGAAGTTCGTGATTCCGGCGTCCATGGCCGCGGGGTCTACGCGGTGGCACCCATCAAGGCGGGCGCCCGGATCATCGAGTACACCGGCGAGCGCATCACCTGGGAGCAGGCCGTCGAGCGCCATCCGCACGACCCGGCCCAGCCCAACCACACCTTCTATTTCCACCTCGATGGCGGCCTTGTCATCGACGCGCTGTACGGCGGCAACAACGCGCGCTGGATCAACCACGCCTGCGAACCCAATTGCGAGGCCGACGAGGTCGATGGCCGCGTGTTCATCAAGGCCCTGCGTGACCTGGAGCCCGGCGAGGAACTGTTCTACGACTACGGCCTGGTGCTGGACGACCGCCACACCGCCAAGGTCAAGAAGCAGTTCGCCTGCTGGTGCGGCGCCGCCACCTGCCGAGGCACCATGCTGGCGCCCAAGACGCGCAAGTCGGGGCGCTGAAACCATGGAGCGGCGCCACCTCGCCGAATGCGGCTCGACCAACACCGAAGCGCTGGCCCATCTGCGCGACGGCGGCGGGCCGCTGCTGCTCTCGGCCAGCCGCCAGACCGCCGGCCGTGGCCGCCTGGGCCGGGCCTGGCAGAGTGACGATGCCGCCCTGACCTTCTCCATCGCCCGCAGCTTCCCCGTCGAGCTCGACCTGTCGGGCTTGTCCCTGGCCGTCGGCTGCACGGTGGCCGATGTGCTGGACCCCAGCGGCGAGCGCATCCGGCTCAAATGGCCCAATGACCTCTTCCTGGACGGCGCCAAGCTCGGCGGCATCCTCATCGAGACCGTGCCCCTGGCCGGTCACAGACGCGGTGTCGTCATCGGCATCGGCCTGAATCTGCTGCCCCTGCCCGCCGACGCCGACCGGGCCGCCTTCGCCAGCGGCCACGCGGCCCTGCAGACCCTGGACCCCACGGCCACGACCGCCGCCACGCTGGACCGCCTGGCGCCTGCCCTGCAGGCCCTGCTGGCCGACTTTGCTTCCCTGGGCTTTGCCCCCTGGCAGCCCGCCTTCGCGCGGCGCGACCTGACGGCCGGTCAGCGCGTGCGCGTCGGCGAGCAGCCCGGCATCGCACGCGGCGTCAGCGAGCGCGGCGAGCTGCTGCTGGAAACTGCCGCCGGCCTGCTGCTCATGAGTGGCGGCGAACTGAGCCTGAGACTGGAGACTCGCCTGTGATGCGCATCGTCGTGGTCGTGCTGCTGGCGGTGAACGCCCTCTTCTTCATCTGGTCGCGCGGCTGGCTGGATGCCGTCACCGGCCTGCCCGCCCAGGGCGGTCGGGAGCCCCTGCGTGTAGCTGGCCAGCAGCACCCCGAGCGCATCCAGCCCCTGGCCGCCAGCGCGGCCGTGGCGGCCGCCCAGCGCAACTGCCTGGAACTGGGCCCGCTGGAAGGCGATGCCGCACTGAACGCCGCCCAGGCCGCGCTGAAGACGGCCGGCGCCGAGGCTCAGGTGCGCAGCAGCGAGCAGGCCGGCGTGTGGATCGTCGCCACCATCAAGCTCGGCGATCCCGAGTTCCGCGCCCGCAAGGAAGCCACCTACAAGGGCCTGCACATCAACTTCGAGCCGCTGGAAGGCCTGCCCGCCGAGCAGCCGGCCTTCGTGCTGAGCAAGCACGCCAGCCAGGCCGAGGCAAATGCGCAGGCTGAGGCCTTCGACAAGCGCGGCCTCAAGGGCTTGCGCGTGCTGGCGCTGAAGGCGCCCAGCAGCCGCCACACCCTGGTCATCGCCCAGGCCGACGGCCTGCTGGCCGCGCGGCTCAAGGCCTCCAAGGACCCGGCCCTGGCTGCCGGCTTCAAGGCCTGCAGCGCAACGGCACCGGCCGCCTCAGCGGCCAGCAGCTGAGCGGCGCAGCGCCAGCGCCGCCAGCAGCAGGCCAGCCAGCCAGACGCCGCTGGCCGCGCCGCCGCCGCCACCGCCGCTGGACGAGCCGCCCGTATTGCCGCCCGAAGCGGCTGCCGCGGCAACGCTGATGGTGGCCGACTGGCTGTAGACGGCACCGGCGCTGTCCGTCACGTCCGCGCGCACCGTGAACGTGCCCGCAGCCGAAGGCGTGACCGTCGCCGTCGCCGTGTTGGCGCCGGAGGCGAAGGCGGTCACGATACCGCCGCCATCCACCAGCACCCAGGCCGTCGATGCGACCGTGCGGCTGCCGGGCAGGCCACTGGCAGCGGCCGTCAAGGTCAGCGTCTGGCCCGCAGTCAGGCCGCTGGCGGGGCTCTGGGTGATGGTCACCGTCGTGCCGTTCAGCGCCACCGTGGCGGCCAAGGCCGCGGCCGCGTCCACCATGCCGGCGCCGCAGGTGCTGGTCGTGCAATAGCACTCGTCCTGCGCCGCAGCGCTGGGCGCCTTGCACTGGGGCGGGTTGCCGTCCGCGGCGCTGCCGCCGCCCGTCGTCGGGAAGGCCCGGGCCGTGCTCTTCAGGATCTGCGTCGCCTCGGCCGAGGTCAGGCCGGGCCGCACCGAGGCCATCAGGCCGACGATGCCGCTGACGATGGGCGCCGAGAAGCTGGTGCCGACCGAGGCCGAGCTGCCGGTGTAGGACCCGTCATTGGCCACCGGCGCCGTCGTGCCGGCATTGGTGGTGCTGATCATCGGGTAGAGGCAGGGATCGGTGAGGCCGGTGTTGATGCAGTTGCCGCCCGGCGCGGCGATGGTCACCTCGGGGCCGAGGCTGGAGAAGCCGACCTTGGTGCCGACATGGCGCAGGGCCGCCACCGAGACGACGCCCGGGCAGTTGCCCGGCATGCCCACGGCCTGGCCCTCGGAGTTGCCCGCCGCCACGACGATGGTGGCGCCGGCCGCGTTCACCTGGGTGATGGTGTCGCGGTAAAGGGCGCCCGTGCCTGTCGTGCTGCAGGCGCCGCTGCCGCCCAGGCTCATGTTGAGCACCTTGGCCTTGTTGGCATTGGCCGGCAGGCCCGGTACGGCGATGCCGGCAGCCCATTTCATGCCGGCCATGATGTCGCTGTCGTAGCCGCCGCATTTGCCGAGCACGCGCACCGGCATGATCTTCAGGCCCCAGCCCACGCCCGCCATGCCCTGGCCGTTGTTGCTCAGGGCCGCGATCAGGCCGGACACGCGGGTGCCGTGCCAGGAGCTGTTGCCGATGTCGCTGCTGTCGCAGCCGCTGTCCTTCAACGCGCCGTCCAGGTCGGCCTGGCTGACCCAGTCTCCCGGGTCTGACGGGTCGGTGTCGGCGCCGCCGCCGTCGTTGGCAATGGCCGTCGACAGGGCGCCCGGGCTGCCGAAGCCGATCATGTCATAGCCGGTGACGAACTGACCCGTCAGATCGGGGTGGTCCATGCGCACGCCGGTGTCCAGCACGGCGACGATGGTGGTGGCGGTGCCCGTCGTGACATCCCAGGCCGCCGGCGCGTTGATGCTGGAGACGACCTGGCCCGCGGGCTTCTTCAGATACCACTGGTCGATGGTGCGGGCCTGGAGGCTGCCGACGGTGGTCTCGGGGTTGACATCCGCACCGCCGAACAGCGGGTCGTTGGGCAGCTTGGTGAGCTTGCGGCGCTGATCCACGGCCACCAGCTCGACTTCGCTGTCCGCCGCCAGCCTCTTGGCCAATTGGGCGCCCGTCATGCCCTTGGCCACCATCACATGGGTGCGCTCGTCCAGGCTGATGCCGGCGGCCAGGCGGTGGCCGGTGCGCAGGCCCAGGGCCGTGGCGCGCGTCTGCGCGACTTCGCGGGCCTCGCCGCGGGTGGCCCGCAAGCCCAGGGCCCTGGCGCGCACGCTGTCGGCCTGAGGCTTGAAGCGCACGATGACGCGGGCCTCGCTTTCGGCATTCACGGCGGTCTGGGCCAGGACGGGCCAGGCCAGCACGGCCAGGAGAGCAATCGACAGCGGACGCAGCAACTTCATGACGGCGGGCTCGTGCGGGTGGGCTGGCCAGTTTATGTGTGAGCCCGGCAAGCGATCGCAAACAAATGTGGGGCGCAAGAAAGCAGAAACCCTGCAAAACGGGACGTTTTGCAGGGTTCACCCAAGCCCCACCGAAGTGGGGCATTCACGGAGGCGTGAAGCCGATCAGCCCGCGACCACGCGGACCATTTCCAGGCACTTGTTCGAATAGCCCCATTCGTTGTCGTACCAGGACACGAGCTTGATGAAGGTGCCGTCCAGTGCGATGCCGGCGTCGGCATCGAAGATGGAGGTGCGCGGATCACCGCGGAAGTCGGTCGCGACGACCTTGTCTTCCGTGTAGCCCAGCACGCCCTTCAGCGCGCCCTCGCTCTGCGCCTTGAACTCGGCGCAGATCTCTTCGTAGCTGGCGTCCTTCAGCAGCTCGACGGTCAGGTCAACCACCGACACGTCGGAGGTGGGCACGCGGAAGCTCATGCCCGTGAGCTTCTTGTTCAGCTCGGGGATGACCTTGCCGACGGCCTTGGCGGCGCCGGTGCTGCTGGGGATGATGTTCTCCAGGATGCCGCGGCCGCCGCGCCAGTCCTTGTTGCTCGGGCCGTCCACGGTCTTCTGCGTGGCGGTGGCGGCGTGCACGGTGGTCATCAGGCCGCGCTTGATGCCCCACTTGTCGTTCAGCACCTTGGCCAGCGGGGCCAGGCAGTTGGTCGTGCAGGAGGCGTTGGAGATGATGGCTTCGCCGGCGTACTTGGTGTGGTTGACACCAAAGACGAACATCGGGGTCTCGTCCTTGGACGGCGCCGAGAAGATGACCTTCTTCGCGCCTGCGGCCAGGTGCTTCTCGCCGCCGGCCTTGTCCAGGAAGATGCCAGTGGCTTCGATGACGATATCGGCGCCGACGGCCGACCACTGCAGCTCGGACGGGTCCTTGACGGCGGTCAGGCGGATCTTCTTGCCGTTGACGACCAGGGTGTTGCCGTCCACGGCCACTTCACCGTCGAACTTGCCGTGCACGCTGTCGTACTTGAGCATGTAGGCCAGGTAGTCGGGCTCGAGCAGGTCGTTGATCGCAACGACCTCGATGTCCTTGAAATTCGCGACGGCGGCACGGAACACCATGCGCCCGATGCGGCCGAAGCCGTTGATGCCGATCTTGATGGTCATGGAAAAGTCTCCAGGAGGATAAAAATTCTGTGCGGGCGCGATTCTCGGTGATTCGCGACGGCGGGGGGTTTCAGGGCGATTTCACGGCTCCTGCCCCAAGGCCAGCTTGCCGCAGCCGACGTCGATGATCAGGGTCTGGCCCACCAGTTGCTCGAACTGGGCTTCCTTCATGTCCATCTCCAGGCCGGCCAGCCAGGCCAGCAACTCGGTGCGGTTGGGGTCGGGCTTGCCAAGCTGGCCGACGCGGTTGTCGAGCTTGGGGCGGCCCAGCGTCCAGGCGATCTGGAAGGGGCAGCCCATGCTGTTGAGGTCGAAGGCGACGCGCTGCGCCTGGATGCCCTTGACGTTGGACAGGAAGGCCGGCAGCGTGACCGCATCCTTGAAGACACGCTTGGCGACGCCGTAAGGCCGGAACTGGAAGTGCTGGCGCAGCGTGGCCGGCCTGGCGCCGGCGGGCAGGCAAGGCAGGCGGTACTGGGCCACATAGCGCTCCACGGCGCCCTCCTGCCTGGCGCCCGCATTGCTGTAGGCGAGCTTGACCGCGGGTGGCGCGTCGGGCGCCGTGAACGTCATGTCGACGAAGACATTGCTGATGTCCCGCTGCAGCGTGCCGCCCGTGAACTCGGGTTGCTCGGCCGGCGTGCGCAGGCAGCTGGCACGCTGCTCGGTGTCGTCGCGGTCGCGCGTGGGGCGCAGCGGCGTCCAGGTGACGGGATCGGTTGCGCGCGGTGCGAACACGAATTCCTGCACCGCCGTCACCGGCGCGCCGGCCAGGCAGGGCAGGCGGTAGTCGCGCACCTGGTCCTCGACCTCGGCCACCATGGCATCGCTGGCAGCGCGGAACAGCAGCGTCACCTCGGGCGGCCGGTCGGGCGCCGTGAAGCGCAGGCTCATGCGCACGGTGCCGGGCGTGCGGGCCTGCAGGTCGTTGCCGGGATAGCGCGGCTTGGCCGCACCGCGCTGCAGGCAGTTCAGGGCCTGGGCGTCGGCGGCCGACGGCAATTCGGCCATCTGAGCCTGGGCTGCGAACGCCCAGAACCCACTGACCCACCACAAGAGCTTGCGCATCCGGATCTCCCTGACCTGTTTTTCCGAAGGCGGATTTGTAGCGCAGGGCGGATGGTGAATCGGCACCCTCCCGTCCCCGACACAGGTCTCAGCGCCGTTTCATGGCCTCAGCCCGCCGGCTTGATCTCCAACGGGCCGCAAGGCACATCCACCAGCAGGCTCGCGCCGACCAACTGCTCCATCAGCTCGGGTTTGAGGCCCGAGTGCAGGCGTGCGAGCCAGTCAACCAGGGCCTCCCGGTTCGGATCTCGCCCTCCCACCTCGCCGACCTGGTTGCGCGCCCAGGGCTGGTTCAGCGTCCATTGCAGCGTGAACGGGCAATGCATGGTGTCCAGGTCGAAGAAGACATGGCGGGCACGGGCATCGGGCATGTAGCCCAGGAACTCCGACAAGGACACGCGCTCCTTGGTGAAGCGCGCCGGCTTGACCTGATCGCCGCCGTAGCGCACCACGAACATCTGCTCGGCATACAGGGGCCAGTCCCCGGCCTTGCGGCAAGGCGCCCGCGTGCCCTCGACATGCTTCACCACCGACTTGCTGAAGCGCTCGTCGGCATTGGTTTTCACGACACGCACGCCGGGCGGCGCGTTGGCGTCGCCGCTGAAGCTCAGCAGCACCAGCGCCTTCAACAACTGGCCGGGGCGATCCGTCGGCGGGTCGAAGGGCTGGGGCGGCGGCACCAGGCAGCTGGCGTGGGTGGACGCCGAGCCCGCGGTGACGAGCAGCGGCCCGCCGTCCGGCGGCAGATCGGGGGCGAACTGGAACTCCTGGAATGCCGCGACGGGCCTTTCCTTCAGGCAGGGCAGGCGGTAGCCCGCCACATGCGCGAGCACCGCTGCGCGCAGGGCTTCGCCTGCCGTCGAAGCCAGCACCTCGATGACGGGTGGCTGATCGGCACGCTCGAACTGCATGCGCAGGCGGACATAGCTGGGCAGGCCCCTGGGATCGAGCTGCGGCGGCGCAGCGTCGAGCTTCAGATCTGCGGCAGTCTTGACCAGGCATGACAGGGTTCCGCGCTGGTCGGGCGACGGCGAGTCCTCGGCGCGGGCCAGGCCCAGGCTGCATGCCAAGACCGCGCCGAACAAGCCCACGATGAACCCACGCATAAAAAAACCTCCCGCCTTCGACAGCGGGAGGTTTTATCGCAGGACGGTCGCGTTAGGTGTTACTTCTTCTTCAGCACCGCCTTGACGGTCGCAGCGACGTTTTCCGGCGTGAAGCCGAAGTGCTTGAACAGCACGCCGGCCGGCGCGGATTCGCCGAAGGTATCGATGCCGACGACGGCGTCCACACCGTACTTCCACCAGAAGTCGCTGACGCCCATCTCGACGGCGACGCGCGGCAGGCCCTTGGGCAGCACGGTCTTCTTGTAGTCCTTGTCCTGGCGGTCGAACACGTTCGTCGACGGCATGGAGACGACGCGCACCTTGACGCCCTGCTCGGCCAGCAGGGCCTTGGCGGCCATGGCCAGCTGCACTTCGGAGCCGGTGGCGATGATGACGGCCTGGGCCTTGCCCTTGGCCGGCTCGGCCAGCACATAGGCGCCCTTGGCGATCTCGTCGACATTGGTCTTGGGCGAGTAGCTCAGGTTCTGGCGGCTCAGGGCCAGCAGGCTGGGGCGCTGGGCATTGCCCAGGGCCATGGTCCAGGCGACGACCGTCTCGGTCGTATCAGCCGGGCGCCAGACGTCCAGGCCCGGGATCAGGCGCAGCGAAGCGACATGCTCGATGGACTGGTGGGTCGGGCCGTCTTCGCCCAGGCCGATGGAGTCGTGCGTCATCACGTGGATGACGCGGGTCTTCATCAGCGCGGCCATGCGGATGGCGTTGCGGCTGTAGTCGCTGAAGGTCAGGAAGGTGCCGCCATAGGGGATGAAGCCGCCGTGCAGGGCGATGCCGTTCATGATGGCGGCCATGCCGAACTCGCGCACGCCGTAGTTGATGTGGCGGCCGTTGTTGACCGTGCCGTCGGCGGCGACGCGCAGTGCCGGCGTGCTGGACGTGTTGGTCAGGTTGGAGCCGGTCAGGTCGGCGCTGCCGCCCAGCATCTCGGGCAGCTTCAGCGTGAAGGCTTCCAGGGCCAGCTGGCTGGCCTTGCGGCTGGCAACGGTCTGGGCCTCGGCATGGGCCTTGACGACGGCGTCGACGGCGATCTGCGCGAAGTCGGCGGGCAGCACGCCGGCCATGCGGCGCTGGAATTCGGCGGCCAGCTCGGGGTGGGCCTCGGCGTAGGCGTCGAAGCGCACGTCCCATTCGCTCTCGGCACGGTCACCGGCGGACTTGTGGTCCCAGGCGGTGTAGACCTCGGGCGGCACGACGAAGGGCTCGTGCGTCCAGCCGATGGCTTCGCGGGTCAGCTTGATTTCCTCGGCGCCCAGGGGCTCGCCATGGGCCTTGCTGGTGTTGGCGCGGTTGGGCGAGCCCTTGCCGATGTGGGTCTTGGCGATGATCAGCGTCGGCTTGTCCTGGCTCTTCTTGGCCTGGCCGATGGCGTCGTCGATGGCATCGACCTCATGACCGTCCACCGGGCCGATGACGTTCCAGCCATAGGCCTGGAAGCGCTTGGCGGTGTCGTCGCCGAACCAGGGCGCGACCTGGCCGTCGATGGAGATGCCGTTGTCGTCGTAGATGGCGATCAGCTTGTTCAGCTTCCACGAGGCAGCCAGGGCGGCCGCTTCGTGCGAGATGCCTTCCATCAGGCAGCCGTCGCCCAGGAAGACATAGGTGTGGTGGTCAACGACCGTGTGGCCTTCGCGGTTGAAGTCGCGCGCCATCAGCTTCTCGGCCAGGGCCAGGCCGACGGCATTGGTGACACCCTGGCCCAGCGGGCCCGTCGTCGTCTCGACGCCCACCGTGATGCCCACCTCGGGGTGGCCCGGCGTCTTGCTGTGCAGCTGGCGGAAGGCCTTCAGCTCCTCGATGGGCAGCTCATAGCCCGTCAGGTGCAGCAGCGCGTAGATCAGCATGGAGCCGTGGCCGTTGGACAGCACGAAGCGGTCGCGGTCGGCCCAGTGCGGGTTGGCCGGGTTGTGCTTGAGGTGACGCGCCCACAGCGCGACGGCGATGTCGGCCATGCCCATCGGGGCGCCCGGGTGGCCGGAATTGGCCGCCTGCACGGCGTCCATCGCCAGCGCGCGGATCGCGTTGGCCATGAGGGTGGGGGAGGCGGTCGTTGCGGTCATGGCCGGGGCTTTCTTGGGCTGGAAGGGCAAAACCAGGGATTTTACGGGGGTGCATCAACGTGGCTTGATCCAGCGCAATACCAGTTGCCCTTTCCGGCGCGACGCTTGAAGCATGTCTCCCACGCCCATGCCTCTGGCCGTGCGCGTCATCCGCGCCGAGCACGACGCCCTCGCGGCCATGCTGCGCACCCTGCCGCTGCTGCTGGAGGCGCAACACCGCGCAGGCACGCCGCCCGACTTCACCGCCCTGCGGGCCATGCTGTTCTACGTCGACGAATTTCCGGAACGCCTGCATCACAAAAAGGAAAGCGAGTTGCTGTTTTCCCGGCTGCGCGCGCTCGCACCCGAGCTGCGCGAAGTGCTGGACGACCTGGAGGTGGACCACGCCCACGGTGAGCGCGCCATCCGCGAGCTGCAGCACAGCCTGCTGGCCTGGGAGCAGATGGGCGAGGCGAGGCGCGAGAAGTTCGAGCAGCAGCTGCGCGTGTATTCGGCGCGCTATCTGCGCCACATGAAGCGCGAGGAGACCGAGGTGCTGCCCCGTGCGGTGCGCGTGTTCAGCGCGGCGGACTGGGCCGAACTGGACGAGGCCTTCGGCAGCCACCAGGACCCGCTGGCGCCGCGCGCAGGCCAAGCCGTGGACGAGGCCTATGCGCCGCTGCGCCAGCGCATCCTGGCGGCGCTGCCGGCGCCTTTCGGCTGGGGCCCGGCGCCGGGCGGCTAGACGGCTGTGCTCGAGGAGCCGACGATGGGTGGCTTCTCGCGCGCCCGCAGCGTGAAGCGAAAGCCCGCGCCTTCGCGCGCCTCGTTCCTCCCCAGCATCTGGACAGCGGCGGATCGGGTCGCTGCCGGCGGGTCGGCGAAAGAGCCACCGCGCAGCACAAAGCGGTCGGCCCGCATCGGCCCGGCGAACGAACCGTCCAGCCCCGGATAGCTGGCCCCGTCGGCACAGATCTCGGCCACGTTGCCGTGCATCTCGTACAGGCCCCAGGGGTTGGGCGGCAGGCTGGCCACCGGCACGGGCCCGGCGCTCAGCATGCGCACCTGCCCCGAATTGACATCCATGCCGAAAGACCAGGGCGTGTTCGTGCCTGCGCGGCAGGCATATTCCCATTCGACGGCGTCCGGCAGCGCGGCCTGGCAGGGGGGCAGCAGCAGCTCGAACCGGCGCAGGAAATCGAGCACCTGATCCGGTGAAAGCCCCATCACCGGGTCGTGATCGTGATCGCTGTCCCAGCCCGGCGGCATGCCTTCCGGCATGACCGCCCACCACAGGCCCCAGGTGCAGGCCGTGTCGGCCATCCAGAAGCCCGTGTGCACCTGGATGGACAACGGCGCACGCTCGTCGGGCGAACGCCCAGACTCACTGGCAGGCGACCCCGCCGTGAAATGGCCCGCCTCCATCCACCGCAGGCGCTGCGTCGCCGGGCGGGCGCCGCCTTCGCGAATCAGGGTCAGCAGGGCAAAGACACCAAAGCGCGCGTCCGCCCCCACCTTCAGCATCACCTGGCAATCGCCCACACGGTGGGACAGGACATCTTCGGTCGGGCAGAGCCATCCCCGGGGCACCTGCCAGTCGGCCGCCGAGGCGGCTTCGCGGGTCGCCAGCGAGATGCGCAGATCCGCATCCAGCGCAGGCGCCAGCACGAAGGGCGACTGGGCCGCCTCGTCCACCTTGACCCGGCTCGCCCAGCTCGGGCGGCGCAGCACCGCATGCAACGGCGCGCCATAAGTGCGCAGCAGATCGATGGCCATGGCCTGGGACAGATGGGGCCGCAGTTCGCGCAACACCTGCTCCGCGGGACCGGGCGGCATGCCGTCCACCATCCAGCCGCCGATGCGCGTGAACCAGGGCGAGTTGCGCAGCAGTTGCCAGAATCCCTCCGGCAGACTGCGCCCGCGCAGGGTCTCGCCCTCCCTGGACAGCGCAAAGCGCACCACCTCCAGATCGCCTGCGACCAGGGCCTCGAGCAGGCCGCGCTCGTCCTCCAGGCGCACTTCGGCCACGGCAGGTGGGGCCGGCGCGGGCTCGGCAGCCGGTGACGCTGGCACCGGCTGGACCGCGGCAGCTCGCACGGGGTCCAACGCGGCCGGCTTCTCGGCCACGGGAGGCTGTGGCGGCGCGGCAGGCTCTGGCGCCGCGACGACAGCAGCAACTGGAACCGGCATCGCCACCGTCTCCTCCGCCTTGACCTCGGTGAACGCCAGCAACGCCCCGAGCTGGGTCGCTGTCAGCGGCGCCGTCTGCCTGAGTTCGCCCACCTGGGCCAGCAACTCCAGCAGGTCGAAACCCGAACGGTTCTGCAGCACCGCCGCGCAGAGGTCGGGCAGGCGCAGCAGCACGAGGCGGTAGTTCAGCTCGGCGGGCGAGGTCACCGCGCGCACGTCGTTCGCCAGCTCCACGCGCAACGCGTCCAGGTCGCGCAGGCGGGCGTCGGCACGCCAGTCGGCCAGGGTCAGCAGCAGCGTCGGGCCGCGCAGGCGCACATAGCGGTAGAGCGAGGGCGTGAAGAGCTGCAACGCGCAGACGATGGCCAGCCAGTGGCGGCGCTCGGGTCCCTGGGCACCGGCCGGGGTGCCGAGCCGGTCGGCCATCTCCAGCAGCGTGATCATGCGGTGCAGCTTGCGCGGCACCGAGGGCGTGATGGCGGCGACCAGCCGGGCCAGCTCGTTGGGCCTGCCTTCCGCGCCAAACAGCGACGGATGCTTGAGCACCAGGAAATCCTCGGCCTCGGCCCGCGTCGGCCGTGGCAGGCGCACCGGCAGGTGCACCAGCTTTTCGAGGTATTCGGCACCGGTGATGGGTGTCATGCCCTCCTTGCCCTGCAGCGCATAGTCGCGGTAGCGGTGCGCGATGCCGCGCTCGACGACCTCCTCGTCCAGGGCCAGCACAAACGCGCAGCCCTCCACCTCCAGGAAGAGCTTGACCGCCTCCAGCACTTCGACGGCCTTGTCGGGCAGGCAGCGATCCAGGTCGTCAACAAGGAAGACGAAGTTGAGGCGGAAGTCGGGCTCGGCCGGCAGCTCGCCCAAGCCCAGCCAGTGCCAGCCGACGCGCAACTGCCAGCGCAGCCGCGGCCACCAGCCCAGGCCGCGGTATTTGAGACGGTCGCGGTGCAGGGCGAGGGCGCGCGGGTTGCGGCCGGTGACGGACTTCAGGTGCTCAAGGAAGTCGTAGTAGAGGCTGTTCAGACCGTCGGCCGGGAGGGCCAGGCGCCGGGCCAGCTTGAGGGCCTCGCGGCGCTGGCGCCAGCGCGCCCAGGCCGAGGGCTTGGGCTTGTCAGCGTCGGGCTTGAGCTCGGGCAGCCTGAACGCGACGCCCTGGCTCGCCAGCGCGGCCTGCAGCAGTTCGCGGCCGCCATGCTGGTAGACGGTTTGGGCCAGGTCGCCCAGCAGTTCGAAGCGGTCGGACAGGCGTTCGTTGCGGCCGATGTCCTCGCCCAGGCTGTCCTCCAGCCGCTTGCGCAGGCATTGCTGGGCCACCTTCAGCAGCGGCACCAGCAGGTGCTCCTCGCGCTCGTAGCGCCAGGCGTTGAAGGGCACGATGACGGTCAGTTCCTGCTCGCCATCGCCGGGCGGCAGCGCGTCGGCCACCGTCTGCAGCAGCCGGCTCTTGCCCGCACCCCATTCACCGAAGACGCCGACGACCAGGGCCGGCTCGGTGCTGCTGCCGGCGCCGGGCCGCAGGCTGGCCTGCAGTTCGTCGACCAGCCGCCCGACCAGGGCCGCATGGCCGAAGGACAGCGGCGGATGGGCGGCGGCGGGCGCTTGCATGGCGGCGATGGTAGGAAGCGCCGCCGCTCGAATCCAGCCCTAGCTGCGGGTTGAACGCAGCAGCGTCAGCCGCCCGCTGCCGGCCCAGGCTTCCAGCGGCCGCCGGATGTCCTGGCGCAGTTCGTCCTCGCTGTCGGCGGTGGCGTCGAGCAGGCCGACCCAGGCGTTTCGGCCGGTGTCCTTGGCGTCATACAGCGCCGCATCGGCCAGGTCGATGGCGGCATGCCAGTCGAGGGCGCGCGGCAGACCGGTGCACAGCGGGAAGGCCGAGAAGCCGACCGAGCAGGTCAGCGGCAGGCGCAGCTCGCCACCGAGATCGAAAGGCTGGGCCATGATGGCCTGGCGAGCGCGCTCGGCCAGCTCGGCCGCGCGGCGGCGCGGCGTGCCGCGGGCGACGATGAGGAACTCCTCGCCGCCCCAGCGCACCAGGTAGTCGGTGGCGCGGAAAACCTGCTCCAGGCGGCCGCGCATCTGCATCAGCACGGCATCACCCGCCATGTGGCCGTGGGCGTCGTTGATGCGCTTGAAGTGGTCGATGTCGATGAGGAAGAACAGCAGGTCCTGCTCGCTCTCGACCTCGTCGCCGGTGGCGGCCGGCGCCTCGTAGTGGCGCAGGGCCAGGGCCACGTCGGCCGGCATCTGGCGGTCCAGGAAGCGGCGGTTGCGCAGGCCGGTCAGCGGGTCGGTCAGGCTGGCCTCTTCGAGTTCGACGGACTTGGCCGTCAGCGCGGCCTTGGCGGCCTCGAGTGCCTCGGTGCGCTCCTGCACGCGCAGCTCCAGCACGCGGCGGTGACGCAGCAGCAGGCGGGTGCGCATGCTGACGATGGCGGCGACCAGCAGCACTGCGGCGACGACGGCCAGGGCCAGGGCCCAGCGCGTCTGCCACCAGGCGGCGCGCACGTCGACGCCGACCTTGAGCTCGCTGGCGCTCCAGGCGCCATCGCGATTGCTGCCCTGCATCAGCAGCTGGTAGTGGCCGGGCGAGAGGTTGGTGTAGGTGGCCGTGCGGCCCAGGGTGCCGGCGTCGATCCAGCCAGCGTCCAGGCCCTGCAGGCGGTAGCGGTAGCGGTTGCGGCTGGGCTGGCTGTAGTCCAGCGACGAAAAGACCAGGCTCATGCCGCGCTCGCCCGGGGCGAGCACGATGTCGGCACCGGCGGCCGGCAGCGCGCGCTCGCCGCCGTCGATGCGCAGTTCCGAAACGACCAGCGGCGGCTTGTAGGTCCACGGCGAAAAGCGGTCGGGGTCGATGACGAGCAGGCCGCGGGCGCCACCGAACAGCATGCGGCCGTCGTCGAGCTTGGCGTAGGCGCGGAACCAGCCGGTGCCGAGGTCGGCGCCGTCGGCCGCGCCGAGCTCGCGGCGCTCGCCGGTGCGCGGGTCGTACATATTGCGCTGCGACCAGACGCGGCCCTGCTTGTCGAACAGCAGATTGGCGCCGAAGGCGCCGCCGATCTCGGAGGCGCCGACGACCTCGAAGCGCGCCTTCTTGCCGTCGCTGTCGATGAGGCGGTGCAGGCCGGTGCCGGTGTCCACCCACAGGCGCCCGGCCAGGTCGACGGCCATGCCCAGCACGGTCTGGCCGGTCAGGCCCTTGGGCTCCACCCATTCGGCCACGGGGTCGTCCGAGCCCGGCTTGGCGACACGGAACAGGCCGGCCGCGCCACCGGCCCACAGGCTGCCGTCGGGCAGCACGGCGAAGGCATTGACCTCGCCGGTGCCGCCGACCAGGCCCGCCGTCGGGATCGCGCGCATCTGCGGGTGCTCGGGCGTCCAGCGCATCAGGCCATCCAGCGTCGCGATCCACAGCGCGCCGTCGTCGGTGGCCTGGAAACGCCGCGGCACGGCATTGCCGCTGCGCAGGGTTTCCTTCCAGCGGCCCTGGGTGTCGAAGCGCAGCAGCTGTGTGTCGATGGCGACCCAGACCGAGCCGTCCTTGCTCTGGCCCAGCGCGTTGACGCGGCCCGAAGGCAGGCCACCACCGCCCTGCGCGACCACGCCCAGCGGCATCAGGTCGCGGTCGCGGCGCTCGATGCCGCCGGCCAGGGTGCCGAGCCAGATCTCGCCGTTGTCCAGCTGCAGGATGCTGCGCACATCCAGGCCGCCGGAAATGGAGCCGATGGCCTCGCGCACCATGGACAGGCCCGGCAGCGACGGCACATGGCGCATCAGGCCACCGCCATAGCTGCCGGCCCAGACGGTGCCGGACGGGTCGCGCATCAGCGCGCGCACGTCGCTGCGCGGCGCGGTGCCGGCACCGGTGGCGGGCAGGCGTTCGATCAGGGCGCCGTCGGTGGCGCGGCGCCGCGACACGCCCGAGGCGTCGCCGAACCAGAGCTCGTCGGCATCGGGCTGGGCCATGGCCATGACGGGCCAGACGCCCGAGGTCGCGCCGGGCTGGGCGCCAGGGCTGAAGGGCAAGGGCTGGCCATTGGGCGACAGCGCGCGCAGCCGGCCCTGGGCCGTGCCGACGATGATGCGGCCGTCAAGCGACTCGCTGATCATGGTGATGAGCTGATCGCCCAGGCCCACGTCCAGCGTCTCGATGGGGCCGTCGGCCGCCTTGCGGGCCAGGCCGCGCCAGGTGCCTATCCACAGCGTGCCCTGCTTGTCGACCAGCAGGGTCTGCACGCGCGTGTCGGGCAGGCCGTCTTCCTTGCCGCGCTGGTGGGTGAAGCGCTGGGTCTTGACGTCGAAGCGGTCCAGGCCGCCGCTGCCGCCCACCCACAGCGTGCCGTCCTTCTCGAGCGCGAAGGTGCGCACAGTGTTGGCGGCCGGGGCGGTCTCGTCGGCCGACTTGCCGTCGCGGGCCCAGCGGTCCCAGTGGCCGGTGGCCAGGTCCAGGCGCACCAGGCCGCTGTTGCCGGCGGCGACCCACATCCAGCCGCGCGGGTCGGGCAGCATGGCGCGCACGAACTGCTCGGGCAGCAGCTGGCCATCGGGGCCGCTCAGCGGGTAGCGGCGAAAGACATAGCCGTCAAAACGCAGCAGGCCTTCGGGCGAGCCCGCCCACAGCAGGCCGCGGGCGTCCAGGGCCAGGGCCGAGACAACGTTGTCCCGCACCGCGCCAGGCTCGCCGATGGGTTCGAAGCGCGGCACCACGGCTTGCGCAGCCGTGGCCAACAGCCCTGCGACGATCAGCAGGGCTGCAGCCCACCCTTTTGTTGTCAAGACCCTCATACCGGCATTCTCAGGCACCCAACAGGTCCTGCCGGCCGGGTCTTGCCCTCAGAGAACGTGAATGATCACTGCGCCAGAGGCTTTGTGATGGCGTCAATGCGCTCGACAACCTCGGCGGTCAGCTTGGGCGTGACCGCCAGCGCGCCCAGGTTGTCATGCAGCTGCTCGATGCGGCTGGCGCCCAGGATGACGGTGGACACGCGCGGGTTGCGGTTGATCCAGGCGATGGCCAGCTGGGCAGTGTTGCAGCCCAGTTCGGCGGCGATCTCGGACAGCTTGCCGACGGCGTCGTTCTTGGCCTTGTCCTGCAGTTGCTCGCGCAGCCAGCTCATGTTCTCCAGCGCGCCGCGGCTGCCGGCGGGGATGCCGCCGCGGTATTTGCCGGTCAGCAGGCCCGAGGCCAGCGGGCTCCAGGTGGTCAGGCCCAGGCCGATGTCTTCGTACAGGCGGGCGTACTCCTGCTCGACCTTGCGGCGGTGGAAGAGGTGGTACTGCGGCTGCTCGACGACCGGCTTGTGCAGATGGTGGCGCTCGGCAATCTCCCAGGCGGCGCGGATGTCGCTGGCGCTCCACTCGCTGGTGCCCCAGTACAGCGCCTTGCCCTGGCGAATGATGTCGCTCATGGCCCAGACGGTTTCCTCGATGGGCGTGTTGGGATCGGGGCGGTGGCAGTAGATCAGGTCCAGGTGCTCGAGCTGCATGCGCTTGAGCGAGCCGTCGACGGCCTGCATCAGGTATTTGCGGTTCAGCGTGTCCTTGCGGTTGGTCGTCGTCACGCCGTCACGCTGCAGGCCCCAGAAGAACTTGCTGGAGACGATGTAGTCCAGGCGGTTCCAGCCCAGGGCCTTGAAGGCCTGGCCCATGACGACTTCGCTCTCGCCCTGGGCATAGACCTCGGCGTTGTCGAAGAAGTTGATGCCGGCGTCGAAGGCGGCGGCCAGCATCTCGATGGCGGCCTTGGTGTCGACCTGGTTGTGGTACGTGACCCAGGAGCCGAGCGAGAGTTCGGAAACCTGGAGGCCGGCGCGGCCGAGACGGCGGTATTGCATGAAAGATCCTTGGGGGGCGGTGCGGAAAAGCGACAGCTTATCGGGGGCTGGCCGGCCGAGGCGGCGCATGGCCACAATGCCCCCGAGCGCGCCGGGGGCGGGGCGCACCACGGAGAACCATGCCGGGACGCCCGACCAGGCGCAGCCTGCTTCTGATGACCCTGGCCGGCGCCTGCACCGTGCGCGCCGACGAGGCGCCCTTGCACGTCCTCATCGACGGCAGCATCGAGATGCCGCAAGCCCAGTTCAAGGACGGCCGGCCCATCGACGGCTTGCAATACCTGCTCGCCCTGGAACTCGGCCAGCGCCTGGGCCGCCCGGTGCGCTTTCGCCTGGTGCCGCGCCGCCGCATCGCCCAGCTGCTGGACCAGGGCCAGGAGGCCGACCTGGTCTGCAACTACATCCCCGGCTGGCTGCCTGGCCCGCTGCAATGGAGCCGGCCTTATCTGGACGACGCCGACCTGCTGATCACGGCCGCGCGCCGCCCGGCCCCGGCCCAGCTGCAGGACGTGGCCGGCCAGCGCATCGGCACGGTGTCGGGCTTTCTCTATCCCGAGACCGAGACGGCCCTGGGCTCGGGCTTTGTGCGCGACGACGCGCCCAACGTTCTCACCAATCTGCGCAAGCTGGCCTCGGGCCGCATGGACCACGCCCTCGTCGGCCGCGTCACCTTCGACTATCTGCAGCGCCGCGGCGAGCTGCCGCTGGAGCTGCACCCGCCCCTGGTCATCGCCCGGCTGCGCACCGCCTGCGCGCTGTCGCCGCGCAGCAGCCTGTCGCTGGCCCAGCTCGACGCGGCCTTGGCCGCCATGCAGGCCGACGGCAGCCTGGCGCGCATCGTCGAGCGCTTCCGCTGAGGCCGCCGGCATGGGGCTGACACGACGACAACTGCTGCTGGCCCTCGGTGCTCCGGCCCTGGCGGTCGCGGCCAACGCGCCGCTGGTCGTGCTGGTCGACAGCAGCGTGCAGATGCCCCAGGCGCTGATCCGCGACGGCCAGGTCGTCGATGGCCTGCAGCACGACATCGCCGTCGAGCTCGGCCAGCGCCTGGGCCGCCCGCTGCGCTTTCGTGTCGTGCCGCGCCGGCGCGTCGGCCCGCTGCTGCTGGCAGGCGACGAGGCCGACCTGATCTGCACCTATCTGCCCGCCTGGCTGCCCGGGCCGCTGCAGTGGAGCCGCCCCTTCCTGGACGACGGCGAGCTGCTGGTCACGGCCAAGCGCCACCCGGCGCCAATCAGGCTGCAGGACGTGGCCGGCGAGCGCATCGGCACCATTGCCGGCTTCGAATACACGCAAGTCGCCGCGGCGCTGGGCACCGGCTTCAAGCGCGACGACGGCCCCAGCCTGGAGAGCCTGCTGAAGAAGCTCGCCCTTGGCCGCATCGACCACGCCCTGGTCGGACAGGCCAGCCTGGAATACCTGCTGCACCGCGGCGAGGTGCCGGTGGCCCTGCACCCGCCCCTGGTCGTCACGCACTGGCGCACGTCCTGCGCGCTGTCGCCGCATGCGCCGCTCACGCTGGTCGAGCTGGACGCCGCCCTGGCGGCCCTGCAAGCCGACGGAACGCTGGCACGCATCGTCGACAGGTATCGTTAGGGTCTGTTCAGGCGGCAGGGGTCGGATGCGTTGCCACCCAAAAGCCCGCGAGCAAGGCGCGAAGCCGAAGCTGGGGTCATTCCCAGCGGGGCTTCGCAACGCCGCGCGCGGGCTTTTGAGTGACTACCCTTCGGGAGAGGGCTTGCGCGGGCGCAGGGCGTTGTTACGCGCCTTGCCCGGGCCTCCAGCCCGGGCTTCAGCGCCCGCCTGGCCCTGCACCCGCGCAAACCCTCTCGCACCGACTCCTGCCGCCTGAACAAACCCCCATGAAGTTCGCTGTCATCGGTGCAGGCCCCGCCGGCCTGGCCCTCGCCCTGCTCGCCGCCGAGCGCCTGGCCTCCGCCGAAATCCATCTCTTCGACACCCGCCCGCTGGACCGCGACATCAGCGGCGACGCGCGCACGCTGGCGCTCAACCTCGGCAGCATCCGGCTGCTGCAGCGCCTGTCGGCCTGGCGGCCCGAGACCGCCCAGGCCATCCAGACCGTGCACGTGAGCCAGGCACCGCCCTCGCCCATTGCCGGCGCGGTGCGCATCAGCGCGGCCGAGCAGGGCGTGCCCCAGCTCGGCGCCGTGCTGCCCTATGGCGCCCTGGTCGCGCCGCTGCAACAGCGCTGGGTGGACCTGGCGAGTCAGCAGCGCGCGCGGCTGTTGACGCGCTTTGCGACGCCTGTGCATGCCATCCGCTCGGACGCCAGCGGCGTCGAGCTGGACTGCGGCGAAGGCCCGGTCGTTGATCGCTTCGACCTCGCCATCGTCGCCGAGGGCGGCGTCTTCACCGAGCAGGAGCGCAAGTCCATCACCAGCGACTACCACCAGAACGCCTGGGTCGGCCAGGTGAGGCTGGCGCCGCCGGGCCTGCAGGGCCTGGCCATCGAGCGCTTCACGCGCAACGGCCCGCTGGCCCTGCTGCCCCTGCCCGACGACGCCCAAGGCCCGCGCGCGGCCCTGGTCTGGTGCCTGCCCCAGGCCGAGGACGACATCGCCTCGCTGAACGATGCCCAGCGCCTGGTCGTCATCCAGCAGCAGCTGCCCGACGTGGCCGGGGCGCTGACCGGCATCTCGGCACTGAAATGCTTCCCGCTGGGCCTGAACGCCGAGACGCGGCTGCTGCAGGGCCGTGCCCTGCGCATCGGCAACGCGGCCCAGACCCTGCACCCCGTGGCCGGCCAGGGGCTCAACCTCGGCCTGCGCGATGCCCAGGCCCTGGTCGATGCGTTGCGGGAAGCGGCTGAAACCGGTCAGGGCCTGGATGCCATGCTGGCCCGCGTCGACTGGCAGCGCGCGCCCGACCGCTGGCCCATGATCGCCGCGACGGATTTCCTGGCGCGCAGCTTCGCCTGGCGTCTGCCGGGGCTGCCGGCCCTGCGCGGCCTGGCCCTGGCCGGGCTGGAGCTGGCGACTCCGCTGAAGAAGGCTTTGGCCCACCGCATGATGTTCGGAGGTTGAGGTGGAGATCCGCCCCATCCGCTCCGACGAGATCGAAGCCGCCCGTCTGCTGCTGGCCGCCAGCAACTGGGGCCAACGCGTCGCCGATGCCGGCGTCTTTGCCGATTTGATCGCACGTTCTCAAATCGCCCTGGTCGCCGTCGACGACGGCCAGGTCGTCGGCTTTCTGCGCGCCATCACCGACGGCCTCTTCAACGGCTATATCTCCATGGTCGTCGTCGCCGACAGCCACCGCGGCCGCGGCATCGGCAGCGCCCTCGTCCAGGCTGCGATCACGGGCAATGACGACATCACCTGGGTGCTGCGCGCCGGCCGCGACGGCGTGGCTGCCTTTTACGAAAAACTGGGTTTCCAGGCCTCCCAAGTGGCCATGGAACGACAACGCAAATCCTGAATCGAGACCCGATGCGACACGCCCTCATGCTGGCCCTGCTGCTGGCCGCTGCCCTGCCTGCCCAGGCCCAGCTCATCCCGCCGGACAAGGCGATCGCTGGCGCTTCCCAGGAGGAATGGTCCAGGCGCTGGTGGCACTGGGCCCTGTCCTTCGAAGACGAGGACAGCCCCGTGGCCGACACGGACGGCAGCCTGTGCGCCAGCGGCCAGTCGGGGCCGGTCTGGTTCCTGGCAGGCACCTATGAAAGCCAGCGCGCCGTGCGCCGCTGCAGCATCCCGGCCGGCAAGATCCTGTTCTTGCCGCTGGCCAACTTCATCGCCTTCCCGCCCGACGACGAGCGCGAGGCCTGCGCCTCGCTGATGCTGAAGGCCGAATCCGCCACCGAGGCGCCCGCCGCCCTGGTGCTGGATCTCAATGGCAAGCGCTTCAAGGGACTGGAGGCCCACCGCCAGGCCACCAAGGGCTGTTTCCTGGTCGCCCCCGACGACGACGCGCCGGCCGCCGGCAACGGCTACTACGTGGCCCTGGGGCCGCTCAAGCGCGGCCACTACACACTGAATTTCGGCGCCATCCTGCCCAGCCTGTCGCAGGCCGTGACGTACACGCTGGACGTGAAGTGATTCGCGTTGGGCTGATCTCCGACACCCACGGCCTGCTGCGGCCCGAAGCCCTGGCCTGGCTGCAGGGCAGCGACTTCATCGTCCACGCCGGCGACATCGGCGAGCCGGCCGTCCTCGAATGCCTGGCGCAGATCGCGCCGCTGACCGTCGTGCGTGGCAACAACGACAACGCGCCCTGGGGCCGGGCCTTGCCGGGAGCGACCCAGCTGCAGGCCGGCGGTCTGACGCTGCATGTGCTGCATGACCTGGCCGAGCTGGCCATCGACCCGCACGCGGCCGGCATCGCCGCGGTCATCACCGGCCACTCCCACCAGCCGCATGTCGAGGACCGCAACGGCGTGCTCTTCGTCAACCCGGGCAGCGCCGGCCCGCGGCGCTTCCGGCTGCCGATCGCGGCGGGCGAGTTGCTGATCACCGACGGCCGGTTGCAAGCTCACACCGTGGTGCTGGTGGCCTAGACTCCGTCTAACTGCCTCGCCCATCGCATGCTGCCCGCACCCATCCCCGCCAACGACGCCGAGCGTTTGCGCGTGCTGCGCGAGCTGCTCATCCTGGACTCGCCGCCCGAGGAGCGTTTCGACCGCATCGTCAGCTTTGCGGCCGAAGAGTTCGACATGCCGATCGTGCTGATCAGCCTGGTCGACGAAAAACGCCAGTGGTTCAAGGCCCGCGTCGGCCTGGACGCCTGCGAGACCTCGCGTGAGATCTCCTTCTGCGGCCACGCCATCCTGCAGCCCGAGCTCTTCGAGGTGCTGGACGCGGCCCTGGACCCGCGCTTTGCCGACAACCCCCTGGTCACTGGCGCGCCCTTCATCCGCTTCTACATCGGCGCGCCGCTGGCCCTGCCCGGCGGCGCCACCATCGGCACCCTCTGCCTCATCGACACCAAGCCGCGCCATTTCGACATGCTGGACCGCGCCATCTTCGGCACCCTGCGCGACCTGGTCGTCGCCGAGCTGATCGGCCAGGGCGAGAAGGGCGAAGCGGCATGACGGCCGCCAATGCCAGCGGCCGGCTGCTCCTTGTCGAGCCGCAGTTCGTGCTGCGCCGCACGGTGTCCACCATGGCCCGCGAGATGGGCCTGGCGGACGTGCAGGAGGCCACCAGCCCCGCCATCGCCGAGCGCCTGTTGTTCGAGCGTCGCTACGACGCCCTGCTGATCGCCATCGACGACGAAGGCGAGGCCCTGGCTCTGCTGCAGCGCCTGCGGGCCGGCGAGGCCTCGCATCCGGCCGACGTGCTGGTGGCCGCCACCGCCTCGGCCTGCGACGTCGAGCTGGCCTTGAAGCTCAAGCAGCTCGACGTCTGCCGCCTGCTGCTCAAGCCCTTCAAGGTCAAGGGCATGCTGGAGGTCATCTCCGCGCTCGGCGCGCCGGAACCGCTGTCTGAACACTGAATAAGCTGGCCCGGCCACCGCTTTTAGGTCTATCGGCACCGCCCCTTCGGCCTAGCATGGGCCACCCATGTCTCGCCCTGCCCTGCTTCCCGCCGCCTTGCTGGCCCTGATGCTGGCCGGCTGCGGCACGCCCAGCCAACCCCTGCCCATGGCCGTCACGCCGGCCAATGCGCTGCAGATCCGCGGCTGGGTGCCGGATGCGCTGCAGCGCCAGGTCGGTGTCGCCACCGTCAAGGGCGGCCAGCAAACCGGTCGCTGGTGGGGCTCCAAGGTCAGCGCCGACGCGCTGCAGCAGGCGCTGGAGGAATCGCTGCTGGCCGTCGGCATGAAGCCGCTGGCTCCTGTGCCCACGCCGCGCTTCGAGCTGCAGGCCGAGTTGGAGCAGCTGGATCAGCCCCAGGTGCCCGCCCTGGGCGTGACCGTGGGCGTCGCCGTGCGCTACACCCTGGTGGACCGCAGCGACGGCCGGGTGGTCGTCTATCAGCGCCGCATCGCCAACACCGACGAGGCCAGCTTCAGCGAGGCCATCATCTCGCCCAACGAGAGGTTGCGCATCGCCAACGAGCGCGCGCTGCGGGCGAACATCGATCTGCTGCTGCGGGACCTGGTGACGCTGAGGCCATAAGTAGCCACCTTGCAGATGCGCCGCTCAACCCTCAGCGGCCTACGACCGAACAAGCCAACTGCCCAGCCAAAAAGCGAGCAACGTGGCCGAACAGCATCCGAAGAATGAGAGTGCAATGACCGCGAATGCACTTGCGGAGCGGCGAAGTGGGCCGAAGTGGCCGACCGCGCGATTGGCGAGGAGATAGGACAGCAGGCCGAACGCCAAGCCGAGCCCGCCCGACAACCACAGCGCGATGCCTTGGGCGCCGACAGAGCCCGCGCCAAGAGAACCCATGATCCCGAGGGCGGCGAACAGGTCGAAGGGGTGGACGGGGCTGCGACCTGAACGAAACGGTACCCATAGGCCGACAACGGCGATGACCACAACGGCAGAGAGCGCAATGAACGGCAAGCAAGCCTGAAGCGCGCCGGTTTTGCTCATGGGGTGAATGGGCTGGACGCGTCGCGCAAATTTGCCACGCCCCCCATCGATGGTCCTATACCCGGATCAGCGCTGGCGCCGGTAGTGCATCGCGACTGAACCGCAGCGCAGCGGTTTCGCCGAGACCAGTTCGAGCCGCCGCGTGGCGGGCAGCCCGCTTGCGTACAACGTCGGCCCATGGCCGGCGATCCTGGGGTGGATGAGGAACTTGTACTCGTCGATCAGATCCAGCCGGTCCAGCTCGGCCGCGAGCTTGCCGCTGCCCAGCAGCACGCCATCGGGCGTCTCATCCTTGAGCTTCTGCACGCCCTCGCGCAGATCGTCGCCGGCGATGAGGTGGCTGTGGGTCCACGGGAAGTCTGTGCGCGTCGACGAGACCACGTACTTCGGCTTGCTCTCCAGCTTGATCGCCCACTCGCGCATCGCCGATGGCGTCTCCACCTCGCCGCGGGCAACCAGGGGCCAGTAGCTCTCCATCATTTCGTAGGTGACGCGCCCCCACAGCATGGCCCCGGCCTCATCCATCAGGCGGGTGAAGAAGGCATGCGTCTCATCGTCGGCGATGCCTTCCTGGTGGTCGACGCAGCCGTCGAGGGTGAGGTTGATGCTGAAGGTCACGAGCCCCATGCTGTCCTCTGCCCTATCTCAAGCCTTGATCTCATGCCGCGCCCGCCCCGCCGTCGCCCACAGCAGCAGCGCAAAGATGCAACCGGCCACGCTGGTCAGCCCGAAGAACCACATCATGTCGCTGTAGCCCGCCGGGTTGGCGGCGCTCGCGCCGGCCCGGTCGTTGAGCCAGCCGGCGACGAGGTTGGCGCCGCTGATGCCGGCGTTCTGCACCACCCACATCAGGCCGATGGCCGTGCCGAAGCGGTTGGGGGCGACGAGGCGGCTGGTCAGCGGCCACATGACGGCCGGCACCAGGGAGTAGCTGACGCCGATCAGCGCCGTCGGCACCCACAGGCTCCAGTGCGTCAGCGCCAGCACGGCCAGGGCCACCGGCAGCAGGAAGGCGCCGAAGGCCAGGAAGGGCGCATAGCGGTGCAGGCGGTCGCACATCCAGCCAAAGGCCGGTGTCGCGAAGATGGCCGCCAGGAAGACATAGCTGTTCATCTCCCCGGCCGCGGCCAGGTCCAGTCCGTGGGCGTGCTGGAAATACTTGATTGAGAAGGTGCTGCGGAAGGCCAGGATGACCGAGTACCAGAGCACGCACAGCAACAGCAGATACCAGTAGGCCTTGCCGAAGTGCAGCAGGTCGCGCCAGACGAACTTCTCGGCCGACGACTTGGCCGTGGGCAACAGGCCCGCATTGCGCGGGCCGCGGTCCACCCACCAGTAGGCGAAGGCCGCCACGAAGGACGTGGCCGCGATGACGGCGGCGATGACCAGCGGCGGCTGCCAGCCCTGGGCGTAGGCGTTGGCGAACCAGGTCGGCGACATGTCGGCGCCATAAGAGCCCATGCGGCCGACGGCCAGCTCGGCCCCCATGGCCAGGGCCAGGCTGCGGCCACCGAAATAGTCGGCCACCGCGGCCAGCGTCGCGATGTTGAAGGTCTCGGCGCCGATGCCGAACAGCAGCCGGCCCGCCGCCATGCCCGTGAAGCTGGGGCTGAAGGCCGTCAGCGCGGCGCCGAGGGCGCAGATGCCGGCCGTCACCAGCGTCATGCGCGCCGCGCCGAAGCGGTCCACCAGCACGCCGCCCACCAGGATGAGGACGACGTTGGGCAGGCTGTAGATGGCGTTCAGCAGCGCGATCTGCGTGTCCGCAAAACCGCGCTGCTGCTGCAGCAGGTCGGCCACCGGGCCGATGGAGTCGTAGACGTAGAAGTTGCCGAACAGCGAGATCGCCACCAGCACGGCCACGACCCAGGCCACGGTGCGGCCCGGCCGGGCCACAGGCATCACGGCAGCAGTGATCACTTGCTCAACAGCGACTTGACGGCCGCCTCCAGCTGCAGGTCCTGACCCGCATCCAGCTTGGCCTTGTCATGCGGCACGACCACGTCCGGCGTGACCAGGGCGCGCTCCATGAAGTCGCCGTTCTGGGCGCGGAAGCCCACCTGCGGGATGCCGAAGACGGTGGCGCCGTCCTGCATGGTTTCCCACCACACCGCCGTGCCGGTGCCGGCCACCGGCATGCCGATCAGCTTGCCGATGCCGAGGTGCTTGTAGGTCCACGGGAACAGATGCGCGTCGGAGTAGTTGCTCTCGCTGATCAGCACGGCCGAGGGCTTGATCCATTTGCCGACGGGCTCCCAGCCCAGGCTCTGGCCGCGCGGCATGAACTCCAGGTATTGCTTGCCCGACAGCAGCGTGGCCAGTTCGTCGTGCAGATTGCCGCCGCCGTTGAAGCGGGTGTCGACGATCAGCGCTTCCTTGCCGCTGGCGCGGCCCATGGCGTCGGAGAAGGTCTGGCGGTAGCTGCCGTCGTCCATGCCGCGCACATGCACATAGCCCAGGCGGCCACCCGAGAGCTTGTCCACCAGGGCGCGCTCCTGGCGCACCCAGCGCTTGTAGAGCAGCTCGCGCTCGGCGCCCAGGCTGATGGCCCGCGCCGTCTGCTCGAAGTGCTTGCCCGTGGCGGGCTCCAGCACCTCCAGCACGACCTGCTTGCCGGCCTTCAGGTTGAGCATGGAGTCGAACTCGGCACCGGCCGCGATGGCCTCGCCGTCGATGGACTCGATGACCATGCCGGCCTTCAGCTTGGCCGAGGCCAGGTCCAGCGGGCCGCCCTCGATGACCTCGCCCACCTTGACGCCGGCACCCTTGTGGGCCGGGTCGTAGAACAGGCCGAGAGCCGCCGTCGCATCGCCGCGCGGGGCGGGCCGGTAGCTGCTGCCGGTGTGCGAGACATTGAGCTCGCCCAGCATCTCGGACAGCAGCTCGGCAAAGTCGGCGCCGTCGGCCACGAAGGGCAGCTGGCGCTCGTAGACCTTGCGGTAGCCGGCCCAGTCCACACCGCCCATGTCGCTGACATAGAGCTTCTCGTAGGTCTGGCGCCAGACATGGTCGAACATCTGGGCGCGCTCGGCGGCGTGGTCGATGCGCAGCTCGGCCGTGAACTTGACGCCCTCGGTCTTCACATTGCCGTCGTCGCCGGGCACCTTGAACTTCTGCACCTTGCCGCCGGTCATGACGAAACCGTTGGCGCCCTTGGCGTCCAGCACGAGGCTGACGGCCTCGATGCGGCCACCCGGCAGCGAGGCGACGCGCTTGCCTTCCTTCTCGCGCAGGCGCACCTGCCACAGCTCGTGGCCGTCTTCGGTCTTGACGACGTAGAAGAGCTGCTCGCCGTCCGGCGTCATCGCGAAGTCCTTGATGTCGCCCGACACCGTGGAGATACGCGCCGTGCGGCTGTCGATGCCCTCCTGCTCGATGACGACGGGCTTGGGCGGCTCGGGCTTCTTCTCCGCGTCCTTCTTGTCCGCACCCTTCTTGTCGTCCTTCTTCTCGTCTTTCTTGTCGGCCGCTTTCTTGTCGTCCTTCTTGTCCTCGTCCTTCTTGTCGCCGTCCTTCTTGTCCTCTTCCTCGCGCTGCTTGAGCTGGGCGAACTCGGCCTTGTCGAGCTGGTAGCGGTCGAAGGCGGCGCGGGTCAGGAACATCGCGTAGACGTCGGCGTCGGAGCGCGCACCGCCGCCGTTGCCGTGCAGGCCGTTGCGGTCGGACGCCCAGAGCAGCATCTGGCCCTGGCGCGCGAAGATGGGGTGCACGTCCTCGTAGCCGCTGTTGGTCAGGTTGACCAGCTTGCCGCTGCCGTCGGCCGACACCACGCCCACCTCGGCGCTCCAGCGGTTGCGGTCGACGAACTGCACCACCAGGCTCTTGCCGTCGGGCGCCCAGTCGAACCACTGGTCGCCGTCTTCATAGGAGTAGTTGAAATCGGCCGACAGCACCTGGCGGTTCTTGCCGCTGGCGATGTCCAGCACATGCAGGGCCGCGCGGTCCTGCAGATAGGCCACCTGCTTGCCGTCCGGCGAATAGCGCGGTTGGAAGTTCTGGTGGGCGTCCTGCAGCAGCACCTTGGTCGTCACGCGCGGCGCGTTGAAGAAGCTGGGCACGGCCTTCTTGTCGCCGGCGATGGCCGACTCGCACAGGCTCCACTGGCCGTTGACCTCGCAGGCGTAGAGCAGCTTGCGGCCGTCGGGGCTGAAGCTGACCGAGCGCTTCTGGCCCGGGCCCTCGGTGATGCGGCGGGTGTTGCCGAACTCGGCCGACGTGACGAAGACCTGGCCGCGCACGATGACGGCGACTTCGCTGCCATCGGGGCTGGCGGCCATGTCGGTGGCGCCCTCGGACAGCTTGAGGTTCTCGACGCGCGGCACCATGGCATCGGCCGCGACGGCGATGCCGACCTTCTGCGGCGTGGCCGCGTCGCCGGCCATGGTGTAGAGCTCGCCGTCGAAGCCGAAGCTCAGCGTGCCGTCGCCCGCGACGCTGAGGAAGCGCACCGGGTTCTTGGTGAAGTTGGTGATCTGGCGCGTCGCCGCGGGGTTGTCCAGCGGCATCTTCCAGACATTGAAGGATCCGCTCTTCTCGCTGAGGTAGTAGACCGACTTCTCGTCGGCCGACCACACCGGATTGCGGTTCTCGCCGCCGGTGCTGGTCAGCTTGCGATGCTGGCCGGTCTTGGCATCCCACAGCCAGATGTCGCGAGCCACCGGCGAGATGTGGTGCTTGCGCGACGCGTTCTCATAGCCCTTCCAGTCTTCGTAGACAAGCTGGCTGCCGGCCTTGTTGTAGCGGCCGGCCATGGCGGGTTCGCTGAAGATCTGCTCGGGGCGGCGGCCGCCGTCGATGCCGACCTGGTAGAGCTCGCCCAGGGCCGGCGACGGGAAGGCCATGCTGGCGCGGGCGTCCTGGCGCGTGGCCGAGAACAGCACCGACTTGCCATCCGGCGTGAAGGCGATGGGCGTCTCGCCGGCCGAGTGGGCCGTCAAGCGCCGCGAGGGGCCGCCCTCGGCGGAAACGAGGAAGACGTCGTTGTTGCCGTAAAGATCGGCCGCATAGGCCAGCAGCTTGCCGTCGGGCGACCAGACGGGCGCGGCCACATGGTTGCCATTGGCCACCAGCAGGCGAGCGGTGCCACCACCGGCGGGCACGATGTAAAGATTGCCCTGGAAGGTGAAGGCGATCTGCTTGCCGTCCGGCGAGATGGCCGACTGGCGCAGCCACAGCGGGTTGGTCACGGGGCCCAGCGGCGCGCTCGGCGCGGCAAGGGCAGACAGAGCGGTCGACAGCGCCAGAACGGCGCCCACGAGTTTGAAACGCATGGCAGGGCTCGGAAAGACTGAAGCGGACGAGTCTAGAAGCCCCGCTTCGCCGAGCGGAAAGTCACCGCCCTGGGATTACCCCAGTTTGCGATGCGCCAGAGCCGGCAATTGCTGACGCACCTGGGTCAGGCGGGCCGGGTCCACGTCCCCCACGACCACGCCCTCGCCTTCGGCCAGCACGCTGAGCACCTGGCCCCAGGGGTCGATGACCATGCTGTGGCCCCAGGTGCGGCGGCCGTTCTGGTGCTGGCCGCCCTGGGCCGGCGCGATGACATAGCACTGGTTCTCGACCGCGCGGGCGCGCAGCAGCAGCTCCCAGTGGGCCTGGCCGGTCGTGTAGGTGAAGGCGGCCGGCACGGCCAGCAGGTCGACGCCGGCATAGCCGCGGTAAAGCTCGGGGAAGCGCAGGTCGTAGCAGACCGACAGGCCGACCTTGACGCCTGACGCGTCGAAGCTGGTCGGCTGGCTGCCCGGCTCCAGCACGCGGCCCTCATCGTAGCTCTCTCGGCCGTTGTCGAAGGCGAAGAGGTGGATCTTGTCGTAGCGCGCCACGCGCTCGCCGTCGGGCGAGAACACCAGCGTCGTGTTGCGCACCCGCTCGGCCGTGGTCGACTGGATCGGCAGGGTACCGCCAATGATCCACAGCCCCAGGTCGCGCGCCGCGTTGGCCAGCATGGTCTGAATGGGGCCTTCGCCCTCGGTTTCCGCCAGAGCCAGCTTGTCGCTGTCATGCATGCCCATCAGGCAGAAATACTCCGGCAGGGCCGCCAGCTGGGCGCCGCGCTTGGCGGCGTCCTCCAGCAGGCGGCGCGCGGCCGAGAGATTGGCAGCCACGTCGGGGCCGGAGACCATTTGAACTGCAGCGACTTTCATAGCGCCGATGCTAGCCGCTCGATGTCCGTTGAGTTGTTAAGCCAGGAAAACGAGGCCCGGACGATGCCTTCCAGCCCGCGGGCCTGCATGTCCAGCGGCGTGTAGGGCACGCCATTGGCCCCGACATGGATGCCCTGGCCGGCCAGCCGGGCCCGGGTCTCAGGCGCGGTTTCACCTTCGACGGTGAAGCTGACCAGGCCCGAGCGCGTGCCGCTGCCGAGGTCGTGCAGGCGCACATGGGGCAACTCGCTCAGGCGTTCGCGCAGTTGCGCGGCCAGGCCTTGCACCTTGGCGGCGATGACGTCGATGCCGATCTCCAGCGCCTCGGCAATCGCCACCTGCAGGGCCAGGCGCAGCGCCACCGGCTGCTCCGACGTCTCCAGGCTGCCTCCCAGGACGTCCACCCAGGGTGGCGCCAACTGATCCATGAAACCCTGGCGCACATAAAGCAGGGCTGTGCCACGCGGCCCGCGCAGATGCTTGCGACCGGCGCTCTTCAGCACATCGCAACCGAGGGCCTGCACGTCGACCGGCAACTGCCCGACGGCCTGGCCGGCATCGATGAAATAGGGCACGCCGGCGGCCCGCGCCACGCGTCCCAGCGCGGCCGCGTCGTTGATGAGGCCACCATTGGCGGGCAGCCAGGTCAGCGAGATCCAGCGCACGCGTTCGTCGATCAGTGCCGCACTGGCCTCGGCGTCGACGCTGCCGTCGGCATGGCAGGGCAGCACCTCCACCGAGGAACCGCTGCGCTGGTAGGTCATCAGATTGCCGCCCCACTCCTGGCGGCCGACGAGGATGCGGTCACCGGGGCGCAGCGGCGTCTTGTGCGTGAAGGCCGACCAGGCCGTGCCAAAGGCGGCCGAGCCACTGCCGTGAAAAGCGATCTCGTCGCTGCCGGCGTTCAACAGCCGGGCGGCGTCTTCGCGCAGCCGCTGCAGTTGCGGCGCCGCCCTGTCGCCCACTTCCATCGGCCCCAGGCGGGTCTCCAGCGCCAGATGCTCCTGCAGGGCGGCCAGGGACGCCGCCGACATGGGCGACGCGCCGGCATGGTTGAGCAGCAGCGGCGCGGTCACGACACCAGCTCCACCAGGGCCTCGACCTCCACCGCCGCGCCGGCCGGCAGGCTGGCCACGCCGACGGCCGCGCGGGCATGCCGGCCGCGCTCGCCCAACGCAGCCACGACGAGATTGGACGCGCCGTCGGCCACCGCGCTGTGCTCCGTGAAGCCCGGCGCCGCAGCAACAAAGATGCCCAGGCGCAGCACCTGGCGCACCCGGCCAAGGTCGCCACCGACGGCGGCATCCAGCACGGCCAGCAGCTTCAAGGCGGCCACTTCGGCTTCGGCGCGACCGGCCTGCGCATCGAGGGCGCCGCGGCCCGGCGCGCCGATCTGGCCGGCGATGACGAGCAACCCCTTCCCCTCGCGGTAGTGGAGGTAGTTGGCGGCCGGAGCGCCGACTTCGGGCAGGGCGTGGCCGAGGCTGGCCAGGCGATCTTGGAGCTTGGATGTCATGGCTTGAGGAGGAGCTTGCCCTGGGTCGCACGCGACGCCAGCAGTTCATGGGCACCGGCCACGTCGGCCAGCGGGAATTCGGCATGGACGCGCAGCTGCACGGCGCCGCTCAGCACCGCGTCGAACACCGTCGCCGCCCGCGCGCGGCGCTTGGCCGCGTCGGGCAGGAAGTGGGGCAGCACGGGCCGGGTCAGCGTCAGGCTCTTCTTCTGCAGCGACAGCACGTCGACCGGGTCGGGCTGGCCACTGGCCGCGCCGAACAGGATGAGATGGCCGCCAACGCGCAGGGCCTCCAGGCTGCCGGCAAAGGTCGAGCGCCCCACCGAATCGAAGGCGACGGCGACGCCGCGCGCGGCCGACACCCAGTCGCCGCCTGCCAGCAGCGGCACGACACCCAGGCTGCGCAGCCAGTCGGCCTTGGCCTCGCTGGACACCGTGCCAAAGACCGGATGGCCGCGCGCGATCAGCCACTGCACCAGCCAGCCGCCAACGCCACCGGCCGCGGCATGCACCAGCACCGGTTCGCCCGCAGGCAGGCGCGCCACATCGTCGAGCAGCATGGCCGCCGTCAGGCCATGCTCCAGCGCCGCGGCGGCGTCGCGCCGGGGCAGTGCATCCGGCACGCGCACGAGATGGTCCAGCGGCACGGCGAGATGGCTGGCATAGCCGCCCTGCACGCCGGTCGTGAAGGCGACGCGGTCACCGACCTGGAACTCCGCACCGGGCGCGACCTCGACGATCTCGCCCGCGCCCTCCAGGCCCAGCCGCCAGGGCAGGCTGATGCCGGGGTAGCGGCCCTCGCGCTGATAGAGGTCGACGAAGTTGATGCCGGCGTAGGCTATGCGCACCACGGCCTGGCCGGCGGTGGCCTCGGGCATGGGCAGGGACTGCAGCTCCAGCACCTCGGGACCGCCGAACTGATGGACCAGGATGGCTTGCGTGGACATGGGTTGAACCTCAAGCGTTAACGTCTCGCCAATGTCAGCCTCGCGGCGCCTGCGCACCAGCGAGGCTTTGACACACCCGCTTTGCGTTTTTCTCAACACCATGCGTGACCGCCTGCCGCCGCTGTTCTCCCTGCAAGCCTTCGAGGCCGCCGCCCGCCTGGGCAACTTCAGCCGCGCGGCGGACGAGCTGCACCTGACGCCCGGGGCCATCAGCCGCCAGGTGCGCCAGCTGGAGGACTGGTGCGGCCAGACCCTGTTCCAGCGCGTCGGCAACCAGATGCGGCTGACGGTCGAAGGCCGCGACTTGCTGGCCCGCCTGGGCGGGCCGCTGGCGGCCCTGCACGAGGCCGTCTACCCCGAGCCGGAAGAGGCGCGCACGACGCTGCAGATCGCCACCCTCGGCTCGCTGGCGCGCGCCTGGCTGCTGCCGCGGCTGGGCCGCTTCATCGCGGCCGCGCCGACGGTGAGACTCATCGTGCAGACCGACTACGCGCTGGTGCGCCCGCCGCCGCGGGTGGCCCTGGTGGCGCTGCGTCACGGCCGGCCCGAGGACGGCGGCGAGATCCTGTTCGGCGACCGCCTGCTGGCCGTCGCCACGCCGGCCTTGGCGCGCGAGCTGGCGGCGGACGCCGCGCGCTGGCCGGCCAGCCGCCTGCTCAGCCATGTGACCGGCGACGCGCCGCTGTGGCAAGCGGCGGCGGGCATCACCGCCCAGGCCGAAGGCCCGGCCTTCAACGACGCCGCCGTCACGCTGGACGCCGCCGAAGCCGGTCTCGGCATCACCGTCACACGCCTGTCCCTGGCGCTGCCACGGCTACAGGCGGGCACGCTGGTGCAGGCCCACCCGCTGCTGCTGCCCTCGCCGCGCGCCAACCTGCTGGTCATCCGCGAGGACGCGGCCGCCCTGCCCGTTGTGAAGCGCTTCGCGGCCTGGGTGCGCCAGGAGGCCCAGGCGACGGCGGCCGACTTGAAAGCCTGGGCGCCGACCTGAACTGGCCACGATGCAATCCGGCCTGTTCGACGACCTCCCGCCCTCGCCGGGTGCATTGCCGTCCGGCCTGCGCTACGAGGCGGGCTGGCTGTCGGCGGCCGAGGAGACCGGGCTGATCGAACTTGTGAAGCAGCTGCCATTGAAGGAAGCAAAGTACAAGAGCTACACCGCCCGTCGCCGCGTCGTCAGCTTCGGCGGGCAGTTCGACTACGACAGCAACGAGCTGAGGCCGTCGGCACCACTGATCGCGGAGCTGCATCCGCTGCGCGAACGCGTCGCCCGCTGGGCCGGCATAGCGGCGGACACCCTCGTGCATGCGCTGGTTGCCGAGTACACGCCCGGCACGCCGCTGGGTTGGCACCGCGACGTGCCGGACTTCGAGGATGTCTTCGGCGTGTCCCTGGGCCACCAGGCCCTGCTGCGCTTCCGGCCCTGGCCGCCGGACAGCCCCAAGCGCGAAGACATCGTCAAACTCAGCGTCGCACCGGGCTCCCTCTACGCGCTGCAGGGCGAGGCGCGCTGGGGCTGGCAGCACAGCGTCGCGCCGGTGGATGCGCTGCGCTGGTCCATCACCTTCAGGACCGCTCGCCGATGAATGGCGTCGACCCGGGCCGCCGGATCAGAATCGGAGGGTCATGCCGCACCTCTCACGCCTGCGCCGTCAATTGCTGAGCCTGCCCCTCGCCGCAGTCCTGCCGGTGGCCCGTGGGGCCGCCATGCCGCAGACACTGCGCCTGCCCGACCCCAGCGCCTACAGCGCCCACGGCGGCTTCTATATCGAAGCGCTGAAGCTGGCCTTGAGCAAGACCGCGGACCGCGAGCCGGTGCCTGCGCTGGTCCACGCCTCGCCCGACCTGCCGCGCCCTCGCCTGCGCCAGATGCTGCAGGATGGCCAGCTGGACATCATCTGGAGCACGACGACGCCCGAGCGCGAAGCGCAGGCCCTGCCGGTGCGCTTCAACCTGCTCAAGGGCACCAACGAGCTGCGCTTCCTGCTGGTGCGGACCGCCGACCTGCCGGCGCTGCGCTCGGTGCGCTCGTTGGAGGCGCTGCGGCACTTTCGCGCCGGCGCCGGCACCTACTGGAGCGACACCCAGATCCTCCAGGCCAATGGCTTTGCGGTGGAGACGACGCCCAAGTTCGACCTGCTGTTCCGCATGCTCAAGGCCGGCCGCTTCGACTTCATCCCGCGCACCCGCGACGAGATCGACGCCGAGCTGATCCAGCATGCCGAACTGGGCTTTGCCGAGCTGCCCGGCGTGGCCCTGCAATACAAGCAGCCGCTGTATTTCTTCGTCGCCCGCGACAAGCCGCAGCTGGCCGAGCGCCTGCTGCGCGGCCTCAACCTGGCGGCGGCTGACGGCAGTTTTGATGCCCTCTTCATGGCCCAGCCCGAGCTGAGATCGGCGTGGGCCCAGCTGCGCGGCTACACCGGGCTGAGGTTGCAGTTGAAGGCGTTGGAGGCGGAGGCGGCCGCCTCAGCAGCTTCTCGTTAGGGGGCGCTGGCCGCGCTTGCCGCCTTGCCCGGCAGCGCCTCCACCTTTTCCACCTTGGGATCGTCCCACGTGCCGGTGATGTGGAACTCGCGCGTGTTGGCCGCGGCCACCGGGCGACTCAGGATGAGCTGGGCCAGGAAGGCGCCCAGGCCGATCACGGGGTTGATGGCGGCATAGGCCAGGGACGCGCCGCCGGCCGACACCTCGGGCACGACAACGACGCGCAGCTTCTGCGTCTCGGCGGCCAGGTCGGTGCTGCCGTCCACCAGCACCGTGGCCTGCAGGCCGCGGATGCGGATGTTGTCGCTGCGGGCCACGCCGGCGGCGATCTTGACGTCGCCGGTCACGCCGTCGAAGGTGAAGCCCTCGGCAAAGACGTCGCGGAAGTCCAGCAGGAAGCGGCGCGGCAGCGACTGCAGGCTGAGCACGCCCAGCAGCCGCCCGACGCCCGGCTCGGCCTTCAGGAAGGTGCCGGTGTCCAGCTGCACGTTCAGCGCACCGGCCATGCTTGGGAAGTGCGGGGCCAGCGGCGAGCCGTCCCAGCCGACCTGGCCGGCCAGCACGCCCTTGCCGCCGCGCAACACGGGGGATTCCTTCTGGCCCTGGCCGAGGCGCTCCAACAGCTTGCCGGCGTCGGCGATGTCCAGCTTCCAGTCCAGCTGGGTGCGGCGCTTGGCGCCCGTCTCGCCGCCCCAGCGTCCCGTAGCGGTCAGCGTCGCCTCGGGCGAGGTGATCTGCAGCTTGTCCAGCTTCCAGTCGCGCGCCGCGGCCGGGGCCTGCGCCAGCACTTCCAGCTTCCCCAGCCGCTTGCCGCGCAGCTCGAAGTCGTCGATCTGGATGTCCAGCGACGGCAGCGGCCCGCTGCTCGCCTCGGTCTTGTCGGGGGCCATGAACTCGCTGACCGAATCGGCCTCCTGGCGCGGCAGCGACAGCCGCGCCAGGCGCGCCTGCACGGTGTCGATCTGGCCGCCCCTGACGCCCTTGAGCTCGATGCGGCCGGCGATCTGTTCGGCGTCGACATTGACGCGCCAGTTGGCACCGTCACGCGCCACCAGCGCCGAGGCCTTGCCGAGCTGGCGGCCGCCGACCTTCAGCGCCTGGCTGCGCAGCGCGATCTGGCTGGGCAGCAGGCCGGCGTCATCAGTAGCTTCGCCGCCGCCATTGCCGGTGCCTGCCAGTCCGCCCAGGCGCTGCTGCCAGGCATCCAGGTCCAGGGCCGCGACATTGACCTGCAGCAGCACGCCGCTGGCCGGCAGGGCGGGCAGCCTGTCCTGCACGGCCAGAGCGCCACGCAGCACCTGGGAGCTGGGGCCGGAGATGTCGCGCTGCAGCTGGGCCTGCAGCAGCGGTGAAGCTGGCGCGCCCACTTCGAGGCGAAGCTCGTCGCGGCCCGCGGCGGTGGGTGTCATCAGCAGTCGCAGCGGCAGCACCGCGTCGGCGTCCTTGTGACCCGGCGCGGGCAGGTCCAGGGCCAGGCCCTGCAGATTGCTGGAGACGCTGAGTTCGCTCTGGCCGTCCTTGGGGATGGCGAGCTGGAAGCGGTAGGCGGCCTGGCCGGTGGCGGCCTGGGCCAGGCGGGTCACGGCGCCCAGTTCGGTGGCGCGGCGCAGGCCCTCGGCGGTGGCCTGGCCCTGCACGGCGAAGCGCATGCCGCCGCCCGGCTGGGTGCCGCCTTCGATGCTGGCGTCGCCGCCCAGCAGGCGGGCCGTCACGCCGGTCAGCTGCAGGCCCTTGCGATCGAAGTCGATTCGGCCTCGCACGCCGGCCAGCGGCGGCAGCTCGGGGCGCAGCTTGACGTCGACGCTGTTGGGCTGCAGCTGGCCCTTGACCGTGGTCTCCTTGAAGTCGTCCAGGGGGATGCCGATGCCCAGCTTGAGGCCGACGGCCCCCTGGGCCGTGGTGGTGCTCAGTGCATGGCCCAGCCATTCGTCCAGCGGCGAAGCGCGCACGAAGCGCAGCAGGTCGGCCCCCGCGCCGTGGCCATTGCCATCGAGCTGCAGCAGGCGGCCGTGGTGCAGGTCCTTGATGCCGCCGTTGACGTCGCTGAGCTCATAGCCCAGCACCTTGGCGCGGCCGTCCTTGATGAACATGCCGGCGCGGTCGAAGACCAGCTCGGCGTCGACGTTCTCCATGACCGGCCAGTTGCCGCCGTTGTCGCTGGGCGGCACATAGGCCAGGGTCACACCCTGGGCCTGGACCACGATCTTGAAGATGCCCGTGGACTTCGGGCCGTCGAAGGGAAAGTCGGCCAGCTCGCCCTTGAGCCTGACCGTGGTGCCACGCGCCTCGCCGGCCAGGATGGCGCGCGCCACATAGCTGCGCGTGTTGACCAGCCGCGCCGGGATGTAGTGGGCCACGCGCGTCGCCTCCACGCGTTGCAGCTTGCCGCTCAGGTCCAGGAAGCCGGGCGTGGTGGCGCCGGCGGCGCGCTTCCAGCCGACGTCGAACTCGCCGCTGAAGTCGGGCGTCTGCAGCTGCAGCTCGCGCAGCTTCAACTCGACGTCACCGGATGTCTTGCCGCCTGGCTGGGGCAGTTGCCACAGCATCTGCGTGGACAGCCGCGTGACGGGCAGGCGGGCCTCCTCGAGCAGCCCTGGCAGCTCGACCTCGCCATCATGCACGGCCAGCCGGGCGGAGCCGCCGCGCTCGCTGGCATCCAGCTCCAGGCTGGCGCCGCGCAGGCCGGGGCGGCCGAGATGGCCCTCCTGGTCGCTCGCCTTGGCGGCCACCGCCAGACCGTCGATCTGGGCCTTGACGCGGTAGCTGCGCGGCGCGTCCAGCGTGCCCTGCCACTGGCCCGTCAACGCCGTCACCACCCCGCGCGGCTCCAGCTCGGCCAGCAGCTTGTGGGCGCGCTCGCCCAGGGGCAGGCGCTGGCCAATCTGGGCCATCAGCGCGAAGTCCAGGCGCTGGGCGTTGACCTCGCCGCCCAGCACCTCGTCGGCCTTGCCCAGCTGCAGCGTCGCGCCCCAGTCCGAGCGCGGCCAGGTGATGCCATCGCCGCTGACGAAGCCCAGCTGACGGGCCTGGAAGCTCAAGCGGTCCTTGGCCCGCGCCAGCTCCAGCCGGCCTTCGATGTGGTCCAGGTCCAGCTCGGGCGCCTCATCCTGCAGCTTCAGGCGCACCGAGCGCAGGGCCAGGTCCAGGGTGGCGGCGCTGGGGCTGCCGTCCTTGATGTCGGCCCAGGCGCGCACGGCGCCGTCGCCTTCGCTCAACTGGAAGGGCAGGTCGACGTGGCGGCGCAGCTGGCTCAGGTCGGCCCGCGGCAGCTCGGCATAGGCCTGGCCGCTCCAGTGCTGGAACTCGCCGGGGCGCTTCAGCAGGCTTTGCACGAACTGGCCGCGCAGCGTGAAGCGCCGGCCCCAGTCGGCCGGGGGCGTCGCATCCAGGCGCAGCTGATGGCGGCGCAGCCCGTTGCGCATGACGAAGTTCAGCTCGGACAGCTCCAGCGGCTTGGCGTCGGCGCGCTTTTCGTCCAGCCAGCGCACGCGGCCGTTGACGATGGCCAGCTCGGGCTGGCTGAACAGCCAGTCCATGCCGGCCTCGGTGGTGCCGGCGTCGGTCTTTTCGGCCTCGTCCAGGCCCAGGCCGGCGATGAAGATGCGGCCCTGGGCATCGCGGCGGATGGTGAGTTCGGGCTTGTCGACCAGCAACTGCGAGAAGCGCGGCTCAAGCACGAGCATGGACTGGGCCGACAGCACGGCCGCGACGCGGGGCAGGCGCAGGGCGGGCCGGCCGGCGACGTCCAGCACCTGCACATCGCTCAATTCCATGCGCGGCAGCCAACCACTGGATTCGACCGTGATGCGGCCGATGCGCAATTCCAACCCCAGAGCCTTTGAGGCTTCCTTTTCCAGCCAGGGGCGCCAGTCATTGGCGTGCGGGAGAATGGCCCAGTGCAATACAGCCCAGGCCGTCACCCCCAAAGCCCAAAGCAGGGCCAGGATCAGCAACGCCCAGCGCAAGCCATGCCAGCACAGGCGCAAGGGCCAGCGCGAGGCGCGGTTGCAGCGATGGAGGGCGGCCGAGAAGAAGTCAGACACGTTGTCTTGGGGCACGTGAAGAACCGGCCGGCAGGCAATCTAGCACAGGGTCATGAGCCAAACGTTTCCCGCATCTGCTGAGCACAGCCGCTATGTGCAGCGGGTTCGCCGCCGTTACGCGGCCGAACTGCCGCTGCTGCCGGCGGGCCTGCCCGACCGCGCCGTCATTGGGGCGCTGATCGAAGCCCTGGGCGCCAATCGCCCGCTGGCCAGCGCGCTGCGCGTGGCGCGCCACCTCGTGCTGGAGCGCCTGGCGGTGCTGGACATCGAACAGGCTGCGCCCGTGGAAGATGTCACGCTGGCCATGACCCATCTGGCCGAGGTGACGCTTGACAAGGCCCTGGCCGCGGCCCGTGCCGAGCTGGACGCCCTCCATGGCGAGCCGCGCACGGCCGAAGGCGGCGACATCGCCTTCTGGGTGCTGGGCATGGGCAAGCTGGGGGCGCGCGAGCTCAATGTCTCGTCGGACATCGACCTCATCTACGTTTACGAAGATGACGGCCAGACGCAAGGTTCACGCCCTGTCACCGCCCACGAATACTTCTCCAGCGTCGCCAAGCGCCTCTACACGCTGATCGGCGACGTCACCGATGACGGCCAGGTCTTCCGCGTCGACCTGGCCCTGCGCCCCAACGGCAAGAGCGGCCCGCCGGTCGTCAGCCTGGCCATGCTGGAGGAGTATTTCCTCGTGCAGGGCCGCGAGTGGGAGCGTTTCGCCTGGTTGAAGAGCCGCGTCGTCGCGCCGCTGAGCGGCATGGGCGCGCCGGGCGACCCGCGCACCCAGCAGCTGCGCCACCTCGTCACGCCCTTCGTCTACCGCCGCTACCTGGACTACGGCGTCTTCGAAGGCCTGCGCCAGCTGCACGGCAAGATCCGCAGCGAGGCCAAGGCGCGCGCCGCCGGCCGGCCCGAGCGCGCCAACGACGTCAAGCTGTCGCGCGGCGGCATCCGCGAGATCGAGTTCATCGTGCAGCTGCTGCAGGTGGTGCGCGGCGGCCAGTTCCCCGAGATCCGCACCCGCTCCACCGTCAAGGCCCTGGCCCAGCTGGCGGCCGGCGGGCTGATGAAGGCCGAAACGGCGGCCAAGCTCAGCGAGGCCTATGTCTTCCTGCGCCGCGTCGAGCACCGCATCCAGTTCCTGGATGACCAGCAGACCCATTGCCTGCCGCAAGGCGATGCCGACCTGGCCTGGATTGCCGCGTCTCTCGGCCTGAAATGCAGCCGCGAGGCCTGCGAGCTGTTCGAGCAGTTGGGCGAGGTGCGCGAGCTGGTGGCGACCGAATTCGATTCGCTGCTGCACGAAGGCGGCAAGCCGCAAGGCGGTTGCAAGGGCGGCCAGTGCGGTGGCCCCAAGCCAGCCGTCGATGGCGAGGACTTCCTGAGCGGCCTGCCGCCCGAGCTGGCCACGGCCGTGCGCGCCCTGGCCGACACGCCGCGCGTGCAGGGCCTGCGCGAGGAATCGCGCCAGCGCCTGGCCAAGCTCTTCCACCGCGCCGCCCAGGCCGTGGCGGCCGAGGAATGCTCGCTGGACGCGGCGCTGCGCTTCGTCGACTGGGTCGGCCCGCTGCTGCGCCGCGAGAGTTACCTGGCCCTGCTGGTCGAGCGCCCCGCCGTGCAGCAGCGCCTCTTGCGCCTCTTGGGCCTGGCGCGCTGGCCGATGCGCTATCTGATGCAGCATCCGGGCGTCATCGACGAACTCGCCGACCCGCTGCTGCTGACCGCCCGCTTCGACCGCGAGGCCTTCATCGCCGACCTGCTGGAACGAGAGCAGGGCTGGGAGCGCAGCGGCGAGGCCGACGAGGAGGCGCTGCTGGACACGCTGCGCCGCGCCCACCATGCCGAGGTCTTCCGCACCCTGGTGCGCGACGTCGAGGGCCGCATCACCGTCGAGCAGGTGGCCGACGACCTGTCGCTGCTGGCCGACGCCGTGCTGCAGATCGCCATCACCTGGGCGTGGGCGCGCTTCGGTAAGGCCCACCGGCCCGATCCCCGCCTGGCCGTCATCGCCTACGGCAAGCTGGGCGGCAAGGAGCTGGGCTATGGCGGTGACCTGGACGTGGTCTTCGTCTTCGACGACGAGGACGAGAACGCGGCCGAGATCTACGGCGCCTTCGTGCGCCGCCTCATCACCTGGCTGACGCTGCGCACCGCCGCCGGCGAGCTGTTCGACATCGACACCGCGCTGAGGCCGAATGGCAACTCGGGCCTGCTGGTCACGTCGCTGGCCCATTTCGAGGCCTACCAGACCGGCCGCGGCAGCAACACCGCCTGGACCTGGGAGCACCAGGCCATCACGCGGGCGCGCTTCTGCGCCGGCAACGCCGACATGGCCGAGCGCTGCGAGAGCGTGCGCCGCCAGGTGCTGACCGCTCCGCGCGATGCCGAAGCGCTCAGGCGCGAGGTGCAGGCCATGCGCGAGAAGGTGCGCACGGCACGGCCTGTGAAGTCCGAGCTCTTCGATGTGAAGCACAGCGAAGGCGGCATGATGGACGCCGAGTTCGCCGTGCAGTTCCTGGTGCTGGCGCATGCGGCCACCCATCCTCAGCTGCAGGACGACCTCGGCAATATCGCGCTGCTGCGCATGGCCGAGGCCGCCGGGCTGCTGCCGTCGGGTGTCGGCGTGAATGCTGCGAATGCCTACCGCGAGCTGCGCCGCGTGCAGCACAAGGCACGATTGGATGAGCAGTCCACGGCCTTGGACGAGGCCGCCGCCGAACCGCTGGCCGCGCACCGAGACGCCGTGCGCACCCTATGGCAAGCCGTGTTTGGCTGATGCTCTGCGCGGCCCTGGCCGCGCTGTCCCTGCTGGCCTGGCCGCTGCCGCGTGAAGTGCTGGACTGGCAGCCCATCCTCGTGGCAACCCAGCCCTGGCGCGCCATCACGGCCGCCTTCGTGCACTGGACGCCGATTCACCTCGCCGCCAACCTCGCTGGCTGCGCGGTGCTGGCGCTGCTGGGCTGGCGCGCCCATCTCGGCCCGCGTGAAGCACTCGCCGGCGGGGTCGCTCTGCCCCTCACCCAGCTCGGCCTGCTGCTGCGGCCCGAGCTGCAGCACTACGCCGGCCTGTCGGGTGCTCTGCACGCGCTGGCCGCCCTTGCCGCGCTGACGCTGTTCACGCGCCGCAGCCGTGAGCACTACATCGGCGCCGCCGTGCTCGTCGGCCTCGTCATCAAGCTCGCCCTGGAGCATCCCCTCGGCCCGGTGCTGCGCGACACACCCGGCTTCGATTTCCCTGTCGCCCCCTTCGCCCACCTGAGCGGCGCGGTCGCCGGCGCCCTGGCCTGGTTGACATTTCGGACAATACCGAAATAATCGCGACTCCAGCCAGGAGGATCGCGATGACGCAGCAGCCATACACCGCCTTCGGCATCGGCCATTTCGACGTCGCCGGCCCCGACCTCGAACGCCTGGCGCCCTTCTACGCCGAGGTGTTCGGCTGGCAGATCGCGCCACGCGGCCCGGGCTATGCGCAGCTGCAGACGCCCGCCGGCAGCCCCGACGGCGCCCTGGTCGAACAGCCGGACGCCGCCATCACGATAGGCATCGTCGTACCCGACCTGGCCAAGGCCCTGAATCAGGCCGAAGCGACCGGCGGCCGGGTCGAGATGCCGGTCACCGACAATGGCTGGGTGCGCAAGGCCCAGGTGCGCGACCCGGCGGGCAATCTGCTGACGTTGATCCAGGGTGACTGAAGCGGAACTCGACGAGGCCCTGCGCGCGCTGGCCCATGCCGAGCGCCGAGGCTTTGTGCGCGAATGCCTGAACCGAGAATGTGCGGCCGGTGAACTGGCCGAGATTTCGTCCCTGGCCTTGGCCAGCGTGTCCGAGCACCTGAAGGTGCTGCGCAAGACCGGCCTGCTGACGCTGGAGGTGCGCGGCAGGTTCTGGATGTACCGCACCGACCCTGCGCGCCTGCAGCAGGTGCTGGCCGCCCTGCAGGGCAGTTTTGAATTGGAAAGAGAGAACGACCATGGGACGTGAAGCCCTTTGCACCGCCCGCGTGGGCAACGAGACCGAAGAGGTCAACGCCCTGCTGGAGTCGACCACCGTCGTGCTGCGCGGCGCGATCAAGCGCAAATGGGAGATCGCCGCGCTGCAGAACCTGCGCGTCGAGGGCGAGGAACTGCGCTTCGAGATCGGCGAGGAGGCCGTGGCCCTGGTGCTCGGCGAGAAGGAGGCCGGCAAGTGGCTGAAGAAGCTGCAGACGCCGCCGCCCACGCTGGCTGCCAAGCTCGGCGTCAGCGCCGACAACCCGGCCCTGCTGATCGGTCCCACCGTCGGCACGCTGGACCCGGCCCTGGCCGAGGCCCTGGCCGGCGGCATCACGACCAATCTGCGCGAGGCGCGCATGCTGGTGGCGGTGCTGAGCCAGGCGTCGGAGCTGCCGCGCATGGCCGAGTTCCATGCCGACATGATCTGCAAGACCGTCTGGGTCGTGCACCCCAAGGGCCCGGAGGCCGACCCGTCGGACGCCGTGGTGCGCATCGCCATGCGCGGCTGGGGCTATGTGGACAACAAGACCAGCGCCGTGTCTGACAGGCTGACGGCCACGCGCTGGGTGCGCGGCGAACCGCCGCCGCCCAAGAAGCGGGTTCGCAACCGTTAAATGACGTTGGCCTCGAGGAGAGGTCGGCCATCGAGCAGGCGCCGAGGCGTCAGCGCCTCGATCAGCGGCGCATCCAGGCCCGCGATCAGCTGCGCCATCGAATGCCCGACCGCCGGCGACTGCTGCATGCCGTGGCCCGAGAAGCCGCAGGCCGTGAAGGCGTTGGCATAACCGGGCAGCCGGCCGGCCAGGCCGTTGTGGTCGAAGGCATTCATCTCGTAATAGCCGGCCCAGGCCGAGCGCACGCGAAGTGCTTCGAGCTGCGGCACCCGCGCCGCAAGCGTGGGCCACAGCAGCTCGTCGAAGAGGCCGTGGTCGATGTCGTGCAACGGCGCCTCGTCAACGTCATCGCCGCGCGGCGGGCCGCCGGCGAGGATCAATGAACCCTCGGTGCGGAACCAGAACCCGCTCGGGTCGATGACCAGCGGGCAGCCGGGCAGCGAAGCCGGTGTCTCCAGCACGAAGACATCGCGCTTCTTGGCGTGGACGGGCAGCTCGAAGCCCAGGGCCTTCCCCAGCGGCGCACTCCAGGCGCCGGCCGTGATGACAAAGGCTTCGCCGCCAAAACGGGAGCCGTCGGCGCAGCACACGGCGGTCACGCGATCAGCTGACGTCTCGAAGCCCGTCACGTCGGCTTCGACGAAAGCCACGCCGCAGGCCCTGGCCTTGCGCCGGAAGGCGCGATGCAGGGCCGGGCCGTCGAACCAGCCCTCGCCACTCAGCCCCAGCGAACCCAGCGCCAGGTCGTCGACCGCCAACCAGGGGAAACGGGCCGCCAGCTCCGCCGGACTCAGCAGCGCGACGTCGACGCCCTCGGCGCGCTGCACGGCATGCACCTCGCGCAGCGTTGGCGCGCCCTGCGCGGTGGCGAGATAGAGATAACCCGGCTCGACCAGGCCGACGGCAGGCCTGTCGTCCGCCGTCGCCAGTTCGTCGGGCACGCGGCGCAGGAACTCGATGCTCCATCTCGACAGCGCCATGTTGACCGGCTGGGAGAACTGCTGGCGGATGGAGCTCAGCGACAGCGAGCTGGACGCCCGCGCATAGGACGGGTCGCGCTCGATGACGGTCACGCTGGCGCCGTGGTCGCGGGCGAGAAAGCAGGCCGTGGCGGCACCCATGACGCCCCCGCCGATGATGGTCACCTTCAACATGCTGGCAGCATAGAGGCCATGACCCGTCAGACCCAACTGGACTCCCGCGCCATCGCCCTCTTGCTGCTGTGCTGCCTGCTCTGGGGCATCAACCAGGTCGCCGCCAAGGCGGCACTGACCGAGATCACGCCGCTGTGGCAGGCGGGGCTGCGCTCGGTCATTGCCGGCCTGTTGGTCTGGCTGTGGTCGATGTCGCGCGGCATCCAGCTCTTCAAGCGCGACGGCAGCCTGTTCGGCGGCGTGCTGGCCGGCCTGCTGTTCGCGGCGGAGTTCGCCTGCATCTTTGTCGGCCTGCAGTACACCAGCGCCTCGCGCATGGTGGTCTTCATCTATCTGGCGCCCTTTGTCGTCGCCCTGGGCATGCCGTGGATTGCACGCGGCGAGGCGCTGTCCGTGCGGCAATGGGGCGGCCTGGTGCTGGCCTTCGGCGCCATGGCCTTTGCCTTCGCGGAAGGCTTCTCGGCACCGGGCACGCCGCTGCAATGGTGGGGCGACGCCCTGGGCGTGGCCGCCGCCGTGCTGTGGGGCGGCACGACGCTGGCCATCCGCGCGACGAAGCTCAGTTCCGCGCCGGCCGAGAAGACCCTGCTCTACCAGCTCGGCATCTCCGCCCTGGCCCTGTGCGCCGCGGCCGTCTTTGCCGGCGAGCCCCTGCCCCTGCACTGGTCGCCGCGCCTTGTCGGCCTGTTCGGCTTCCAGGCCGTCGTCGTCAGCTTTGCCAGCTATCTGGCCTGGTTCTGGCTGGTGCGCCACTACGCGGCCACCAAGCTGTCCGTCTTCACGCTGAGCACGCCGTTGTTCGGCCTGGTGGCCGGCGCCCTGCTGCTGGGCGAGGGCATCAGCCCGCGGCTGGTGGCGGCCCTGGTGGCCCTCGCGGTGGGCATCGTGCTGGTGAACCGCTGATAGGCTGAGCGCATGCCCCTGACCGCCGTCGACGCCGGCAGCTACCGCGAACGGCGCCTGTGCACCGAGCTCTATCAGCGTTCGGCCATCGGGCCAGCCTTCTATGCGGCCGGCTGCGGGCTGCTGATGGGGTTGGGCGGCTACAGCTGGCCTGCCGCCGTGCTGCACGCCGTGGCGCTGCCGGCGTTCGTGCTGATGCTGTGGCTGCGGCGGCGGCACCGCGTGCCCGACGACGGGTCGCTGGCGGCCTGGCAGCGCCACCACTGGCTGCTGATCCATGCCGGCTGCCTGCTGTGGTCCCTCGTGCTGGCACGCACGGGCAGCCTCGAAGGGTGCAGCAGCACCGCGATGCTGACGGGCCTGCTGTGCACGGTGGCCTATGGCACCGCCATCAGCGAGGCCCTGGGGCTGATGCCGCGCCAGGCCCTGGTCTCGCTGGCCCTGCTGCTGCTGCCGGCCTGCGCCTGGCTGCTGACGCTGGCACCGCTGCGCCCGCTGGCCGTGACGCTGCTGATCTATGGCCTCTACCTGCTGCTGGCCCTGCTGCGCTCGGCGCGGAGCTTCGCGGCGCAGCTGGAAGGGGAGCAGCAGCTGCGCGAGAGCCGCGCCGTCATCGAGAGGCTGACGCGCGAGGACGACCTGACGGGCCTGCCCAACCGGCGCGACTACGAGCTGCGCGTGGCCGAAGCCTGGCAGCGCGCGCGTCGCATGGACGCACCGATGTGCCTGGTCGCGGCCGACCTGGACCACTTCAAGCGCGTCAACGACCACTACGGCCATGCGGCCGGCGACGCCTGCCTGCGTCATTTCGCGCAACTGCTGCGTGAGCACTTCCGTCGCGCAGGTGACCATCCGGCGCGGATCGGCGGTGAAGAATTCGTCGTGCTGATGCTGGACTGCGAGCTGGCCGAAGCGCAGGCCCATGCCGAACAGTTCCGCGCCCACGTCGAGGCCTCGCCCTGCACCCACGAAGGCCAGCGCATCGCGCTGACCGTCAGCCTGGGCCTGGGCCGCGCCGACCTCACGCGGGACGCCGACGCGGCACGCTGGCTGCAGCGCGTGGATGCTGCCTGCTACGCTGCCAAGCACGCGGGCCGCAACCAGCTTCAGCTCGGCTGAGCCCCAGCCAGACACGGCAAACCAGGAGACTTTCGATGATCACCCTCTGCGGCATTCCGCTCTCGAACTACTACAACAAGGCCAAGCTGGTCCTGCTGGAGAAAGGCATTCCCTTCACCGAGGAATACGTGAAGACGCATTCCCACGAAGAAGAGGTGCTGAGCTGCTCGCCGCTGGGCAAGGTGCCCTTCATCAAGACGCCCCACGGCCCGCTGTGCGAGAGCCAGGCCATCGTCGAATACCTGGAGTCGGCCTACCCAGAGACGCCGAAGCTGATCCCCGCCCACCCCTACGAAGCGGCCAAGGTGCGCGAGCTGATCACCTATGTGGAGCTGCACCTGGAGCTGGTGGTGCGCGAGCTGTATGCCGAGGCCTATTTCGGCGGCCAGGTCAGCGACGGCACCAAGAAGCGAGTCGCCCGCGTGCTGCCCGAGCACATCCAGGCGTTCAAGCGCCTGGCCAAGTTCGGGCCCTATCTGGCCGGCGACACGTTCACGCTGGCCGACTGCGCCGGCTGGGTCAGCCTGCCGCTGGTGGGCATGACGACCAAGATCATCTACGGCGAAGACTTCCTGGCCGCTGCCGGCATCGACTGGAAGCCCTATGCCAAGCTGATCGGCGAGCGCCCGCATGCCCTCAAGGTGGCGGCCGACCGCAAGGCCGACCAGGAGCGCTCGCTGGGCAGGAGCTGAGCGCTAGCGCTGCAGCTTCAGCCTGACGATGGGCCGCGCCGGCTGGTGCCGCGCGACCTCCTCGAAGCCCAGTTCGTCGAACATGGTCAGCGAGCCGAACCAGGGCGCGTCCGGCGCCCCTTCCTTGGCCTTGTCGACCGGGTAGGCCTCCACCAGCTTCAAGCCGCGCTTGCGGGCATAGGCGACGGCACCTTTCAGCAGGGCCGTGGCGACGCCCTGCCCGCGGTAGGCCGACGGCACGACCAGGCAGACGATGGACCAGACCGGTTGGTCGTCCACCGCCCTCATGGCCGGCGAGCGTCGCAGCTTGGCGTAGTCCTCGCGCGGCCCCAGCGACACCCAGCCCACGGGCGTGTCGCCGTGATAACCGAGCAGGCCGGGCGGCGGGTCCTGCGCGGCCAGTTGCTTCAACGCGTCATGCGCCAGCCGGCGCTGCGCCTCGCTGGGCCGCGTGTAGGCGCCCTTGCCCGTCACGCGGTAGTACATGCACCAGCAGCCGCGCGCCACCGAGCAGCCCCGCGCCTCGAACACGGCCTCCAGGTCGGGCCAGCGCTCGGGCGTCAGGGCATGCACGGTGAGCTTCATGACGACAGCTTCAGCCCCACGATGCCGGCCACGATGAGGCCGACGCTGATCAGCCGCGCCGCGTTGGCCGGCTCGCCGAGCAGGAAGATGCCCAGCACGACGGTGCCGACCGCGCCGACGCCAACCCAGACGCCATAGGCCGTGCCCACCGGCAACGTCTTCATCGCGATGCCGAGCAGCCACAGGCTGGCGACCATGCAGGCGGCCGTCGCCACGCTGGGCCAGGGCTTGGTGAAGCCCTCGGTGTATTTCAGGCCGATGGCCCAGCCGACCTCGAGCAGGCCGGCGATGACGAGAACGATCCAGGCCATCTGTTTTCTTCCTTCAGCAATACCTCGGCGCGATTCTGGCCGGGTCCGATCCCCGGGGCGCGGTGGGGTGGCTTACGCTAACGCCCATGAGCCACAAGCCGACCACGGTCCAGGAGCTGGGCGAGTTCAACGTCCTCATCGACGCGCGCTCGCCGGCCGAGTACGCCCTCGACCACATCCCCGGCGCCATCAACTGCCCGGTGCTGGATGACGAGGAGAGGCGCATCGTCGGCACGACCTATGTGCAGGTCTCGGCCTTCGAGGCGCGCAAGATCGGCGGCGCCATGGTGGCGCGCAACATCGCTCGCCATCTCGACGGCCTCTTCCATGACAAGCCCAAGGACTGGCGGCCTCTCGTCTACTGCTGGCGCGGCGGCATGCGCAGCGGCAGCTTCGTCAACTGGCTGAGGCTGGTGGGCTGGGATGCCCAGCAGCTCAAGGGCGGCTACAAGGCCTGGCGCGCCCATGTCATCGAGCAGATTGCGCTGCGGGCGCCCCAGCTGCAGCTGCGCGTGCTGTGCGGCCCCACCGGCAGCGCCAAGACGCGCGTGCTGCAGGCGTTGTCAACGCAAGGCGAGCAGGTCCTGGACCTGGAAGACCTGGCGGCCCATCGCGGCTCGGTGCTGGGCGCCATGCCGGGCAAGCCGCAGCCGTCGCAGAAGGGCTTCGAGACCCAGCTGATGCAGGCCCTGGCCGGCCTGGACCTGAGGCGCCGCGTCTGGGTGGAGGCCGAGAGCCGCCGCATCGGCCGCATCACCGTGCCCGAGCCCTTGCTGGCCCGCCTGCGCGGCAGCCCCGTCGTCGAGATCGCCGCCACCCCAGAGGCGCGGCTGGACTATCTGCTGCGCGACTACGCCTGGCTGGGCGACGACCCACAGGGCGTGGCCGACAAGCTCGGCACGCTGCGCGAGCTGCTGCCCAAGGAGGTGCTGGCGCAGTGGCAGGCCTGGGCGCTGGAAGGCGCGCTGCCGCCACTGTTCGAGGCGCTGATGGACAAGCACTACGACCCCCTCTATGCCCGCTCTCAGGGCCGCCACTTGGCCGGCCTGCCCGACGCGCAGCACCTGCCCTGCGACGACCTCTCGGACGCCGGCATCCAGACCCTGGCCCGGCGCATCGCCGCGCTGTCCTAGGTGTTGAGTTCCAAGACGTTGTTCACAGCCGGAATCCGACTCATGGGCGGCTGGTGGTCGAGAGCTGAGTGTGGCCGATGCCAGTTGTAGTGATG
>FTCD01000558.1_pt1 | contig 96613 bp, 74 predicted proteins | sample 1639501 | NCBI WGS metagenome assembly FTCD01 (sample SAMEA3914864, study PRJEB12502) | metagenome | biome: forest; material: soil | place: USA | collected 2012-03-12 | depth 0.3 m
GCCCGAAGGTGGGGACGTGCCGCGCATGCTCTATCTGCTGCGCGCGCTGAGCCTGTGTGCCTTCCCGGTCGGCATCGTCGTCGCCGGCGTCGCCGTGCTGCTGGGCCTGGAGCAGGCGCGCGAGACCCTGCTGTCGCTGGAAGTCGGCAGCGCCCAGACCGTCACCCTCGTCTGCGCCTTCGGCCTGTGGCTGCTGCTGGCCTGGTATGTGGCCCGCCTGCTGCTGGACCGCCGCTTCAAGCCCGACACCCTGGGCGAATGCACCCATCCGCGCTTTTCCGAGCGACTGCGCCGCTGGCTGCCGCGCGGCCTCGTGCTCGGCGGCGGCCTGCCCCTCAGCGCCTTCTTCCTGATGCAGGAGCGCGAGCGCTTCATCGGCGTCGGCCTGCTGGCCGTGACCCTGGTCCTCTACCTCTTCGTCTGGAGGCGACGTGCCTGGCTGCTCAGGCTCGGCGAGGGCTCACCGCTGGCGCGCCTGCTGGCCCTGGACGGCCGCCGCGAGGCCATCGCGCAGTTGCAACGCGAAGACCGCATGAGTACGCCGTCGCGCGTCCTCGTCGCCGCGGTGCTGCTGCTGCAGTGGGGGCTGTTCGCCGCCATCGTGGCCGCGCCGGAAGCCACCGCGCGCGCCATCGGCTCACCGGGCCTGGTGCTGCTGGCCATGGGCAGCTGGATCGTCTTTGGCGGCATCCTGCTGACCTATGTGCCCAAGGCCCTGATCCGCATGCCGCTCACGGCCCTGCCGCTGCTGCTTTTCGTCGCCTTCTCGCCGCTGAACGACAACCACCGCGTGGCCGACCCCGAGCGCAGCGCGGTCAATGCCGGCGCCACGCGCCAACCGGCGGACGCCTGGGTTCAAGCCTGGCTGCGCACCGTCGGGGCGGACGGCAAGCGCCCCCTCGTCCTCGTCGCCGTGGCCGGTGGTGCCTCGCGTGCGGCTTACTGGGGCAGCGCCTCGCTGGCCCGGCTGCAGGACCTGGGCGAGCAGCAGGGCGTCAACTTCGCCGACTCCGTCTTCGCCATCAGCGGCACCTCGGGCGGCGCCCTGGGCGCGGCCAGCTTTGTCGCCGCCGTGGATGCGCGCCGCCAGGCCGCCGATGCCGCCAGCTGCACGCCGTGGAAGCTGGTGCGCGACTTCACCGGCCGCGACCACCTCGCCACGCCGGTGGGCGATCTGCTCTACCCCGACCTGGTGCAGCGTCTGCTGCCCGTGGCCATCGCCGGCGCGGACCGCTCGCTCGGCCTGGAGAAGGTCTGGACGCACGACTGGCCCAAGGCCCTCACCCGCCAATGCCCGCTGCGCGCCAACGCCCATCCCAACCCCTGGGGCGAGTCCATGACGGCCCTGCACGGCCGCGCCACCGAGGCCGAGTGGCTGCCGCTGCTGGCGCTGAACACCGCGGCCCTGTCGCGCGGCCAGCGGGTCTACCAGTCCGACTTCCTGCTGCCCAGCGGCGACGGCATCGACCTGCTCGACCCGGCCCTGGGCCTGGACGTGGACCGCATCACCCTGGCCCAGGCCGTGCACAACAGCGCCCGCTTCGCCTACATCAGCCCCGCCGCAGCCGTCGTCTTCAAGGAGGCGCACCGGGACGAAGAGAACGACGATGTCGGGCGCGTCTGGGACCGTCTGGGCGATGGCGGCTATGTGGAGGCCAGCGCCACGCTGACACTGACCGACCTGCTGCGCGACCTCGAGGCGGCCGGCCGGCTCAAGGTCTGCAAGCCCGAGGACGACTGCGCCCGCCAGGGCATCCTGGACCGCTCGCGGCTGCGCCTGCTGCTGCTTGCCAACACGCCGGCCCAGGTCGACGACTGGTTGTGCCGCGACGCCCCCACGGCCGCCGATGCCCAGCCGCTGGACAGCCGCCGCTACCGCGCCACGCAGATGGGCCTGAACGAGGTCGTCGCGCCGCCCCAGGGCATCCTGAACGGCAATGGCGCCCGCGGCCGCGACTCGACGGTGGAGCTCATCAAACACATCGGCGGCTGCGGCCAGGTCGCCGAGTTGCGCCTGCCCGCTCTGCCGGGCCAGCGCCAGCCGTCGATGAACTGGATGCTGAACCGTGCCTCGCGCGACCTCATCGACGCGGCCCTGCTGGAGAAGCTCAATCCGGCCGACCCCGCCGTAGGCGCGGCCCAAGCGCAGTTGGTCGCCCATCTGCGCCAGGCCAAGACCTGGATGCTGCAGATGAAGTGAGCCCCTCGTCCAAGGAATACTTGGCCGGCCCCCAGAGGGGGCGGCGATGCTCGCGGCATCGAGCCGCAAGCACATCGCCAGAGCGGGCCCGCTAGGGAGCGGCCCGGCGCTCGGCCCGCCAAATCGGGCGTGCGTTGGCGACATCGGATGCCGGCCACAATGCCGCCCGCCATGCCCAGCTTCATCCTCCATCTCTGCACCGCCCCCCAGCGCCGCTTCCTGTGGCGTGCCCTGCTCGCCGTCCTGCTCATCGCCATCACCTGGCTGGCGCTGAGCCCGGCGCCGCCCAAGGCCATCACCACCGGCTGGGACAAGTCCAACCATGCCCTCGCCTTCGCCTCCCTGGCCTTCAGCAGCGTCTGGGCCGTGTGGCAAAGGCCGCGGCAATGGATCTGGCTGGCGGCTGCCCTGGTGGGCTACGGCATCGGCATCGAAATCGCGCAGAGCTTCCTGCCGCCGCGCGAGGCCGATTGGCACGACGTGGTGGCCGACAGCGTGGGCATCGCCCTCGGCCTGCTCGCGGCCTGGCCCATCACAGCCAGCGCAGCACGCCGACCGTGACGGCGGGCACGAAGAGCAGCAGCAGCAGCCGCAGCACATCGCTGGCCAGGAAGGGCATGACGCCCTTGTAGGTCTCGTTCATGGGCACGTCGCGCGCCATGCCGTTGACGACGTAGACGTTCAGCCCCACCGGCGGCGCCAGCATGCCGATGCCCACCGTCATCAGCACCAGGATGCCGAACCAGATGGCCTTGGGCTCGGCCGCCAAGCCGAAAAGATCCAGGCCCATGATGGTGGGGAAGATGACGGGGATGGTCAGCAGCAGCATGGACAGCTCGTCCATGACGCAGCCCAGCACGATGTAGAAGCCCAGCACGCCGGCCACGATGGCCAGCGGCGGCACCGGCAGGCCACCCACCCACTCGGCCAGATGGGTGGGCATCTGCGTCAGGGCCAGGGCCGAATTCATCATGTCGGCACCGAGGAAGATCATGAAGACCATGGCCGTCGTCTCGGCCGTGCCCAGCAGGGCACGCTTGAGCCCCTCGCCGCGCAGCTCGCCCGACAGCCGGCCGCTGGCCAGCGTGGCCAGCGCGCCGACCGAGGCGCCCTCCGTCGGGCTGAACCAGCCCCCATAGATGCCGCCGAAGACGACGACGAAGATGGCCAGCAGCGGCCACACGCCGAGCAGGGCCCGCCAGCGCTCGCCCCAGCTGTGGCGCGGCCCGGGCACGGCCAGTTCGGGCCGCAGCCGGCAAGTGATGGCGATGACGACGAGATAGCCGGCCGTTGCGATCAACCCCGGGATGAAGGCGGCCGCAAACAGCTTGGCGATGTTCTGCTCGGTCAGGATGGCGTAGACGATCAGCGGCACCGAAGGCGGGATGAGGATGCCCAGCGTGCCGCCGGTGGCCAGCACCGCCGTGGACAGGCGCCCGTGATAGCCCGCCGCCTTCATCTCGCCATAGGCCACCTGGGTGATGGTGGCGCAGGTGGCCACCGACGAGCCGCAGACCGAGCCGAAAGCGGCCGACGCGAGGATGGCCGCAAAGGCCAGACCGCCCCGCCAATGGCCGACCCAGGCCGACGCCGCACGGAACAGCGCCTTGGACAGGCCGCCCTGCGTGGCGAACTGTCCCATCAGCAGAAAGAGCGGGATGACGGACAGCTCGTAGACCGTCAGCCGCGCGACGGCCGAGCCCTTGATGAGATTGAGCAGGGCCGCGTCATTGCTCATCCAGGCATAGCCCAGGGCGCCCGGGATGAACATGGCCGCAGCGATGGGCACGCGCAGGGCCATCAGCGCCAGCATCAGGCCGAAGATGACAAGGCCGACGCTCATCGCTTGACCGCCTGTGCCAGGGCGATGACAGCCGTCAGCGCCAGGCCCGGCGCCAGGATGGCATAGCCCCACCACATCGGCAGGCCCAGGATCATGGTCTGTTCACCCGCCTCGTCGACGGCCAGAGCGCCCACACCGGTGCGCCAGGCCAGCAGGCCCAGCATGACGGCCAGCAGCAGCGCGCCGAAGCGGTCCAGGGCGCCGTTGACACGCTCGGGCGCCGCCTGGGTGAAGAAGTCCACGATGATGTTGCCGCGCTTCAACTGGCACCAGGGCAGGCACAGCGCGATGGACAGCGCGATGCCGATCTGGCTGAGCTCGATGTCGCCCGGCAGCGGGTGGGCGAACAGATTGCGGCCGATGACGCTGTACAGCGTCAGCCCCGCCACCAGCAGCGCGCAAAGCCCGCCCAGCAGTGCAAAGGCCGCCGCCAGCTTTTCAAGGCATTTCACTTCTTGTACTTGGCCAGCAGGGCTTGCGCCTCGGCCAGCATCTGCTTGCCGGGCAGGCCACGCTTGTCCATGTCGGCGGTCCAGCCGTCGTACAGGGGATGGCTGGCCTGGATCCAGTGGTCCACCTCGGACGGTGGCACCGTGTAGAAGACATTGCCGCGGTCCACGGCCGGCTTGCGCCCCGGCGCCTGGCTGGCGTCCCAGGTACGGCCGGCGACCTGCGACAGCACGGCACCGGAGTTCCTGTCGATGACAGCCTTGAGGTCGGCGGGCAGGCTGTCGTACCTGGCCGGATTCATGGCCAGCACGAAGACGGCGGTGTACAGGGCCGGCCGGCTCGGATCGGTCTCGGTGTGGAACCTGACCATCTCGTGCAGCTTGACCGAGGGGATGACCTCCCAGGGCAGTGCAAAACCGTCGATGGTGCCCTTGGCTGTAGCATCGGCCACGGCCGGCAGCGGCATGCCGACGGGGGAGGCGCCCAGGCTGCTGAGCAGCTTGTTGGTCTGGCGCGTCGGCGCCCGCAGCTTCAGGCCCTTGAAGTCGGCCAGGGTCTTGATCTGCCTGTCGCGGGTGTGCAGATAGCCCTCGTCATGGGTGGCGAACATCAAAGGCTTGACGGTGGCGAACTCCTTCGCCGCGTACTTGCCGTAGAAATCCCAGGCGGCACGCGAGGCGGCCTCGGCCGAGTTGGTCATGAAGGGCAGCTCGAACACCTCCATGATGGGGAAGCGTCCGGCCGTATAGCCCGGCAGCGTGAAGGCGATGTCGACGACGCCGTCCTTGACCTGGTCGATGAGCTGTGCCGGTGTGCCGCCGAGCTGCATGGCGGGATAGATCTGGCACTTCAGGCGGTTGCCCGAGTCGGCCGCGATCCGGTCGCACCACGGCGCCAGAATTTGTGTCGGCGGCATGGCGCCGGGCGGCCAGAAATGATGCACCTTGAGCGTGATGGGCTCGGCGGCCTGCACCGCGGTGGCGGCCAGCAGGGTGGCGATGAAGGCGATTGCTTTCATGCCGGTCTCCTTGTTGTTGGGCGGGCATCCTAGGGGAAGTGCCTGTGCTGACGTCCCCGCACCCACCCTAGGGGGAGGTGTCCTACACCCAAAGCCCCTGCACTGACATACCGTTGGCAGCAGATTGCGATACGGTGTGCCCATGCTGAACGAACTGCTTCGCACCACCCGCGCCCACTCGCTGGCGCTGGCCGCGCCGTTGTCCGACGAGGACGCACAGTTGCAGTCCATGCCCGACGCCAGCCCTGCCAAATGGCATCTGGCCCACACCACCTGGTTCTTCGAGACCCTGGTGCTGACGCCGCATCTGCCCGACTACAGCGTCTTCGACGAACGCTGGCCCCGCCTTTTCAACTCCTACTACGAGAGCCTGGGCCCACGCCATGCCCGGCCGCAGCGCGGCTTGCTGAGCCGGCCCAGCCTTGACGAGGTCAAGGCCTACCGCCGTCATGTGGATGCTGCCCTGGCCGACCTGCTGCCCCACGCCGGCGCCGATGCCCTGCGCCTCATCGAGCTGGGCTGCCATCACGAACAGCAGCACCAGGAGCTGCTGCTGACCGACATCCTGCACGCCTTCTCGTGCAACCCCTTGCTGCCAGCCTATGACAGCAGCGCGCCAGCCCCGGCCGTGGCGCCCACGCAGTGCTGGCTGAAGCATGCAGGCGGCATCGTCGACATCGGCCACTGCGGCGACGGCTTCGCCTTCGACAACGAAGGCCCGCGCCACCAGGCCCTGGTGGCGCCCTTCGAGATCAGCAACCGTCTCGTGACCTGCGGCGAGTACGCCGACTTCATCGCCAGCGGCGGCTATCGCGAGCCCCTGTTGTGGCTGTCCGACGGCTGGGCCACCGTACAGGCACAAGGATGGCAACGGCCCGCCTACTGGCAGGAGGACGGCAGCGTCTTCGGCCTGCAGGGCGTGCAGCCCCTGGACCCGGATGCACCGGTCCAGCAGCTCAGCTTCTACGAGGCCTGCGCCTTTGCCGAATGGGCCGGTGCACGTCTGCCCACCGAGTTCGAGTGGGAGGCGGCATGCGGCTTGCCGGGCTTCGCGAATGCCGCCGACCAAGCCTGGCAATGGACGCGCTCCAGCTATGCGCCCTACCCCGGCTTCAAGCCGGCGGCGGGGGCTGTCGGTGAATACAACGGCAAGTTCATGGTGGGGCAGCAGGTACTGCGCGGCGGCAGCCTCGCAACGCCCCCCGGCCATGCACGGCCCAGCTATCGCAATTTTTTCCCGCCGGCGGCGCGCTGGCAATTCAGTGGAGTGAGGCTCGCAAGATGAAACCAGGAATCGAATGGCGCCGGCCCCGCGCCTCGGCAGAAAACGAACAATTCACCGCCGACCTGCACGCCGCGCTGTCGCGCGCTCCCAAGGCCATCTCGCCCAAATACTTCTATGACGAAGTGGGCTCCAAGCTCTTCGAGCAGATCTGCGAGCTGCCCGAGTACTACCCGACCCGCACCGAGCTGGCGCTGCTGCAGACGCACGCTGCCGACATGGCTGCCCAGATGGGCAGCCAGGTCCAGCTGGTTGAATACGGTGCAGGCGCCCTGCGCAAGGTGCGCCTGCTGCTGGACGCCATCCCGCGCGACAGCGTCGAGTTCGTCCCGGTCGACATCTCCGGCCCCCACCTGCTGGCGGCCTGCGACGGCCTCGCAGCCGACTACCCCGGCCTGGCCATCCAGCCGTTGGTGGCCGATTTCACGCGCCCGCACACGCTGCCGTCCTGCCCCGAGGGCAGCCGCCGTGTCGGCTTCTTCCCGGGCTCCAGCATCGGCAATTTCACACCCGCCGAGGCCGACGCCTTCCTGCGCCTGGCGGCCGGCGAACTGGCCGGCGGCGGCCTGCTGATCGGCATCGATCTGGAGAAGGACCAGCGCGTGCTGCATGCTGCATACAACGATGCGGCGGGCGTGACGGCGGCTTTCAACCTCAATGTGCTGAAGCGAGCTCGCCAGGAGCTCGGCGCCGAGTTCCCGCCCGACGGCTTCGAGCATCTGGCCTTCTACAACCCGGCCTACCGGCGCATCGAGATGCATCTGCGGGCGACACGGCCGCTGGAGTTGCGCCTGGGCGACGAGGTCTACAGCTTCAGCGAGGGCGAGACCCTGCACACCGAGCATTCGCACAAATACACGGTGTCCGGCTTCCAGGCCCTGGCCGAGCGAGCGGGCTTCAAGCCGGGCAAGGTGTGGACGGATGCGAATCGCTGGTTCGCCGTGCTTTGGCTGGAGGCGGCGCAAGGCGGCAACAAGAGCGCCTAGGCGTTGTGGCGCAGGAACATGCACCACAGCGTCGCATCACCCAGGCGTCCTTGGCCGGTCTGCTCAAAGCCGGCGCGTTCGTAGAAACTGACATTCGACGGGTTCGCGGTCTCCAAGTAGACGCCAGCCGAAAGTGGGTCCGCAGCCGATCGTTCGCAGAAGGCCTTGAGCAACTGCGCTCCCATGCCTTGGCCATGCAGCGCCGGGTCCAGACCGAGCACGCCGAGGTAGTAGTGCGGCTCAGCCGGCTTGCCCTTGTCGGCGATCTCGTCGTAGACCGCCATGCGTTCGCTCAGCCCGGGGATGGCGGTCTCGAAGTGGTCCCAGTCGTCTGCAAAGCGCTTCGGCCATGCGGGCCGGGCCGTGGTGTAGCCCATCGCCGCACCGCGGATGCCCATGGCGTCTCGCGCCACGAGCACCGGCATGCCCAGGGCGAGTCGCGCGCCCATTAGCAGCGAGAAGAACTGCGTCACGCGCTCCCGGTAGCCAGGCCCGGTCTGGAGCAGGAAACCCGTGATCGGGTCGTTCCCAAACGCAGCGGCCAATCGGGCAACCGCAGGTTCGATGTCGGAGGGGGCTGCGACAGTGATTTGCATGGCGGTTGCCTCAACTCCTGACGCTCAGAAGTCGGCATTCCCGAATCTGGCGAAACCCTGGTTCTTTCCCGGCGGATCCATGCAGGAGAGATCGAGCGGCAAAGGCTCGCCGATCCAGATCGCCAGGGTCGTGTGGTCCGCCAGATCGTCGTCCGTCAATTCGTGAACCAGCGCTCCCAACCGGGTGGCCTTGATGCGCTCAAGGATGGTCGGCAGCGCCGTCCTGTAGAAATGGACCTCGTACTGCGGTTTCGGATGGGGTCCCACCGGCCGTTCGATCATCTTCCCGACATGCAAGACATCGGCCAGTTCGCCGCTGCCTTTCTTGCTTCTCAGTTCGGCATGAAGTTGCTCGGCGACAGCGCGATCCGAGGCGTCAAAGTAGATGTGGGCGTGAAAGGGGTCGTGTGCGTCGGCCATTCGGCGGCTCCGTCAAGTTCGTGCGAGGCGAAGAGGATACGACCACCCCTGGCATTGAGCCGGCGTCAGATCGCCAGCCGCTCCCTCACGCCATCCGCCGCCATGTCGGTCCCACGCCCGCGCATGACGATCTCCCCTCGCTGCATCAGCAAATACTGATCCGCCAGCTCGGCGCAGAAGTCGTAGTACTGCTCCACCAGCACCACGGACAGGCCCTTGTCGTGCGCCAGATGCTTGATGACGCGGCCGATGTCCTGGATGACATTGGGCTGGATGCCTTCGGTCGGCTCGTCCAGCAGCAGCACCTTCGGGCCAGGCGCCAGCGCCCGCGCGATGGCGAGCTGCTGCTGCTGGCCACCGGACAGGTCACCGCCACGGCGTGAGCGCATCTTGGCGAGGACCGGAAAAAGTTCGAACAGCTCGGACGACAGCGGCGTGCCGGCCGGCTGGCTGGCCAGGCCCATCTGCAGGTTCTCGATGACCGACAGCCGCCCGAAGATCTCGCGGCCCTGGGGCACATAGCCGAGGCCGGCGCGCACGCGCTGGTGGGTGCGCAGCTTGTTGATGTTCTCGCCGCCCAGCATGATGCTGCCGGAGGTGATGGGCACGACGCCCATCAGGCTCTTCAGCAGCGTCGTCTTGCCGACGCCGTTGCGGCCCATGACGACGGTGATCTCCCCGGGCCTCAGATCAAAGCTCAAGCCGCGCAGGATGTTGGAGCCGCCGTAATGCTGCTGCAGGCTGTCGACGCGAAGAATCTCATCGGCCAAGGTACACCTCGATGACTTTCTCGTCGGATTGAACGGCGGCCATCGTGCCCTCGGCCAGGGTCTGTCCTTCATGCAGCACCGTGACCGTGCGATGCGCACCCGCCAGCGTGGCGACAAAACTCATGTCGTGCTCGACGACGACCAGCGAGTGCTTGCCTTCCAGGCTCAGGAAGAGCTCGGCGGTACGTTCGGTCTCTTCGTCGGTCATGCCGGCGACGGGCTCGTCCAGCAGCAGCAGCTTGGGGTCCTGGGCCAGCAGCATGCCGATCTCCAGCCACTGCTTCTGGCCGTGGCTCAGCAGGCCGGCGACGCGTTCGCGCTCGTCGGCCAGATGAACCGTGTTCAGCAACTCGTCGAGGCGGTCCCGTTGTTCACCGTCGAGCCTGGCGCGCATGGCGAAGCGCGCGCGGCGATCGCCGGCCAATGCCAGCTCCAGGTTTTCGGCCACCGTCAGCGCCTCGAAGACGGTCGGCTTCTGGAACTTGCGGCCGATGCCGGCGCGGGCGATCTGCTGCTCGCTCATCAGGCGCAGGTTGAGGTTGCTGCCGAAGTAGATGCGCCCGCTGTCGGGCCGCGTCTTGCCGGTCAGGCAATCCATGGTCGTCGTCTTGCCGGCGCCGTTGGGGCCGATGACGCAGCGCAGTTCGCCGACACCCACCGTGAAGGACAGGCCACCCAGGGCCTGAAAGCCGTCGAAAGCAACCTTGAGGTCTTCGACGTACAGCGCCACGCCCTGGTTGAAGATGGGCTCGCCGGCCGTGGCAATGCGCGTCAGCGCCCGCGAGTGCGCTTCCGCCCCGGCTTCGAGAAGTTCCGGTGTCATTTCTTGAACCTCCGCGCCAGGCCCATCAAGCCCTGCGGCAGAAACAGCGTCACCGCGATGAAGAGGCCGCCGAGGATGTAGAGCCAGCCCTCCGGCCACCAGGCCGTGAAGACGGACTTGGTGCCGTTGACGAAGAAGGCGCCCAGCACCGGGCCGATCAGCGTGCCGCGTCCACCCACCGCCGCCCAGATGGCCATCTCGATGCTGGCCGCCGGGCTCATCTCGCCCGGGTTGATGATGCCGACCTGGGGCACATAAAGAATGCCGGCCAGGGCGCACATCATGGCGGAGATGACATACGCGCTGAGCTTGAAGGCGACGGGGTCATAGCCGAGGAAGCGCACGCGGCCCTCGGCATCACGGATGGCCTGCAGGATGCGCCCCCAGCGGCTGTTCGTCAGTGCCCGCGCGATCAGGTAGCAGGCAATCAATGCGACACCGCTGGCGACGCACAGACCGACCTTCATGCCGGGCGTGTTCAGCGGCATGCCCGCGATGCGCTTGAAGTCGGTGAAGCCGTTGTTGCCGCCGAAACCCGTCTCGTTGCGGAAGAAGAGCAGCATGGCCGCCACCGTCAGCGCCTGCGTGATGATGGAGAAATACACACCCTGGATGCGCGAGCGGAAGGCGAAGTAGCCGAACACCGCGGCCAGCAGGCCGGGCACGGCGAGCGCCAGGAAGATCTGCCCGACCAGCGAATCACTGAGCATCCAGTGCCAGGGCAGCTCCTTCCAGTTCAGGAAGACCATGAAGTCCGGCAGGTCCGACTGGTACTGGCCTTCGCGGCCGATCTGGCGCATGAGGTACATGCCCATGCCGTAGCCGCCCAGCGCAAAGAACAGGCCATGGCCCAGCGACAGGATGCCGCCGAAACCCCAGATCAAATCCAGCGCCAGCGCGCAGATGGCAAAGCAGAGGAATTTGCCGAGCAGGCCGACATAGAACTCGCTGAGATGCAGCGCGTGGCCGGGCGGGAAGGCGAGGTGCAGCAAGGGCACCAGCAGCACGACCAGGGCCACCGCGATGAGCAATGTCTTCTTCATTCGACCGACCTGCCCTTCAGCGCGAACAGGCCTTGCGGCTTCTTCTGGATGACGAGCACCAGCAGCATCAGCAGCGCGATCTTGGCGAGCACCGCGCCCTGCCAGCCTTCCAGCAGCTTGGACAGCACGCCCAGGCCCAGGCCGGCGTAGACGGTGCCAGCCAGCTGGCCGACGCCGCCCAGCACGACGACCATGAAGGCATCGACGATGTAGCTCTGGCCCAGGTCAGGCCCGACATTGCCGATCTGGCTCAGCGCGCAGCCCGCGAGACCCGCGATGCCGGAGCCCAGCGCGAAGGCCATCGTGTCGACCTTGGCCGTGTTCACGCCCACACAGGCGGCCATGCGGCGGTTCTGCGTGACGCCGCGCACCATCAGGCCGAGACGCGTCTTGGCCAGCAGCATCGCCATGCCGCCGAGCACGAGGCCGGCGAAGGCGAGGATGGCCATGCGGTTGTAGGGCAGGGTCAGGTTGGGCAGCAGGGCCCAGCCGCCGGACAGCCAGGCGGGGTTTTCCACCGCCACGTTCTGCGCGCCGAACAGCGTGCGCACGGCCTGCATCAGCACCAGCGAAATGCCCCAGGTCGCCAGCAGCGTTTCCAGCGGCCGGCCGTAGAGCCAGCGGATGACCGTGCGCTCCATCGCCGCGCCCACCATCGCAGCAGCGAGAAAGCTCGCCGGCAGCGCGATCCACAGGTAGTAGTCGAAGGCACCGGGCGCCCAGGCCCTGAAGCCCTGCTGCACGCAGTAGGTCGCATAGGCGCCCACCATCAGCAGCTCGCCATGGGCCATGTTGATGACGCCCATCAGGCCATAGGTGATGGCCAGGCCCAGGGCCACCAGCAGCAGCACCGAGCCCAGGCTGAGCCCGGAGAACAGCAACTGGGCGCGTTCGCCCCAGGCCAGGCGCGAGCCGATGGCGTCGGTGGCCTGCTGCATCGCCGCCTTGGCGCCGGGGTCGGATTCGGCCGCCAGCTTTTCCAGCAGCAGGGCCCGCGTGGTGGGGTCGGCGCTGCCGGCCAGCTCGGTCGCCGCGGCACGGCGTTGGCCGGGGTCGGTGGACGACAGCTTGGCGCCCGCCACCAGTGAATTCAGTTGGGCACGCAGGCCCGCGTCGCTCTCGGCTGCCAGCGCCTTCTCGAACAGCGCGAGCTTGGACGCATCGGCATCGTCGCGCAGCGTCGCCAGCGCCTTGGCGCGGGTGTCGCGGTCCTTGGACAGCAGGTCCAGCCCCGCCAGCGCCGCATCGATCTCGCGGCGCATGCGGTTGTTCAGCATGGGCTCCTCGGCATCCGCCGGTGCCGTTGCGCCTTCGGCAATGACCAGAGCCTGGCCGCCCTTCACACGCACACGGCCATCCTGCAAGGCACGCAGGAAGGGCCCGAGCGACTCGTCGCCGGCCGCCAGCGCCTGCTGCAAGGCCGCGACGCGGTCGTCGCCCTCACCCCCCGCGATGCGCGAGGCCAGCTCGGGCGGCAAGGCCCAGGCCGACACGGCACCCAAGACGAGCAGCCATCCAAGAAGAAGTCGTTTGATCATGAAGATCCAAGCGCACGAACCAGCGCCGTGCGAATGCACGCGCGCCCTTCAAGCGGCCGCCGTGGAACTGGCTTTGCCAGGCCACTGGCGGCGCCCCCTGGGGGGAGGCGCCTTGGCGCCTCGGGGGGTCTTATTTAGCGGGCTCGTCCTTCTTGCCCTTGTTCTCGGGGATGAAGGGGCTCCACGGCTGGGCCTTGACCGGTCCCGGCGTCTTCCACACCACGTTGAACTGGCCGTCCGCCTTCACCTCGCCGATGAAGACCGACTTGTGCAGGTGATGGTTCTTCTCGTCCATCTTGGACGTGATGCCCGAGGGCGCCGTGAAGGTCTGGCCGGCCATGGCGGCAATGACCTTGTCGGTGTCCGTGCTCTTGGCTTTGGTCACGGCCTGGGCCCACATGTTGATGCCGATGTAGGTGGCTTCCATCGGGTCGTTGGTCAGCGGCTTGTCCTTGTGGCCGGCAATGCCCTTGGCCTTGGCGTAGTCGCTCCACTTCTTGATGAAGGCGTCGTTGGCCGGCGCCTTGATGGACATGAAGTAGTTCCAGGCGGCCAGGTGGCCCTGCAGCGGCTTGGTGTCGACGCCGCGCAGCTCTTCCTCACCCACCGAGAAGGCCACCACCGGCACGTCGGTCGCCTTCAGGCCCTGGTTGCCCAGTTCCTTGTAGAAGGGCACGTTGGAGTCGCCGTTGATCGTCGAGATGACGGCCGTCTTCTTGCCCTCGGCGGCGAACTTCTTGATCTTGGCGATGATGCTTTGATAGTCCGCGTGGCCGAAGGGCGTGTAGTCCTCCATGATGTCGGCGTCGGGGATGCCCTTGCTCTTCAGGAAGGCGCGCAGGATCTTGTTGGTCGTGCGGGGGTAGACATAGTCGGTGCCCAGCAGCACGAAGCGCTTGGCGCCGCCGCCGTCCTTGCTCATCAGGTATTCGACGGCGGGAATGGCCTGCTGGTTGGGCGCGGCACCCGTGTAGAACACGTTCTTGCTCAGCTCCTCACCCTCGTACTGCACCGGGTAGAAGAGCAGCGAGTTCGTCTGCTCGAAGACCGGCAGCACCGACTTGCGGCTGACCGAAGTCCAGCAGCCGAACACGACGGCGACCTTGTCCTGCGAGATGAGCTGCTTGGCCTTCTCGGCGAACAGCGGCCAGTTGGAGGCCGGGTCCACCACCACCGGCTCCAGCTTCTTGCCGAGCAGGCCGCCCTTGGCATTGATCTCGTCGATGGCCATCAGCACCGTGTCCTTGAGCACGGTCTCCGAGATGGCCATGGTGCCCGACAGCGAGTGCAGCACGCCAACCTTGATGGTGTCGGCGGCAAAGGCGGCGGGGGTGAGCAGGCTGGCGCCAACGGCCAGCGCAAGAGCAGAACGGCGAAGCATCGGGGAATCCTCCGGGTTGGATTGAGGGATCGAGTAGCCGGGTGCACTGAGCGCAAGCCCCGTGCCAGCCCGTGCACTTCGTCACACCCGGCGATCGCCACCGCCGCCGCACGGTTACAGCCCATGACAGCCCTGTCATGGTGCGCGGTGCACCGATGGCGCACCGCGGCATCCCGCCACCGCACGAAAACAGGCCGGCGGCGCCCCGCCCTGGGTCCTGCCTAGCCGGCCAAACCGCGCAAGGCCTGCGACCGGCTGCGGCTGACCATCAGGGCCCGGCCGTCCTTCAGCTCGGCGCTGAGCTGGCCGTTGGCCAGGCGGCGAAAGCGCGCCACCGCGTCCAGGTTGACGATGCAGCCCCGGTGGATGCGCATCCACCGCTCAGCATCCAGCCTGTCCTCCAGTCGCGCCAGGGCCAGGTGCAGCAGATGCTCGGCACCGCCGGCATGCACCGCCACATAGTCGCCCACCGCCTCGAAATGGCTGACCTCGCTGACGGCCACCGGCACGATGGCCGCGCCGCTGCGCACGAAGAGGCGCGTCAGCGGCCCGCGCCCCAGCAGCTCGGCCAGGCGCTTCAGCGCCGGCGGCACGGGCTCGCCCAGGGCCGCGCGCACGCGCTCCAGCGTCGCGTTCAGGCGCTCGGCGCCGAAGGGCTTGAGCAGATAGTCCAGGGCGCCCAGCTCGAAGGCTGTGATCGCATGCTCGGCATGGGCCGTCGTGAAGATGACCAGGGGCGGCGTGCCAGCCTCGGCCAGGCGGCGCAACACCTCGGTACCCAGCAGGCCGGGCATCTGGATGTCCAGGAAGACCAGCTCGGGCTTGAGGCGCTGGATTTCGGCCAGGGCTGCCGGGCCGTCGGCCGCCTCACCCACACAGTGCAGCCACGGCAGGCCACGCAGCAGATGGCGCAGGCCGGCGCGAGCGACAGGCTCGTCGTCGGCGATGAAGGCAGTGACGGCGCTCATTCGTCTTCGAGCGACTGCAACGGGAGATGCAGCTCCGCACGCAGGCCGCTGCCCGGCGTGGTCTCCACGCCGAGCGAGGCGCCACTGCCATAGAGCCAGCCCAGGCGTTCGCGCAAGCGACGCAGGCCCGTGCCACCTGCCTCCAGCGCCGCCGGCTCGGCACCCATGCCGTCATCCTCGACAACGACCACCATCTGCCGGGCTTCGATCTGCACCCTGACACGGATCGTCGTCGCCGCCACACGCGGCGCGGCACCATGGCGCACGGCGTTCTCCACCAGTGTCTGCAAGGCAAAGCTCGGCACCGAAGCGTCCAGCGCGGCAGGCTCGAACTCAGCATCGATGCGCAGCCGCTCACCAAAGCGGATGGCTTCGATGTCCAGATACAGCTGCACGATCTTCCACTCCTCGCGCAGCATGACCTGCTCGCGCGGGTTGTCGAAGCTGGCCCGCAACAGGGCCGCCAACTGCTCGGCCGCCCGCGTGGCGCGCTCGGGGTCCAGCGGGATCAGCTGCACCACGGTGTGCAGGGCGTTGAACAGGAAGTGGGGATGCAGCTGGGCTCGCAGCGCCGCGAGCTGGCTGCGCGCCTGCAGGGCCTCCAGCTCGGCATTCCGGGCCGCGGCGCGCTGGGCGTAGGCGACGCCGGCGATCATCACGTAGAACCAGACACCGGTGACGAAATAGGCCGGCAGCCCCGGCCCGATGACAACGACGAGGCGGCCGACCCTCAGGCTTTCGACCAGGCTGTTGGCCGCCACCCAGGCCACGGCGTAGAGCGCCGCACCGACCGCATGCTTGGCGATGAAGGCAAGCCGCATCGGGTGCGGCCAGGGCAGACGCGCCGTGACCCGGTGCACGACCAGGCCGAGCACGGCCGCCGTCGCCATCAGCCGCAGCGAGTAATGCAGAGCCTCGTGAATGCCGGCGCCATGCACCGTCATCATCAGCACCGCAAACAGCGCGGCCACCGGCAACCAGCCGATCAGCCATTGCACCCAGATCCAGGCTCGTCCCATCTTCGTCCTTACTTTTTCTTCCAGCACCCGCCGCGCCCGCGGCGCACGAAACCTGCGGGCCGAGCGCCGGGCCGCTCCCTAGCCGGCACGCCGTCGGCGATGTGCTTGCCGGTCGATCCGGCAAGCATCGCCGTCCCCTCGGGGGACCGGCCAAGGTATTCCTTGGACGAGGGGCTCAGCGAAGCGCTTTTCGCGACACGCGCTTGGCGACGATGGTCAGCGTTCCTTCCTCCCAAGTCGCGCCATTGTCATAGGAGCGGTCCTGCCGCATCTTGAAGCGGTCGGCCGTGATCTCGAGGTAGCGCGTGCGCGTCGTCACCGTCTTGCCTTCGGCGTTCTGGCTGCTCCCCTCCAGGCGCATCTCGCCGTCCTGCCACTGGCCCGTGCTGCTGCCAAAGCGGGCGCGGTAGACGTCCAGGCCGCTGATGAGCCAGCGCTTGGTCTTGCTGTCGAAGATGCGCTGGCTGCAGTTCAGCGACATCGGGTTGCCCGACGCGTCGAGGATGCGCAGTTCGTCGTCCAGGCCGTAGCCGTCAAAGGCCTTCCAGGCCTTCCAGCTGCCAACGAGCTTGGGCGTGCCGTGGATCATGGCCGCCAGGCCGTTGACCTTGGGACTGACCTCCAGCTCCCACTGGCCGATCAGGAAATCGAACTGCGCGGCCTCGGCCGGCACGGCGGCGGCCACGGCGGGCGCGCCACCGCCATGCTGGGCGTGGGCGATGCCGGTCAAGGCGAGGGCGAGCGAGAGAACAAGGGCTTTCATGGCGTCTCCAGACAAGGAATGGCGCAAGCATCGCGACGCGCGCAGCGCCTGGCGAGGGCCGATTCGCCGAGTGGCAGAACCATGCCGTCCAACGGTGCGCCGGCGGGCGATGCGCTTCCTACATTGGCCGCCATGGACACCCACACCCCACTCATTCGCCTGCGCGGCGTCGGCAAGAGCTACCCCGCTGCGGGCGGCGACTTCCAGGCGCTGACCGATCTCGACCTCGACATCCCGGCCGGCGAGTTCGTCGCCGTCGTCGGCCCCTCGGGCAGCGGGAAGTCGACCCTGCTCAACCTGCTGGCCGGCATCGACCGTGCCGGCAGCGGCGAACTCACGGTGGCAGGCCAGGACTTGCGCGCCCTGCCCGAGCGCGCCCTGTCGCGCTGGCGGGGCCAGGCCGTCGGCGTCGTCTTCCAGTTCTTCCAGCTGCTGCCCACGCTGACGGCACTGGAAAACGTCATGCTCCCCATGGACTTCTGCGACCGCTGGCCGGCGGCGGAGCGACCCGAGCGAGCGCGAGCCCTGCTGGAGAGACTGGGCGTGGCCGACCAGGCTGACAAATTCCCTTCGGCCCTGTCGGGCGGTCAGCAGCAGCGCGTGGCACTGGCGCGAGCACTGGCGAACGCGCCTGCCCTCGTGCTGGCCGATGAACCCACCGGCAATCTCGATTCGACCAATGCCGAAGCCCTGCTGACGCTGCTGGCCGAGCTGGCGCGCGAACAGGGCGTCACCATCGTCATGGTCACCCACGAGGCCGCGGCCCTGGGCCAGGTGCAGCGCAGCCTGCGCCTGCGCGACGGCCGCCTTGTCGAGGACCGCCGCCATGCTTAGAGCGTTGAAGAGCTGGCGTGACCTCTGGCAGCACCGCGCGCGCAGCGTCCTGGTCGTGCTGGCCGTGGCCCTGGGCCTGATGGCCGCCGGCACCATTCTGAATGCCTGGGCCCTGGTCGAGCGTGCCACCGACCTCGGCTACCGCGCCAGCCTGCCGGTGTCGGCCACGCTGGTGCTGGACCGCGCCGATGCCCGGGCCCTGGCCATCGCCCAGGCCCAGCCCGACGTCGCCGCCGCACGGCTGCGGCGCAGCGTGATGGCGGCCGTGCTGGCCAATGGCCGCGGGCGCAACGCCATCGTCGTGTCGCTGGACGACTACCAGCGTAACGACATCGCGCGGCTGCGCGCCGAATCCTCCGTCTGGCCGCCGGCGGATGAAGGCCTGTGGATCGAACGCTCGTCGCTGGACTTCTCCGGCGCCAGCGTCGGCGAACCCGTCTCCGTCAAGCTGGCCGGCGCCGAGACGCAGTCCGTCGATATCCGTGGCCTGGTGCGCGATGTCAGCCAGGCGCCAAGCTGGATGGAGAACCTCGTCTACCTCTACGCCAGCGAGGCCACGTTGACACGCCTGGGTGCACCGCCCGGCTTCAACGAACTGCAGGTGCGCATGCGCGACGAGCACCCGACCCGCGCCGAGGTGCGCCGCGGCGCCGACGCTCTGAAGAACAAGCTGGTTGCCGCCGGCTACACGGTCAAGGGCGTCGACGTGCCCGAGCCCGGCCAGCACATCCACGCCGCGCAGATGGACTCGCTGCTGATGACGCAAGGCGCCTTCGGTGTGCTGGCCCTGCTGGCTTGCGGCTTTCTGGTCGTCAACCTCGTCAGCGCCATGCTGGCCGGGCAGGCGCGCGAGATCGCCGTCATGAAGGTGCTGGGCGGCTCGCCGCGCCAGATCGCCGCCATGGTGCTGGCGCAGGCGGGCGCCCTCGGCCTGCTGGCGTCGCTGATCGCCGTGCCGCTGGCGCTGTGGTTGGGCCGCATCTACGGCGGCCTGAAGGCCGAGCTGCTGAACTTCCCGCTCGATGGCATTGCGACGCCCGCGTGGGCAGTTGCGCTGCAGCTTGCCGTCGGCCTGGCTCTCCCGCTGGCCGCCGCCGCCCTGCCCGTGCGCGCGGCCCTGCGCCGGTCGGTCGGCGAAACCTTGCGCGATATCGGCATCACCCGCGAAGGCCAGGCGCTGAGCCTGCAGCGCGGCGCCCTGGCGACCCGCCTGGTGCCGCTGTTGGGTGGCTGGGCGCGACCGCTGCTGCTGTCGGTGGGCAATGCCTTCCGCCGCCGCCAGCGCATGCTGCTGACCGTGCTGGCGCTCGCCGCCGGTGGCGCGGTGTATCTCGGTGCGGCCAATCTGCGCAGCGCCGTGCGCGGCTCGGTGGACGACCTCTTCAGCGCCCAGCACTACCAGGTGCAGGTGCGTGTCGGCACGCCTCAGCCGGCGGCGAAGCTGGAAGCCCTGGCGCGCGAGGTCCCCGGCGTCGCCGGCGCCGAGGCCTGGCGCGGCCTGCGCACCGCCCTGGGCAGCGAGCCCTTGACCTTGCTGGGCGTACCCGCCGCCGGCCAGTTGCTGCAGCCACGCCTGATCGAGGGCCGTTGGCTGGCCGACGGCACTGCACACGAGCTCGTCGTCAGCCGCCTGCTGCAGCGCCAGCAAGCCGCCCTCACGGTCGGCAGCCAACATCGCATTGCTGAGCAAGACTGGACCGTCGTCGGCCTCGTCGATGCGGGCCCACAGGCCATTGCTTACACCTCGCGCGCCGCATTGGACGCGCTGGCCGGCAACGACCTCGCCACCAGCGTGGTGCTGAGGCTGGACCGCCCCGACTCGCCCATCGCCTTGCTCGAAGCTGTGCGGCAACTGCGGGAGGTCTTCACCGAGGCCGGCATCGCCATCGCCGCCAGCCAGTCCCAGACCGAGAACCGCCGTGTCGTCGAGGACCATCTGCTGATGGTGGTGGACTTTCTCGGCGCCATGGGCATCGTCATGATCGCCGTGGGCGCCATGGGGCTGGCCTCGACCATGGGCCTGGCCGTGCTGGAGCGCCGCCGCGAGATCGGCGTGCTGCGCGCCATCGGTGCGCGCGATGGCGCCATCCTCGCCATGGTGCAGGTCGAAGGCCTGACGCTGGTCGCGCTCGCCTGGCTGGCCTCGCTGCCCCTGGCCCTGCCCCTCAGCGCCCTGCTGGAAGTGGCCTTCGGTCGCATCATGTTCAGCGTGCCGTGGCGGCTGGTGCCGAGCGCAGCGACTGCCTTCGGCTGGCTGGGCTTGATGGCGCTGATCTCGCTACTCGCCTGCGCCCTGCCCGCGCGCCGCGCCCTGCGCATCCCGGCCGCCCAAGCCCTCGCTTACAACTGACTGTCCGACTCGTAACCGCCGTGCAGCGCTTCACGCGTGTCGCGGCGACGGTGGATTTCGTTGCGTGGAAACGTTGCCACGGACGGCTCGACTCCGGAAGATGCCGACCCGCGGCTAACGATGTATCCAGCCGCAATCCGGCCTTGTCCGCCGGCCGCAGGGAGCAAGAACATGAGCGAGGTCAACGAGCACTACCTGAACCGCCTGGTCGAGGCCGGCGAGACGCGGGGCGTCGAGGCAACGGAGGACATCGTCAGCGGCACGGGCGTCAAGCTCGTGGCCAAGGGCTCGGCCATCGATGCGCGCACGCGCGACCGGCTGCTGCAGCACAAGCTGCTGCGCCCCCTGGAAATGAGCACGCGCGTGGTCGGCGGCGTCGCGACGCGGCCCATGGACGAGGTGGCCCGATCGCTGATCCACCGACATTCCCTGCTCGCCAGCCTCTGCGACGAAGGCCGTGCGCAGCAGATCGAAGATGCCTTCACTTCGCTGCGACTGACGGTGTCGCTGGAGTCGCTGCTGACGCTGTACGCCGACCAGTCCCCGCGCAAGCTGGAACACGCCGTCGGCGTCAGCCTCATCGCCGCGGCCCTGATGCTGAATGTGGAGCCGACACGCCCGCTGCAACCCATGCTGGTGGCGGGCCTGATGCACGACATCGGCGAGCTCTACATCGACCCCGCCATCCTGGCGCCCGGCTCGCGCATCACGCCCGACCAATGGAAGCATGTGGCCGTTCACCCCGTCATTGCCGCCAACCTGCTGAACGATCTGCCCGGCGCCGGACCAGCCATCGCGCAGGCAGTCCTGCACCACCACGAAAGACTGGACGGCTTCGGCTACCCGCTGGCGCTGCGCAACGACGCCATCCCGCTGCCGGGCCAGGTGCTGGGCCTGGCCGAAGCCCTGACCGGTGTCATCGAGTCGGGCCGCGACCCTGGGCGCCACGCCGGCGTCATGCTCAAGCTGATGGGTCACGAGTTCGACCGCCGCCTGCTCGATCGCGTATCCCGGGCCAGCAAGGCCGGCGCCACCAACGAGCTGGCGGAGGAGCCCGGCACCGAGGACGGTCTGTTGGACCAGGCCGCGACGCTGGCGACGCAGCTGCAGGCCCTGCTGCGCCTGCACGAGCAACTGGCCACGCCCAAGCACAGCGCGACGCTGAACGAGCTGCTGGACAAGCTGCAGGAGCGCCAGAAGCGCCTGAGCCAGACATTGAGCAGCGCGGGCCTCAACCTGGGTTGCGACATCGCTGCCCGCAGCTATCTCGGTGGCCTGGATGCGCCGGTGCGCTACGAGATTGCGGTCGTGCTGCGCGAACTGACCTGGCGGCTGCGCGAACTGCACCGCGAGCTGATGTGGCGTTCGGAGAAGCTGGGCGCTGCCGAGCGCGAGCAGCTGCGCAAGGCAGTCGCCCAGCACCTGGAACCAGCGGCCCAGGAGCCGGCGGCATCGGCCGTTGCCGACTGATTCAGGCGAAAGCCCCAATCGCCTTTTGCAACGCCGAACCAGACAATCTCCGCCTCCCGGCAGGTGGCGGTTGTCCTTGAGTCACACAACATTACAGAAGTCGTACACAACGCAAGGTTGGCGCCGCCGGGCCGCCCGCAAGATGCTCCGCATGTTGTTGGCGTCGGCGGTGTTGCCCTGGAGTTGCGCGGCCATGGCGGCCGGCCCCGCTGCGACCGTGCCCGCGACCACACCGGTGCCTGAAGGCAGCGGTGAGCTGAATGTGCTGCATTGGTGGACGTCGGCCAGCGAACGCGCCGCGGCCAACCATGTCGCCGCGCGCATGGCCGAGAACGGCCTGAAGTGGGTGGACGGCGCCGTCGCCGGCGGTGGTGGTGGCCCGGCCATCAAGGTGCTGAACGAACGCATCCTGCGCCGCATGGCCCCCAAGGTCGCCCAGCTCAATGGCGCGTCCATGAACGAATGGGCCGACATGGGCCTGCTGCTGGAGCTGGACGGCGTCGCAGCCAAGCGCAACTGGTCCAAGGTCATGTTCCCCCAGGTCATGGCCCAGGTGACGGTGCGCGGTCACATCGTTGCGGCGCCGCTGGGCATCCAGCGCATCAACAACCTCTACCTGAACAAGGCGCTGTTCAAGCGCATCGGCATCGAGCCGCCCAATGACTGGGACGGCCTCGAGCGCGCCGCGGTCAAGCTGCGCGCGGCCGGCATCACGCCGGTGGCCTTCAGCGACGAGCCCTGGCAGGTCGCCACCGTCTTCGAAGCCCTGCTGCTCAGCGAGGCCGGCCCGGCCCTGTACCGTCGCATGCTGGAGCAGCGCGACCTCAGCGCCTTCGACGACCCAGCGCTGGAGCGGGCTCTCAAGCGCCTGCGCAACTGGCGCAATATGGCCTTGCCTGCGAGTGGCGCCGCCCCCGGCGAGCGGCCGTGGACCGATGTCGTGGCCGACTTTGCGAATGAGCGCGCCGCCATGCTCATCATGGGCGACTGGGCCCGCGGCGAACTCGGCGCCCAGGGGCTGGAAGGCGAACGCGATTTCACCTGCAAGGCGGTGCCGGGCACGGCCCAGGCCCATCTCTACAGCATCGACACCCTGGCCATGCTGGCCGGCAACGGCGGCAGCCAGGCCGACCAGGAAAAGATGGCAGAACTGCTCGGCAGCGCCACGCTGCAGCTGGGCTACAACCGCATCAAGGGCTCCATCCCCGTGCGCCGCGACGTGCCGGTGGACGAACTGGACCCCTGCGCGCAAGCGTCCTTCCACCTCTTCGCCAACCCCAGCACGCCGCGCGTGCCCAGCCTCGTGCACCGCATGGCGTTTGGCGAGGTCGGCAAGAACGCCATCATCGAAACCGTCCACCGCTTCGCGCTGGACCCGAGCCAGACGCCGGCCGCCGCGCAGCGCAAGCTGCAAGGCCTGCTGCGCGCCCTCGCCCCGAAGACGAAAGCTTCTTCATGACGCCCCGCAAGATCCTGATCGTCGACGACGACCAGAAAATCCGCAGCCTGCTCAAGACCTATCTCGAGAAGAACCAGTACGAGGTGTTGCTGGCCCATGACGGCGCCAGCTTCATGGCCGAGTTCGAGCGCCATCGCGACGAGATCAGCCTGTGCATCCTCGACGTGATGCTGCCCGACACCGAAGGCTTCACGTTGTGCCAGTCGGTGCGCCGCCGCTCCGAGGTGCCCGTCATCATGCTGACGGCCAGCGCCGACGAGACCGACCGCATCGTCGGCCTGGAGCTGGGCGCCGACGACTATCTCGGCAAGCCCTTCAACCCGCGGGAGCTGCTGGCGCGCATCAAGGCCATCACGCGCCGCACCGGCCAGGAGAAAGCCAAGGAGCCGCGCTACTACGCCTTCAACGGCTACACCCTGGACCTGCTGGAGCGCAGCCTCATCGACCCCGACGGCGCGTCCTCGGCCCTGTCGGGCATGGACTTCCAGCTGCTCAAGCTGCTGGTGGAGCACCCCGGCGAGGTGCTGGACCGCAGCCGCCTGGCCGAAGTCACGCGTGGCCGCGACCTGGGGCCGCTGGACCGATCTCTCGACGTGCAGGTCAGCCGCCTGCGCCAGCGCCTGCAGGACGACGGCAAGCAGCCGGCGCTGATCAAGACGGTGCGGGGCTCGGGCTATGTCTTTGCCACCACCGTCACCCCAAGGCATGCCCTCTGACACGGCCGAGGCCGTCGCCTTTGACGGCCCTCCCGCACCGGCACGCAGCTGGTGGCAACGCGCCAGCAGCTTTCTCTTCGACAGCCTGCAGGGCCGCTTCGTGCTGGCCATGCTGGGCGGCCTGGCCCTGGTGCAGCTTGTCGTCAACCTGCTCTGGTACAGCCAGATCGAGCAGCGCGTGCGCCGCCAGACCGAACTGGCCGCCCACCACGTCGCCAGCGGTGCCATGGGCGCGGTGCGCGCCCTGCGCGAACTCCCCGCCGCCTACCGCCCTCTGCTCATCGAGCAGCTGCGCACCATGGGCGGCACGCGCTTCCTGGTCTTCTTCAACAACGCGGCCGTCACCGTCACGCCGCTGGCCGACCAGCCCATGGCCCGCATGCTGGAGCAGCAGGTCACGCAGGAGCTGAGCGCCCAGTTGCCCAAAGGAACGCCGGTGCGCGTGGTGCTGGCTTCGCCGATTGGCCTGGCCGTGTCACCCGGCGGCGCGCTGCTGGGCGACCTGCCGGAGAGCTGGGTCGAGCCCTCGCTGATCGCGGCCGAGCGCCCGGCGCCCTTTCTCGTCATCCAGGCCGAGACCGAGCCGGGCCAGTGGCTGTACTTGAGCAGCACCCTGCCCGACCCCTATTTCCTGGAGCAACTGGAGTTCTTCACCTGGCAGCGCCTCACGCCGCAGTTGCTGGCCCTGGGCCTGGCCGTGCTGCTCACGCTGATCGGGGTGCGCGCCATCACGCGGCCGCTGGCGGGCCTGAGCCAGGCGGCCGCGCGCGTGGGCCGGCGCGTCGCACCCAAGCCGCTGCGCGTGTCCGGCACGCACGAGGTGCGCCAGGCCATCGAGGCCTTCAACGACATGCAGGAGCGCATCCGCCGCTACATCGGCGACCGCGAGCGGCTGTTCGCGTCCATCTCCCACGACCTGCGCACGCCCATCACGCGGCTGCGCCTGCGCAGCGAGCTGCTGGACGACACCGCCGTGCAGGACGAGTTCCATGAGGACCTCGACGAGCTCGACATGATGGTCAAGACGGCGCTGCAGATCGTCAAGGACACCGACATCCATGAGAACCGCGCACCGCTGCGCATCGACCTGGTGCTGCAGAAGATGGTGCGCGACGCACGCATGGGCGGCCACAAGATCGAGCTGCAGAGCGAGGCGCTGACCGTCTTCGGCAAGCCCCTGGCGCTCAAGCGCGCCATCGGCAATCTGCTGGACAACGCGATGTTCTACGGCGAGGGCGAGAAGCCTGTCGAAGTGAGCATGGGCAATGACGAGGCGGGCCAGGTGCAGGTGACGGTCCGCGACCACGGCCCTGGCGTTCCCGAGACCGCACTGGCGCGGTTGGGCCAGCCCTACACGCGCCTGGACCACGGCGCCGCCATGCGCAAGGAAGGCCTGGGCCTGGGCCTGTCCATCGTGCGCGAGATCGTCGCCGACCATGGCGGCACGGTGCGCTTTCGCAATCACTCCGAAGGCGGCTTCGAAGTCAGCCTCTCTCTTCCCGCAGGCTGACGCATGACGCCCCCGAAACACATCGCCATCGTCGGCGGCGGTACCGCCGGCTGGATGACGGCCAACCTGCTGCGCCACCACTGGGCCAGGTTCGGCGTCGCCGTCACGCTGATCGAGTCGGCCGACATCGGCACCATCGGCGTCGGCGAGGGCTCGACGCCCTTCATGCGCCACTTCTTCCGCACACTGGGCATGGCCGAGCGCGACTGGATGCCGGCTTGCGATGCGACCTACAAGGCCGGCATCCGCTTTCCGGGCTGGAGCGAGGTGGCGGGCTACGAGAGCTATGTCCACCCCTTCTTCAACGAGGCGGACCGCGAGCTGGGCAACCAGTTCTTCACCAATGCCTGCCTGCGCCGCCGCGGCCAGGCGGCGGACGCCAACCCGCAGGACTTCTTCCTCGCGGCCGAACTGGCGCGGCAGCGCCGCGCCCCGGACGGGCCGGGCATGGACTACGCCTACCACTTCGACGCCGGCCGGCTCGGCAGCTTTCTGCGCACACATGCCATCGGCCTGGGCGTGCGCCATGTCGTCGACACGGTGGAACGCGTCGAGCAGCACGAGAACGGCGATATCGCGGCGGTACATCTGAAGACCGGCACACGCCTCGCGGCCGACCTGTTTGTCGACTGCAGCGGCTTCAAGGGCCTGCTCATCACCGAAACCCTGGGCGAGCCCTTTCATCCCTATCGCGACAACCTCTTCAACGACCGCGCGATAGCGATGCCCACGCCGCTGGTCGACGGCGAGGACATCCCGCCGGAGACCGCCTCCACGGCCCTGCGTCATGGCTGGGCCTGGCGCATTCCGCTGACGACGCGCTACGGCAATGGCTATGTCTACAGCTCGGATTTCGTCAGCGACGACGACGCCGAGCGCGAGTTGCGCCAACACCTCGGCCCCGCGGCCGACGGCGTGGAGGCGCGGCGGCTGCGCATGCGCGTCGGCCGCGTGAAGCAGCACTGGCGACAGAACTGCGTGGCCATCGGCCTCTCGCAAGGCTTCATCGAACCGCTGGAGGCGACGGCGCTGATGCTGATCCAGCTCAGCGTGGAGCAGTTCATCGCCGCGCTCGAAGGCGACGGCTTCGGCCGTGGGCGGCAGGCGGCCTACAACCAGTGTGTGAATGCCATGTTTGAGGGCGTGCGCGACTATGTTGTCGCCCACTACCAGCTCAACACGCGGCGCGACAGCGACTACTGGCGGGCCAACCGTGCCAACCGCAACATCTCGGAGCGGCTCATCAGCCTGCTCGACGTGTGGGACCGCGGCGGCGATTTCGAGGCCGAACTGGAGCGCCACGGCGCCGGACTGATGTATCTGCGCCCGTCCTGGTATTGCCTGTTTGCCGGCATGGGCCGTTTCCCGGCCGAACTGCAGGCCGCGCCGAAGGCCATCACGGCGGCCCAGGCCCGAGGGCGTCTGAACCTGCTGGCGCGCACATTCGGCTCGCACCGTGACCATCTGACCGCTTGATTCGCCGAGCCCGCCGCGCGGCCCGACAATCCGCCGCATGATGTCAGCACCCGTTCCCGCTCAAGACGGCGGCAAACTGCCGCCACGCGCCGCCGTGCTCTGGCTGACCGGCCTGCCCGGCGCCGGCAAATCCACGATCGCACAGGCGGTGTGCCGCCGGTTGCGCGCCGCAGGGCAGGCGGCGGTCGTCGTCGACGGCGACGATCTGCGCCGCGGCCTGTCGAGCGACCTCGGCTTCTCCGATCGCGATCGTGCCGAGAACGTGCGCCGCGCCGCCGAGGTCGCGCGTCTGATGGCCGACGCGGGCATCACCGTCGTCGTCGCGCTGATCTCGCCGTTCCGCGCCGACCGCGACCAGGCCCGCGCGCGGTTCGAACCGGGGCGCTTCGTCGAGGTCTTCGTCGACACGCCGCTCGCAGTGGCAGAGGCGCGTGACCCGAAGGGCCTCTACCGGCTCGCGCGCAGCGGCGCGCTTGCGGGCCTGACGGGCATCGACGGCCCCTACGAGCCGCCGGCGGACCCCGAATTCATCGTGCATACGGTCGACGAGCCGGCCGAACAGGCGGCGGCGCGTCTCGTCGCGAGACTGGCATGAACCGCCCGGTGTCGAGCGATCCGCTGAGCGGGCTCAAGCCTGCCGAAGTGCAGCAGCTGCGCCGTGCCACGCAGGCGCTGGAAGCGGGCGACCGCACGTACGCGGAGCTGCTGCTGCTCGATCTGGCGCGCGGTGCGCCGGATCACCCGGAGGTCTTGCGCCTGCGCGCCGTCTGCCGCGCCGGCAACGAGGACTGGGAAGGCGCCACGCAGGACCTCGCGCGCGCCCTCGCGCAGCGGCCCGGGGACTTCGACCTCCGCTCGCAGCTTGCTGCCGCGTTGGAACACGCACACGACCACGCTGCAGTGGTCGCGACGCTTCGCGAAGGCGAGGCGCACGCGACGACATCGGCCGACTGGCTGGCGCTGTCGTTCGAGCACGACAACGCCGGCGAGCCGGCGGCGGCCTACGACGCCGTGCAGCGCGCCGTCGCACTGGATCCGGCGGCGCCGCTCGCCCGGCTGCAACGCGCACGCTGCGCCACGGCCCTCGGCCATGGCGATGTCGCGGCCGCGGACTGCCGGCACCTGATCGCGCGCGGCGAGCTGGTCGCGCACGCTTGGTGGACGTTGTCCGACCTGAAGGTCTTGCCGATGACCGCCGACGAGCTGGCGCAGCTCGAAGCCAAGGCCGCCGCGCCGCCGGCGACGATGCCGCCGGAGGAAAGGCTGCTCCTGCGCTTCGCCCTCGGCCACGGCCTGGAGAGCGCGGGCCGGCACGCCGACGCGTTCCGGGTCCTGTGCGCGGCGAATGATGCGGCACGCGCGTCGCGGCCGTGGGATACCGCGGCGTTCGCGCGCCATGTCGACGCGATCCGCGCCGCGTTCGCCGGTGCGCCGCCGCCGCCGCAGGACGGGCCGGGGCGCGAGGTCATCTTCCTCGTCGGACTGCCGCGGTCGGGCACGACGCTGGTCGAGCAGATCCTCGCGAGCCACTCGCAGGTCGAAGGCGCGAGCGAGCTGCCCTACCTGCCGCAGTTGCTTCATGCCGAATCTCGCCGGCGCGGCAAGCCGTTCCCGCACTGGGTCGCCGATGCCAGCGACGCTGACTGGCGGCGGCTCGGTGACGCCTACCTGCGGGCGAGCGCGCGCTGGCGTGCCGCCAAGCCGATCGCCACCGACAAGCTGCCCGAGAACTGGCTCTATGCCGGCGCCGTGATGCGCATGCTGCCCGGGGCTCGCATCGTCGACTGCCGCCGCGATCCGGTGGAAACCGCGTGGTCCTGCTACAAGCAGCTGTTCGGGCCGGGCATGGTGCACTTCACGTACAGCTTCGACGGGCTGGCGGCGTACTGGCGCGCCTACGACGCGCTCGCCCGCTTCTGGACCGAGCGCTACCCGGGCCGCTTCGTCGTGCAACGGTACGAGGACCTCGTCGCCGACCCGAACGCCGGCATCCACGCGCTGCTCGCCGCCTGCGGCCTCGACTTCGAACCGGCCTGCCTGCGCTTCCACGAGACGGCGCGCGCGATCCGCACGCCAAGCGCGCTGCAGGTGCGCCAGCCGATGCGCGCGGCGTCGAAGCCGACGCAGCGCTACGGCCCGCTGCTCGACCCGCTGCGCGACCGTTTCGCCGGGAAAGATGGGTGATAGCCCGTCCGCCGCCAATGACGTTCCGACGTCCTACGGCCGCCTCTGCCGTGGCATGGCACCATCCAGGCCTGCCCATGTCCATGGGCCTTTCAACCGTGGTGGAGTGAGATTGGGACACAAGCTGATTGGGTTGGTGCTGGCCGTGGCGGCCGCAATGCCGGTTGCCAGAGCGGACGCGGAGCTGGCCTACCCGCCGCAGCTGAAGCCGGAAGTGCAGGAGGCCAAGGCGGCTCGCCTGGCGGCAGAACTGCTGTCGCGCTATCACTACAAGGCCATCCCGCTCGACGACGCCTTGTCCGGCAAGGTCTTCGACCAGTACCTGAAGTCGCTGGACCCGGAGAAGCTGTACTTCCTGCAATCCGATATCGACCGCCTGGCGGCCGACCGCACCCGGCTTGACGATGCGATCCTGACCGAGGACCTGCGCGCGCCGTTCGCGATCTTCAACCTGTACGAACGCCGGGCCGCGGAGCGGATGGCTTTTGCCCGCAGCCTGCTGCCCAAAGGCTTCGAATTCGAGCGCGACGAGACGCTGATGATCGACCGCAAGGACCAGCCCTGGCCGGCCACCGAAGCCGAGTCGCTGGACCTCTGGCGCAAGCGCGTCAAGAACGACTGGCTGCGGCTCAAGCTCGCGGGCCAGGACGATACGGCCATCAGGAAGGTCCTCGACAAGCGCTACGAAGGCAATGCCAGGCGCCTGGGCAAGATCTCAAGCGCCGACGCCTTCCAGGCCTTCATGAATGCCTACACGATGGCGATCGAGCCCCACACCAACTACCTGGGGCCACGCGCCGCGGAGAATTTCGACATCGCGATGCGCCTGTCGCTGGTGGGCATCGGCGCGGTTCTGACCGAGATCGACGGCTACATCACCATCCGGGAACTGGTGGCGGGCGGGCCCGCCATCACATCGGGACAATTGAAGGTGGGGGACCGCATCGTGGGCGTCGGGCAAGGCGCGACGGGTCCGATGGACGATGTGGTCGGCTGGCGCCTCGACGATGTGGTGGCCCTGATTCGCGGCACGGTGGCTTCGACGGTGCGGCTGGACATCCTGCCGGGCGACAGCGGGCCCGACGCCACGGTCAAGCCCGTGGCCCTGGTCCGCAAGACCATCACGATGCAGGACAGCGCGGCCAAGGCCAAGGTCTATTCGGTGACGACGGGCGAGGGCAAACGCCTGGTCGGCGTCATCACCCTGCCCTCGTTCTACGAGGACACCGCTGCGCTGCAAAAGGGCGACAAGGATTACCGCAGCGCGGCGCGCGATGTGGCCAAGCTGCTGCTGGACTTGAAGGCGCAGAAAGTGGACGGCGTGTTGGTGGACTTGCGCAACAACGGCGGCGGCTCGCTGCGCGAAGCGGTGGAGCTGACGGGCCTGTTCGTGGGCAAGGGGCCGGTGGTCCAGACACGCGACGCCAAGGGCGACATCACCGTGTCGAAAAACACCGATACCGGCCTGGCCTGGAATGGGCCCCTGGGTGTGCTGATCAACAGGGCTTCGGCTTCGGCATCTGAAATCTTCGCGGCGGCGGTCCAGGACTACGGTCGCGGCCTGGTCATCGGCGAGTCCAGCTTCGGCAAGGGCACGGTCCAGACCGTCGCCAGCCTCGACAGAATCGCCAAGAACGCCACGCCGGTGTTCGGAGAACTGAAGATGACGATCGCGCAGTTCTTCCGGGTGAACGGCGGCACGACGCAACTGCGCGGCGTGACACCGGACATTCGCCTGCCGTCCGCGGGCGACGACAGCCAGTTCGGCGAATCGACTTTCGGCAACGCGCTGCCCTGGACGCGCATCAAGGCGGCCGAGTACGCAACGGTGGGCGACATCAACCCACAGCTGTCACGCCTGCTCGCGTGGCATGAGAGCCGTGTCAAGCGCGACCGTGACTACCAGGGCCTGCTGGAGGACGTTGCCAAGGCGCAGGACCAGCGCAAGAACAATGTCATTTCGCTCAACGAAGCGGTTCGACGCAAGGAACGCGCCGCTCTCGAAAAACGCCTGACCGCCATGCTGGGCGATGCAGAAAAGGGCGCGGCGCCTGGCGCGGAAAACGCGTTGTCCGATGACGGCCTGCAGTTCAACGAACGCAAGCTCGGCAAGGATCTCGCCGCACAAAAGACCCGGGAATCCGTCAACGACGTCCTGCTGAACGAGGCCGTCAACATCGTGTCCGACAGCGTGGCATTGAAAGAAGGCAAGTCCCAGACAACGGCGAGCGCTTCGCCCGCCCGTCCGGTGGTGGTCAAGGCCTTGCTGACGCAGGGTTCATCGGAGCAATAGGCTTCGGGCATGAAGATCGCCGTCATCGGCGGCGGCATCGCCGGTCTGGTCGCAGCATGGAAGCTGTCGCAGCACCACACCGTGACGCTGTTCGAGCGCCACGCAGTGCCGGGTTTTGTCGCCAGCTCGGTCTCGCTGGACACCATCGCTCCAGACCTGCGGGTCGACGTGCCGCTACGCGTGTTCTACCCCGGCTACTACCCGACGCTGACCGGCCTTTATGCGCAACTCGGCATCGCCACCGAGCCCGTGGACTACGCAACCACCTTCAGCGGCAACGACGGCCTCGCCTACTTCCGCTGGCGCAACGCGCGACTGGGTGACTGGTCCCTGCCCTATGTCCTGCCTCAAGACATCGCCAGCGTGCGAGGCTTGCGCATCGTGCAAGGTGCGCTGCGTTTCCAGGCGCGGGCGCGCGCGGCGCAGGCTGCGGGGGATCTGGGAGGCGCCAGCATCGGCGAGTTCGTCACCGCCGAACGCATTGCCCCAGAGTTCGTGGACGGCCTGCTGCTGCCGGCCGTTGCCACCATCGCCACCTGCAGCACGGCAGATGCCCGCGCCTACCCCGCTGCCGTCGTCGCCAGCTACGCCACCGCCGGGCTGGCGCGCGAGAGCGTGCGCCGTGCACGCGATGGCGCGGACGCGGTGGCCGCGAAGCTGCTGGCCGGCATCACGCGCGTGCAGTGCAATGCCGGCGTGGTGGCCGTTCGCCGCCTGGGCAGTACCGCGCAGGTGCTGGTGCGGCACGCGGCCGGCGAGGAGGCCTTCGACCATGCCATCTTCGCCACGCAAGCCAACCAGGCTCTCGCCTTGCTGGCCGACGCTGCACCGGACGAGGCCACCGCGCTGGCGGCCTTCCGCTACCGTGCGCTGGAGGTGCTGATGCACGGCGACCCCGCGCTGATGCCCAAGCGCCGCACGGACTGGTCGCCGGTGAACGCCCGTGTCTGTGCCGAACACGCCCAACCCGAAAGCACGATCTGGATCAACCGCGTGCAGCCGGGCCTGCGCCGTGCCGCGCCGCTGTTCCAGACCGTGATGCCGCAGCGCCCCCCGCGGGAAGACAGCATCCTCGGCCGCGCACGCTTCGAGCGCCCGGTGGTGGGTGTCGGCAGCGCCGCGGCGTTGGGGGCGCTGCAGCAGTTGCACGCACAACCCGGCCGCCGCGTGTGGTGGTGTGGCTCCTACGCCGAAGCCGGCGTGCCGCTGCTGGAAAGCGCGGTGCGATCAGCGCTGGCGGTGGCGGAGCGGCTGGAGCCACTCGACGGCAGCCATCACAAAAGCCGCGCGAAACGCTACGACAGACTCACCACTTCCTGAGCCGGCTGCCAAACAAGGCATAGAACAGGATCAGCCCGTACCAGGGCAGCATGACCCAGTAGCCGCTTTGCGGCGTCCACACATCGGCAAAGTGGCCGTACAGCATGGGGATCAGCGCGCCACCCGCAATTCCCATGATGAGCAGGGCCGAGCCGGCGGCCGTGTACTTGCCCAGGCCTTCGAGTGCCAGCGGCCAGATGGACGGCCAGACCAGCGCGTTGGACAGGCCCAGCAGGGCCAGGAAGAACACGGTGTCCGGCACGGGCGGCACGCCCGCCCAGCCCAGCAGGGCCTGTGAGATACCGGTCTCGGTCGGCGACGACAGCGCGATGCCGGTCACGAAAGCGATGCCGGTGACGGCCGAGAAGATCAGCGCGGCACGCTGCGACATGAAGCGCGGGATCAGGGCCACGCCGAGCAGATAGCCCAGCACCATGAAGCCCATGGTGTAGGACGTCAGCACGCCGTAGTGGGCCACGCCCAACTGGCGGCCATACAGGCCGATGGTGTCGCCGGCGATGACCTCCACGCCCACATAGCCGAACAGCGCGACGGCACCGAGCACGACCTGAGGATGCTGGAACACGCCCCAGCGCTTGACCTCGCCCGAGGATGCATTGGACGTGTCCAGCTCGGGCTCGCGCAGCGACGAGAAATGGATCAGGGCCATGAAGACGACCAGACCGATCGCCATCACCGCATAGGGGAAGACCAGGCGCTGCGACAACTCGTTGCGCAGGGCTTCGCGGCCGGCCACGTCCAGAGCCGCAAGCGCCGACTCCGAGAAGCGCTCCATGCCGGACAGGATCATGGCCGTGAACACCAGGGGCACGACGATGCCGGCACCCTTGTTGAACAGGCCCATGATGGAGATGCGCATGGCCGCGCTCTCGCGTGGGCCGATGCAGACGATGTAGGGGTTGATGGCGGTCTGCATCAGCGTCATGCCGCTGGCCAGCGTGAACAGGGCCAGCAGGAAAACGGGGTACAGGCCCGAGCGCGCCGCCGGGATGAAGAGCAAGGCGCCCACAGCCATCACGCCGAGACCGGCCGTCATGCCGTTCTTGTAGCCGATGCGGGCCAGGATGGCCGCGCTGGGCAGGGCCATCACGGTATAGGCGATGTAGAAGGCGAAGGCCACCCACAGCGCCTGGAAGTTGTTCAGCTCGCAGACGATCTTCAGGAACGGGATCAAGGAGCCGTTCAGCCACGTCACGAAGCCGAGGATGAAGAACATCAGCCCGATGAAGAGCATGGGCAGCAGCACGCCCTGGCCTGCCGTGGGGGTGAGGGTTTTGGTTTGCATGGGCGATGGGCGTGAAGCAAGGGCCGGCAGCGGTGGTGTACACCGCTGCCGGGGTCTCGGCTATCAGGACCTTACTTAGAACTTCGCGCGGACACCGATGCTGTAGCGGGCACCGTTCTCATACACACCGATGGGGATGCCGTCCACGGTGTTGGACTTGATCACTTCGTTGTTGATGTTGACGGCACTGGCGTACAGCGCGATCTGCTTGGTCACGTCCCAGCTGGCCGAGGCGTCCCACTGGCCGTAGGCGGCATTGACGACCTGGCCGCCCATCTGCACGTCGCCATAGCTCTTGGAGCGGTAGTTGTAGGAGACGCGCAGGCTGATGGGGCCCTGCTCGTAGTAGCCGCTGAAGTTGAACTGGTCACGCGAGTTGCCCAGCACCTTCAGGCGCGGCTGGCCCGTCACGGCACCTGCCTTGGCGTCGGTGAAGGTGTAGTTCACGACGGTGCCGAAACCGGTGTTGCCGAAGGGCTGCTGCCATTGCAGCTCGAAGCCCTTGATGTCGGCGCCGTTGTCGGCGTTGTAGGGGCGTTCCACCGTCAGCGTCTCGTTGCCGACCTGCTCCGACTTGGAGGCCTTGTAGGTGAAGGTGTCGAGCTTCTTGATGAAGAAGGTGCCCGACACCAGGGCCGCGTCGGCGTAGTACCACTCCGCGCCGATTTCGGCCTGGTTGGCATGCACCGGCTTCAGCATCGGGTTGCCGGCATAGCCCTTGCTCAACACGGTGCCGTCGCGGCGCAGGCCGGGGCTGAGCAGGTCGAAGGTCTGGCGGGCCATGGCACGCGACACCGAGCCGCGCACGATGAGCTGCTTGCTGAGGTCGTAGACCACGTTCAGGCTCGGCAGGGCATCGGTGTAGTTGTTGCCGACGCTGGTGGGCGAGAAGCCGCCGGTCGCGTTGCCGAGGAAGCCGTCCGAGGTCTGCTGGGTACGCACAAAACGCAGGCCGAAGTCGCCGCGCAGCTGGCCCATCGCGTAGTCGGCCTTGCCATACAGGGCCGTGATCTTCTCGTGGATCTTGTAGTTCTCGTTGAGCACGTCCGTGTAGGTCATGGACTTGTCGAACATGGGGATGCCCTTGCTCGCAACGAGACCGTCGTCATACCAGGCGTACTGCGTCAGCGCATCGGACGTGGCCGCCTGCTGGCTCAGCAATGGAGAAGGGCCGGTGGACAGGTCGGACAGCGAGAACGATTGCCAACCCGGCGAGTTGGGACCGGCCGTGCCCTGGATGCGGGAGTTCTTCAGCGTGTTGTCGCGCAGCTTGAGGCCGAACTTCACCGACTTGATGGCGCCGCTGTCGAGGTCGAAGGTCAGGTCGCCCTGGGCGTAGTTCTCCTTGGCCTCCATGCGGCGGATGCGGTCGTCGCCGGACTTCAGCGTCAGGGCCTTGGGGTCCAGCGGGCTGATGTCCAGGTATTTGACGCCGTAGTGGTCCGGGCCCAGGCTGATCTGGGTGCGCGTATCGCCTTCCATCCAGAAATGGCGGTCATGCGAGCTGCCGCCCGAGCTGTTGGTCGTGCCGACCTGGCCGTGCAGCGTCCAGCTGCCGCCCTGGTAGGTGCCGTCCAGGTCCGCCACCTTGGACTTGATGTAGCTCTCGCGGTAGATGGGTTCGAAGGACACACCGGTCTTGGGACCGAAGGTGCCGCCCACCAGGGCCTTGCTGCCGTCGCTGGTGGTGATGAACTTCGGGTCGACGGCGCTGATGACCCCGCCCACTGCCAGACCGCCGGCCTGCCAGAGGTAGTTCTGGTTGTTGTTGTTCATCTTCATGTCCGAATCCATCAGGTTCAGGACGATGTCGGTGGCCGGGTTGGGCTGGAACTGCAGGGCCAGGTTGGTGGTCGTGCGCTCGCGCTCCTGGCGGAAGATGGCCGAGCCGCCGCCCCAGGAGGCGTAGGCGTTGGTGACGTTGCCGTTCTGGTCCTTGACGTCGTACTTGCCGTCGGAGAACTGCTCCAGGCCGTCACGGCGCATGTGGCGCTTCTGGCTGCTGATGGCCAGCAGCACGCCGAAGGTCTTGTCGTCGCTCTTCCAGTTCAGCAGCCCCGAGACCTGCGGGTCGGTCTTGCCGGGCAGCTTGCTGTACATGGCCTCGGCCGAGGCCTGCAGCGTCAGCTGATCCTTGAAGGCCAGCGGCTTGCGGGTCTTGACGATGACGAGGCCGCCAATGCTGCCTTCATCCAGGTCGGCCGACGGGCTCTTGAAGACGTCCAGGCTGCCGACAATCTCGGAGGGCAGCACGTCGTAGTTGAAGCTGCGCGTCTGCGGCTCGTTCAGCCACCACTCCGACGAGGCCACGGCCTGGCCGTTGAGCTGCGTCATGTTGAGGTTCTTGTCCGTGCCGCGCACGAAGATGGCCTTGCCTTCACCCCAGATGCGGTCCACCGAGATGCCGGGCACGCGCTGCAGCGAGTCGGCCACGTTCTTGTCGGGGAACTTGCCCACGTCCTCGGCGCTGATGGAGTCAACGATGTTCTGCGACTCGCGCTTCTCGGCGAGGTTCTTCTTCAGCGTCGCCCGCACGCCGCGGATTTCCACGGTGTCGAGTTGCTGGGCGGCCTCCTGAGCCATGGCGCCGAGCGCGGTGGCGCCGAGCGCGAGGCCGATGAGGCGGGGCAAGAGGTTCTGCTGGAAGTGAGGCTTGGCCACGTAGGTGCTCCTGGGCAACGAGTTCTGTTGGACAACAAAGGCCTGGCCCGTCGGCGGGTGCACCGACGGGGTGGGCAGTTCTCGAAAAGGCCAGGGCTGCGTTGTCTCTTGTCGTCAGTCCCGGGCCAGTGGCGGCAATCTAGCGGCGGCGCTCCCGCGCGGCGCACCTCGTTGCGCTTTGTTGGACTTCATTGCGCCGACGTTACGTTGGCGCAAGACAGAGTCAGTTGGAGGGGGTGATGACGCCGTCGCAAGCCCCGAAACCGATGCGGCGATATCCGGGTTTCTCCGCAAAGGCGCGGATGCCAAGCTGGTCGCCGTCGAGTACGAAGGTTCTCGTTTCGCCATTGGGCAAGGTGATGGGCTGCTTGCCGCCCAGCGTCAACTCCAGCAGCGAGCCGGCTTCGCTGGGCTCGGGGCCACTGATGGTGCCCGTACCCAGCAGATCGCCCGGCTGCAGATTGCAGCCGTTGCTGGCGTGGTGGGTCAGCATCTGGGCCAGCGACCAGTAGGCGTGGCGCAGGTTGGAGCGCGACAGACGCGTTGGCTCACTCATGGTCGGCGTCTTGAACCAGACCTCCAGCGCGATGTCGTAGCTGGCGTTGGCGCGGTGCGCCGGCGAGTCGAGATAGGGCAGAGGCTGCGGATCGCCCTCGGGCCGCGCGAAGGGAATGCGGAAGGGCTCCAGCGCTTCCATCGTGACGATCCACGGCGAAATGGTGGTGCCGAAGTTCTTGGCCAGGAAGGGGCCGAGGGGCTGATATTCCCAGGGCTGGATGTCGCGGGCCGACCAGTCGTTCAGCAGCGTCAGGCCGAAGGCGTGCTCGTCCGCCTCGTCGATGCCGAAGGGTTCGCCCAGGGCATTGCCGGGGCCCACGAAGAGGCCCAGCTCCAGCTCGCAGTCGACGCGAGCGCTGGGCTTGAAAACCGGCACCTCGGCGTCCGGCGGCTTGACCTGGCCCTTGGGGCGGCGCAGCGGCGTGCCGCTGACGACGATGGACGAACTGCGGCCGTGATAGCCGATGGGCACCCATTGGTAGTTGGGCAACAGCGGGTTGTCCGGGCGGAACAGCTTGCCGATGGCGCGGGCGTGGTGGATGCCGGTGTAGAAGTCGGTGTAGTCGCCGATGCGGCAGGGCAGCATGTATTCGGCCTGGGCCTGCGGCACCAACTCGACCTCGGGCGCGCCGACCTTCAGCGTGTCGAAGAGACGATGGCGCAGCGCGCGGCGCTCGGAGCTCGGGCGGGGCATCAGCGCATTGAGGTCGGCGATGCCCCAGCCGGTCAGGTCCAGGATCTGGTCGCCGATGCCGACACCCACGCGCCAGGGCTCCAGGCTGCCGGCGCGGCGGAAGGAACAGAAGGGCAGGTTCTGCAGCGGAAAGTCGGTGGCGGGGTCGTTGGCCGAGGCGACCCAGGAAAGGGCGGCGGCGTCATGGGTGTGGTCAATCATGGGTGGAACTCTTCTTTCAGGTCACGCCAGCAGTCGGCGTACGTCTTTTCGAGCGGTGCGTCGTTGAGCGCCCAGCTCGTGGGCTTGAGGGGCCATCGGGTCTCGAACATGAAGGCCAGTGTCTGGTCCAGCTTGTGCGGCTTCAAGTCGGCGTTGCTGGCCTTGTCGAAGGCCTCGGTGTCGGGCCCGTGTGGCACATAGCTGTTGTGCAGGCTGGCGCCGCCGGGCTTGAAGCCCTCGGGCTTGGCGTCGTACTGGCCCAGCACCAGGCCCATGAACTCGCTCATCACATTGCGGTGGTACCAGGGCGGGCGGAAGGTGTCCTCGGCCACCATCCAGCGCGGCGGGAAGATGACGAAGTCGACATTGGCCCAGCCGGGCGTGTCGCTGGGGCTGGTCAGCACCGTGAAGATGCTGGGGTCGGGATGGTCGAAGCTGACGGTGTTGATCGTCATGAAGCGCGACGTGTCCCAGCGGTAAGGCACCAAGTTGCCATGCCAGGCGACGACGTTAAATGGCGTGTGGCCTTGACGAGCACGCCAGAGACGCCCCCCGTACCTCTTGACGATCTCGTACTCACCCGCTTCCTGTTCATGCCAGGCCACGGGCGCCTCGAAGTCACGCGCATTGGCCAGGCCGTTGCTGCCGATGGGACCGAGCTCGGGCAGGCGCATGGCGGCGCCGAAGTTCTCGCAGACATAGCCGCGCGCCGGCACGTCCAGAGGATCGACCTTGAAGGCCATGCCGCGCGGCAGCAGGGCAATGGAGCCGGGGGCGACTTCCAGGCGACCGAGCTCCGTTGTCACCAGCAGACGGCCTTGCTGGGGCACCAGCAGCATCTCCGCATCTGCATTCACGAGCGCACGACGGCCCATGGACCGCGTCGCCACATAGGCCAGCGCGCCCATGCCCGTGACGCCCACTTCGCCGTTCACGGCATAGCTGCGCAGGCCGTCGATGAAGTCGCCATCGCTCTGCAAAGGCGTCGGTCCCCAGCGCAGCGGATCGGGCGGCGCGTGCTCGCCCTCGGTAGCGCCGCTCTTCCACAACGCATGCGGCAGCGCCTCGTAGCCCCCGACCACGACCGAGGGTCGGCGGCGGTACATCCAGGTGCGATGGTTGTCGGCACGCGGGGCGGTGAAGGCACTGCCCGACAGCAGCTCGGCATACAGGCCGTGCGGCGCCTTCTGCGGGCTGTTGCGGCCGATAGGCAGGGCGCCAGGATGGGCCTCGCTGCTGTGCTGGTTGCCAAAGCCAGTCAGATAGGTCAGTTCAGTCATGGTGTTCTTGGGCGGCTGCGAAGGCCTGGCGGAGGACTTCACGATCGCCGATGTGGTTGCACAGGATCAGGGTCAGGCGCGCCAGCCAGTCGGCTGCCTGTTCATCGCTCAAGCCGGCCTGGGCAGCGATGAGTTCGGCATAGAAGGCGTCCGCTTCGCGTCCGAAATTTGGGGTCAGGTTCAATTTGTTCATTGCGGCCTCCCACGTGCGCGGGCCAGCGCGGCGCGCACCGCATCGGCGTCGAAGCGATGCCAGCGCGCGGCGACGACGGCATCGGGGCGGATCAGCAGCACGCTGCCCGGGCGGGCGCCATAGCGCGTCGCAGCGATGCCCTCGCCTGGCAGCGTGATGCCTCGCACGTCAGGCACCTCCACGGGCCATCCAAAGGCCAGCAGCACAAAGCCGGCGCCGAATTGCTCGCAGAGCCAGCCGCCGCCTTCCAGCGGCGCATCCGGCGCCGGACAGCCGGGTGCGGGACCGCCCGCCCAGGCCTCTGTGTCCAAGCTGCTGAGTGGCGAATCGACATGCTCGGTCGGCGTCGACAGCCGCCCGCTGTTGACCAGCGGCTTGGCGAAGTCCGTGCGCGCAGCGAGGTCCAGCGCGGCCTTGCGCAGACGCCGGCTCAAGGCGCTCTTGGGGCTGATGAAGTCGGTCGCCCGCGTCGAATGGCCGATGTTGTCGTCAGCGGCTTCCAGGCGCTCGAATTCATAGGAGTCCAGCAGCACGTCGCCCCCCTCCCCTTTGACGACGGCGGCCAGCTTCCAGCTCAGGTTGTCGGCGTCCTGCACACCGCTGTTGGCGCCGCGCGCGCCAAAGGGCGAGACCTGATGGGCAGCGTCGCCGGCCAGCAGCACGCGCCCGACACGGAAACGCTCGGCGCGCCGGCAGCAGAACTGGTAGATCGACGACCAGGCCAGCTCGAATCCGTGAGTGCCCAGCATGGCGGCCACGCGCGACTCGATGCGCTCGGGGTCGCGCTCGGCTTCGACATCGGCATCACGGCCCAGCTGGAAGTCGATGCGCCACAGGCCATCCGCCTGGGCATGCAGCAGCACGGACTGGCCGCGGTGGAAAGGCGGGTCGAACCAGAACCAGCGTTCGGGCCTGGCGGGGTCGAGACCGCGCGGCCGCACATCGGGCGCAAGGCGCACGTCGGCGATCAGGAAGCGGTCTTCGAAGACCTGGCCCTGGAAGCCCAGCCCGAGCAGGGTTCGCGTGGGGCTGCGCGCGCCATCGCAGCCCACGACCCAATCGGCGCGCATGTCGAACAGGCCGTCGGGCGTGCGCACATTCAGCGTCACGCTCTCCTCGTCTTGCTCCAGGCCGATCAGTTCATGCTTGCCACGCAACTCGATGCGAGGGTCCAGCTGTACCGCTCGAACCAGCCGCGCCTCGACCTGGTCCTGCTGCAAATTGACCATGGCCGGCATCTTGTGATGCGCCTCGGGCAGCAGATCGAAGGCATAGGCTTCATGCTCGCCATGGAAGACGCGACCGCGCTGCCAACGCACGCCCTCGCGCACGATGGCCTCACCGACGCCGAGGCGGTCGAACACTTCGAGCGTCTTCTTGGCCCAGCAGACGGCACGCGACCCCTCGCCGATGCGGTCGCTGTCGTCGATGACGACGACGGGCACGTCTCGCCGTGCGAGGTCCAGGGCCAGCGTCAGGCCAACCGGCCCGGCACCGACGATGACGACTGGTCGGCGCTGCGGCTGGCCGGAGCGCTGCTCCAGGCTCTGGTGGTAGGGATAGCGCGGCAGCTCCATGCCAGATCAGGCCCCTTCCAAGGCCTTCCACATTTCGATGTCGCGCTCGGCCGTCCAGATGCGCGGATGCGCTGTGCCGCCCGCCTCGTCATAGGCCCGCGTCACATCGAAAGGCATGCAGTGATCGAAGATGACCCAGTGACCGTACTTGGGCCGCAGCGTCGCCATGGTGCGCTGGTAGACGGCCTTCAGCTCCTCGCCGGCCTTCACGCCCGCCTGCACGGCGGCGTACAGCTCGCTGACGAAGGCGCGCGTGCCGTCCAGGCCCGCGGCGACCTGCTCGGCGCCCTTGAGCGCGGGGCCGCGACCTGGCACGAGCGCCTGTGCGTTCAGCTGGGCGATGGCCGACAGCGTCGCCGGCCAGTCCTCGAAATGGGCGTCGCCGCAGTAGGGCGTCGCATCGAACTCGACCAGGTCGCCGCTGAACAGCACGCGCTCCTCGGGCAGCCAGGCCACGGTGTCGCCCGCCGTGTGGCCGCGGCCGGGCGAGAACATCTCGACCTTCACGCCGCCCAGGTCCAGCGTCAGCCGGCCACTGAAGGTCAACGTCGGCCAGGTCAGCCCCGCGGGCACAGACTCGACATTGCGAAAGAGCCGCGGGAAGCGGCCGATCTCGCTGGCTTTGTCCTGCTCGCCGCGCTCCTCGATCAGCGCCAGCGTGCCTTCGCTGGCAATGACCTGCTCCAGCCCCTCGGCCTTGAAGGCGGAAGCGCCCAGGACCCGCACCGCGTGGTAGTGGCTGAGCAGCACGTATTTGATGGGCACCGCGCTCACTTCGCGGATGCGCCGGATCACATCCGCCGCCATGACGGGCGTGGCCTGGGTGTCGATCACCATGGCCGCGTCGCGGCCGATGACGATGCCGGTGTTGGGGTCGCCCTCGGCCGTGTAGGCCCAGGCGTGTTCGGACAGGCGTTCGAAGCTGACCTGCTTCTCTTCCAGGTCGGCCTGCGAGGCAAAGGCTTTGGTTGGCATGCGGGTCTCCAAGTTCGCAGCCGAAATTTATCCTATTCCAAATGAATTCATCAATATAGAATTTTCGACATGGCTGACACCAAGGCGCCGCGCGGCATCCAGAGCATTGAAGTCGGCGGCCAGCTGCTGCTGGCCCTGGCCCACCATGGCCGTCCCATGGCGCTGAAGGATCTGGCCCGTGAGGCCGGCATGACGCCGGCCAAGGCCCATCCGTATCTGGTCAGCTTCATCAAGCTGGGCCTGGTGGAGCAGGACGGCGGCAGCGGGCCTTACGGCCTGGGGCCGCTGGCCTTGCAGCTGGGTCTGATCAGCCTGCAGCAGTACGACCCGGTGCGACTGGCCACCCCGGTCATTGAGGAACTCGCCCTGCAGCTCGGGCACACGGTGGCCATCGCCGTGTGGGGCACGCGAGGCCCCACCATCGTGCGCGTGGCAGAAGGGCCGACGCCTGTGCACATCAGCATGCGCCACGGCACGGTGATGAGCCTGGCCGGCACGGCGTCCGGGCGTCTGTTCGCTGCCTGGCGCGCCGATGACGCGGCAACCCTCGGCGAAGCGCTGCCGGACGCCACGGTCACCGATGCGGTGCGTGCCGCCGGCCTGGCCACTTCGCGCGACACTGTCGTGGCGGGCGTCAGCGCGGTGGCCGCTCCGGTGTTCGAAGCCTCGGGGCGGCTGGTGCTGGCTCTGACCGCCATCGGACCGACGGCGAGCTTCGACACGGCGCCCCATGCCCCCCTTGCAGTGCAGTTGCGAGACGCCGCTGCGTTGCTTTCCCGTCGCCTGGGCCGCTGAAACTCCATCTGCCAGCCGCGACAGGCTGGCGACAGCAATTTTTTAAAAAATCCGCGCAAACTATTTTTGCGAATGGGTCATCTCGCTTTTGCCATTCACACGAGCGAATCCGAAATATTTGACAGAGGACAATCAATTTAAAGTCATATATGCGCGATACGACAATAAATGATTGAAACTTCTTGATACAAGTTTTCCGGACAGTAACGGAAAGTGAAGATGGATTGCCGCGCCGAAAACTGCGGCATTTCAGCCACATCGCTGCTCCATGAGGGACTTGGACAACCTCATTGAAATCAACAGCTTGCGTCGCAATCGCGGCGTGCCACCCCGTCGTTTATGGGGAAGCTAGGGGTTTTCCCAAGCCGGTCTGAATTTCACGCGCTCCGAAAATTTGCCCCAGCCACCGCCCGACCGGGCGCGTTGTTATTTGGCTGAGCCGTTTGGCAGCACACCCGCTAGCCATACTTTTCTGGAGCAGAGATGCATAAGCAAACCAAAATCGCCGCCGCGGTCCTGATGACCGTCGGCGGTTTCAGCGCTTGGGCCCAACAGGCCGAGCCGCAACAGATCGAGCGCGTGACCGTCACCGGTTCTGCGATCAAGCGCATCGACGCGGAGACGTCGGTGCCCGTCACCGTCATCAAGATGCAGGACCTGCGCAACTCCGGCGTGACGTCGGTCGAGCAGATCATGTCCAGCCTGACGGCCGTGCAGCAATCGACCAATGCGGCCCAGTCCATCGGTTCCGGCAGCGGCGGCGCCTCCTTCGCCGACCTGCGTGGCATCGGCGCGGACAAGACCCTGGTGCTGCTGAACGGCGAACGCATCGCCAACAACGCGGTCGACGGCTCGGCTCCCGACCTGAACATGATCCCCTTCGCTGCCATCGAGCGCATCGAAGTGCTGCGTGATGGTGCCTCGGCCCTGTACGGTACCGACGCCATCGGCGGCGTGATCAACTTCATCACGAAGAAGAGCTACAACGGCGGCACCGTCACGGTCGGCTACGACCGGCCCAAGGCCGCAGGCGGCCGCGCCAAGAGCGCCAATGTCGGCTTCGGTTTCGGCGACCTCGCCACCCAGAACTTCAACGTGCTGGCCTTCCTCAGCGTGAAGAAGGAAGACCCCATCGCCGGTGACCAGCGCGACTTCAACAAGCGCATCGTCGGCGGCCTGTCCAACAGCACCGACCCCGCCAACTACACCCAGGACTTCGGCACGCTGTACAACCCGGCCGCTCCGGGTTGCGCTGGCACCTCGCTGATCCCCGTCGCCGGCGGCACGCAGTGCAAGATCGTCACGCCCAACTTCGTCGACTTCGCTCCCAAGTCGGACACCGCCTCCGGCATGCTGAAGGGCACCATCCGCGTCAATGACTCGCTGGAACTGGGCGCCGAAGCCTTCCTGACCCGCAACCGGGTCACGACGCGCATCGCCCCCGTGCCCTACGGCGGCTACTACATGAACCCGACCATGCCCAATGGTCAGCCCAACCCGTATTTCCCCACGGCTCACGTCGATCCGACCTTCGACGACGGCTCCGTTGGCCTGAAGCCATTCAATCCTTCTGCCGCCTTTGCCAATCCCGTGGCCGTGCAGCCGGGCTTCGTCTACGTCCTCTGGCGCGACTTCCCGAACGGCTCGCGCGCCCAGATGAACGAGAACAAGCAAAGCCGCATCGTGCTGTCGGCCGACGGCAATGCCTTCAATTGGGACTACTCGGTCAAGGCCTCGTTCAACAAGAACACCGTTGACCAGAACCTGACCGGCGGCTACGGCGACGGCGACATGATCGGTGAAGGCCTGCTGGAAGGCGTCATCAACCCCTTCGGTGCGCAGAGCGCCGCAGGCACCGCCCTGCTGGAAAAGGCCGCCCTGAACGGCAGGCTGCAGACCGCCGTCGGCAAGGTCCAGATCTACAAGGCCACGGCCAGCCGTGAACTGGGTGACTGGGTCGGCGCTGGCCGCCCCGCAGCGATCGCTGTGGGTGGCGAGTACCGTCACGAGGACTTCGATTCGCATCCGCTCCACGACTTCGCTCAGCTCGTCTCGGCCTCCACCGGTGTCGATCCGGATGCGACCTCCAAGGGCACGCGCAAGGTCTATGCGGCATACGGCGAACTCAACGTGCCGATCAACAAGGCCCTGGAGCTGACCGGCTCGCTGCGCTACGACAAGTACAGCGACTTCGGCGACAGCACCAATCCCAAGATTTCCTTCCGCTTCCAGCCCAGCAAGGAAGTGCTGTTCCGCGGCTCGGCCTCCACGGGCTTCCGCGCACCGACGCTGTTCGAGCTCTACAGCTCGACGTCGTTCACCAACACGGCCGGCAACTTCAACAACCCGATCAACTGCCCGGGCGGCACCGCCATCCCCGGCGCATCGCAAGCGAACTGCAATGGCCAGTTCCAGGTCCAGAACGGCGGCAACCCCTTCCTGAAGCCTGAGAAGGCCAAGAACTACACCCTGGGTGCCGTGTTTGAGCCGATGGCCGATGTGAGCCTGGGCATCGACCTGTGGGCGATCAAGATCAAGAACGCCATCGCCGTGCTGCCGCAGTCGACGCTGTTCCAGGAATACCAGCAGTTCCAGCAGTACTTCCACTTCGCGCAACCTGGCAACCTGCTGTCCATCACCAGCAACTGCCCGGGTCCGAAGTGCGGTTATGTTGAGCAGCTGAACCAGAACCTGGGCGGCACCAACACCAACGGTGTGGACCTGAGCGCCCAGTACCGCCTGCGCTCCGGCGTCGGCCAGTTCGACTTCACGCTGAACAGCACCTTCGTCAACAAGTACGAGTACCAGGACTACCCGTCGGGCCCCTGGAAGCAGAACGTCGGCGTCTACTCCGGTGCCGGCCCGGTCTTCAAGTGGCAGCACAACCTGACGGCGAACTGGGCCTACAGCAGCTTCGCTCTGGGCGCCGCAGTGCACTACAAGTCGGGCTATGTGGACTTCACCCCGACCAACCACGTCTCGGCTTTCACGACGACCGACCTGTACGGCAGCTGGTCGCCCATCAAGGGCGCGTCCCTGCTGCTGGGCGTTCGCAATCTGTTCGACCGCGATCCGCCGTTCACCAACCAGGGCGACCTGTTCCAGTCCGGCGGTTGGGATTCGCGCTACGCCAACGCAGCGGGCCGCACCTACTACGTGCGCGGCACCTACTCGTTCTAAGCGTTCAGTCGCAACACAAGGGGCCCTTCGGGGCCCCTTTTTCATGGCCCATTGAGGGTCATTTGGGTCACGTTCATTGCAACTGGTTACTGCGTTAGCGCATCGCCTCTGAAAAAGTGCAGCGCGTGTCGCAAGGCCGCACTTGGCCTGTGGTCTCGCCCGGCCTGCCAGCCCCTGCCCAGGCGGTGTCGGAAGAATCACTTCATCCGACCCAATCCAGCCCGCCGATGGACTACCACGCCCCCAAGCGCGCGGTGAACAACCTGCTGCTTCACTACGCCGGCCACGAGCAACGCCCCGTCTTCTTCGACATCGACGCGGTCTACCCCGAACTGCGGGCGCTGGAGCGCGCCTTCCCGCAGATACAGGCCGAGTGCGATGCACTGCTGACCGGCCGCGTCAGCATGCCTCGCTATCACGAGGTGAATCGACCGGCCACCGAGATCTCGGCCACGACGGCAGGCGACTGGAAGGTCTTCATGCTGGAACTGCTCGGCCACAAGCCAGAGGCGAACCGCGCACACTGCCCGTCGACCTGCGCAGCCCTGGCCCAGGTTCCCGGGGTTTTGCAGGCCTTTTTCTCTGTGCTCGACGCCGGCAAGTCCATTCCCGAACATGACGGACCTTATGTGGGCTATCTGCGCTACCACCTTGGCATCCGGGTGCCGCGCGTGAATCCACCGCACCTCCGCGTCGCCGGCCAACCCTACACCTGGAGGGAAGGCGAAGGCGTCATGTTCGACGACTCCTGGCCCCATGCCGTCGTCAACCCTGCCACCGAGCCTCGCGTCGTCCTCATCGTCGATGTGCCGCGCCCCTTGCCCCTGCTGCCCCGGCTGGTAAACAACCTTGTGCTCTGGGGCCTGGCGGCACCGCTGTACGGCAAGAAGGTCGTGCAGAAGGCCGACCGCTACAGCGGCGACCTGCTCTAGCCCGCCAGCACCAGGCTGCCCTCGGGGTAGCGGCTGCCCATGAAGTCCACGAAGGCCTTGACCTTGGGGCTGGCCAGGCGCCGCGAGGTGTGCAGCACCCACAGCTCCACCTCCTTGGCCTGCAGGGCGCCCCACAGCAGCAGCTCGCCGCTGGCGATCTGCCGCCACACGATGGACTGCGGGACCAGCGCAATACCCGCCCCGGCCAGCGCGGCGTCTCGGAGCATCAGCATCGATGAAAGCCTGAGCACCGGGTTCGGCTCGATCAGCGGCGTGCCCCCCTCGATGGCCCAGGTCTCGCCGTCGCGATAGGCGTTGACGACCGCCTCCACCCGCACGGCCGCGGGGCCCGACTGCGGCCGCGCGATGGATGGCGCGGCGACGACGACCAGGCGGTCCTTCGCAAAGCAGCGCCCGACCAGGGCCGAGTCCATGCGCGGATTCGGACGTATCGCCACGTCAAACTGCTCTTCGATCAGGTCCACCACCCGGTCCTCGGCCACCACCTCCAGCGTGACGTCCGGATGGCGCTGGCGGAACTCGGCCGCCAGGCGCCCCATTGCCAGTTGCGAGAACAGGATGGGTGCCGCCACGCGCAGACGGCCGCTGACCTTGCCCGTCGCCTCGCGCGCCGAGGTGAAGGCGTCGGCCACCTCGTGCATGGGACCTTCGGTCCGGTTCAGCAGACGCTGGCCCGCCTCCGTCAGCTCCAGGCCTTTGGCACCGCGCTCGATGAGGCGCACGCCCAGCTGCTCCTCCAGATCGGCAACGCGCCTCGACAAGGTTGCCTTGGAACGCCGGCTGGCCCGGCTGGCGCGCCCGAAGCCGCCGTGGGTGGCCACCAGGTTGAAGTCGGCCAGGGCATTGAGGTCCATGTGTTTCACATCGTAGACAGATCGTCTTGATTTTGGCGCCTGTGTTTATTGGATGCAACGACCTATCTTTCGTTCACGCCAGGCAGCACCGCAGCGCCGGCTCCTCCCTCAACCCCACGAAAGTCCATCATGAGCATCCTCGTCATCGGCGCCACCGGCACCGTCGGTTCCCTCGTCGTCCAAGGCCTCGCCAAGCAGGGCGCCCAAGTCACCGCCATGGTCCGCCAGACCGGCAACCAGTCCCTGCCCGCCGGCGTCAACGGCGTCGTCGCCGACCTCGGCAACGTCCAGTCGCTGCGCCAGGCCATGACCGGCGTGCGCACCCTCTTCCTGCTGAACGCACTGGCCGCCGACGAAGTCACGCAATCCCTGCAGGCCCTCAACGTCGCCCGTGAGGCTGGCATCCAGCGCATCGTCTATCTCTCCGTCATCCACGCCGACCTCTACACCGACGTGCCCCACTTCACCGGCAAGCACACCGTGGAACGCATGATCGAAAGCCTGGACCTGCCCGCCACCATCCTGCGTCCGGCCTATTTCATGCAGAACGACATCACCATCCAACCCGTCATCGAGGGCTACGGCGTCTTCCCCATGCCCATCGGCCCCAAGGGCTGCGCCATGGTGGACGTGCGCGACATCGCCGACATCGCCGTCGCCGAACTGCTGCGCCGTGACCGTGCGCCCGAACCCCTGCCCCGCCTGACGCTGGAGGTGGCGGGCAATGAGGTCTTCACCGGTGAATCGGCCGCGGCGGTCTGGGCCCAGGCCCTGAAGCGTGAAATCCACTATGCGGGTGACGATGTCCAAGCCTTCGAGGCACAGCTGGCCCAGAACGCCCCCGGCTGGCTGGCCTACGACCTGCGCCTGATGATGAGCCGCATCCAGCAGCTCGGCCAGATCCCGGCGCCCGGCGCGGCCCGCAAGCTCGAAGGCCTGCTGGGCCGCCCGCTGCGCACCTACCAGGCCTTCGTGGCCGAGCGTGTGGCGGCCTAACGCCTGCTGACCAGGGCGATGCCAGCCAGCACCAGCAGGCTGCCGGCAACAAAGCCGGGCGCCAGCGCATCGCCCAGCAGCCAGACACCCAGCAGTACGCCAAACAGCGGCGTCAGGAAGGTGAAGGCGCCCAGCCGAGAGGCCAGGTAGCGGCGCAGCAGCCAGAACCAGGTCAAGAAGCTGGCGAAGGACACGACCAGGCTCTGGAAGCCGAGATGGGCCCAGACGGTCGCGGTGGCCTCGAAACGCCACTGCCCCGTCAACCAGGCGCCGGGAAGCAACAGCACGAAGGCACCCAGCAGCTGGTAGAGCAAGGTCTCGGTCGCCGGCGCCGCGGCCAGCCGCGTGCAGCGGATGGTCACCGTGGTCGCGCCCATGGCCAGCCCGGCCATCAGGGCCAGCAGGTCGCCCAGCAGCGCCGAGCCAGCGCGGGCCTGGCCGCCGTCCAGAAAAGCCCAGGCGATGCCGCCGAAGGCCAGGGCTATGCCGGCCCAGCGGCGACGCTCCAGGCGCTCGGCCGGCAGCCGCCAGTGCAGTCCCAGGGCCGTGAACAGCGGCGAGCTGTAGAGAAAGACCACGACATGGGAGGCCTGGGTCAGCTGCAGGGCCAGGGCCACCAACAGGAACTCCAGGCCGAACAGCGAACCGGCCACGGCCCCGGCCGCCCAGCGGCGGCGATCCGGCGCTTCGCCGCGCCAGCGCATCAGCCCGGCCAGCAGCAACAGCGCGATGCCCGAGCGCAGCGCCACCATCAGCATCGGGCTGGCCTGTGCAGACACGGCCTTCAACGACACCTGCTGCAGGCCCCACAGAAAGCACAGGACCAGCATCACGCCGCCGGCGCGGACATCGAGCGGACCGGCCGTGATGGCGGGCGGGCGGCCCGTGGCGGCGGTGAAATCGGTGGCGGCAGGCTGGATGGCGTACTTCATGGCAACCAATGTGCCGCCCGTCAATAAATCCGGAAAGCGGATAATTCGAAGCCACTCCATCCGCTTTTCGAATTCATGCGCGATCTGCAGATCGACTGGCTGAAGTGCTTTGTCGCCACGGTCGACGCCGGCTCGCTGTCCGCCGCCGCCGCCGAGATCCACCGCTCGCAGTCGGCCGTCAGCATGCAGCTGAAGAAGCTGGAGGCCGCCATCGGCCACCGGCTGCTGAGGCGCGACGCGCGCCAGCTCGAGCTCACCCATGAAGGCCAGACCCTGCTGGGCTATGCGCGGCGCATGCTGGACCTGCAGGCGGAGGCGCAAGCGGCCTTGCGCGAGGACGAAATCAGCGGCCTCATTCGCCTGGGCGTGCCCGACGACTACGCCAGCCAATACCTGACGCCGGCCCTCAAGCGCTTCGCGCCGCGGCATGGCGGCGTCGAGATCCAGCTGGACTGCGAACAGTCGACCTCGCTGATCCCGCGCGTGGCCCGCGGCGACCTCGACCTGGCCCTGGTCTCGCGCGACCACGCGCGGCGCGGCACCCTGCTCTTCCACGAGCCCATGGTCTGGGTCGGCTCACCGCAGTTCGAGATCTGGCGCCGCGACCCGCTGCCCATTGCCGTCTACGAGGAAGCGAGCCTGGGCCGGCGCAGCGCCATCCATGCGCTGGCCCTGCAGGGGCGGCCCTACAAGATCGTCTACAACAGCTCCAACCTGGCCGGGCAGATCGCCGCCGTCGAAAGCGGCATCGCCGTGGCGGTGCTGACGCAGTGCAGCGCGCCACCGCATCTGCAGCGCCTGGGCGCCGAGCATGGCCTGGGGCCGCTGGAGCCTATGGAAGTGGCCGTCTACCGCAGCCAGGCCTCCAAGGGCAACAAGGCGGTGGACAGCCTGCAGCGCCTGCTGGTGCAGACGCTCAGGGCGAGGGGGTGATTCGCACCATCAGGACGCCGTGAGGTTGGACGAGGCCGCCGAACTCGCTGGACACGCCACGGCTCTTTTTGCCCGACCACAGGTCGTGCACCTCGGCCTTGAGCTTGGCCGGCAGGTCCAGTTGCTCCCATGTGACCTTGATGTCGGCCGGCTTGTCGCCGCGATTGAACAGCACGGCGGCACGATCACCACCCGCCAGCGTGCGCACCCAGACTTCCAGATCGCCCTGGCGCCAGATGCGCCGGCCCTGGCGGCCCAACGGGTCCTGGTCGACCCGGATGACGTCGGCATTGGTCAGGATGCGCTGGGTGTCCGCGTCCATCTTGGCCATGTCGTTGCCCGCGATCAGCGGCGCGGCCAGCATGGCCCAGATCGAGAAATGGCTCTCGTACTCCACCGTCGTCATGCCGCCGTTGCCGACCTCCAGCATGTCGGGGTCGTTCCAGCCATTGGGTGCGGCGTCGGTCCACAGCGCGGCATTCATGTCGATGATGTCCAGCAACCCGTGCGACCACTCCTTCTTGCCCTTCCAGGCATCCCAGATGTCGCCCGTGGTGCGCCACAGATGCCCGATGGGCTGAGCCCAGCGGCCGGGCTGGCTGCTGCCCCACTCGCAGATGGACAGCACGATGTCGCGGCCCGATTCGCGCAGGGCCTTGGCCATGATGGTGTAGGCCGCCTCGGGGTTGCGCGGGCCGGTGTAGCACCAGTCGTACTTCAGCCAGTCCACGCCCCACTTGGCGTACTGGCGCGCGTCCTGGAACTCATGGCCCGCGCTGCCGGGGCGGCCGCCGCAGGTCAGCGCGCCGGCGTCGGAGTACAGGCCGAACTTCAGCCCCTTGCTGTGCACATAGTCGGCCAGGGCCTTCATGCCCGAGGGGAAACGATCGGGGTCGGGCTGGATGTTGCCGTCGGCGTCGCGGCTCTTCTGCCAGCAGTCGTCGATGACGATGTAGGTGTAGCCAGCGGCCTTCATGCCCGAGGACACCATCGCATCGGCCTGCTGGCGGATCAATTGCTCCGACACATTGCAGGCGAACTTGTTCCAGGAGTTCCAGCCCATCGGCGGCGTGGGCGCGAGGTTGGGCTTGGGGGCGTCGAGCTTGAGCGTCTCGTGCGGTGCGGCGTGCGCACCGACGGGCAGGCACATCAAAACTGCCAGGAGCGCGCGACGCAGCCAGGTTGAAGTCATGGCGATTCCTTAAACGGTGCCGCGGCGCGCTTCCAGCTGCGCGCGAATTTCGTGCATGCGCTGCTCCGTCAGGAAGTAGCGCGACACGATGTAGAGGGCGACGAGCAGTCCGCAGATGGGGATGCCCGACAGGCAGATGCGGATGAGGAAGATGGCTTCCTCGCCCTGGGCCGGCAGCTTGGCGTCGAAGTCCGTGAACATCAGCACCCAGCCCGAGGCGCTGTTGCCCAGGGCCAGGCCGACCTTGGAGATCCACGAACCGCAGGCCGCGAAGGAGCCCTCGCGGCGCTGGCCGCTGCCGAGTTCGTCATGGTCGATGACGTCGGCCATGGCCGAGCCGTAGATGGTCCAGAAGCCCGCGCCGATGAAAGCCACGCCACCGCTGGCGAAGAGCTGCAACCAGGGCAGTTGGGGGTTGTAGAAGAACCAGTCGCCGATGAAGGCGACCACGCCCAGCACCAGCACCGTCATCAGCGCGTTGCGCTTGCCCCAGCGCCTGGCCACCCAAGCGGCGAACGTGATGCCGATGAGGCCGCAGACCAGGCCAGCCACGCCCATCATGGAGTTCCACTTCGTCGCCTCGACGACATTGCCGCCGCAGACGTAGTAGACCGTCGCGTAATAGCCCAGCAGGCCCACCATGGACGTGGCCATGTTGTAGGTCAGCATGGTGCCCAGCATCTGGCGGAAGGGCCTGTTCTTCAGCGTGCGGTACAGCGTGTCCTTGAAGGGCACGCGCTGCCGGGCCTGGGCGACGACCTTGTCGTAATAGCGCTCGCGCGTCAGCGAGAAGATCAGCACCGACACGATGATCATGATGCCGCCCAGGATGCCGGTGTAGACCTGGGCGCCGAGCAGGATGTCGGGCTTGCCTGACGCATCGTTGAAAAAGGCCAGCGTCGTGAACTGGGCGGCCACGAACATGGCCAGTTCGGGAATCTTCTGGATGGCGTTCTTGACCGACATCACGCGCGTGCGCTCGTGATAGTCGGGCGTCATCTCCGCGCCCAGGCTGTTCCAGGGCATGTTGAAGCAGCTCATGACCGGCACATAGAGGCAGGTCGAGACCAGCATGAAGACGAAGTACTCGCTGTCGCTCCAGCCGCGGCCGACGGCGAACATCAGCGGCAGGCCGATGCCGGCCAGCACGCCGCCGACGAGGATGTAGGGGCGGCGGCGCCCCCAGCGCGTGCGCGTGTTGTCGGACAGCCAGCCGAACATGGCATCGGAGACCGCATCGACAAAGATCTTCAGGCCCAGGGCCGTGGAGATCAGGCCGGGCGCAACGCCGAGAAAGACGTTGAAGACGTGGAAGGCCAGCGACTGGTAGAGCCAGTGGCCCCACATGTCGAGGAAGGAGCCGAGGCCGAAGCCGATCTTCTGCGACACGGGCACGCGGTCGAACGAGGCCGTTGCGGACGGCGACGCAGGCGTGGCAGGACGCTGCAGCGGAGGCGGCACGGCTGCCCCTTCGGGATCGGCGATCAAGACTGTCTCCTTCGCCTGCGCTGGTCACGCGGCTGATTTTTAGTAAACAGCTCGATTTTCGTTCGGCGATCGAACGAATGAAAGGCGGTGCAACTACCTAGGCGGTCGCGACCTTGCGCTTGCTCTTGCGAGGGGTCGGCTCGGGCTCGGCGGCCCGCGCAACCATGGAACTCTCGCGCACCACCAACTCCACCGGCAGTGATGCATCGTTGGGCGCGATGTCCCCTTCGATGAGGGCCCGCGCCGCGACATTGCCGAGCGCCTCCTTGTCCATCTTCACGGTGGACAGCGGCGGCTTGTTGCGCGCGGCTTCCTCGATGTCGTCGTAGCCGATGAAACGGATGTCCTCGGGCACGCGCAGGCCGCGCTCATGGCAGACCTCGATGGCGAACATGGCCGTCGAGTCGTTGTAGGCAAAGACGGCGTCCGGCGGCTGGGGCAGGGCCAGCAGGCGCGTCATCGCGTCGCGGCCGGCGTCACGGTACTCCAGCGCCGGGTCCAGCGTGACTTCGTAGTCGGGGTCGAACAGGCGGCCGGCCTCGAACAGCGCGCGGCGAAAGCCCTTGGCGCGCAACGACGTCGAGTAATGGGCCAGCGGCCCGAAGATGGCGGCGATGCGCTGGGACTGGCCTTCCAGCAGGTGCTGGGTGGCCAGCCAGGCGCCGAGCTGGTTGTCGTCGTTGACGCAGCGCACGCCCGGGTAGAAGTGGTCCACCAGCACCAGCGGCAGCTCGCAGCGGCGGATGGCCTCCATGGCCTCGGGATCGAAATAGCCGGCGCCCAGCAGCGCGTCGGCCTCGTGGCGGCGCACCTGGCCGGCCACGTCGTCGCCGGCCAGCACCGACATGATGCTCAGCGGCACCCCGGCCTCGCGGCAAGCCGTCTCTGCGCCGTGCAGCACATAGGAATAGAAGGGGTTGTTGGCCAGCGAGCCGATGCTGCGGCTGTACAGGAAGAGCATGCGGCGTGGCTTGCCGGTGCGCAGCTTGGCGGTGTCGTAACCCAGTTGCTGCGCCACGCCGAGCACCTGGGCGCGGGTCTGTTCCGACAACCCCGGCTGCCCCTTCAGCGCGCGCGACACCGTCCCGATGGACACGCCCGCCGCCTCGGCCAGCTCGCGAATCGTCACTCCCTTGTCGGCCATTGCCCGAGCTCCCGCTGTTGTTTAGCACCCTGCATCGGCGCGATTGTGTCATCGCGCCCCAGGGAAGCACGGCCCCTGGGCAAAACCTAGGGCTTCAATTGTTCACTAAACATTTCTTGTTGCCTAGAATATTTCGCATGCTGCCCTCCCCCGTCGCCGTCCTCGGCGAAGCCCTGGTCGACGAATTCCATGACGGCTCCGTCGCGGGCGGCGCGCCCTTCAACGTGGCGCGCTCGCTGGCCGCGCTGGGGGCGCCAATCCTCTTCATCAGCCGCATCGCTGCGGACGACGCCAACGGCCGCCTCGTGCTCGACAGCGCGCGCCGCTACGGCCTGGACAGCACCGGTATCCAGCGCGACCTGCAGCACGCCACCGGTCGCGTCAGCGTGCACGAAGGCGTCGGCGGTCATCGCTTCGAAATCCACGGCAATGCTGCCTGGGACCACATCGACGCCGAGGTGGCCCGGCCCCAACTCGCGCAAGCCGTGCCGGCCTGGATGTATTTCGGCAGCCTCGCCCAACGCGAGCCTGCATCACGCGCCGCGCTGCGCGCCCTGATCAAGCCCTTTGCCGGCACGCGCTTCCTCGATCTCAACCTGCGCCCCGGCGAGCAGACACGGCTGCTGGCCGCCGAGTCGCTGGTGCTGGCCGACTGGGTCAAGGTCAATGACGAGGAACTGGCGCAACTGGCCGGCTGGTTCGACTGCATCGCGCCCGACGACGCCGGCCGCGCCAGTGCCCTGATGGCGCGCTTTGGCCTGCAGCGCCTGGTGCTGACCTGCGGCGCCAGCGGCTGGCGCTTCTACGCGCCGGGCGGCGTGGTGCTGGCCCAGGGCGCCGGCGTCATCCAGCCCCGCATGGTGGACACCGTCGGCGCCGGCGACGCCTTCACGGCCCTGCTGCTGGCCGGCCTGGCCCTGCAACGCGCCCTGCCCGCCACGCTGGCCCTGGCCAACCGCTACGCCTCCTTCATCTGCGGCGAGCGCGGCCCCCTGCCCGCCGACCCCATCGCCCTGCAACCCTGGCGCACCGCCCTGCATGCGCTGCCCATTTCCGCCTGATCGCACCTCATGGACCTGACCCCGCCTCCCACCTCCCTCGCCGATCTCGTCGCGCCACCTGCCGGCTCGAAGATGCACCAGCGCGACTTCGTCTTCGGCTGCGGCACTTCGTCCTACCAGATCGAAGGCGCGGCCCATGAGGACGGCCGCCTCGAGTCGATCTGGGACCGCTTCTGCGCCACGCCCGGCAAGGTGCTGCGCGGCGAGAACGGCGCCGTGGCCTGCGACCACTACCACCGGCTGGACCAGGACCTGGACATCCTGAAGCGCCTGGGCGTGGACGCCTACCGCTTCTCCATCGCTTGGCCGCGCGTGATGGATCTGGCCGGCCAGCCCAACGGCAAAGGCATTGATTTCTACAAGCGCCTGCTCGATGGCCTGGGCCAGCGCGGCATCCGCGCCTTCGTGACCCTCTACCACTGGGATCTGCCCCAGCACCTGGAAGACAAGGGCGGCTGGCTGAATCGCGAGACCGCCTACCGTTTCGCCGACTACGCAGACCTGATGAGCCGGCAGCTGGCCGGCCATGGCGATGTGGCCGCCTGGACGACCCACAACGAGCCCTGGTGCTCGGCCTATCTCGGCTATGGCGACGGCCACCACGCGCCCGGCAAAGTCTCCACGCGCTGGGCCACCCAGGCCATGCACCACCTGCTGCTGGGCCACGGCCTGGCGCTGCCGGCCCTGCGTGCCAATGCGCCTCAAGCCCTGCACGGCATCGTCGCCAACTGCGCGCCGGGCTATGCCGACAGCGACACCGCGGCGGACCGCGACGCGGCCCATCTCTTCGAGACCTTCCAGAACCGCTGGGTGCTGGACCCGCTGCTCAAGGGCGAGTACCCGGCCGACCTGTGGCGGTACTGGAAGGGCTGCGAGCCGCTAGTGCTGCCGGGCGACATGGCGATCATCCAGCGCCCCATCGACTACCTCGGCATCAACTACTACAGCCGCGCCGTGCTGCGCTCCCAGGGTGCCGACACCGTCGACTGGGTGCGCCACGCGGAAGTCGAGCGCACGACGATGGACTGGGAGGTCTACCCGCAGGGTCTGCAGGACCTCTTCGAGGCCTTCAAGCGCGACTACGCCAACCTGCCGCCGCTCTACATCACCGAAAACGGCATGTCGAACCACGACTCGGTCAACGCGGCCGGCGAGGTCGACGACCTGCAGCGCCAGTCCTATATCAAACGTCATTTCGCGGCCTGCTCGCGGGCCATGGACAACGGCGTCGACGTGCGCGGCTATTTCATCTGGTCGCTGATGGACAACTTCGAATGGGCCTTCGGCTACGAGCGCCGCTTCGGCCTCGTGCATGTGGACTTCGAGACCCAGCAGCGCACCTTGAAGCGCAGCGCGCTGGCCTACGCCGACTTCCTGCGCGAGCGCGCCGCGGGATAGCGCCCATGCGTGTGCGGTGGCCCGTCTCTAGACTGGCGAAATGGAGCCCATGAACAAGCCGCTGCGGCGGGTGGTGATCGTCGGCGGCGGCGCCGCCGGCTGGATGTCGGCCGCGGCGCTGAGCGCGGTGCTCAAGCCGCCTTACGAGATCCGCCTCGTGGAGTCCGACGAGATCGGCATCATCGGCGTCGGCGAGGCCACCATCCCGCCCATCCGGATGTTCAACCGCCTGGCCCGCATCGACGAGGCCGAGTTCCTGAAGGCCACGCAAGGGACCTTCAAGCTCGGCATCGAGTTCGTCAACTGGGGCCGACCGGGCGAGCGCTACTTCCACGGCTTCGGCGGCGTCGGCCGCGAGGCGCTGTGGCCCGTGGACTTCTCGCAATACTGGCTGCGCCTGCGGGCTCTCGGCCGCGCCCTGTCGCTGGATGCCTACGCCATCTCCAACATGGCGGCCCAGGCGAATCGCTTCATGCTGCCGCGGCCCGACATGAAGGGCTCACCGCTGGAAGCGCTGGGCTATGCCTATCACTTCGACGCCGGGCTCTATGCCAGGCATCTGCGCAAGCTGAGCGAAGCACGCGGCGTGCGCCGCACCGAGGGCAAGGTGGTGCGGGTGCTGCTCAACGAGGAGGTCGGCCCCACCGAAGGCCATGTGCGTGCCGTGCAGATGGAAAGCGGTGAGCTCATCGAAGGCGATCTCTTCCTCGACTGCTCGGGCTTTTACGGCCTGCTGATCGACAAGGCCCTGGGCACGAACTACGAGGACTGGAGCCACTGGCTGCCCTGCAATCGCGCCGTGGCCGTGCCCAGCGAGAGCACGGCGCCGCTGCGGCCCTACACCCGCGCCACCGCCCACCGCGCCGGCTGGCAATGGCGCATCCCGCTGCAGCACCGCGTGGGCAATGGCCACGTCTACTCGAGCGCCCACGTCGGCGACGACGAGGCGGCGGCTGTGCTGCTCAAGCACCTCGACGGCAAGCCGCTGGCAGACCCGCGGATCATCAAATTCCGCACCGGCATGCGCCAGCAAGCCTGGCGGCGCAATGTCGTCGCCATCGGCATGTCGGCCGGCTTTGTCGAGCCGCTGGAATCGACGGCGCTGCACCTGGTCCAGATGGGCGTGGCCAAGCTCATCGAGGCCTTTCCGCACAGTGGCTTCGACGCGGTGGAGATCGCCGAATACAACCGCCAGAGCCGCGAACGCTATGAATATGTGCGCGACTTCATCGTGCTGCACTACCACCTGAACCAGCGCGACGACAGCGCGTTCTGGAAGGACTGCGCAGCCATGCCCATTCCCGAGGCCTTGCGCTGGCGAATTGACCTCTATGCCTCCAGCGGACGGCTCGCCAATGTCAATGGTGACCTCTTCCGCGAGCCGAGCTGGCTGGAGGTGATGGAGGGCCAGAACCTGCGGCCCAAGGGCTGGCTGGCACTGGCCGAACTGCAGGGCGTGGAGGAGACGGCGGCCTACTTCAAGGGCGTGTCCGACACCATCGCCAACTGTGTGGCGGCGATGCCCGAACATGCCGAGTTCGTGCGGCGCTATTGCCCGGCTGCGCCTGTCTGATCAGGCCCGTCGCTGCAGCCCAGCGGCCCGACCACTGACGCGGCCCACTGAACGGCCTCCTCGGCGAGCGTGAAGGCGCCGAAGCAGACTTCGGCATCCCGGAAGCATTTCTCGTACAGCGGTCGCATCAACTCGGCTCCGTCGATGTCTGGCTTCAGGATGAAGGCGTTTGCCGTGGGCGCGAGGTTCAGGGCCGCGAGCTGCCTGATCAGCCCGGTGAACTCGGCCAATACCTCGGGCGAACACAGAGCGCTTTGCCTGAAGGTGCAGATGCTCGCCCACGGGCCCTGCGCCGCCATGGCCGGAAAGATGGTGGTGGCCAGGCCCTTCAAGGCCTCGACCAGCTCCGCATTGAAGGGGCCCGTGGCCGTGCACCAGAGCACCCTGCCCCGCTGCTCGTAGTCAACCCGCCCATGGGGTCTGAACCTCCCGGGGTCGAAGTCGTCGGTCGTGCAGACAATGTGGCTCACCAGGGCCTCGCTCGGTTCATCGGAAATCGCAGGTGTCGGCGGCGCGAAGCTAGCAGCAATCATCGACACGTCAAGCCGCCACCCCCGCTTTTCCGCGCAGGGCATGCCGATGTCACGAATCGTCGCGTTTGCCGCAGGCGGCGCGCAACATCAGATCGACGCGAGGGCGCTCCAAGACCACAAGCAAGGCAGTCGAGAATCTGCCTCCACAAAATAGGGAGGGTCCATGCTGGACATGACATTCGGTGATGCCGACAGCGTCGCCGCCAAGGACCGCGCCGCCGCGCGCCGCTATCGACACGCAGGCACGGGGCTCATCGTGCTGGCCGTGGTGCTGCCATGGTTCGTGCGAACTGTGTCGGGCCCGTATGAAGCCGGGCGGCTGCTCGGGGAGACGGTGGGCGCGCTGCTGATGTTGATGCTCGTCGCATGGCTGCTGACGCTGAAGGGCTCGGAGCTGGCCAAGGGGCGAGCGCGGTTGGCTGTCGGCGTGCTGCTGTGCCTGATGGTGATCGGCAGTGAGACCCAGGATCGGCAAAAGCGCGAGGAAGCCCGCAGGTTCCTGAACGATGCGCTGGCCTTGCAGGCCGAGAACAAGATGGTGTTCGAAGGCATCGAGAAGCGGTTCGAAGCGCTCAAGCTCGGTCAGTACACCACGCCGCAGGCGCTGGCCTCGTCACGGTCCCTGGCCGCAGGACGGGCGGCGCTGGCGCAGTTCCGGGCGCTGCTGCAGGAACGCCAAAGCTCACTGCAGCGCTATCTGGTGCGCTATCGCGCCTTTCTGGACGGCATCCCGTCCGGCGATTTTCGACGCGGTGCCGAAGCGAGTTGGGCGCAATCGTCCGAGGCTTCCAAGAAGCTCTACGCCGACCTGGACACCGCCCAATTCGCGGTGGCTGATGCCATGGACGCGCTGTTCGAATGGATGCAGGCCAACAACCGCAAGCTGTCCTTGAACGACGGCAAGCTGATGTTCCAAACGGAGGCTCAGCGCACGGCAGCCTTGTCGCTGGCTCACCGCCTGGACGAGACTGTCGCCCATGCCTTGCAGTTGGAGCAGGCCGCCGAAGCAGCCCAGGTGCAGGCCGCCGCTCGGCAGCAGCAAGTGCTCAAGGAAGCCGAGGCGTTTCTAGGCCGCTGAGGTCGACGCGCACCGGCGCCACCAAGCGGCATCAATCGCAAAACCGGAAGCAAAAGGGCACCGCAAGCGGTGCCCTTTTCTCATCACAGAAGCCGGATCGCTCCGGCCTCGTGGCTTCATCCTCAGAAGCTGTACTGCGCACTGACCCGGTAGCCGCGGCCGGACGTGAAGTAGTTGTGGCCGATCATGCCGATGTGCTGCTGCATGATCTGCTTGTAGGTCTTGTTGGTCAGGTTGGTGGCGTCCAGGCCCACCGACAGGTCGTTGCCGAACTTCACATGCAGGCCGGCGTCCAGTTGCCCATAGCTGTCGGCCCACAGCGGCAGGCCCACCGGCAGGTTGTGCTGGCCGTAGGTGGCGCTGGCCGGGTTGGTGTCCAGCGCATTGGTCTGGTTGGGGCCGGTGTTGTCGGAGTTCAGCGCCACGCCGTACAGATATTTGCCGCGCCAGTTGTAGGCCAGGCGGGCGGAGATCGGTCCACGGTCGTAGAGCAGCGCGATGTTGAAGGTGTTCTTCGACAGGTTGTCCAGCGGCATGTCACCAAAGGAGCGGCCGTCGGTGTCGCAGCCGTTGATGTACAGGTTCAGGTTGTCCTGGCCTGCCCCCGGCGAGCAATAGCCGGTGTACACCGCGTTGTAGCGCTTCACCTTGCTGTCCACATAGGTGTAGTTGGCCTGCAGGCCGAAGCCCTGCAACAGATCGGGCAGCCCCTCGAAATACTGCTGGTAGGCGAACTCCATGCCGCGCGCATAGCCCTTGGCACCGTTGACCGGGCCGTTCAGCACGAAGTTGACCGGCTTGCCGTTCGCGTCGGTGACGGTGCGGTTGAAGGCCTGATTGACGATGATGTCCTTCAGGTTCTTGTTGAAGGCCGCCACCGTGACCGAGCCGTTCTTGGCGAAGTACCACTCGGCCGTCACGTCTTCCTGATCAGAGCGGATGGGCTTCAGCTCCGGGTTGCCGCTGGCCGTGCCGGTCAGGTTGATCTTCTTGACGTTGGGCGGCGTGACGGTCGCATCCACCTCGATGGTCTGCGACATCGACAGATAGCCCTGCATCTGGCTGAACTGCGGGCGGGCCAGGGCCTTGGAGGCCGCGAAGCGGAACTGCAGATCGGGCGCGGCCTTGAGTCTCAGGTTCAGGCTGGGCAGCACGTCCGTGAAGCTCTGGCTGAAGTTCTGTTCCTTGGCGAAGGGCGTCAGCTGCGGCACGGTCAGGCCCACCGCACCGGCCGGCGCCGCCTGGGTGGTCAGGATGGTGTAGCCGTCGGCGCTGTTCTTGGTGTGCACCACGCGCAGGCCGACGTTGCCGTCAATGGGCGCCCCGACATCGTCGAAGGAGAAGCGCAGTTGCGCATAGCCCGCCGTCGTCGTCTCGTTCTGAGTGTTGCGGCCGGCCGGATCGGTGCCGAAGGAGGTCGGGTGCCAGGCGCCGCCGCCCTGGATGCTGTTGGCCTGCTGCGGGCAGCCCGCGCCGTCCCAGCCGGGCTGGAAGGCCTGGCATTCGTTCAGGTAGAGCTGGTGCAGCTTGTTGTAGCTGTTGGGCCAGTCGAAGGCCACCGAGGCTGCCGGGAAGTACAGGGACGGCAGCGAGACCTTGCCGCCACCCATGAAGTCGCCATAGGTGTTCTTGTAGGTCGGGATGTCGGGGGCCTTGGTGATGTAGGCCAGGTCGCCGATGTTCCAGCCCAGCTGCCAGGCGTGGGTGATGGTGGCCCAGTTGTAGCTCGGGTTGCTGTTGATGGTCTCGGCGTCGCGCTTGGCGATGCGCACACCGAAGCGCAGGTCGTTGAGGATCTTGTTGTCGTGGAAGACCCAGCGCGCATCGCCCTTCCAGGCCTTCTGCGTGCCCTTGCCCTTGTCCAGGTGGTCCATCATCATGGCCCAGTAGTACTTGCTGGGGTCGTTGAGGATGGCCATGTCGGCGGCGTCGAACACCAGGCGCGGCATGGAGCCGGTGTAGTCCACCGTCTCCTTGGGCAGAGACACGGCGGTGCCCACCGTCGAGTCGAAGTTGCTGGTCTTGGAGCGGATGTACTGGAAGTCCGATGTCAGCGTCAGCTGGTCGTTGACGCGCCCGGCGATCTTCCAGGCCAGTTCGTCGGTCTGCGAGTTGCGCTTGGAGTAGCGCGTCTGGTTCTCGACCTCCAGCCCGTCGTAGGCGCCATTGCCCAGCGCCTTGCCGGTCAGCGTGCCCTTGGTCATCACGCCGTTGGCGTCGTACTGGCCGTTCAGCACCGTCACGTTGTAGGGGTCGACCTGGGCGCTGACGTTGTTCTCGTTCCAGTTGAACTGGAACTTGGAGCGGAAGAAGGTCAGCGATGACTCGAGGTCGTCCTTCTTCCACTGCAGGGCGCCGTAGATGCCGTCACGCGTGCGGTCGTAGAACTGCTGCTTCCACGACATGTCGCGCGAGTACCAGTGCGTCTCGGTCGGCGTGGCCTTGTAGAAGGGGTCGAGCACCAGGCCGTCGGTGCGGTTGGAGCTCAGCGAATGCGCCAGGTCGATCAGCGCGCCGAACTTGCCGGCGTCGGTGTTCCAGGTGTTGGACAGCAGGCCCGAGATGCTGGGCTTGTTCTTCTTGGCCAGGCTGTTGCGCGAGACGTCGACCGAGAGCGAGCCCTTGAAGCCGGGGAAGTCGAAAGGCAGGGCCGTGCGCAGATTCACCAGGCCGCCGATCGCGCCTTCGATCTGCTCGGCCGAGGGGTTCTTGTAGACATCGACGCCGGCCATCAACTCGGGCGGCACGTCCTCGAAGCCCAGGGTGCGGCCCTGGTTGGCGCTGAAGGTCTCGCGGCCGTTCAACGTCGAGCTGACATAGGTCAGGCCGCGGATGTTGACGCCCGAGCCTTCGACCGAGAAGTGCACCGGATCGTTGGACGCAGCCACGCGCGACATGGTGGCGCCGACGATGCGCTGCAGCACCTCGGACACCGAGCGGTCGGGCAGCTTGCCGATTTCATCGGCCACCACCGAATCGACGATCTCGTCCGACTCCTGCTTGAGCTTCTGTGCCGTGGCCAGGGCGGCACGGCGTCCCGAAACGACCACCGTCTCCAAGGCCTGCGGGCCCTTGTCGGCGGCTGGCGTGGCCGCCGCTGCCGGTGCGGGCGTGTTCTGCGCCAGCGCCGGTGTGGCTGCCCAGACCAGCGCCTGCGCGGCGGCCACGGACAGCGTTGTCCTCTTGAAATGTCTCATCCTTCTTGCTCCTCTTTGGTGGAAACATTCGGCCTCTTGCGAAGCTTCGTGTCGGTCCTGCCGGTCTTTTGCCGCAGGTATTTGGTAACGCTAACAATAATCAGACAAGCCCCATATCGGGACTACTAGGGATAGGGGATCTACGCATGCCATCGTGCATTCAGCCTCCCTTTCTCGGCAGTGGCAGCTCCTGCCCGGGCAGGTCCAGGGCCACTACATTCAAGGTATTTGGTAGCGCTATCCTCGATGCAATCCGGCGTTCACCACCGGGCACGAGGTCGATGAAGTTGTCGGCCAGATCCAGGCCCTCGTGCTGCAGCCACAGGCCCTTGACCGGGCGGTCGCAGCTCAGGCGCAAGGTCTGGCCCTCGGCCCCCATGTGCAGGCGTGCGCCGGCCTGGCTGTAGAACTTGAAGGGCTCGGTCCAGGCGCAGTCGCGCGCCAGCTCCTGGCCATCGGCGTCGAGGGCGCACAACTCGGCGACGACCGGTTCGGCGAAGGCGGGCAAGGGTTGGGCGGTCTCGGCGCTGGTCGAGGCTGGAACCGCTTGCAAGACCCGCGTGCTGGCGAGCTGGCGCCCGTCCATCGCGAACACGCGCAGTTGCAGCGTCAGCTCGCTAGGCTGGGCCTGTCCGTTCATGACCGCCACCCGGGCGGCACCCGCTTCCAGTCGCACGGCGACTGCAAGCGGTGCCAGGGCGCGGCGCACCGCATGCCAGGCCGGCTTGACGGTGCCGGCGGAGTCGATGAGGGCCCAGCTCGTCACCGGCCAGCAGTCGTTGAGCTGCCAGACCAGGGCGCCGCCGACGGCCCGTGCGCCGGGCCTTTGCCAGCGACGACGGAAGTCCTGGTAGGCCACGCGCATGGCCTCGGCCTGCACGAACTGGGTCGCATAGACATGCTCGGCCAGGCTGCCCCCGACGCGCAGGTTGTCGGCCAGGTAGACCGACAGGCGTCGATGCCCGTCCGGCCCCGCGGCCGATCCGGCCTTGTTGTGCCATTGCACGGTGCGGCTCTCGGGAAAGCGTTCGGCCTCGGGCAGCACCGACTCCAGCAAGGCCAGCGAAGGATGCGACTGCATGCCGAACTCGCTGACGAAGCGGGCCTGCACATCGCCATAGCGCTGGTAGGGCAGCATCTGCTGGTGCCAGACCTCCCAGCTGTGGCGGTCGCCCACGGTCGCGTCCGACGACCTGGCGCCATCACCGGGTGTGAAGGGGCTCCCCGGCCAGTAGGTCGTGTCCGGGTCCAACGCCTCGCAGACCGCAGGCAGCAAGCCCTCGTAGATGGCACGCGCTTCGAAACGATCGGCGGGCACGCCGGGACCGGCCAGGCCGACGGACTCGGCCAGCATGTAGTCCTCGTTGTTGCCGCACCAGAGGGCCAGGCAGGCGTGGTGGCGCAGCCGCTCCACCTGGCTTTCAGCCTCTGCCCGCACGCTGGCCAGGTAGTCGGCGTTGGCCGGGTAGAGGCCGCAGGCGAACATGAAGTCCTGCCAGACCAGCAGTCCCAGTTCGTCGCACGCCTCATAGAAGGCGTCGTGCTCGTAGATGCCGCCGCCCCAGACGCGCAGCATGTTCATGTTGGCGTCGGCGGCCTGGGTCACGCGCTCGCGGTAGCGCGCCGGCGTGATGCGCTCGAGCAGGTTGTCGTCCGGAATCCAGTTGGCGCCGCCGGCAAAGAAGGCCTGGCCATTGACCTCGAAATGGAAGCTGCTGCCGGCCTCGCCTTCGACGGGTGCCTGCACCAGGCGCAGCCTGCGAAGGCCGATGCGATGGCTGTCCTGCGCAACGACGCGCTCGCCGTCGAGCAGGCGCGCAACCAGGGTGTACAGCGGCTGCTCGCCCAGGCCGCGCGGCCACCACAGCTGGGCTTCGCTGACATTCAGCGTCGCGCGCGCGGCATCTGCCGGCACCGATTGGCTGGCGACGCTGTGGCCCGAAACGTCCAGCAATTCGAAGGCGCAGCGCAGTCCGGCGCCGCCGGTCGCCCGCGCCGAGACCCGCAGCGTTGCGCGCCCTGCCGCCACGTTGACCTCGCTGCGGCAATGCAGCTCGTCGATGCGTGCCGACCAGCTGTGCCGACGCACCGCACGCCACGGGCCGCTGACGAGCAGCTCGGGGCCCCAGTCCCAGCCGAAGTGGTACTGGGCCTTGCGTGCATGCAATCTGGCGCTGTCACCATTCCAGAGCTGGCGTTTGCCATGCACGGCTTCCGCGTCGCGGGCGCGGGCCAGCGGTGGCTCGAAGCACAACAGCAGCTCGTTGCGACCGGGCTGCAGGCGGCGGCGCACGTCGACGCGGCGCGGCACGAACATGTTGTCCGACGCCAGCAGCCGCTCGCCGTTGAGCCAGACCGTGCAATACGTGTCCAGGCCTTCGAATACCAGGTCCTCGTGGTCGGACAGCTCGCCGGCCTCGAAGGCCAGCCGCCAGGCCCAGCGGCGTTCGCCGACCCAGCGCACCGCCGCTTCGTTCATGCCGTAGAAGGGGTCGGGAATGCGGCCCGCAGCCAGCAGCGCGCCATGGGCCGTGCCCGGCACGGCCGCAGGCAGCCAGGCCTCGTGCGGCAGCGCTGTCAGCGAGCGCGCATCGGCACCGCTCGGCGCCTCGGCGAGCTGCCAGCCCTCATGAAGATCGATCAAGCGTTCGGAGATCACTGCTCTTGGAATCCCTGCGGCGCGCTTCTTGCTGCCGCTAAACATAAATTTGTTGCGCATTTTGTTTCTCTGTCAAACGCACGGCGATCAGGGATAGCACCGACAAATTGCGGGTAGACAACGCTGTTTTGGTGTTTGCGAACTGCGGATAATCATTTCGTTTACTAAACATCTACAAAACACTTCGTCGTCGTGAGCCTCGTCCGGATCAGCCTGTCGCTTTGCCTCGCCGCCGCCTGTGGGTCGGCCATGGCCGCGCGCCTGGTCATCTGGATGGTGGGCGACGACAAGACGCCCCAGGTCATGCAGCCGGCCGTCGAGGCCTACCGCGCCCGCCACCCCGAGGTGCAGGTCGAGGTGCGCGACGTGCCCTGGGCCGACGCGATGACCAAGTACTCGGCAGCCTTGGCCAGCCGGCGCGGGCCGGACCTGGTGACGGGCAGCACCTCCTACGCCATCGCACTGGGTGCCAAGAGCGCTTTGGTCGACCTGAAGCAGGCCGCGCCGGATCTGGTGGCCGAACTGGAGATGCAGGCCAACCCCGGCGCGCTGCGCGCCATCCGCCGCTCCGACGGCAGGCTCTATGGCGCGCCCTTCGACATGCATGTGCAGCTGCAGTACTACCGCAGCGACCTGGTGGCCAAGCCGCCGGCCGACTGGGACGGCTTCATCGCCGCCGCCCGCCGGCAACGTTTCGCCCAGCAATGGGGCAACACCAGCTGGCTGGGCTTCTACCCCTATCTGCGCCAGGCTGGCGGCACGGTCTACGACGCGAGCTGCCAACGCGCCGTCGTCGACAGCCCCGAGGCCGTGCGCGCGCTGAGCTACTACGCCCGCCTCTACCGCGAGCTGAAGGCGCCCACCGACGGCTGGCCCGATGCCGACGGCGGCCTGGAGAGCGGCGCCTATGGGCTGATGCAGTCCGGCACCTGGCTGCTGTCGCGCATGGACATGGTCCACAAGGGCCTGGTCGGCAAGTGGGCTGCCGCGCCGCTGCCTGCCGGCCCGACGGGCAAACGCACGGCGGTGCTGGGCGGCACGGTGCTGGCCATCACGCGCTTCTCGCCCAACCGCGAGCTGGCCCTGGACTTCATGCGCACCGTCTACCGGCCCGAGGTCACGCGCCGCATGGCCGAGGCGGCCCTGGCCTATGGCGGCATGTGGCTGCCCTCGGGCCGCCAGGACCAGATCGCCTCGCTCAACCTGCCAAACCGCGAGGCCCTGCTCGCTCAGTTGGCCGACGCTGAAGGCCCACCGCCCTGCCCCGACTGGATACGCCAGGACTACATCGTCACGCGCGCCGTGCAGCGTGTCGTGCTGGCCGGCGCCGACGCGCAAGCCGAACTCAGCCGCGCCGCCGCGGTGATGAACCGCGCGCTGGAGGCTCAGCGATGAGGACGGTCTGGCGCCGCCATGGCCGCGACATGCTGTGGGTCGCGCCCTTCTTTGCGCTGTTCGGCCTGTTCGGCGTCTGGCCGGTGCTGCGTTCGGCCTGGCTGAGCCTGACCGACTATCACGCCACCGATGAGCCCAACTTCATCGGCCTGCGCAACTACGCGGAGCTGGCGGCCGACGAGCGTTTCTGGACGGCGCTCGGCAACACCGCGACCTATATGGCCTCGGTGTCTTTCATCGCCGTGCTGCTCGGCCTCATGCTGGCACTGGCCTTCGGCAGCAACTCGCGCCTGCATCAATGGGTGCGCGTGGCCTTCTTCCTGCCCGCCGTCGCCGGCGGCGTGGGCGCCATCTCGGCCTGGAAGTGGCTGGCCAACTCCGAGGCCTATGGGCTCTTCAACAGCCTGCGCGCGGCCATCGGCCTGGAGCCGGCCCGCTTCCTGGGCGACCCGCAGTGGACGCTGCCGGTGCTGGTGACGGTCGGCGTGTGGTCGGTGCTGGGCTACAACCTCGTCATCTTCGTCGCCGGCCTGCGCGCCATTCCCGAAGAGCTCTACCAAGCCGCACGGCTCGATGGCGCCTCGCCCTGGCAGCAGCTGCTGCACATCACCCTGCCAAACCTGCGACCGACGCTGGTCTACGTGACGGTGACCGGCATGATCGCCAGCTTCCAGGTCTTCTACGAGCCCTATCTGCTCTACGGTGCGGTGGACACCCTGGGCGGCCCGCTGGACTCGGCGCTGATGCTGGTCACCTATCTCTTCGACCGCGGCTTTCGCCAGCTCGACCTCGGCCTGGCCTCCGCCGCCGCCTGGGTGCTGACCACCCTGCTGTTCGGCCTGACCTGGCTCAATCTCCAGCTGATGGGGTTTGAACGATGAGATGGCTGCCCGGATTGCTGCGACTGCCCCTGTGGCTGCTGGTTCCCGCCATGCTGCTGCCCTACTACTGGATGGCGATAGGCGCCTTCAAGCACGTGGCCGAGCTGCTGCGTCAGCCGCCGACGCTGTGGCCTGCAGAAGCAACGTCGCGCAACTTCTTCAACCCCGCCTGGACCGGCACCACGGCCGATCCCGACAAGCTGGCCGGCATCCTGCAGATCCAGGTCGAGGGGCATGGCTTTCTGCGCTTCTACGCCAACAGCCTGCTCGTCACTGTCGTCGTCACGGTCGTCAGCCTGTTGGCCGCGTCGCTGGTCGCCTTCGTGCTGACCAAGCGCCCCTTCCCCGGCAGCGGCTGGCTGTTCCGTGCCCTGCTCGTCTCGATGATGCTGCCCTGGGAGGTCACCATCGTCCCCAACTTCGTGACGGTGGCGCTGTTGGGCTGGATCAACAGCTACGCCGCCCTGCTGGTGCCCGGCCTGGCCAAGGCCTTTGTCGTCTTCTATTTCCGCCAGGCCATGCTCGGCGTGCCCGACGAACTCATCAGCGCGGCGACGCTGGACGGCGCCGGCACCCTGCGCATCTGGTGGAGCGTCGTACTGCCGATGTTGCGGCCCGCGCTGGCCGCCATCGCCATCCCGGTGGCGGTGAGTGAATGGAACAACTTCCTGTGGCCCCTGCTCGTCGTCAACGACGCAGCCACGCTGACCCTGCCACTGCAACTCGGCAAGATGGCCGGTGACCTGAGCTTCAACCCGCAGTCGGCCGCCGTGCTGATGGCGGGTTCGCTGCTGGCCTCGCTGCCGGCTGTCGTGTTGTTCCTGATCTTCCAGAAGCAATTCGTCGCGGGCTTGCAGGCCGGCGCCACCAAGGGTTGACATGAATGCATTGAAAGGATGGATGTTGGCTTTGTCTTTGACGCTTCCAGCGCTGGGTCATGCGGACGCTCGGCTCCAGGCCGTCATGACGCGGCTGGACGCCGGCGAGCCCATCACCCTCGCAACGATGGGCGGCTCCATCACGACCGGCTATGCCGCGCAGCCCCCACGTGAGAAGGGCTGGGCCGCGCTGCTCGCCCAATCGCTGGGCCCCAAGGTCAAACTGGTCAATGCCGGCGTCAGCGGCACGGACTCGGCCGCAGGCGTGCAGCGCCTGGACAAGCAGGTGCTCGACGCCGCACCCGACCTCGTCATCGTCGAGTTCGGCGTCAACGACCAGTGGCTGGACGCGGCCGTGCGGGGCAGCAGCTTTGAGGCCATCCTGCGCAAACTGCTGACTGCGAAAAAGCCCCCGGCCGTCGTCGTGCTTGGCCTGACCCAGGAGGGCAACCAGCCGCGCGACGCGACCGACATCCAGCTGAAGCTGGCGGCCCACTACGGCCTGACCGCCCTGGACTTCGGCCGCTGGATGCAGGGCCGTGTCGATGCCGGCCAGGACCGCTGGTCGGCGCTCTACGACGAGCCCGTCCATCCCAACGCGGTCGGCCACCAGCGCATTGCCCAGGCCCTGGCCGAGACGCTGCGCAGCGTCAAGGCCGGCCCGACGGCGTCCCTGCCCGCATCCATGTTCGGCCGCGCCCACGAGTTCACACGGATGTTCTCGGGCGAGATGCTCAAGCCCTACCAGTCACGCGGCTTCGAGCGTGGTGGCGAAGTGCATCCCGAATGGACCGGCCAGCAACCCGGCTGGACAACCCAGGTCGATGACGCCGAGGCGCACTTCCTCGTCTGGGGTCGCGAGGTCGCCGTCTTCCACGCCGAAAGCGCCCTCTACCGCAACCTCGAAGCCCGCGTCGACGATGGCCCCTGGGTCACACTTCGCGGCCAGGTGCCCGAACGCAAGGGCTATCTCGGCTGGCACTACACGGTCGTCGGGCGCGAACTGGAATCTGGCGCCCATCTGTTGCATGTCCGCATGAAACAGGACGAGTGGGCCGGCAGCGGCCGCCCGGCCAGCCTGTTGGCCCTCATGTCGGCCGGCATCTTCCCGCCGGCCCTGCAGACCAGCGACTTCGTGCGCGAGGCGCCCTCGCAGGCGCCAGGGCTGATCGCCGCTGACGACCCCCAGCTGCGCTGGACAGGCCGCATCGCCAAGGTGCCTGGCGGCAAGCTGCTGGCCTGGAGCGGCAGCGAGCTGCGCGCCCACTTCACCGGCGACCAGCTCACGCTGCGCCTCGCGCCTTCGCGCGGCGGCATCAACCATTTCACCGTCGAGGTCGATGGCCACCGCCATGTGCTGGCACTGCGCGGCGATGGTCCGGCCGACTGGCGCCTGCCCTTGCCGCCCGGCGAACATGAGCTGCGCCTGGTCAAGCGCACCGAGGCCTCGCAGGCGGAGTCCGTCTTCCTCGGCTTGCGCCTGGCCGCAGGCGGCAAGCTGATCGACCCGCCCGCGCCCCGCCCACTGAAGCTGGAGTTCTACGGCGACTCCATCACCGCCGGCGCGTGCAACGGCGACATCGGCGAAGACCAGTACGCCGACCTGTCGACGCACGACGGCACGCGGGCCTATGGCGCGGTGACGGCCGCCAGGCTGGGCGCGGACTACGTCGGCATCGCCATCAGCGGCATCGGCATCACGGCGACCTGGGATCAGTTGCTGATGCCCGAGGTCTGGAACCGCTACGCGCCGCGGCTGGACGCGCCTGTCGCACCGCCTGACCCGCGCGCCCCCGACGTCGTGCTGCTCAACCTGGGCCAGAACGATCACGGCTTCCCGGCCTCCAAGGGCCAGTCGATCGCCGCCGATTTCGGCCCGCGCTATCTCGCCTTCGTGCGCCAGCTGCGCGGCCGCTATCCCAACGCCAGGCTCGTGCTGCTGATGGGCGGCATGTCGGCGCCGCGCGAGCAGCCCGCCATCCCCCGCGGCGTGCTGGGCGCCGTGCAGACGCTGCGCGCCGAGGGCGACAGCCAGGTCTGGTCCTACCGCTTCGAGGCTTTCTCGTGGGCGCATCCGCGCATCGACGTCCACGCGCTGATGGCCGACGAGCTGACGCGCTTCCTGAAAGACGAGGTTCTGAAATGAACGTTCCCGACATGCGCCGGCCCGAAGCGCTGTGGGCCCACATGCGCCACACCCTGGCCTTCTACGCACCGCGCGTGAAGGATGCCAGCGGCGGTTGCTTCCAGTTCTTCAAGGACGACGGCACGGTCTACGACCGCCACACACGGCATCTGGTCAGCAGTACGCGCTTCGTCTTCAACCATGCCTTGGCCTGGCGCTGGTTTGGCGGGCCGCTGAACGACGTCGCCCATGCGCTGGCCTTCGTCAACGAAGTGCATGGCCGGCCTGGATCTGATCTCGGCGGCTATGCCTGGGTGCTGGACTGGCACAACGGCCGCGCCACGGTCGTCGACGGCACCAACCACTGCTATGGCCTGGCCTTCGTGCTGCTGGCCAACTCGCACGCGGCCGAAGCCGGCGTGCCGGGTGCACGCGAGGGCATCGCGGCAACCTTCGAACTGATGGAGCGCCGCTTCTGGGAGCCGGCCCACGGCCTCTACGCCGACGAGGCGACGCCGGACTGGGGCGTCGGCCCCTACCGTGGCCAGAACGCCAACATGCATGCCTGTGAAGCGATGCTGGCCGCCCATGCCGCGACAGGCGAGGCCCGCTACCTCGACCGCGCGCTGGTGCTGGCCACCGCCATTGCGCAGCGCCAGGCTGCGCTTGCAGGTGGTCTGGTCTGGGAGCACTACAAGACCGACTGGACGCCCGACTGGGACTACAACCGCGACGACAAGACCAATATCTTCCGGCCCTGGGGCTTCCAGACCGGCCACCTCACCGAGTGGGCCAAGCTGCTGCTGATGCTGGATCGCCGGCTCGGCGCCGGAGCTCCCGACTGGCTGGTGCCGACAGCGCGCCACTTCTTCGACACCGCGATGAAGCACGGCTGGGACGGGCAGCACGGCGGCCTGGTCTACGGCTTCGCGCCAGGCGGCGAGGTCTGCGATGGCGACAAATACTTCTGGGTGCAGGCCGAAAGCCTCGCGGCCGCCGCCTGGCTGGCCGTACGCACCGGCGACGCCGCCTACTGGCAGTGGTACGACCGACTCTGGGCCTATGCCTGGAACCATTTCGTCGACCACGAGCATGGCGCCTGGTACCGCATCCTGGCGCCGGACAACAGCAAAGTCACCGACGAGAAGAGCCCGGCCGGCAAGACGGACTATCACACCATGGGTGCGTGCCAGGACGTGCTGGCGGCCCTCGGCGTGCAGCCGCCCGCGAAGGACAAGGCATGAAGAAATCCCTGCTCTGCATCGCGCTCTTCGCTGCAACGGCAGCCCAAGCGGCGCCCCTCGAATGGCGCGGCATCAGCCTGTCCAGCGCCGAATGGGGCGAGAAGAACTTCCCCGGCGTCCACGGCAAGGACTTCGTCTACCCGACGGTGTCCAGCACGGCCTATTACCAGGCCAAGGGCATGAATCTGATGCGCATCGCCTTCCGCTGGGAGCGGTTGCAGCCGACCTTGATGGGCGACTTCGATGCGGCCGAACTGGCTCGCCTGCGCGAGTTCGTCGACGGTACGACGGCGCGCGGCCTGACCGTGCTGCTGGACCCACACAACTATGCGGCCTACAAGGAGGTCCACGTCGGCAAGCCCGAGGTGCCCGTCGCCGCCTTTGCCGACTTCTGGCGCCGGCTCGCGCTGCAGTTCAAGGACAACCCCAGGGTCCAGTTCGGCCTCGTCAACGAGCCGCGCAACATGCCGACCGAGACCTGGGGCCAGGCCGCCCAGGCCGCCGTCGACGCCATCCGCAAGGCCGGCGCCACCCACCTCATCACCCTGCCGGGCAATGGCTACACGGGTGCCTGGAGCTGGTTCGAGAAAACCTGGTACGGCACGCCCAATGCCGAGGTCATGGGCCAGGTGCACGACCCGATCGACAACATGGTCTTCGAGGTGCACCAGTATTTCGACAAGGACGGCTCGGGCACGAGTGCCGAATGCGTCAGCCCGCAGATCGGTGTCGAACGCCTGCAGCGCTTCACGGCCTGGCTCAAGGCCAACAAGCGCCGCGCCATCCTGGGCGAACTGGGCGGCGGCGCCAACGCCGTCTGCGAGCAGGCCGTGACCGGCGCGCTCAAGCACCTCGAAGCCCATGCTGACGTCTGGGCCGGCTGGCTGTGGTGGGCCGGCGGCCCGACCTGGGGCGACTACTTCCTGTCGCTGGAGCCCGGCGCCGACGGCAAGGACAAGCCGCAGATGCGCTGGCTCCAGCCCTATCTGCGATAGGGCCTGCTCACCCGCGGGCAACGGGTCGCGGGTGAACAGGCCCTCAGTCTTCCTTCATCTGCGCCGCCTTGGCGATGGGTGCCAGGCGTGCCTTCTCGCCGGCCAGGAATTTGCGGAAGTCCTCGCGGCTGCCACCGGTCGGGTCGATGGCCAGCGGGATCAGCTTGGCGCGCAGCTCGCTGGTCTTCAGGGCCGCATTCACGGCGGCATTGAGCTTGTCGAGGATGAGCTCGGGCGTGCCCTTGGGCGCGAACACGCCCGACCAATGGCCGATGAAGACGTCGCTGAAGCCCTGCTCCTGGGCCGTCGGCAGGTCCGGCAGGGCCGCGATGCGGCGGTTCCAGGTCGAGGCCACGGCCTTGAGCTTGCCGGCCTTGACCATGGACAGCACGACAGGGCTGGCCTCGGACGTCGCATCCACCTGGTTGCCGACGACGGCGGCCATGCCCTCGGAGCCGCTCTTGTAGGGCACGATCTGCAGCTTGGCGCCGGCGCGCAGCTTCAGCATCTCGGCGACGAAGTGCGGCGTGCTGCCTGTGCCTGCGGTCGCGAAGTTCAGGCTCTGGCCCTTCTTGGACGCCGCGATCAGGCCCTTGAGGTCCTTGATGGGTGAATCGCCCGGCACGACGACGACCGAGGGGCTGACGGCCATCATGACCACCGGCACCAACTCGTCCTCGGCATAGGGCATGCGCGTCTTGATCAGCGCATTGGTGATGACGCCGGCCGCCGGGGTCAGGAAGGTGTAGCCGTCAGGCGCCGACTTGGCCACATAGGCTGCGCCGACCATGGAGCCGGCGCCGGGCTTGTTCTCGATGATGATGGGCTGACCCAACTGCTTGGCCGTCGCCTCGGCCACCGTGCGGGCCACGATGTCGTTGGCGCCACCGGGGCCGAAGGGCACGACGAAATGGATGGGCTTGGTCGGCCAGCCGGCCTCCTGGGCCTGGGCGGTGAGGGCCAGCAACAGGGCCGCGGCGGGAGCAAGACACTTGAGCACGGGGTTGTCTCCTGGGTTGATGCGGCCAAGACTAACGCCAGGCCATGCTCCGCGGCGTGTGAGAACCCGCACAGGCATAAGCATCTGACGAAAGCTTTGTTGGGCTTTCTGTCATCCGCCCTCAGACTTGGCGCCTTGCCACCCTCACCGACAGCTTCCGCCCCCACCGATGTGTGAGCTTTTCGCCCTCAACAGCCGCCAGCCGGCCGCCGCCACCTTCTCCCTGAGCGGTTTTGCCGCCCGCGGTGGCCGCACCGCAGACCATGTCGACGGCTGGGGTGTGGCCTTCCACGACGGTGAGCGCTGCGAGGTCACCGTGGAGGACAGCCCGGCCGCCGAGTCCGAGCTGGCGCGTCATCTGGGCCACCATCCGGTGCGTGCCCGCAACATCCTGGCCCACATCCGCAAGGCGACCCAAGGCGCCCGCACGCTGGAGAACTGCCACCCTTTTCGCCGCGAATGGGCCGGCCGCACCTGGGTCTTCGCCCACAACGGCTGCCTGAAGGATTTTGATCCGGCCCTCGACGGCAGCTTCACGCCGGCCGGCCAGACCGACAGCGAACGCGCCTTCTGCTGGCTGATGCAGCGCCTGCAGCAGCGCTTCGGCGCCGACCTGCCCGATTGGCCCGAGCTGGCCGCCACGCTGACGCCCTGGATCCACGAGATCGCCGAGCATGGCCGCTTCAATCTCTTGCTGACGGATGGCCGCGCCATGCTGGCCCACGCTTCCACCAAGCTGCACTGGCTGCAGCGCCGCCCGCCCTTCGGCCATGTGTCGCTGCGCGACGGCGACCTGAGCGTGGACCTGGCCACCGTCAACAACCCGTCCGACCGCATGGCCCTGGTGTCCACCGAGCCCCTGACCCATGGCGAAGCCTGGGCAGCCTTTGCGCCCGGCGAGGTGCGCGTGTTCCAGGACGGCGACTGCGTGTTTCTGAGCGAAGGCGTGGCCGAACTCGCGGCCGCCTGATCAGCCCAGGGTCTTGTCGACGAGGTCGCGCGCCTCCTGCAACAGGCGCTGCAGATGCGCCGCGTCGCGCCAGCTCTCGGCATAGACCTTGTAGATGTCCTCGGTGCCCGAGGGCCGCGCGGCAAACCAGCCGCCGCCGGTGACCACCTTCAGGCCACCGATCGCCGCACCGTTGCCCGGCGCCTGGCTCAACACGGCCTCGACGGCGTCACCCGCCAGCATCTTGACGCTGACCTGCTCGGGCTTCATGGCTGCGAGGCGCGCCTTCTGATCGCGCGTGGCCGGGCCTTCGACACGGTCCGCATGCGGCGTGCCCAGATCAGCGGTGAGGCGCTGGTAGTACGCGCCGGGGTCGCTGCCGGTGCGGGCCGTGATCTCGGCCGACAGCAGGGCCGCCGCCATGCCGTCCTTGTCCGTCGTCCACACGCGGCCATCGCGGCGCAGGAAGGACGCACCGGCGCTCTCCTCGCAACCCAGGCCCAGGCTGCCGTCCAGCAAGCCAGGCGCAAACCACTTGAAGCCGACGGGCGCTTCGAACAGGCGCCGGCCCAGGCGCTGGGCGACGCGGTCGATCAGCGCTGTCGTGACAACGGTCTTGCCGACGGCGGCGCTTGCACGCCAACCGGGGCGGTTGTGGAAGAGATAGTCCACCGCCACGCTGAGGTAGTGGTTCGGCGGCATCAGGCCGGCGCTGCGCGTGACGATGCCGTGGCGGTCGTGGTCGGTGTCGCAGGCGAAGGCGACGTCGAAACGGTCACGCAGCTGGGTCAGCCTCTGCATGGCCCAGGGCGATGAAGGGTCCATGCGGATCTGGCCGTCCCAGTCCAGCGTCATGAAGGCGAAGCGCGGGTCCACCTCGCTGCTGACGACGGTCAGCGGCAGTCGGTAGCGCTCGGCGATCGCAGGCCAGTAGTCCACGCCGGCCCCACCCAGCGGGTCGACGCCGAGCTGAAGGCCGGCACCGCGGATGACGTCGAAATCGATGACCTGCTGCAGGGCGGCGACGTACTGCGCCAGGTAATCGTGCTCGTGGCAGCCCAGCGTCGCCAGGGCCTGTTCGGCGTCCTTGCGCAGCACGCCCTTCAGACCCTGCCGCAGATAGGCGTTGGCGTCCGCCTGGATGCCGGCCGTGATGTCGCTGTCCGCCGGGCCGCCGTGGGGCGGGTTGTATTTGAAGCCACCATCGCGCGGCGGGTTGTGCGAGGGCGTGACGACGATGCCGTCGGCCCTCTGCCAGCCCTCGCGGCCCTGGTTGTATTCCAGGATGGCCAGGGACACCGCCGGCGTTGGCGTGAATTGACCCGGCGGTGCCAGCATGACGTTGACGCCATTGGCCGCCAACACCTCGAGGGCGCTGCGCGACGCGGGCTCGGACAGCGCATGGGTATCCGCGCCAAGGAACAGCGGCCCGGCGATGTTGTTCTGCTTGCGGTGGTCGCAGATGGCCTGGGTGATGGCCAGCACATGCCACTCGTTGAAGGAGCCGTCCAGGGCCGAACCGCGATGGCCGGAGGTGCCGAAGCTGACGAGCTGTTCGGCACAGGACGGGTCGGGCTGGCGCGAGAAATAGGCCTCGCGCAGGGCCTCGACATCGATGAGGAGGTCGGGCGGCGCCGGCTGGCCGGCGAGCGGATGGTGTTCAGCACTCATGCCTCGCATGCTGCCGAGCAGGACAGTGCGGTGGTGCCGGACTGTTACACCTGGGTTTGCAGGCCCAGACCTACAGCGCCTGCCACGCCCTGCTCATGCAGCACCAGGCCGCGGTAGACCGCCGTGTGCGCCGGTGTCTCAACGCCCAGTTGCAGGCCCAGTCCATGCACGCGCCCGCTGAGCCAGGCCAGCTCGAGGCGATTGCCGCGCTCCAGGTCTTCGGCCATCGACGACCGAAACGCCGCTGGCATCGCGGCCAGCTTACCCATGACTTCGTCGGCAAGGCCCGCGCGCATCGCCACGCCACGGGCCTGTGCGACGGCAACGGCTTCGTCCACCAGCTGGCGCTGGAAGGCCCGCGTCTCGGCGTTGCCCAGAATGGCTCCCATGCGGGCACGCAGCAGCGAGGTCGCGCCGGACAGGGAGGCCAGGGCGACGAACTTCTCCCAGATCGTCTGCGTCGCGTTGTCGCTGAGCTTCACGGACAGCCCGGCCAGGCCCGCCGCGGTCCGCTCCAGTTCGGCCATCGTCGCGTCGCCGCCCAGACGGTCGGCGACGATCATGTGCAGGCCCCCCGGTGAGCGGATCACGCCCGGCCGGTCGATGACGGCGGACACATAGATCACGCCGCCCAGCACGGTGGCGGACGGGTCCAGGTGGGCGCGGATCATGGCCACGCTGTCGATGCCGTTCTGCAGCGTGAGCACCCGCGTGTGGGGACCGACCAGCGCAGCCGTGGTGCGCGCCGCGCTCTCGGTGTCGAAGAGCTTGACCGCAAAGATCACCAGATCGACCGGCCCCACGCTGGCCGCGTCATCCGTGGCGCGGACCTGCGGCAGATGCAGCGCCAGCTCGGGGTGCTCGATCCTCAGGCCATCCCGCTGCAAGGCGGCCAGGTGAGCGCCGCGGGCGATGAACACCACGTCGTGCCCCGCCTGCTGAAGCCACGCGCCGGCATAACCGCCAACGCCGCCCGAACCCATGATTGCGATGCGCATGACCGTCCTGCCGCCTGAATCCTGAAGGCATCCAGCATAGTGGGCTGGCGCGCAGCCTCAGGTCGAAACCCGATGCCGGCCCTCGGCCTTGGCGCGGTACAGCGCCTCGTCGGCCCCACGCAGCAAGGCGCTGGGGTCGGCGCCCTGGCCGGCATCCAGCTGCAGGGCCACCACGCCGACGCTGGCCGTCACGCGTTGGCCCAGCGGTGAATCGCCGTGCGGGATGGCCTGATCGTCGACCGCTTGCAGGCAGCGCTGCGCCAACACCTGCGCTTCATCCAGGCTCGTGTGCGGCAGCAGCAGCACGAACTCCTCGCCACCGTAGCGCGCCACCACGTCGCTGGCACGGCGCGCGCAGGCCTGCAGGGCCTGGGCCACGGGGCGCAGACAGGCGTCGCCTTCCAGATGGCCGTGGCGGTCGTTGAAGCGCTTGAAATGGTCGACGTCCAACATGACGATGGCCAACCACAGACCGTGCCGGCTGCAGCGCTGCCACTCGTCGGCCAGGCGCTGGTCGAACTGGCGGCGGTTGGCCAGGCCGGTCAACGCGTCGGTCTGGGACAGCTGCTCCAGCCGTGCGTTCACCTCGTGCAGTTGCTGGGCATAGGCGTCACGCTCGGCGTTCAGCCGCCGCAGCTCGCGCTCGCGGCGCACCATGTCGGTCACGTCGGTGGAGAAGGACAGCAGACTGCCATCTGGCAGGCGCTGGTCCAACACGCGGCGCCAGCTGTGGTCGCCCAGTTCGCGCACTTCCAGCGGCGCGGGACTGGTGGCACCCGTCAGCTGCTCGGCCAGCCAGTCGTCCTCGCGGCCCAGGGCTTCGCGCACCAGACCATGGCCGACGGCGGCGCGCAGCACGTCGGCACGCGGTTGGCCCGGCTGCAGCAGCTGCTCGATGGGACGGTGCAACAAGCGGAAGGTCTGGTTGCAGAGCAGCAGGCGATCGTCGGCGTCGTACAGCACGATGCCGGCCTCCATCGCATCGAAGGTGTGGCGCACCAGGCGTTCGGAGCTCTCCTGCTGGCGGCGCTTCTCGCTCAGATTCGTCGACAGGCGAAACATCACCAGGCCCACCGTCAACGGGTAGGCCACCATGACCGGCAGGCAGGCGATGGTGGTGGCCAGCGTGGCCGTGAACTGCAGCGGCGCCGGCATGACCAGCGCGCCCAAGCCCATGCCCCATGTCGCCGCCACGGCGCCCCGCCCAAGCAGGGGCCGGCCACCGACGGCCACGGTGTCCATCATGACCAGGGCCAGCGCCAGCGCGCTGGGCAGCACATTGAAGCCCATGGCCGGCAGCCACATGGCCGACAGCGCGCAGTCGAACACCAGGTTGCGGTACTCGGCCTCCTTGGGCCGGGCGCTGCGCGAACTCAGTGCATAGGCGATGTGGGGCCAGGCCAGCACCTGCGCCAGCATCAGCACGAACTGCCAGGCCGGCGCATCGTTCTGCAGCAGTGCGGCGCCGACGCAGACAGCGCCGAGCGCGAGACCGGCCGCACGCGGCGCCCGGATGCGGCGCGGCAGCCCGGCACCTTCGGCGCGGGGAGGATCAAGAGAAACGGATGAAGACAGCAAGACAGCACCCGCCAACAGGCCAGGAGGTTCGATTCAACCCCGGGGATGTCGGACGCGGGCGTGAGAACTGCAGGCCCCGCGGCATCCATCATCCTCGAAGGCGTGACGGAAGGCGCGTCCGTTTCGAGCGTTACAGCTTCAGGTCACCGGTGCCGGGTTGAACAGCACCAGGGCGTTATGCAGCTTCCAGTGCTCGGCCCAGGTCTTCCTGCGGCCGCTGGCGACATCGAGCAGCAGGCGGAACATGGCCCAGCCCGTCTCCTCGATGGTTGCCTCGCCGTCGGCGATCTTGCCGGCGTTGACGTCCATCAGGTCATGCCAGCGCCGTGCGAGATCGGTACGCGTGGCGACCTTCACCACCGGGCACTCGGCCAGGCCATAGGGCGTGCCGCGGCCGGTGGTGAAGATGTGCAGATTCATGCCGGCAGCCAGCTGCAGCGTGCCGCAGATGAAGTCGCTGGCCGGCGTGGCGGCGTAGACGAGGCCACGCTGGTCGCGCTTCAGCTTGTCGCCGGGCGCCAGCACATGGGAGATGGCTGAGCTGCCGCTCTTGATGATGGAGCCCATGGCCTTCTCGGCGATGTTGCTCAGACCGCCGGCCTTGTTGCCGGGCGTGGTGTTGGCCGAGCGGTCGACGCGGCCGCGGTCGAGGTAGCGGTCGTACCAGCCGAGTTCGCGAATGATGGCGTCGGCCACTTCCGCGCTGGCGGCGCGGCTGGTCAGTTGCTCGACCGCGTCGCGCACCTCGGTGTTCTCGCTGAACATGATGGTGGCGCCGGCGCGCACCAGCAGGTCGGCGCAAAAGCCGACGGCCGGGTTCGCCGTTACGCCGGAGAAGGCGTCGCTGCCGCCGCATTGAACGCCGACGACCAGCTCGCTGGCGGGCACGGTCTCGCGGCGGCGGGCGTTCAGGCGCTCCAGGTGCGGTTTGGCGGTCTGCAGGATGTCATCCAGCATGGACATGAAGCCCACGTGGGCATCGTCCTGCAGGCAGACGGTTTCGGGACCGCTGTCCGCACCGCGCTCGTCCGTGATCGGGAAGCTGCCCGGTGGCAGCAGGCGCGCCGGCTGCAGCTTCTCGCAGCCCAGGCTGACCACCATGACCTCGCCGCCGAAGTTGGGGTTCAGCGAGATGTTCTTCAGCGTGCGGATGGGGACGACGGCATCCGGCGCGTCGATGGCCACGCCGCAGCCATAGCTGTGCTCCAGGCCGATGACGTCGTCGACGTTCGGGTAGCGCGGCAGCAACTCGGCCTTGATGCGCGCCACCGCCTGGGCGACGACGCCGGCCACGCACTGCACCGTCGTCGTGATGGCCAGGATGTTGCGCGTGCCCACCGAGCCGTCGGCATTGCGATAGCCCTCGAAGGTATAGCCTTCCAACGGCTCGGCGACGGGCGGCTTGACGGTCGCAATGGGCAGCCCTTCCAGCGCCCGCGCCGCCGGCATCTGCAGCAGGCGCTCATGCACCCAGCTGGCGGCGGCAATGGCTTTCAGCGCATAGCCGATGGGCACGCCGTAGCGCAGCACCGCCTCGCCCTCGGCGATGTCGCGCAGCGCGACCTTGTGCCCTTGCGGCACCTTGTCGCGCAGCACCAGGCCGGCACCGGGCACGCCTTCGGGCAGCCGCGTACCTTCCGGCAGGCCGCCGTCGTTGGCGACGATGGCGACGTTGTCTTCGTCGCGCATGCGCAGGGTCAGGGGCGGGCGGGGGGAAACGACATTCATATCCGGCGGCGCAATGGCTAAAGTGCGATCAAGTGTTGTTGTACGTCGTCTAGTTGTCGTACAACTAGACGTACTTTAGACGCCCTGCCTGATTCAAAACCACGGGAAAACCCGCAAGTGCACGCCCCCACCCTCCGCCGCCGGCCGCGAACCCTGGCCCACGAACTGGTCGAATCCCTGGGCGACCGCATCCGCGGTGGCCAACTGCAGGCCGGCGACAAGCTGCCCACCGAAGCCGCCATCATGGAAGCCTTCGACGTCAGCCGCACCGTCGTGCGCGAGGCGATTTCCAAGCTGCAGGCCGCCGGTCTGGTGGAGACGCGGCACGGCATCGGCACCTTCGTCATCGGCGCGGGTGAAGGCCCTTCTTTCAAGATCACGCCGGAGCAGTTCAGCACATTGCAGGATGTCATCGCCGTGCTGGAACTGCGCATCGGTCTGGAGACCGAAGCCGCCGGCCTCGCCGCGCTGCGCCGCAGCGAAGCCAATCTTCTCGCCTTGCGCAAGGCGCTGGATGCGGTGATTGCCGCCGTCGAGGCCGGCCAGGACTCGGTCGCAGCCGACTTCCAGTTCCACCTGGAGATCGCCCGTGCCACGCAGAACAGCCACTTCGCCGACCTGATGCAGACCCTAGGCGCCCAGATCATTCCGCGCGCCCGGCTGGAGCCGAGCGTTGAGATGAGTGCCGAGCGCCTGGCCTATATGCGCCGGGTCAACACCGAGCACGAGAACATCCTGGACGCCATTGCCAGCCAGGACGCCGAATCGGCCCGGGCGGCCATGCGCACCCACCTCAGCAACAGTCGCGAACGCCGCCGCCGAGCAACTGAGGCCCCTCGCCCGGTCTCGCCCGGCTGAACGCGGGCAAGCCCAGTCGGTCCCCCGAGGGGACGGCGATGCTTGCGGCATTGAGCCGCAAGCACATCACCCCACGCGGGCCGGCTAGGGAGCGGCCCGGCGCTCGGCCCGCCCAACAGAACTAAGGGTTTTTACCAATCTTCTCGGATTTGATTGAAGTTGTACGATGACCTACAACTTAGCTCATCACCACACCCCCGGAGACCGCCCATGTCGCCCCAAGAACTCAAAGCCATCCTCGAAGCCGGCCTGCTGTCCTTCCCGCTGACCGACTTCGACGCCCAGTTGAACTTCGCGCCCAAGGCCTATGCCGAGCGCCTGGAGTGGCTGCAGCCCTACGGTGCCTCGGCCCTGTTCGCGGCCGGCGGCACGGGTGAGTTCTTCTCGCTGGAGCCGGGCGAGTACAGCGAGGTCATCCAGGTCGCTCTGGACACCTGCCGTGGCCGCACGCCCATCCTGGCCGGCGCCGGCGGCGGCACCCGCGTCGCCATTCAGTACGCGCAAGAGGCCGAGCGCCTGGGGGCCCAAGGCATCCTGCTGCTGCCTCACTACCTGACCGAAGCCAGCCAGGAAGGCCTGATCGCCCACGTGGAAGCCGTCTGCAGGAGCGTCAAGTTCGGCGTCGTCGTCTACAACCGCGGCGCCTGCAGGCTGACGCCGCAGAGCCTGCAGGTGCTGGCCGAGCGCTGCCCCAACCTGATCGGCTTCAAGGACGGCTTCGGCGACATCGAGAAGTTCGTCGCCATCCGCCAGACGATGGGCGAACGCTTCGCCTATCTCGGCGGCCTGCCGACGGCCGAAGTCTTTGCCGGCGCCTACAAGGCCATGGGCTGCCCGGTCTACTCCTCGGCCGTCTTCAACTTCATCCCCAAGACGGCGATGGAGTTCTACAACGCCCACGCGGCCAACGACACGGCCACCACCGACCGCCTGATCCGCGACTTCTTCCTGCCGTACATCGCCATCCGCAACAAGGCCGAGGGCTATGCGGTGTCCATCGTGAAAGCCGGCGCGACGCTGGTCGGCCACGGCGCCGGCCCGGTGCGCCCGCCGCTGTCCGACCTGCTGCCCGCCGAGGTCGACGCGCTCGGCGCGCTGATCTCCAAGCTCGGCCCGCAGTAAGCACCTCTGTCGAAAAACAAACAGGAGACAAGACGATGAAGCGACTGCTGACCTCCGTGCTGCTGAGCCTCGCCGCCACAAGCGTCGCGTGGGCTCAGACCTGGCCCGCCAAGCCCGTCACCCTGCTGGTGCCCTTCCCGCCCGGCGGCTCCAGCGACGCCATCGCGCGCATGCTGGGTGCCAAGCTGCAGGAAAAGCCCGGTGGCAACTTCGTCGTCGACAACCGCGCCGGCGCGGGCGGCACCATCGGCACTGCGGCCGTCAAGCGCGCCGCGCCCGATGGCTACACCCTCCTCGTCACGTCGCTGGGCCCCCTGGTCATCGGCCCGCACCTGCTGAAGAACATCGGCTACGACCCGACCAGGGACCTGGACTACATCAGCGTCGCCGTGCAGGCCCCCAACGTGTTGGTCGTGCCGGCCGCGTCGCCGCACAAGAGCATGGCCGAGGTGCTGGCTTTCCTGAAGGCCAACCCCGACAAGATGAGCTTCGCCTCCTCGGGCAACGGCTCCAGCGACCACATCACGGCCGAGCTGTTCTGGCAGCAGACGGGTACGAGCGGCCTGCACATTCCCTACAAAGGCGGCGGCCCGGTCATGAACGACCTGCTCGGCGGCCAGGTGGATGCCAGCTTCATGAACATCAACACCGCCCTGCCGCAGATCAAGGCCGGCAAGCTGCGCGCGCTGAGCGTCACGAGCGCCAGGCGTTCGCCGGTGTTGCCCGAGGTGCCGACGCTGGACGAACTGGGCGTCAAGGGTCTGCAGGTTTATTCCTGGCAGGCCGTGGCCGCACCCAAGGGCTTGCCAGCCGACATCAAGGCCAAGCTGCATGCCGGCATCGTCGCGGCCCTGAACGCTCCCGACATCAAGCCCAAGCTGCTCGAGCAGGGCTTCGAGATCGTCGCCAACACGCCCGAAGAATTCACCGCCTTCCAGGCCGCCGAGTTCACGCGCTGGAAGAAGGTCATCACCGAACGAAGAATTACGGCAGATTGAGATGAATTCCACTCCCGTCATCAAAGCGCTGCGTGTCATCCCGGTCGCCGGGCGCGACAGCATGCTGCTCAACCTCAGCGGCGCGCATGCGCCCTTCTTCACCCGCAACATCCTGATCCTGACCGACAGCGCCGGCCACACCGGCGTGGGTGAAGTGCCGGGCGGCGAGAAGATCCGCCAGACGCTGGAAGACGCGCGTACGCTGGTCGTCGGCCAGCCCATCGGCTCGCATCACAAGGTTCTTCAGCAAGTCAGCCAGAGCTTTGCCAACCGCGACGCCGGCGGCCGCGGCCTCCAGACCTTTGACCTGCGCACCACCATCCACGCGGCCACGGCCATCGAGTCGGCCTTCCTGGACCTGATGGGCCAGCACCTCGGCGTGCCGGTCGCGGCCCTGCTTGGCGAAGGCCAGCAGCGCGACGCGGTGGAGATGTTGGGCTATTTGTTCTACGTTGGTGACCGCAAGAGGACCGACCTGCCCTACAGCTCGGAGCCCGAGGCCGACAACGCCTGGTCACGCCTGCGCCACGAGGTCGCGCTAACGCCCGAGGCCGTCGTCAAGCTGGCCGAGGCCGCGCGCGAACGCTATGGCTTCAACGACTTCAAGTTGAAGGGCGGTGTGCTGCGCGGCGACGAGGAGGTCGAAGCCATCCGCGCCCTGCACGAACGCTTCCCCGACGCCCGCGTGACGCTGGACCCCAACGGCGGCTGGCTGCTGAAGGATGCCATCCGCCTGATGCGCGACATGCGCGGCGTGCTGGCCTATGCCGAGGACCCCTGCGGCGCCGAGGACGGTTTCTCGGGCCGCGAGGTCATGGCCGAGTTCCGCCGCGCCACCGGCCTGCCGACGGCCACCAACATGGTCGCCACCGACTGGCGCCAGCTGTCGCATGCGCTGTCGCTGCAGAGCGTGGACATCCCGCTGGCCGACCCCCATTTCTGGACCATGGCCGGCTCAGTGCGCGTGGCGCAAACCTGCCGCGACTGGGGCCTGACCTGGGGCTCGCACTCCAACAACCACTTCGACGTCTCGCTGGCCATGTTCACCCACGTCGGCGCCGCGGCGCCCGGCAAGGTCACGGCCATCGACACCCACTGGATCTGGCAGGACGGCCAGCGCCTGACGAAAGAACCACTGCAGATCGTCGGCGGCCACGTGGCCGTGCCCAAGAAGCCGGGACTGGGGATCGAACTGGACATGGCCGAGGTCGAGAATGCGCACCAGCTCTACAAGCAGCACGGACTGGGTGCCCGCGACGACGCGATCGCGATGCAGTACCTGATCCCAGGCTGGACCTTCAACCCCAAGCGCCCCGCACTGGACCGATAACCATCATGTTCAAGAACCTCATCAACGGCGAGTGGCTCGACGGCCATGGCGTCTCCCGCAACATCAACCCGTCGGACACGCGCGACGTGGTCGGCGAATACGCCCAGGCCGACGCGGCGCAGGCCGAACTGGCCATCACGGCCGCGACGGCCGCCTTCCCGGCCTGGAGCCTGAGCACGCCGCAGCAGCGCTTCGACATCCTCGACGCCGTCGGCGCCGAGATCCTGGCCCGCCGTGCCGAGCTCGGCGACCTGTTGGCCCGCGAGGAAGGCAAGACCCTGCCCGAGGCCATCGGCGAAGTGGTTCGCGCCGGCAACATCTTCAAGTTCTTCGCCGGCGAGGCCTTGCGCCCCGGCGGCGAGAGCCTGCCCTCGGTGCGCCCGGGTGTCGGCGTGGAAGTGACACGCGAAGCCATCGGCGTCGTCGGCCTCATCACGCCGTGGAACTTCCCCATCGCGATTCCCGCCTGGAAGATCGCGCCGGCCCTGGCCTGGGGCAATTGCGTCGTCTTCAAGCCGGCCGACCTGGTGCCGGGCTCGGCCTGGGCCCTGGGCGAGATCCTGTCACGCTCGGGCCTGCCGGCCGGCGTCTTCAACCTCGTCATGGGCCGCGGCTCCGTCGTCGGCGAGAAGCTGCTGAACGACCCGCGCGTGGCCGCCATCAGCTTCACCGGCTCGGTCGGCACCGGCCAGAAGGTGGCCGCCGCCTGCGTGGCCCGCATGGCCAAGTTCCAGCTCGAGATGGGCGGCAAGAACCCCATGATCGTGCTGGACGACGCCGACCTGAACGTGGCGGTCGGTGCCGCCGTCAACAGCGGCTTCTTCTCCACCGGCCAGCGCTGCACGGCCTCCTCGCGACTCATCGTCACCGAAGGCATCCACGACCGCTTCATCGCAGCGGTTGTCGAGAAGATGAAGGCGCTGAAGATCGATGACGCCCGCAAGGCCGGCACCGACATCGGCCCGGTCGTCGACGCGAGCCAGCTCAGCCAGGACCAGGCCTATATCGGCATCGCCCAGAGCGAGGGCGGCCGGCTGCTGCAGGGCGGCGAGCGCCTCGAGCACAACGTCGACGGCCAACCGGGCTTCTACCTGACGCCGGCCCTGATCACCGACACGACGCCCGAGATGCGCATCAACCGCGAGGAAGTGTTCGGCCCGGTCGTCAGCGTCATCCGCGCGCGCGACTACGAGCACGCCCTGGCGCTGTCCAACGACACGCCCTTCGGCCTGTCCGCCGGCATCGCCACGACGTCCCTCAAGCACGCCACCCATTTCAAGCGCCATTCGCAGGCCGGCATGGTCATGGTCAACCTGCCGACGGCCGGCGTGGACTACCACGTGCCCTTCGGTGGCCGCAAAGGCAGCAGCTACGGCCCGCGCGAGCAGGGCCGCCATGCCGCCGAGTTCTACACGACCGTGAAGACGGCCTACACACAGGCCTGACCCCAACCCCTTTGGCACCACCGCCCGTCAAGAGGCGAAGCCGCTGCATTGCCCGGAGACACCCGATGAACACTGCCACCGCCTCGCTGGCCCATGCCGCCAGCGCCACGAGAACGAAGAAGCGCTTCGCCATCCTGGCCATGCTCTTCGTCGTGACGACGATCAACTACGCCGACCGCGCCACGCTGTCCATCGCCGGGCCCGCCCTGTCGAAGGAGCTGGGCATCGATTCGGTGACCATGGGCTACATCTTCTCGGCCTTCGGCTGGTCCTATGTGATCGCGCAACTGCCCGGCGGCTGGCTGCTGGACCGCTTCGGCTCCAAGCTGGTCTACGCCTGCAGCATCTGCGTCTGGTCCATCTTCACGCTGCTGCAGGGCGGCATCAGCTTCATCACGGCCAATGTCGGCCTGGCGGTGGTCACGCTGTTTGCGCTGCGCTTCCTGGTCGGCGCGGCCGAGGCGCCGTCCTTCCCGGCCAACGGCCGCATCGTCGCAAGCTGGTTCCCGGCCGCCGAACGCGGCACGGCCTCGGCCATCTTCAATTCGGCCCAGTACTTCGCCACCGTGCTGTTCGCGCCGCTGATGGGCTGGATCACGCACAGCTACGGCTGGCCGGCCGTCTTCGTCGTCATGGGCCTGCTGGGCGTGGCGCTGAGCGTCGTGTGGATGAAGACCGTCTACACGCCCAAGACCCATCCGGGCGTCAACCAGGCCGAGCTGGACTACATCGCCGCCGGCGGTGCGCTGGTGAACATGGACCAGCCCGGCACGCAGAGTCGCAGCTTCGCGCCCAACGCGCCGAAGCTCGGCTACATCAAGCAACTGCTGTCCAACCGCATGCTGATGGGCGTCTACATCGGCCAGTACTGCATCACCACGCTGACCTATTTCTTCCTGACCTGGTTCCCCGTCTACCTGGTCAAGGAGCGCGGCATGTCCATCCTGAACGCCGGCTTCGTCGCCGCCCTGCCGGCCATTTGCGGCTTCGCCGGCGGCGTGCTTGGCGGCCTGATCTCGGACGGCCTGCTGCGCCAGGGCAAGAGCCTGACCCTGGCGCGCAAGACACCCATCGTCATCGGCATGCTGCTGTCCACCAGCATGATCCTGTGCAATTACGTCGACAGCGCGGCGGTGGTCGTCGCCATCATGTCGCTGGCCTTCTTCGGCAAGGGCCTGGGCGCGCTGGGCTGGGCCGTCGTGTCCGACACCTCGCCCAAGGAGATCTCGGGCCTGTCGGGCGCGCTGTTCAACACCTTCGGCAACACGGCCGGCATCACGACCCCCATCGTCATCGGCTATCTGATCAAGGGCACCGGCTCCTTCAATGCAGCCCTCGTCTTCGTCGCGGCCAATGCGCTGGTGGCGGTGTGCTGCTATCTCTTCGTCGTGGGTGACATCAAGCGCTTCGAGTTGAAGAAGTAGCCGGGACCGTGTGGCGCTACGCTGCGGCCCATGAAGCTGCTGCAAGCCCTCGCGCCGGCCCTGCTGCTGGCCGCCTGCGCCACACCCCCTGCGCCACCACCTCCACCGCCGCCCGCCGGCCTGCAACAGGCCTGGGTGCAGGCCGTCGCCGGACCCTCCTGGGTGGTGCGTGCGCTGACGGGCCAGGCCTGCCCGACGATCCGCTGGGGCAACAGCGTGGCCGCCATGCAGGAGCGCAGCGCGCCCGGCGACGAGCCGCCGCCACCGGGCAACAAGGAAGCCGAGCGCAAGCCGACGCGTTTCACGCTGCGTGCCTGCGAAGCCCCCTGGCCGGCCGACGCCAGTCGTGTCCAGGTCGGCGACATCAGCCTGCAGGCGCCGGCCGCCGAGCTGCGCCGCATCGTCGTCATCGGCGACACCGGCTGCCGCCTCAAGGCCTCGGACCACGACTTCCAGGGCTGCAACGATGCCTCGGACTGGCCCTTCCCGCGGGTGCTGACCCTCGCCCTGAGGCTCAAGCCCGACCTCGTCATCCATGTCGGCGACTACCACTACCGCGAAAGCCCCTGCCCGGCCGGCATGGCAGCTTGCGCCGGCAGCCCCTGGGGCTATGGCGACGACGCCTGGCAAGCCGACTTCTTCGCGCCGGCCAAGGCCTTGCTGGCGGCGGCTCCCTGGGTGTTCGTGCGCGGCAACCACGAGGCCTGCGCCCGTGCCGGCCAGGGCTGGCTGCGCTATCTGGACGCCGAGACCGGCACGGCCCGCGCCTGCGCAGCCGCAGGCTCCGACGTCAACGACGGCGACTTCACAGCACCCTTCGCCGTGCCGCTGTCGCCGCGCAGCCAGCTCATCGTCTTCGATTCGTCCGAGATCGGCAGCCGCACGCCGCCCAGGGATTCGCCCGCCTGGACCCGCTGGCGCCAGCAGCTCGACCGCGTGGCGGAACTCGCCTCAGGCAGCGCCCAGAGCATGTTCGTCAACCACCATCCCAGCCTGGCCTTCAGCCCCAGCCTGACCGGCGCGCCCGCCACGGCCCGTTCCGGCCTGACCCCGCTGCTGCAGGACGCCTCACCGGGCCGCCTGTTTCCGCCAGGCGTGCAGGCCAGCATCCACGGCCACATCCACATGCACCAGGCCCTGGGCTTCGCCAGCAACCACCCCGTCACCCTGGTCATCGGCAATGGCGGGTCGGCGGCTTCCGGGCGGGTCAACGACAGCGCGGCCCTGTCCTACGAGCTGCTGCCCGGCGCGCGGCTGGAGACGGTGCGCACGCACACCGACTTCGGCCTGTCATTGTTGACGGCCACCCCCGAGGGCTGGCAGTTGCAGGCCCTGGACGCCCTGGGCCAGCCGCTGTCGACCTGCCGCCTCGCCGGCCAGAAACTCAGCTGCTGAAGGACACGTCTGCTCACAGTGACTTTCGACAGGTAGCACGACAAGTAACGCCCGCGCATTCCATCACTCCATACCCGATTTGAAGGGTTTCCGGCAGGTAAATCGGTGCTGCGCATAAATCACCGCCCGCTAAACTGGCCTCACCTGTCAAGCTGTTTCGACAGGACCACGTTGATAGAGGACTCGGCTACATGAGCTCCAGATTGAAAGTCGCCGGTTGGGTTGCCCTCGGTGCCGTCGCAGGTGCACTCACCACCATGCAACTCCAGGCCAACGCCCGCAGCAGCCTCTCGCCGCTGCCCCTGGACGAGATGCAGCAGCTCGCTGCCGTGTTCGGTCTCGTCAAGAGCGACTACGTCGAAGCCGTCGACGAGAAGAAGCTCATCAACGACGCCATCGCCGGCATGGTGTCCGGCCTGGACCCCCACTCCCAATTCTTCGACAAGAAGACCTTCAGGGAATTCCGTGAAGGCACGACCGGCAAGTTCGTCGGCGTCGGCATCGAGATCGGCATGGAAGAAGGCCTGGTCAAGATCGTCTCCCCCATCGAAGGCTCGCCCGCTTTCCGCGCCGGCCTGAAGAGCGGCGACCTGATCAGCAAGATCGATGACACCGCCGTGCGCGGCATGACCATCGACCAGGCCGTCAAGAAGATGCGCGGCGACCCGTCCACCAAAGTCAGCCTCACCATCTACCGCAAGGCCGAGAACCGCAGCTTCCCCGTGACCATCACCCGCGAGGAGATCAAGGTCCAGAGCGTGCGCGCCAAGGTCATGGAGCCGGGCTATGCCTGGATCCGCGTCAGCCAGTTCCAGGACCGCACCGTCGACGACTTCGCCAAGAAGCTGGAAGAGATCTACAAGCAGGAGCCCAACCTCAAGGGCCTGGTGCTGGACCTGCGCAACGACCCGGGCGGCCTGCTGGACGGCGCGATCGCCATCTCGGCCGCCTTCCTGCCCAAGGGCGTGGAAGTCGTTTCGACCAATGGCCAGATCGCCGAATCCAAGGCCAGCTACAAGGCCGATCCGGACGACTACCGCCGCCGCGGCAGTGACGACCCGATCAAGCGCCTGCCGGCCGGGCTGAAGAACGTGCCCCTGATCGTCCTCGTCAACGAGGGCTCGGCCAGCGCCAGCGAGATCGTGGCCGGCGCCCTGCAGGACCACCACCGCGCCACCGTCATGGGCGCCCAGACCTTTGGCAAGGGCTCGGTGCAGACCGTGCGCCAGCTCGGCCCGGAAACGGCCCTGAAGATCACCACGGCGCGCTACTACACGCCGAGCGGCCGCTCCATCCAGGCCAAGGGCATCGTGCCCGACGTCATGCTGGACGAAACCCCCGAAGGCAATGTCTTCGCCGCCCTGCGCACCCGCGAGGCCGACCTCGAGAAGCACCTGAACAACGGCCCCGAGTCGGAAGAGAACGAAGCCCGCCAGAAGGCCCGCGAGGAAGCCCGCCAGAAGCTGGAGGCCGAGTACGCCAAGCGCGCCGAGCCGCCCAAGCCCCTGCCCGAGTTCGGCTCGACCGAAGACTTCCCGCTGATGCAGGCCCTGAACAAGCTCAAGGGCCAGCCGGTCATCGCCTCCAAGGCGGTCGTCGAGCGCAAGGCAGAAGCCAAGACGTCGGAATAACGATAAAGACGACTCCTGACTTGAAAGCACAAGGGCCTCGCAAGAGGCCCTCTTTTTTTGCGCATGTCGGATGGCGCCCGGCATCAGGCTGAAGCCTCGGGGAAGGCATCAGGCGCCACGCGGGCGCCCTTGCAGCATCACCTTCAAGGGCAGCGACCGAAAGCCCGTCGACCGCTAACGTCGAGTCGACCTGGCGTACATGACAAACGATCGGGCGCCATGTACCCTCACGCGCCGCGTTCGCCGCAGCCAGGAAGGAACCCGATGCCATCCCCCCAAGAGAACTCGCAGGACAGCCGTCGCAAGAGCAGCGTGGGGGTGGTGCTGGAATCGATCCGTGCAAGCCATGTCAAGACAGCCTCGGCCGCGGAGCCCGATCCGGCGCTCGAGAAGGCCTGGAAGCAGGCCCGCGAGAGCTGGCGCCAGGCCATCGAGACCGTGGACGCGCAGATCAACGCCGTGCGCGCAAAGATGCAGGCCTCGGGCAATGACGACCTGCGCAAGATTGCCGACCGCGGCTTGCCCGCGCTCACCGACAACCACAAGACGCCGGTGATGCGGGCCCTGCTGGAGATTGATGCCGCAGAAGGTGACACCCGGCGCACCGCGGCAACTCGCGGCCGGGACGCCGTGAGGGCGTTCTCGGGACACATCCGCGCCAGTGCCATGGTGAAGGTGCTTGACGCCAATGCCAAGGATGCCTTCTTTGTACCGCTCACCATCGCGCCGTTGATCGGCGGCGCACTGGATCGCCTGGACGATGCCATCGGCAGGCTGCTCGCCGGCTGACGGGCCCGCGCCGCCTTGCACCAACCGGGCGCTGACAACGGCACCGCCCCCCAACAAGGAATCGAGTCATGGGAGACAAGGACGACGGCGAGTCGCAAAGCCAGGCCATCATGGCCATCGTGCTGGTGGCGCGCAAGGAAGGGCTTCTCGACGAGGCGCCCAAGAAGCCCGCGAAACAGCGCAGGCCCCAAATCCTGACCTGGGACGACCTGCCGTCCGATGTCGACTTCGGCTGGGTCATGAATCAGGCGCCGCCGGTGACCGTGGTCGAGGGCAACCGGGCCGGCGTGCCGATCTACACGCCGGCGCTGAATGCTCGCATCCCGGACTTTGGCGACCACACCCTGATGGTCACGGTCCCGGGCAATGACGAATTCGAGGAAGCCACGCTGTACAAGCCCCTGCATGTGCGACGCCTGAAGCTGGAGGTCAAGGCCCCGCGGCTCTACAAGGAGTCCGGCAAGCCTTTGCCTGATCTCTCGCCGGTGGTCACGGGCCGGCTGCGTCCTGGCGACCGGATGGTGGCCACCACCGAGTGCGAGGCGCGTGCAGATTCGCCAGAGAACCTGGATGGCTATCCCGTCCTCGTCAAGCTGGACTGGCAGCAGGGCAAAGCGTCGAACTACGACCTCTTCGTGGCCAACGGCTGGCTCAAGGTGCGCCCTGGCTGGGACGAGATGGAGCAGCGGATCAAGCAACTGCGGGCCCGCGCCCTCAAGCTGCCCAAGGACCGACAGAAAGCGCTGGGCCCCGGTTTTGACGATGTCCGCGATTCCCGGTTGAAGGGCGAGAAGCCCGACCTGGACGGCGAGGCCGAGAACCTGCGCCAGTTGACCATCGACCTGGACGAGCAGGAGTATTTCAAGGTCACCGGCGTCAGCTTCGCACCGCACGCCGGCACGATCCAGGCACTCGAAACCCTCCAGCTCACCGCCGCCGTGGAGCCCAAGAATGCGAGCAACCCGGCCCTGATCTGGACGGTGGACCTGCCTGAGTTGGCCACCGTGTCGGCGGACGGCACCGTCAAGCGCGTGGGGCAGCCCGGCGGCGAGGTGACGGTCACCGCGACGTCGGCCTGTCGCGACGGCATCATCAAGAGCACCAAGATCAAGATCCGCCCTCGCCCGCTGGTGGTGGAAGTGATCGCACCCGAGCAGCTGTTCCTGGGCGAGACCGTCCAGTTGACTGCGCGCGTGCTGCCCCCCGAGGCCGACCAGGCGGTGACCTGGAAACGAACCGGCACCTGGAAGAAGAACTCGAAGATGACGGCCAGCGGCTCGCTGACCATTGACGCCCCGTCCACATCGGGTGGCAGTGCGCAGGGAAGTTGTTCGCTGCTGGCCCTCGCCGCAGCCGATCCGGCGATCGAGTCGGAAGAGGCCGACATCCCGTTCGGCGGCAAGCGCAGCACGGCCGTCCGCCTCTTGCCCAGCAAGCGCACCGTCGAGCTGGGCGAGCGCGTCGCCCTGAGTGCCGAGGTGACGCCGCCGGAGGCGGCCCAGCTCGTGACGTGGAGCGTCGACGACGACTCGATCGCCCACCTGGAAGGGGCGGACGATGCCTCATCCGAAGCGGTACTGGTGATGGACAAGGCCGGCACGGTCAAGGTCCGCGGCACGACCACGGACGGCAGTGGCGTCGACGCCGAGATCAAGATCAACGTCAAGGTACACCTGACCGCCTTCGACGTGACCGTCCCCCGGACCCAGATCGGCATCGTGGACCGCCTGGTGCTCACGCCGGTGTTCACCCCCTCGGAAGGGGCCTGCCGCGTCGAATGGTCGGTGGCCGACAGCGACAAGGATGCACCGGCCCGGGTCGAGAAGAACGTCCTCTATCCGCTGGGCGCGGGCACGGTGACGCTCTGCGCAACGGTGCCGGACACCGGCTTCAAGAAGGACCTCCTCATCACCGTGGTCGCGGCCCCGACGATGGCGGTCGATGCCAATTCCTGGGACTGCATCCGGCCACTCATCGGCAAGTTCGCCGAGAAGATCAAGATCACGGAGAACGAGAACTGCAACGCCAAGTTCGGCAAGTGGCTGTATGCATTGGGCGAGGAGATCACGCGGCGTGCCGGCAGCCGGACACTGCAGGCCCTCAAGAACGAGATGATTGCGTTGCGCAACGAGGAATACCGTCTGCTGCACGAGGATTGGCTGGCAGAGGCCGGCTTCGCCTGGGGCAGCTCGAACTGCATGATCCGCAACAACGCGACCCTGGATGAGCGCAAGGTGCACCTCACGATGTTTCCCACCGCGGCCACGATCGAGATCGGCAACAACTACGCCGCGCTCGAAAACAAGATCTATCGCAAGAACGTGACCGGCCGTGTGAGCATGCACGCCACCCTGTACGTCAATCCATCGATGAAGTTGGACGAGTGCAAGGCCTACTTCTCGGGCGAGGACTGGACACCCGTCACCCAGGTCATCGAGCGCATGGGCGGCTACGCCAAGTACAACGTGACCAAGAGCCGTCTGGAGACCTGGCTCACCAACAACGTCATCGATGCCCGGACGGCCCTGCAGGACCTGTTCAACGACATCCGCGTGAACGACGGCGGGCACATCGCCTGACCCACGGACAGACTCGGCGCATTCAGCCGCGCCGGATGAAAGCCAGGGCGCCCAGGGCCGCCACGGCGCCGAGAGCAGGAACGGCCCGCCAGCCGAAGCTCGCCAGCAGCGCGGACCCGAGAGCCGCGCCGCTGGCCATGCCGACGAACATCGAGCTGACCAGCACCGCATTGAGCCGGCTGCGCGAGGCCGGGTCGAGGCTGTAGACCACGCTCTGGTGCGACACCAGCGCCGCCTGCACGCCCAGGTCGAAGACGATGGCTACGACCACCATCAACCACAGCGAGGCCGGGGCCAGGGCCTGCACGGCGAAGGCGACGAAGACCAGCATGGCGGCGATGCGGATGACGGCCTGCGGGCCGCGCTTGTCGGCGAGGCCGCCGGCCAGCGGCGCTGCGAGCGCACCCGCCGCACCCGCCAGGCCGAAGGCGCCCGCCACAGCGCTGCCCTGGCCGAAGTCCGGCCCTGCCAGCACCAGGGCCAGCGTCGACCAGAAGGCGCTGAAGGCCACGCTCAGCAGGCCCTGGGCGATGGCCGCCCGGCGCAGCGGCGCATGTTTGGCCCACAGCCCCACCATCGAGGCCAGCAGCGAGCCATAGCCGGCCGACGTCGCCGGCACGAAGCGCGGCAGGCGGTGCCACAGCAGCGGAATCGTCGCCGCCACGGCCACGGCCGCCACGCCGTAGACGGCCCGCCAGCCCGCCACGGCCGCCAACGAACCGCTGGCCACGCGCGACAGCAGGATGCCCAGCAGCAGGCCCGTCATGACCTGGCCGACGCGTTTGCCGCGCTGCGCCTCGGGCGCCAGCGTCGCCACGGCAGGCACGATGTCCTGGGCCAGGGTCGCCGTCAGCCCGATGGCCACGCTGGCCACGCACAGGGCCGCAAAGCCCGGCGCTGCGGCGGCCAGGGCCAGGGCGACAACCAGGGCCGAGGCCTTGATGGCGATGATGCGGCGGCGATCGAAGCGGTCGCCCAGCGGCGACAGCAGCAGGATGGCCGCCGCATAGCCGAGCTGGGTCAGCGTGGGCAGCAGGCCGATGGCCGCACTGCCGATGCCGAACTGCTCCGACAGTAGCCCGAGCAGGGGTTGAACGTAGTAGATGGAGGCAACCGCCAGGCCGGTGGCGGTGGCGAGCAACAGGGTCAGCGCTGGGCCAAGAACGGTCGGCACGGCGGCGGGAGCAGGAGTGGACTTCATGGGGCGGCAGTGTGGCCAGAGCCGAAAGCCCCCGCTAGACGCAGAGCCCGCACGACTGCCATACGCTTGACGTATGAGCACACCGGGGCTTCTTGACGCCATGGGGATCGGATGCGTTGCCACTCAAAAGCCCGCGAGCAAGGCGCGAAGTCGAAGCTGGGGTCATCCCAGCAAGGCTTCGCAACGCCGCGCGCGGGCTTTTGAGTGACAACCCTTCGGGAGAGGGGCTGCGTGGGCGCATGGCGTTGTTGCGCGCCTTGCCCGGGCAACCAGCCC